>Ga0310786_10000186_pt1 | contig 105800 bp, 89 predicted proteins | sample AusTroGonzalo_MG_FD_203881 | JGI IMG/M metagenome (GOLD analysis project Ga0310786, IMG submission 203881) | Bovine rumen microbial communities from tropical cattle in Woodstock, Queensland, Australia - Gonzalo_03 (v2) (version 2) | ecosystem: Host-associated > Mammals > Digestive system >... | reverse complement strand
GAACCGCCCTTGACGTCGATAGTGACGTTCCCGGCACTGTGGACGACCGAAGTCGCCCCGCCCGCCTTCACGGACGCCGCGCCGTAGATGTTCCCGGAGAAGGTACCGGCTTCGATCTCGAGCGTGATGTCGCCCGCGCTGGTCGCGGTGTTGGTCTTCGCGTAGTTGGCAAGCGCGCCCGCGTAGAAGTCCTTGGCGAAGCTGCCGGTCGTGATCAGCGTTTCGGTTTCACCCGTGACCGTGCCGAAGCCGCCCGCGTAGGCGGCGCCCGACACCGTCGCCGATTCGACCGTGAGTTTCACGGCTTCGACCGTGCCGCTCGCCGCCGCGCCCGCCGCGAGGTTGCCGATCGTAGCGTCGCCCGTGGCGTAGAGGTTCACGGTTCCGCCCGCGAAGGTGGCGTCCGCGCCGTAGAGCGTCGTGCCGCTCAGGTTCGTGCCGTCGATCTCGAGCCACGCGTCGCCGGATATACTGCTCGTCGCCGCCGTGATCGTACCGGTCGCGGTCGTGGCACTCGTCCACTTGGCCGCCCTGCCGCCGTCGGCGAGGACCGTTCCGTCGGCGATGCTGCCCGCCGTCGCGAGATCGGTCATCGTCGCGCCCTGAGTGACGGTGATCGCCGTACCTGCGGCGTTGAAGCTGTAGGCCAAGGTGTCGCTGAAGATGTTGTCGATGGCTTCGCCCGCCTTGATGCTGCCGCTGTAGAGCCCCCAGTCACTGCCGCAGGTCACGTACTTGTCGGTCGCACCCGTGGTCGCGATGGTGTAGGTGTTGCCCGCCGCTTCTCCCTTGAGCACGATCTCGGTGTGATCGGCGACGTTGGCGAAACCGCTGATGGTAAGCGCCTGATTACCGGTCGTGCCGGTGAAGTCCAGCGTCAGTTTTTCGCCCGTGTCGGCTCCCGCGGCGTTGACTTTTAAGATAGCGCCCGCCTTGAGGGTGGTGTTTTCCGCCCTGACGGTCGCCAAATTCAGCGCGAACTGACCGCCGCTTTCGACGACCGTATTGTTCGCCTGCGCGGTGCCGGAGAGGTTCATGATGCCGCCGCCGATGAGTGTCACGTTGTCCATCGTGCCGTACGCCTGTGAGTTGCAGATGATCGCGCCCGCGCTGACCGTCGCGCCGTCCACCGACGCGCCGTCGAAGCAGGAGACGCGGATCTCGCCGTTGTTGAGCGTCACGTCGCTCACGACGATGCCGTCGCCGATGGAGAGCTTGAAGAGCGTGCCCGGGGTGAAGCCCGTCAGAACGCCGTTGCTGGCAGTGGCGGTAAGCTGGGTGCCGCTGTAATACAGTGTGCCCTCGGCGATGTTGGTCTCGGCGCCCTTGAGCGACGCGCCCGCGCCGTCCTTGGTGACGTTGACCCGCGCGCCCGCCACGGTGTTGACGTTGCCGACCGATTCGCCCGCCTCGATGTTCACGACGCCGCCGTTGGCGACCGCGACGTTCCACGCGGAGGTTCTGACGTTCAGCGTACCGGCGACGGTCGCGCTGCCGTCTTCGCCGACAGTGACGTTGTTGCCGGTCGCGCCGGCGGAAATATTCAGCGTGCCGCCGGAGACGGTGACGTTGCTGGCGACCGCTCCGCCCGAAACGTTGACGATCGCGTCGTCACCGGCGACGGTGCCGTCTTCCAGCGTTGCGCCGTTGCTGATGAACATGCTGCCGCCCTCGGCGGTGAAGCCCGAAAGGATGCCGCCGGAGACCATGTCGACGCGGGCGTCGGTGAGGGTGACGTCGTAGGCCGAACCGGTGTTGCCGGTGGTGCTGGGTGCCATGCCGAAGATCAGCCGCGCGCCGCTGACGGTCAGGTCGCGGGCGGTAGCGCCGTTCTGGATCTGGAGGTACGCCCCGGCGGAGGCGGTGATGCCGCTCCCCGACGCGGTGCTGTAGCGCAGCACGATCTGCACTCCGGCGCCGGAGACGTTGACGTCCGTCGCATAGCCGTTGTAGACGCGGAGATCGCCGGTGGCGACCGCTTTGTTGACCGTGGCGCCGGAGATGTTGCCGCCCGCGTTGACTTCGGCGTAAGCGCCGTTGAGCGTCAGGTCGGTGATCATGCCGCCGGACGACACCCAGATCTGCGCGCCGCTGCTGACCGTGATCTTGGAAGCGTAACCGCCCATGACGTCGATCTTGTTGCCGGAAAGCGCCGTGCCGTCGAGGAGTTTCGCGCCCGTGTTGACGACGGTGCTGTTGCCTGCCGCGACGAAGCCGGAAAGTTCGCCGGTGTTGAAGATCTCGGTCCAGACGTTGGTGAGCGTCGCACCGGAGACCGTGCCGGCGTAACTCCCGTTGATGTCGATGCGCAGCCGTCCGCCGCTCTGGGTGAGCTCGCGGGCGATGCCCTTGTTCTGGATGCTGGTGATCTTGCCGCCCGAGACGTACGCCTTGGAGACGACCGCGCCCTCATAGCGGACGATCAGCGGAGCCGTGTCGACCCAGATGTTCTCGGCGTAGCCGGGGTTGTAGACGCGGAGCTCGCCGCCCTTGACGTAGGCGCTGGAGAGCGTGCCGGTGAACATTTCGGCATAGCCGCTGATGGTCGCGCCGGAGACGAAGCCGCTGTCCATGATATAGAGTTTCGCGCCGTTGTCGACCGTAACGTTCTCGATGGTGCCCTTGGAGGCGTAGATATTCGCGCCGCTTGCGACCGTGGCGCCGTCGATGGAGCCGCCCGCGTAGGCGTAGGCGATGCCGCCCGCGACCGTCACGTTGCTGGCGACGCCGCCGCTGCTGATGTTGGCGGTGCCGGCACTGACGGTCAACCCCGTCAGCGTGCCGCTCGAGAAGTTCAGCGCGCCGCCCGAGACCGTAGCGTCGAATACCGTACCCGCGAAGTTGATGTTGGTGGCATTTCCGCGCAGCGTGAGCTTGGAGGTCCAGAAAGCAGAGTCGATCACGGCGTTGCCGCCGTTCTCGAATACGAGGTCAGTGGCGCTGCCCCAAGCCCCGCGAAAATCGCCCTTGTTGGTGAAGTAACCGCCGCTGAGGAGCGAGTTGCTCTGCACCTGAATGTAATTGGCTGCCGCCGTGCCGATCGCCGAGCAGTTGGTCGCGGTCGCCTGACGCAACACCAACATTTCGCCGGTGACGGTGATGTTCTCGGCACGACCGCCGGAGGAGACGTCGACTCGCGTATGAGTGCCGACGATGGCGGTATCCGAAATCAAACCGCCGTTAGATACGACCCCATAGATTGTCGCCCCCGTTGCCGAACCGCTGACGACGCCGTTGGTGAACACGCCGCCGCTGGAAACGACGACGGTGGCCATCTCGGTGGTCGCGCCGCTCGCGATGCCGTCGGCCTTGACGTCCATCCGGGCGGTCGTCACGGTGACGTTGTCGGCGACGGTCGCCGTGCCGTTCGCGATCGTTGCGATGGTGAAGTCGTGATCCCAGCTGAACTTGCCGGCGAGTTTGCCGCCCGCGAGCATGTTCACGCCTGTGATGTCGCCGGTCGTCCCGAAGTTGAAGTTGCCGCCGTTTGCGACCGTCAGCCCGGTCAGCGTGCCGCCGCTCGTAAAGTTGAGCGTACCGCCCGAAACCACGCCGTCGAGCGCCGTGCCGCGCATCTCGATCACGGTGTCGGCGCCGCGCAGAATGTAGTTGGAGGTCCAGGCGCCGGGGTCGATGATGAAGTTGGCGTTGGCGGAGCAGTTCTCGAAGACGAGGTTCCACGCGCTGCAGTTGGCTTCGAGGCGCAGCCGCCCGTGGTCGGCGAAGTAGCCGCCGTCGAGTTTTGCCCCCTGCTGGATGAAGATGAAGTTGTTGCCGGTCGCGCCGACCGCCGAGCAGTTGCTCACGGTGGTTCCGCGCACCACGAGACCGTAGCCGCCCGAAACGGTGACGTTTTCGGCGCTCGCACCGGCTTGGACGTCCAAGCGTCCGCCGCTCACGACGCCGCCGACGAGTTTGCCGCCCGAGGCTACCACGAGGTAGGCCTTGTTGGTCGCGCCGCCGGTGTTGGTGCCGTAGAGTTGGACGTTGGTCAGGAGTCCGGCGCTGGATACCTGCATCCGGTCGTAGACCGTGACGTTGGTGGCGGAGGCGCCGCCCCGGATCCAGAACAAGCCGGAACTGACGGTGACGTCCTGCGCGGAAGCGTTTTCGTACACCCCCATGGTGGCGTTCTCTTCCATGATGACGCCGGAAATGGAGGCCGCCCCGTTGCGGGCCAGCACCTGGATCGCCGCGCCCGAGGCGACGACGTTCAGCGCCCGGCCCGCGCGGAGGTCGAGATTCGGGTAGGCTATCGCATTGCTGCCGCCGGAGTCGATGTGCACGTTTTCGATGAACGCGCCGCTGCTGGCGAGCATGGCGGAGCCTTTGGAAAGGATCTGGACCTGACTCGCGTGACCGTTGGAGCCCATCCACAGCGAACCGCCGACGGTGGCGTTGCTGCACTCGGCGGTGTTGTAGACCTGCAGATAGCCCGTCAGCGCGGTGACGTTGACGATCTTGCCGTTGCTGTAGACGCGCACGTCCTTGCCGCCGATGTCGTTGATGTCCTGCGCGGAGGCGTAATTGTAGACGTACATCTGCGCGTTCTTGTCCAGCGTGGCGCCGGAGATCTGGGCGTTTTGCCCCGTCACCTGAACGAAGGCGCCGCTGACGGTGGCGCCGTTGATCCGCGCCCCCGTCCGGATGTCCAGCCGCGGAGTGGCGACGGCGTTGGTGCCGGTGTCGATGTGGATGTTTTCGGCGAGCGTGCCGTTCCAGAGCGCCGAAACTCTGCCGGTGCCGTCGGCGGAAACGCCGCTGATGTAACCGCCTTCCTGCTTGATTATGCCGTTGGTGTTCACGTCGGTGTTGTACGCCGAGACCCAGTCGTTGATGTTGAACTGTCCGCCGTTGGTCACGGTGGTGCTGGTGTAGGTGTCGCTGGTCCCGCTGGCAGTGTAGGCACTGCCGTTGATCACGACGTTGGTGTAGTCGGCCATCTTTCTTTCTCCTTGTGTTTGGTATCTTTTGGAATTTCGTTCAAGAAACTTTTGCCATATATGTATCGCGCGCGCACTGCGCGAAGAGCCGGTCGTAGAGTTCAGCCACCGCCTCCGGCGCCATCCCGCGCGGTCCCGCCTCGTCTTCGACGCTCGCAAGACGCGGAGCGCGCGCAAGGATGCCGAGTATCTCCGTCCAGTCGACATTTCCCGTCATCGGCATATTGTGCTCGTCAGCAAAGCCGTCGTTGTCGTGCAAGTGCGCGACGACAATATACGGCAAGAGCTCCTCTTCCATGCGCTTGTCGCAGAAGACGAATTCCATGTTCATCCGCTGGATCGCGTCGAGCCGGATGGCTTCGACCGTCTTGCCGGAAGTCCGGAAACTTATGTTCGCGTGCCCCGCGTCGACGCAGACGCCGAGATACGGAGAGTCGAAGTGTTTCACATACTTCTTCAGCGCCGCCGCGTCGCTGGCAGGGGAAAAAGCGTTTTCGAGCGCGATGGTCACGTTGTTCTTTTCCGCGGCGGGAAGCAGGATTTCGAGTCCGCGGATCACTTGTTCCATATATTCCTCCGGCGTCACGCCGTCGGGACGCCAGCCGATGTGCAAGGTGTAAGTCTTCACCCCGAACTCGGCGGGAAGCAGCTCCAAAAGCGCGATGTGCCTTTTGACGAAGCGCGAATCCGGATCGCCCGTGAAGCTGTCGATCTGCACGTTCCGCTTATCCCAGTACGGCGCGTGCGAACCGCCCGCGACGCAGCCGCTTTCGGCGAATGCGTCCTTGAGTGTGCTCCGGAACGCCGGGTCGGCGAGGAGCCGCTCGCACCACCGGTCGCCCACCACCAGCCGCTCGTGCCCCGCCGCGGCAAAGCGCGCCATCGTCGGACGGATGTCGTCATCCGCGACGCTGCGCCACGAGTAGAAGTGTGCGAGTTTGTCCTTGAGCATCTTCATTATTTCACGCTCGCCGGGGAAAGTGTTTTGCCGTCCGCCGCCCCGTTGCTGTTAATTTTAAGCAAATCCTTCAAAAAATTTTACCGTACCTATTTCCAGTAATCCGGTTTTACCGACTTTTTCGCCATTTCCGCCTTGCACCGCTGCACCATCACGCCGCCGGGCAGCCGGTTGTGGTTGACGAAGAAGAAATCCCGCGCCGAAGAAATGAGCGACATCGGAAAACTGAAGCGGTAGAAGTTCGGCAACCGGTCGAAGTCGACCGGGAACGCCTTGCTGGTGTTGATCACCACCACCGGACGGTTGCCGATGAGCTCGTTCCACTCGGTGTGGAAGACCAGCATACCCAAGGTGTAGTCCCTCAATACCAGCATGTCGAAGTCGTTCTTGTGCCGCCGCAGCGATCTGAGCCCGTGGACGATGTCCCGCGCGGTCACCTTTTCGCAGATGATCGACGAGCGGTCGAAGCCGCGCTCCTTCGCCGCCTCTTCCAGCCCGGTTTCCATCGCCCGGGCGTAGGTGAGCTCGTCCTCCGGCGACATCCACACCAGCACTCGTTTCGCCTTCAAATCCTCCGCGAGTTTCAATATCTTCGCGTACATATCCTCGAAGTCGTTTTCGACCCGCGGAATGCCGGTGTCGAGGTCGGTGTAGCCGATGTGCATGATCGGCTTTTCCAGCGCCTTGACCGCTTCGATCCACGCCGGCGTCACGAACCCCGAGATCACGATGTAGTCGCAGCGTTCCAATTCGTGGATGGCGACGCGGTTCACGTCGGTGCCCGAGGTGCGGATCACCCGCAGATCGCAGAGGTGCTCGCGCAACGCGTTGCGCAAGGTCTCTTCGAGAGGACCGGTCGGGTAGTCGTTGACGCCGACGCTCAGGATGCCGAGGCAGGTCGAATAGCTGGTGCGGTCCCAACCCCGCCCGATGAAGACGCCGCGGTTCTTTTCGCGCAGCAGCATGCCGCCGTCGCAAAGCTCGTCCTCGGCGCGTCGGAGAGGCAGATTGCTCGTCCCGAAGAGCGCGCAAAGCTTGCGCTCGCTCGGGAGCTTGTCGCCCTCCGTGAGCCGGTTTTCGAAGACGTACCGCAGCAATCTCTGCTTGACGTCGTTATATTTTAAGACGTTGCCCATTAACGACCTTTGCTTTGTTGTCCCGCGAAATCAAGGCAGACTTCACCCATATGCTTTATTTTTACAGCAGTATATTATACTCTATTTCCCTTTCAAAAGCAAGAGCGGAAGGCAAAAATTATCAAATATTTAATCTTTAATCGATTGCAGTCGCTGAAATACCGCTTCCGGCAGCGGTGCGATCCCTAAAATTCCAGCCGCACGGTGAATTCGCGCCGCCCGGAAATGTACACCGTTTCCGTCGCGGGGTCGTAACTCCCCGCCGAGACGCGCACGGCCTTTTTGCCCGCCAGATGAGGCAGGCGCAGCGCGATGCGCCCCGGGGTGCGTTCCACTTTCACGACCGCTTCGATCGCGTCGCCGGAACTCGCCGCCAGCAGATCGAGTTTTCCCCAGTGCGTGACCAAGCCCCGCACCGCGACGCGCTTGCCGTTTGCCATGTACGCGCGCGGGATGCCGCGGCAGAGCTCCAGCGTCTCCCCCTCCTCGTAAGCGAGCATCCAGCGGCACTGCTCCAGAAACCACGCCTCCTCGTGGGTCTTGTGCTGGCTCAAATGGTAGTAGTGCTCCCAGAAGGTGTAGCTGTGGCGGTCCTGCAGCGCGGCGAACTGGTTGTAGAAGGTCTTGAGAAAGAGTTTCACCTCTCCGCGCCGCAGATGGGCGATGTCGTGCCGCGAGTAGTAGGGCTGGCTCAGCGCGGCGTTTTCGCGCGTCGCCGGAGCCTGATTCGCCTTGAGCAGCGTGGTCATCACGGGATCGTCGGGGGCGTAGAGGTCGCTCAGCGCGAAGGCGAGGGCGCCGATCAGCGTATCCCGGCAGACGAACGACCCGTGCGAGAACCATTCGCCGCCGTCGGTGTAGCGGCTGACGCCGCCCGTGTACTCCGCCCACGGCGGCAGCAAGGGGGTCCACGTTCCGTCCCCGAGCGGCACGACGGGCGCGCGGCGGCGGGCGTGTTCGAGCGACCGGCGCAGATCGGCGCGGTACTCTTCCGTTTCGGCGGCGAGGCTGGCGGCGTACTCGGGATCGACTTCGCGCAGGATTTCCGCCATTCCGGCGAGCCCGAGCAGCGTCCCCGCGTTGAGGAAGTAGGTGTGGTAGAAGTCGTCCGGGTCGGCGACCTTGCCGTTCAACAGCCCGTAGCTCCCCGTCGCGCGGAACTCCTCGCGTTTGTTGTCGTTCCGCCACTTGAGCAGAAACCCGCAGCAGTGCTTCAATGTCGGAGCGACGCGCCGGAGCCAGTTCACGTCCCGCGTCATGCGGAAGTGTTCCGCCGCCGTCCACAGCACCGGTCCCGTCTCGCTTTCGTAGTGGTTGTAGACCTGGATGAAGCCGTCGGAGTTCCGGCGGTTCAGGAAGAAGTCGATGCAGCGTTCCGCCTCGTCGTGCCACCCCATCGTGTCGAAGAACTGGATCATCGGCGAACTTTCGGTGCCGATCGGCGCGTACCAGCCGACCCCGGGGAGCAGATCGCCCGCGGGGTTCAGTCCGAGGGTGTTGATGTCCAGATGCAGCAGTCCGGCGCGGATGCGTTCGTCCACCGCGGCTTCGGGGAGTTCGATGCGCGCGGCGCGGTCGAGCTTCGCGTTCCAGTAGGCGCGGATGTGTTCGAGGTGCGCCGTAAAATCCTGACCGAAGAGTTTTTCGGCGCGCTCCGGCGCGACGGGGGTGTGGGTGATGCGGCACTCCCAAGTCACCGATTTCCCCGGCTGGACGAGAATCGCGTATTCGGAGCTTTTCGCCCGTTCGCCGTTCAGCAGCACCGCCGCGTAGGCGCGGTCGTTTTCGAGGCACAGCCCGTGCTCGAACTTTTGCCGCGCGGACGGGGCGTTGCTGTGCGGCGCCTTGAACCACGCGTACGCGGGTACGCCGCAAGTGTTGACCGCCTCGACCCGGACGAAGAGAACAAGCTCCTCCTCCCGCTGCGAGGTCTCGGCGGCGAGGCGGGATTGCAACGCCTCGCGCTCCGGTTCGGTCAGCATCGCGTAATCCATCTGCGACAGCGCGGCGAGAGGTTCGCTGCCGCGCACCCGCGCCTCGGTGACGGGCGCGTTTTCGAGCGAGGCGAAGAGCGTCAGACGGTACTCGACCCCCGTTTCGTACTGCGCGGCGTGAAGTATCGGCAGCACCCCGTCCTCGAGGCGGCGTTCGAGACGCGGGCAGCAGCTCACGCCGGGACCGAGCTCGAAGCGGATCTCGCGCGGCCGGGTGGTGCCGTCGGAGCGCGTGACGGTCTGGTACTTGGAGTGGTACGCGGGGACTACCAGCCCCCAGATCTCCTCGTTCTGCTGCGCCGAGACGCGGAAGATCCGCAGGTCGCGCCCGAGCCCCAGCCAGACGGGAACGGTCTGCTCGCGGTCGACCCGGCAGGCGTGTTCGTAACTTTCCTCGGGCTCGAGCTCCATGCGCTGAGCGTCCGAGACGAGATTTTTCGCGCGCAGATCGGCGAGCGCCGCCGCGTAGTCGCGCGGATCGTCGCCCGGCAGCGCGAAACACTCCGCCTCGGGGACGAATACCGGGCACTCCGCCGCCACGTCGCGCACCGCGAAGGTGAACGGGAACGGCGCCCGGTCCACCGTCACGAGCGTCGGGAAGGCGCCGCACTCCAGATTGACGTCCGCGACCTCCACGAGGCACGTTTCCGCCCCCGCGGGGAGCTCCGGAGGCGAGACGAGCCTGCCGTATTTGACTTCGAGTTTACCCGCCGGAGCGCCGGGACGGAATACGAGTTTGATCCGGGCGTTCATCGGTTACCTCCGGTCCGCGAGAATGCGGTCGAAGTTCTCCGCGAGGATCGGCACGAGCTCCGCGTCCGGCACCGGCATCGAGAGAAACGCGCCGAGTTCGTACGCCTCGTTGTGCGGTCCCGCGTCGCTGCCGAAGACGAGGCGCGTTTTGTCCACCTGCGTCAGAAGTTCGCACCACGGGATGTGCGAGCAGAACGCCGCGCAGTAGTCGAGGTAGATGTTGGGCGAAAGCTGCGCGAGCTCCACGCTCAGGCGCCGCCCCGAATCGCTCCCCCCCGTGTGCCCGAGGATGAACTTGGCGTGCGGATACCGGGGCGCAATCGCGCGGAAGGGTTCCGCCTCGCGTCCCCAGGTGTGCATCAGTATCGGCAGATGATGCCGTTCGGCGTACTCCCAGACCGGGGTGTAGCGGGGGTCGTCGTAGGGAACCTGCCAGTACGAGGCGAGCAGCTTGAATCCGACGAAGAAGGGGTCGCGGAAAAAGCCGTCCAGCGTCTTTTCGTCGAGTTCCCGGGCGTAATGCGGGTTGAAGACCACATACCCCATGAAGCGCCCCGGATGGCGCCGGGCAAGTTCCGCCGTCTCGCGGTTGCCCGCTACGGGGTCGCCCATCATCGCCGCTTCGCCGATCAGACAGGTCTTGGCGATGCCGTGGCGGTCCATGAAATCGACCATGCGCTCCACCGTCTGCGCGGGGTCGCTTTCGCGGATCACCCAGCCGCGCGTCACGGGTCCCTCGACGTGCGTGTGGATGTCGTACGCCTTAACGCCGTGGATCGGCTTGCCCGCCTTGAACGCCCGCCAGAGCGGTTTGTCGGCAAACTCCGGCTCGTGCGCGAGTTTGCCCGCGGCGGGGGCGATGCCGAGCAGCGTTTCCAGATTGCCGTGGGCGATCGCTTCGCGCTCCGCGTCGGTGATCCGCGCATGCGCGAGCGCAGCGAGCGCCGCCCCGTACTGCGCGGTGTGCCCGATACCGAAAAACAGTCGTTCCAGACCGAACTCTTCGATCACGAGTTCGATCGTGTCGCGCATGTGCAGCCACGAGATGTCCAGCCCCACGTTGCGCCGGCGCCACATGAGATCGAGCACCCGGTGGAAGCCTCCCCACATCTCCTTCTGGATCACGAAGTGACAGCCGGGGCACTTTTCCGTCAGGTATTCGATGTCGTAGATCATGTCGGGGGCGGTGCGGTAGTCGCTGTCGACGAAGATCACGGGGCGCAGCTCGTCGAGCGCGAGCAGCAGCCGTTCCAGTTCGCGAATCCGGAAGCGCGACAGCTCCGGATTGATGAAGCAGGCGCGGTTCCCCGCCCGCAGCTGCCCTTTGAGCCAGTCGAGCGTGCCGTATTCGTAGAAGTCGGTCGGCGTCAGCACCCACACCGGGAACAGCCGGTCGCGGTACGGTTCGAGGCGTTCGATCAGCAGCTTGTTGCCGTTGACGGGCGAGTAGTCGACCGCCTCCGTCGCGTAGACGAGCGCGCGGTCGATGCCGAGGTAGTCGAGGTGGGCGAGCAGAGTTTTGGGATCCGGGAACTCCGGCGTTTCGTACGCGCCGCGACCGATTTTGACGGGAGTGGCAAAGTAGTTCATGGCAAATCCTCGTGTTTTCAGGTTGATTTTTGGTCAAACATGCTGTAATATATGCTCCGGCATGTTGAAAAAACATGGATTATAGCGCAAAAACATATACTATACTGCAAAAATATGGGATCGTTTTCCGGGAGCGGATGGCATGTACGGTTTTGTCTTTGATGTCGCGGACCGGGTCGTCTACCCGGTGGAGGCGCGGATGGAGCGGACCGCCAACCGCCCGGGGGATGCGCCGCGTTACGCCCGGCACCCGTCGTGGGTGCTCGACTACTCGCTGACCGATGGGCTGGAGTGCCGCACCGAGTTTACCGACTGGATGGCGCGCCCCGTCGGCATCGCGCATCTCTATCCGCCGGGACGGCGCTACATGGAACGCTATCCGGCGGGTCGGGTCGCCAGCTGCTGCTACATCAAGTTCCGCGGCGAAAACGCGAATTTGCGGCAGGCGGTGGAGAACTCCGGCGGCTTTGCCCGGATCGTCGACGACGGACGGCTGGAAGCGCTGATGAAGCGCGCCATCCGCGCCGCGCAGCCGGGCAACAGCAGCTATTACCGCTGCTTCGCGGAGTTCGCGCGGATCGTCGAATTGCTGGAGCAGCTGCCGCCCCCCTCGGGCGCGGATTACCAGTACCATCTGTCGAGCGACGGCGGCGAATCGCTGGGACGGCGCGTCCGCGCCTGTCTGGAACGGGACTTCCGCCGGCGCGTCACCATCGGGGCGCTCGCGCGCGAACTCGGGTGCAGCAGTTCGACGCTGTCGCACCGCTACCGCGCGGAGTGCGGCGAAAGCGTCTTCGACACGCTGCTGCGCATCCGGGTCGAGCAGTCGATGCCGATGCTGATGAAGCATCTGCCGTTGAAACTCGTTGCGGAGGAATCGGGGTTCAACAGCGAATTTTACTACTCCAAGGTCTTCAAAAAATGTTTCGGCGTTTCTCCGGTCACCTACCGGAAAAACGCCGAAGCCGGGATCTCCCCGCCGGTCAGAGGTTTTTGACCGACGCCTCGATGAGCACGTCGCTCGCTTCCGGGGCGACGGTGTCCACGTCGGGCTGCACCTCGTAGCCGCCGCGCTCGAAGCAGTCGTGCATCGGCACATAGGCGCCTTCGGACTGCGCGAGTTCGATGACCAGCGTCCGCTTGTAGGGCGACGCCTTGCGGATCGCCTGCGCGATGCCGTTGAAGGGTTCGCCCGGCAGCGTGACGAAGGCAAGCTCTTTCCCGAAATTGATCCGCGTGAGCGTGCAGAGCCGCGACGGCTTGCTCTTTTCGGCGCAGTTGATGATCCGGTTCGCGAAGTACCGGAGCACCGTCACGTCGCCGTTCGCGAGACCTTCGCTGGTGAGGTCGCCGCCCGTGACGGGGGCGTTTTCGGTGTCCTTCAGGTACTGCTTCGCCTTCGCGTACTCCTCGGGGGTGATCTTGCGGTTCGGCACTTCGACCTGAGTGTGGCTGATCGCCATTTCGCCCTCGGCGACGGGTTCGAGCTTGTCGAGCAAGCCGACCACGATCTTGCCGTAGATGCGACCGATGCGGCACGCCTCGTTGTAGTTGGTCTGGTCGATCTTCTGATGCACGTCGAAGTGGTTGATGTTGCCTGACGCGTCGGTCAGCTGGAAGACGGGGATGTCCTCTTTGAGTTCATACTGGACCTCCGCCTCCATGCGGCCCGGCCAGTCCGCCGAAACGAGGTCGCCGCCGACGGTGTCGCAGTGGTTCGCCAGATTGACCAGGATCGCGCTGATGCGCCCCTCCTGCTTCACGGCGAGGATGCGGATGTGCTTGTCGAAGTCGGTCTCGGGCCCGACGATGTCGGGGTTGCAGCGGCTGGGATTCGTCACGACCGCGCCGCTCTTCATGAAGTAACGGCGGACGTAGGCGCAGGGATTGCCGTCCTGTTCGGCGTAGAAAAGCTCCGCCGGAGCCATGCTGCGCACGGCGCGCTTCATCGCGCGCACCCCCGCGCGGATCATCCCCGTACGCGCGGCGGCCTCCGCCTCGTTGGGATGGGCGAGCCAGAGCGACGTGCCGGTGTGGGTGTGCGTCGCCGAAATCACGATGTCGTCCGCGAAATCGATCCCCGCCCCGCGGAGCTCCAGTCTCAGCTCGTTGATGAACGGATTCAACAGATAGCAGAGGTCGAAGACGATGAAGCCCGTGCGTTTGCCGTCCCGCTCCATGACCATCGCGCGGACCTTGATGTCGTCGTACACGCCGCGCGCCGGACGGTAGTTGAAATACCCCGCCAGTCCCGCTCCGAACGCGGGAGTGATGATTTCCGTCGCCAAACCGATGTTCAACATGAGAAAATCCCTCTCCTTTTGATGTTCATACAATTCGCCCCGGCGCCGGAGTTCCGGACCGGGGCGGTCGAGGATCACAAAGTCAAGCCGATCTCATATGCCTTGAGGTTCTGCTCGACCACCTTGGGCTTGGAGCCGAAGTTCTCGGTGATCGCCTCGGCGAAGACCTTGTCGAACTGCGCGCCGTCGGATTCGTCGAGGTAGTTTTGCTTCAGGAGCTTCGCCAGCGCCCCCAGCAGCACCGAGTTCGCGCACTTGGGGTTGCCGACCTGGTGCGTCGCGATGTCCAGCGAGTCGATGCCGAGCAGCGTCTGGGTGCCGCGTCTGGGCGGCGTCGCCATCGACGAGCGGTCGTAGACGAGTATCCCGTCATCCTTGAGTTCGTGCCCGAACTTGTCGAGCGCGGTCTGGGTCATCGCCACCAGGAGATCGCAGTCGCGGTCGACGATCGGCGACGAGATGCGTCCCTTGCTGACGATCACCGAGCAGCTCGCGGCGCCGCCGCGCTGTTCCGGACCGTAGCTGGGCATCCAGCTGGCGTTCAGATTGCGGAGCCGCCCCATGTTGGCGAGGGTCAGCCCGAGGCTCAATATCCCCTGTCCGCCGAAGCCCGAGACCTTGATCCGGAGTTCGCGGTCGAAGAGCTTCGAGCTGGTCTTGAACTCCTTGCCGACGCCGACGCCTTCCTGCTTCGGATTCAGCAGCGCCGCCTTGACGCCCTCGGCATCGTGGACGGGCGGCGGCGGGAGCTTGCCCGCCGGAGTCTCGGCGGAGCGGTCGCGGACCACGCCGATCGGGAAGTGCTGCGTCATCTTCTCCTCGATGAACTTGTTTATCGCCGCCGCGTCCATCTTGAGGTTCACGGGGCAGGGCGAAAGCACTTCGACGAGCGAGAAGCCTTTGCGTTCCTTGAGGTTTTCGATCCCCTTGTAGACCGCGCGCTTCGCCGCCGCGATCCGCGCCGGGGTGGTGAGCGCGACGCGCTCGATGTAAATCGGCGCTTCGAGCGAGTTGATGAGCTCGCAGACCCGCATCGGGTAGCCGTCGGTCTCGACGTTGCGCCCGTAGGGGCTGGTGGTCGTGATCTGCCCCGGCAGCGTGGTCGGCGCCATCTGACCGCCGGTCATGCCGTAGTTGGAGTTGTTCACGAAGAAGACGGTCATGCGCTCGCCGCGGTTCGCCGCCTGAATGAACTCGTTGAAGCCGATGGCGGCGAGGTCGCCGTCGCCCTGATAGCTGATCACGTAGGACTCGGGGTTCGCCCGTCCGGCGCCGGTGCCGACCGCGGGCGCGCGACCGTGCGGCACCGAGATCGCACCGAAGTTGAAGTAGTAGTACGCGAAGACTGCGCAGCCGACCGGCACGATGAGATAGGTGTCCTTCTGGATGCCGTAGTGCTCGACCGCCTCGGCGACGAGTTTGTGCAAAATGCCGTGCCCGCAGCCGGGGCAGTAGTGCATGTTGGTCTTGACCGGACCGGGGCGGCGCTGAAACGTGTCGAAGAAGACTTTTGACCGGCCGAATTTGATTTTTTCGCTCATTTGGACACCTCGTTCCAGACTTTAGCCACGGCTTCGCAGACTTCGCCGCAGCTGGGGATGTTGCCGCCCATGCGGTTGCAGAGACGCACCGGTTTGCGGCAGCGGGTGGCGAGTTCGACGTCTTCGATCATCTGCCCGGCGCTGAGCTCCAGACTGACGAACGCCTTGACGCGCTCCTCGCGCGAGAGTTTTTCGAGTGCGTTCTTGGGGAAGGGCCAGACCATCTTCGGACGGACCAGACCGGCTTTGATCCCGCGCGCCCGCAACATTTCGATCGCGCCGAGGGCGACCCGCGACGAGATGCCGTAGGCGACGATCACGATCTCGGCGTCACTGGTCTCGTGCTCCTCGCAGGACTGCTCGAGCTCCTCGATCTTGCGGTATTTGGCGATCAGCTTGTTGTTGAGCGCCTCGAGGTCGTCGTGCTCCATGTAGATCGACGTGAGGATGTTCGCCTCGCCGTTGACGACCCGCCCCATCTTCCAATCGGGGTCGTAGTCGTAGTGGATCGGCTCGGGGAGTTCGACCGACTCCATCATCTGCCCGATCACGCCATCCGTCATCACATAGGCGGGCATGCGGTATTTTTCCGCCATCAGGAACGCCTGACGCGCCATGTCGCACATCTCCTGCACCGAGTTCGGGGTGAAGACGAGGCAGTGGTAGCTGCCGTGACCGCCGCCCTTGACGACCTGAAAATAGTCCGCCTGCTCGGGACCGATGTTGCCCAGTCCCGGACCGCCGCGGGTGACGTCGACGATCAGGCAGGGCAGTTCGTAGGCGGCGAGATAGCTGACGCCCTCCTGCTTCAGACTGATGCCGAGACCGCTCGACGCGGTCATGGTGCGCTTGCCGGCGGCGCTGGCGCCGATGACCATGTTGATCGCGGCGAGCTCCGACTCCGCCTGGATGAAGGTCCGGTGGAGCTTCGGGAACAGCAGCGCGGCCGCCTGAGCGATCTCGCTCGCCGGGGTGATCGGGTACCCGAAGTAGCAGTCGCAGCCCGCGAAGAGCGCTCCGTAGACGGCGGCTTCGTTACCCTTGAGCAGCAGACGATGATTGTACTCCATGATCGCGCCTCACTCCTCCGTGGTTTCAAAGATGGTGATGGCACCCGGCTCGGGGCACTGATAGAAGCACGAACCGCAGCCGATGCACTTTTCCGGTTCCTTCGCTTCGACCGCGAAGTAACCCTGACAGTTCAGTTTGTCGCCGACGCTGATCAGCGACTTCGGACACGCGGCGACGCAACGGTAGCAACCCTTGCACTCCTCGCCGCTGATCCTGATGCGAAATTTTTTTGCCATGTTTTCCGCCGAAAGCTCCCTGTAAAAACTCCGGTTTGCTCGTTCAAAAAACGTATTTATATAATATACATTGTAAGTGGTGACAATTCAACGCCCTTGACGGAACGAAAAAACGATTTGCATGTGACGCGGGCGGGGGCTATATTATCCGGAGCGGCGGAGCCATCCGCCAATGCAACGGGAATATCGAATTCAACTGGGGGCGAAGCAGGAAATGATCATCGTCAATGGCTCGGTTCACGACGCCGTGAACGAAAAACCGCGCAACATCAGCATCCGCATCGAAAACGGCAAGATCTCCGCCATGGGAGCGCGCCTGACTCCGCGCAAGGGCGAAGAGGTCATCGACGCCCGCGGGCGCAACGTCTATCCGGGGCTGGTCGAGGCGCATTCGCACATCGGGCTCGCCTCGTACGCGGTCCGCGCGCCCATCGCCAACGACTACAACGAAAACACCGAGATCGTGACTCCGGAACTCGACCCCGTGGACGCCATCGACCCGATGGACCAGAGTTTCAGGAACGCGGTCGCCGGCGGCGTGACCTGCGTCGGCACCGGTCCCGGCAGCTCGAACGTCCTCGGCGGCACCTTCACCGCCATCAAGACCGTCGGCCGCCGCATCGACGACATGATCGTCAAGCACAAGGTCGCCATGAAGTGCGCCTTCGGCGAGAATCCGAAGAGCGTGTACGGCACCAAGAACAACGCTTCGCGCATGTCCACCGCCAGCCGGTTGCGCGAACAGCTCGCCAAGGCGAAGGAGTATATGGAAAAGCGCGCGGCGAAGGGCAAGGACGCCAAAAAACCCGACTACAACGCCCGCCTCGAATCGCTGATCCCGGTGCTGAAGCGTGAGATCCCGCTCAAGGCGCACGCGCATCAGGCGAACGACATCTTCACCGCCATCCGCATCGCCAAGGAGTTCGGCGTGAAACTCACCATCGAGCACTGCACCGAGGGGCACTTGATCGCGGACATCCTCGCCAAGGAGGGTTACATGCTCGCCATCGGTCCCTCGTTCGGATTTCCCAAAAAGCCGGAGCTCAAAAACAAGACCTTCGCCACTCCGGGCATCCTCGCCAAGGCGGGGTGTCACGTGTCGATCATCACCGACTGCGGCGTCACGCCGCAGGAGTATCTGGGGCTGGTCGCGGGGCTGGCGGTGCAGGCGGGCATGGAGCCCTTCGCGGCGCTCAAAGCCATCACCATCAACCCGGCGGAGCACCTCGGGATCGCGGACCGCGTCGGCTCGCTCGAAGTCGGCAAGGATGGCGACGTCGTGATCTGCGAGGGCGACATCCTCTCCAACATGTGCCACGTCGAGACCGTCCTCATCGAGGGCAAAAAGGTCTATACGGCGAAGTGATTCCGAATGCGCGGACCCCGGGCGCGACGACTCCGCCGCGTCCGGGGTCCGTTTTTTTGGTTCCGACGGTTGATTTTCCGCCGTTGCGGAGGTACGTTATAACGCGATAAACGCGCCCGGCTGGCGAAATGGCACACGCAGCAAACTTAAAATTTGCTTTCCTGCGGGTTCGAGTCCCGCGCCGGGTACCATAACCCTATCTTTCACCGGTTCCTGCCGCCACGGTTTCTTTTCATGTGACTGCCTGACGCAGGTTCCAGTACTTTTGTGATGCGGCAAGTGATTCGTTTACGGACGGCTTACAGTTCGGCGTGCCGGCGGGCGTCGTACTGGATCTCGCGTCCGTGCAGTCCGCGGACCCGGACGTGCCCCGCGGAATCGAGATCGTGCGCGATCCGGGCAAGCTCGCTGTCGGCGTAGGTTTCCAGCTTTTCGAGTCCGTCGGCGAGCACTTCGACCGGATTGAACTGCTGGAGATACCAGCGTTCCACGCCGAGCGCCTGCAATTCGCTCCACATCTGCTTCAGATCGGCGACGGAGAGCATTTCGCGGTGGACGGTCGTCCGGATGTCCGGCACGATGCCGCACTCGAACGCCATGCGGATGCTCTTCGCCACGTTGGCGGCGAACTTCGTTCCCTGCGCCGGATCGGCGGCGACTTCCGAGTAGCGCGCCGCCGGCAGTTTGTAGTCGATCCCGAGGTCGTCCACGGCACGGGTCCGGAGCAGCGGCTCCAGAACCTCGGGACGGGTTCCGTTGGTGTCGAGCTTGACCAGAAATCCGCGCTCCCGGATCCCGGAAACGAACTCCGGCAGATCCTTCTGCAAAGTGGGTTCGCCGCCCGAGACGACCACCCCCTCCAGCAGTCCCCGGCGCGAATCCAGAAACTTGAAGAACTCGCGTTCCGTCACGCGGGGCTGGCTGGTCGGATCCAGCACCAGGCACGGGTTGTGGCAGAACGGACAGCGCAGATTGCAGCCGCCCGCAAAGACGATGGCGGAGATCTTGCCCGGATAATCGACCAGACTGAATTTCGCAAATCCCCGTAAATCCATTTTTTTCAGAAATCCTTTCCCCCGGCGCAAAAAAAACCGGGACAGCGGAAGCGTTCCGCCCTCCCGATCATCGCCGAACCGAGCTTACTTTTCGCAGCCGCAACCGCAGCCGGAAACGTCAAAGGTCTTGCGATCCTTGAACTCTTCCTTCTTGCCCTTGTTCCAGTTCGACACCGGACGGAAATAACCGGTCACGCGGCTGTAAACCTCGGTCTTCTCCCCGCACTTTTCCATTTTTCTGTTTCTCCTTTGTTTTTTGTGCGCTCCCGGCAGTTGCGCCGGGAGCCGTTTTTTATGGTTTTCGCCCCGACTTCAGTCGGCGCTGGCATTCTTCTTCGCTTCGGCGGCGGCTTCCTTCTCCAGCGGACACTCGTTGTGCGCGCCGGGGATGTAGCCGTGCACCGGACAGATGCTGAACGACGGCGTCAGCGTGAAATACGGAATGTGGTAGTTGGTCGCGATGCGCTTGACCAGACTCGCCACCAGCTCCGGATCCTCGATGCGCTCGCCGATGAAGCTGTGGAAGACCGTTCCGCCCGAGTAGATGCGCTGCAGCGGCTCCTGCTTGCCGAGCGCCTCGAAGATGTCGTCGGTGTACCCCACCGGCAGCGCGGTCGAGTTGGTGTAGTACGGCGTGCCGGACCCCGCGCAGACGATCTCGGGATAGAGCTTGCGGTCGATCTTCGCCAGCCGGAAGCTCGTCCCCTCGGCGGGGGTCGCCTCCAGATTGTAGATGTGCCCCGTCTCCTCCTGGAAGTCCTTGATCTTTTCCGCCATGTGCAGCAGCACCTTCCGCGCGAAAGCCGCGCCCTCGTCGTCGCCGATCGAGCAGCCGAGGAAGTTCAGACAGCACTCGTTCATGCCGACGAGACCGATCGTGCTGAAGTGGTGATCCAGCGACGGCAGATAGGTCTTGGAGTAGGGCATCAGATTTTCGTCGAAGTATTTCTGCACCACTTTGCGCTTGATCTCGAGCGACTCCTTCGCCATGACCATCAGGTGGTCGAGGCGCGCGAAGAACTCGTTCTCGTCCTTCGAGAGGTAGCCGAGCCGCGGCATGTTCATCGTGACCACGCCGATGGACCCCGTCTGCTCGCCCGCGCCGAAGAGACCGCCCGTCTTCTTGCGCAGTTCGCGCATGTCCATCTGCAGCCGGCAGCACATGCTGCGCACGTCGCCGGGCTTGAGGTCGCTGTTGATGAAGTTCTGGAAGTACGGCAGACCGTACTTGCCCGTCACCGAGAAGAGCAGCCGCGCGTTGTCGCTGGTCCAGTCGAAGTCGGGCGTCACGTTGTAGGTCGGGATCGGGAAGGTGAAGATCCGCCCGTCGCGGTCGCCCTCGGACATCACTTCGAGGAACGCACGGTTGATCAGGTTCATCTCCTGCTGGAACTCGCCGTAAGTCTGATCCTGCAGCTCGCCGCCGATGATCACGGGCGTGTCGCGCAGATCCTCGGGAACCACCCAGTCGAAGGTCAGATTGGTGAACGGCGTCTGCCCCCAACGGCTCGCGATGTTCAGCCCGAAGACGAACTGCTGCATCGCCTGCTTGACCTGCTTGTACTCGAGCTGGTCGCGGCGCACGAACGGCGCGAGCAGCGTGTCGAACGAACTGAACGCCTGCGCGCCCGCCCACTCGGTCTGCAAGGTGCAGAGGAAGTTCACGATCTGCCCGAGCGCGGTGTCGAAGTGCTTCGCCGGAGCCGCCGAGGCGCGCCCGCTGCGCCCTTCGAAGCCGCGCAGCAGGAGGTCGCGGAGACTCCATCCCGCGCAGTAGCCGACGATGCCGCACGACAGATCGTGCAGATGGAAGTCGCCGTTGCGGTGCGCGTCGGAGATCTCGGCGGGATAGATGTTCGCCAGCGTGTAGTTCGCGATCACGGCGCCGGAGACGTGGCTCAGCAGACTCGCGTAGGAAAAGCCGACGTTGGAGTTCTCGTTGACGCGCCAGTCCTCCTGCCCGAGGTACCCGGAGACGAGGTCCTGAATGTCCATCATCAGCTTACGGGCCTCGCGCATCTTCTCGTGGGTCGCGCGGTAGAGGATGTAGAGCTTCGCCGCCTGCGACAACCCGCGCTTCACGAGAGCATGCTCGACGAGGTCCTGGATCATCTCGACGTCGGGGATCAGCTCGCCCGAGGCGCACCCCTTGTTGGTGAGTTCATCGACCACATCCTGCGTTATCCGGCGGGCGATCTTTTCGTTCGCGGTGCCCGCCGCTTTGAGCGCCTTGCCGACGGCGATGACGATGCGCTCGGCGTCGAAGTCCACTATCCGCCCGTCGCGCTTCTTCATTTTCGGGATCGATGACTTGATTTCCATCACACTACTTTCCTCTGCTCTTGTTGGTTACCGTTACTGAAATTTTAGCGCCCGCGCGACTCCGCCGCGCGAACAAAACTGCCGCATCTCCAAAAAAACACCATCCGGACGGCCGCACCATCGGCGTCGCCGCGCCAATTCACTCTCTACCGCGTCGCCGCAGCGAGTGCCCGACCGCGTCGCCGCGCCAATTCACTCTCTACCGCGTCGCCGCAGCGAGTGCCCGACCGCGTCGCCGCGCCAATTCACTCTCTACCGCGTCGCCGCGAAAGCATGCCAAAGGCGGCAAAAATCATGGGGGATACCCGATCGGAAAACACGAAAGCCCCCTGTGCCCGACCCGGCGTCTCGACCTGTCCGGCGTCTACGATACTACATCATATAGTATATTGCAAGCCCGAAAGACACAATATATAGTGTTTTTTTGAAAAAATTTTTTATTAGCAATATCGGTGCGGTACCGCGCCCGGCGCCGGTGTTCACCGCCCGCAGCACAACCGGTCGTCCCGGCGCCGCGGGATCATCCACACCCCGCGTTGCCGGTCCGGCACGGTCGTATCGCCCGGAGTGAAAAATTTGCGGCGGGACGGCTTGCATTTTTCGCGCGACGGGGTATATTAAATGAATACGCAGCGCGCATCGTCGCGTTGCGGCTGATAAAACGGTTGGTGCGCCGACGTGGCGGAATTGGCAGACGCGCTAGGTTCAGGTCCTAGTTCCCCTTAAAGGAGTGGGGGTTCGACTCCCCCCGTCGGCACCATTGTATTACGGGTGCGGGTATGGCATAACGGCTGTGCACCAGCCTTCCAAGCTGGTTATACGGGTTCGACCCCCGTTACCCGCTCCACTTCGCGTGGTGGGATTGCCGAGCGGTCAAAGGCGGCAGACTGTAAATCTGCTCTCGACGAGTTCGATGGTTCGAATCCATCTCCCACCACCATTTTTATTTTAAACTCACGGTTTTTTACTCTTTCCCTGCTTAAATTCCCGGAGATTTGAGCTCAAAAAGGCTTAAACCGATCTTCCCTTTTGTGTCGCGTCCAAACACTGGTGGGGCGGCTTGGGTCACTTTTCGGGTCACATTCCGGGTCACATCTCGGGTCACTCCGGGTCACTTTTCCCGTCCCTCCAAAAAGGAGCATCATGGACAGGGGGAAGTATCTGCTGAAAAACGAGGACAGGGTAAAATTCCGCATCAGAGTCCCAAGAGAACTGTGGGATTGGCTGCCGAAGATCATTGCCAGAGATTTGAGCGCGCCCGACACCACCGACACTATAGCAGCGAGCGGTAGATCTCCACCGCGGCCGTTCTGCAGACCAACTTTCCCAGAGCGTTCAACGCCCCGGCCAACTCACTTTTCGACACTCCGATTTGCATTACTTACCTCCGAAATGGTTAAAAAAACACACAGCCCAGCCGGTCCCAAGGACCGACCGGGCTGTTTTCGGCGACAAATCCGCCTACTTCAGTAATGAAATATATAGGTCAAATTTTTTGAAAAGCGTTATCCTTGATATATTGACGAGAGGCGTATATATTGGGTTAATGTTGTACAATGGCTAATATGCGGGCTATACGCAAAATATATTTGCGTTGTAATTTTTGGTTATAGACATATTGGGGGGACTTATCCTAGAGGACGAGTAAAATGAATTTCGAAATAATAAAAAGCAATCCGAATTTATTGTTGGTTTACATCCCGCGTGATGGCAGCGAGTGGATTGATGAATTTTTTGAGCGAGAGCAAGAATTATGTCTAAAATATACGTTCCACTTAAAAAAAGAACACTGCACTAATCTTAATTCTGGCAATACTTATTCTCGAATATTCATTATAGGTAATTTAAAAACAGACAAATATTATGAGATTGATAAAAGTATTTTTCAATTAACAAACAGCTTTTATATTGCAGAAGACATTGATATTTCTGGCGAAATGTTTTTGACAGAAATTGGGAATGTTCCGGTTTTGCACATAATAGATGGAATTGTTAACGACTCTGTTTATATAGGCGGCGATCATGAAAATGCTATTCCGATCCAAGACTTTCAAATGTTGATAGATGAGTTCCCGACCAGAACAGAGCTTAAGCATTATGCTTCTTCTCGTATCGAAAATATCCTTAAAGAATATTTAAATTTCAAAACCGATTCACAGGCAAAATTAGATCATTATATTTCAAGGCGCCAACGTCATACTGTCCCCGTTGAACTCTCCTCGATAAGGGAGTTTGAAATTCAAAAGTATGAATTTATTCGAGATAGATTAAAGGAGATGCTGAAAAATCCTGATGTGTTTTCTGAAAAGATTTGGGAACAAAAAATTTTGGAATTTATTTTGCTCCTCTATCCTAAATATGTTAAAGTTTTGCATAGTATTCCTGTGTATGACTTTTATACGTCTCCTGGGCAAACGGTTAAACGACAAATTGATTTGGCACTATTAGATGCCAATGGGAATATGGATATCATTGAGATTAAAAAACCATTTGCCAATTGTGTGTTGTCAACTAATCCATCTTATCGCGATAACCATGTCCCTTGTAGAGATTTGTCTGGTGCTGTTGTGCAAGCAGAAAAATACATTTTTCACTTGTGCAAATGGGGTATCAATGGGGAAAACAAATTAAATGATAAATACAAAGGCGAGTTGCAATCCAACTTAAGAATAAGAATCGTTAACCCCAAGGCCATTTTGATTCTTGGAAGAAGTAATAATTTTAACAGCAGACAAAAATTCGACTTTGAAATCATTCGCAGAAAATATGCAAATATAATGGATATTTTAACTTATGATGACCTACTAGAAAGATTGGATCATATTATTGAAAAATTTTAATCCGCTATACTTAAGGATGCATAAGGTTGGGGTGGCGTATTCTATTCCCGCGATTCCGGAGCCGCAAGTATGGAGACTTCGCAGTAATGCCGCGAGTTGCAATGGTGTAATCAGCGCAAGGTTTTTCGCACCGCATTGCCCCCGTGTGGGTGACATTTATATCTTCTATGCACTCTCTATGCATCCGCTGTTTTTTCTATGCACACGTGCATGGATTTAAACACGGGGCGAAGGCTTGCGGACGTAAAAAGCGCATCTCCTTTGGGCATGCATGTAAATCAATTTTGCTTAAACCATTGATGCCAACAACCGATACGCGGCTGCTTTCAAAGAACTTGTTGATAGATTGCTTTTTCCGTTTCTTGAGCTACATTTTCCATGACCTGTTCTCCTTTTGATTGGTTTTTGTGTGTGATAACTATAATCAATCAGAGAACAGGTCGCTTTTCAAGCAGCCTCTTTCAAAATGTGCGCAATTTCTCGGACGTTATCATTGGGAAATTTGCTTGAAGAGTAGGGTATCATACGGGAAATTAGCACCATATAGGTATTGATTTAAAGTGAATGCAAGTTGTCTTCCAAGGAAGTTAAAAATTCTAGCAACTCGTTCCACGTCGGCTTGTCTCCGAAGATCATGTCCTGCATCTGTTGGTAGTCCTTAACCAAATCTGCTATGCGATGCTGCGGCGGAAGCAGTTTGAGCGTGGATAGGCTCATCGCGTCGTAATCGACACCCCGCTTGGGATAAAACTTCCGGTCGAAAGCGATAATCTCGCCCAACAGCGCGGAAGCGGAGAATATCTGTTCCCGGTACTTCGAGTTCGCCGACATGAAGACGTCGTAATAGTGTCGGGAATGACGTAGCGGAGTCGCGTTTTCGGGTGGCAGGAATTTCAGGTAATGCAGGATCGTGGTCTTTTCCCAAAACGTCCGCTCCACGGAAACGGTTGGCACATCAGCGCCGGTTTCGGCAAACTCCGGGAATTGCTCCGCCACATAGGAACGGATATTTGCCGGAGCGAACGGCGTTCCCACGGCAAATGCCCCGATCTCCAATTTGATGTCCGGACGGATATATCCGAGCGATGAAAACACGCTCGGAAATTTGACGTAGAGGTTGTTCGGCTCGTCTGGCTCCCGGATTACCGTGCAGTACGGCGCGAGCAGCGCCGACAAGCGCGGCAGAAGCGTCTCGTTAATGTATGCGGCGGTTCGCTTTACGGTTTTCGATTTGAAGGTGTTGATGGCGTTGCGCGAACGTTCCTTGTCGAAAGACTCGCCGGGTTCACTTACGCAACGCAAATCGAGCAGGAGATCGATGTCTTCTGAAAAGCGTTGGATACAGTGATACGCTTTGGAGAGTGACGTGCCGCCCTTGAAGAGAAATATTTTTGCGATCTCCTTATCGCCGAACAACCGATTCAGCACCCATGAGACCCAAAAATCCTTCTCGACCATATCCTGACGTATGCCGATCCCGGCAGCGGCTTCGATAAACACGGCCCGCCGTTCTGCATCGGGCGCATCATACAGTTTCATTGGTTCTCCCTCCTTATTGGGCAAGTTCGCAGATCTGCCGGTAAATACGGTTCGACACCCCGGCGGAGTCAGCCCGGATTTTAGCCCACTGTTTCTGATCGAAGCGTTTTTTCAACACCGCTTTGACATCGGCATCTATCGGTTCTGTTCCCAACATCCGCAGAGATTGGACCAGCATACGACTCTCCGGCAACCGCGGAGTGAAATCGCGTTTCGCAGCACTGCGAAAATGAATCGTCCGCGAGCCTATATTGAAATCCTGCGAGCGACCGTCCCAGAGGAAGGTGTACTGCGCCGGGATTTGCGTGGACAGATTCAGATAATTCAGTGCGGCATTGCCAGTCGGCTGCATTTCGTGCTGCAGATTTCTGGCGATGGCGGCGGCAACCTGTTCCAAGTCCGGCGCGGTCTGTCGATTCAATATAGTGCTGAACATGGGAAAGTCGTAGATCCCGCGCATAACTCGACGGATCTTGCCCTCCTTCGCCAAGTGAAACAGCGCGGTGTCGATGTCGTTCCGCTTCAGTTCCGGCATGAAATCACGGGCACAGAACGCCCAGCCGCAGCCATGCGCCTCTATCGTCTTCAGTATCTTCTGTTTTGCCGAATCCATTTTGTACTCCTTTTTAAGAAATATAACATCATTTTTCTTAAAATCAAGGTCGGAATTGAAAATTCGCCATAGTTTTAGGGCGGGGTTGTATTTCCCAGAACGGCGAGGTATATTAACCGCCGGTTGTCGGGAATCGAAAGCCGATGATGGTAAGAAATGGTAACGGATCGGCGCTATGTCCGGGAATGCGAACCGGAGATCGGGCATTGCCAATCGTTACCATAAACGGGGTCCGAAGTGGCAAAAATTACCGTTTGAAGGCGGTAATTTCGGGAGCAAAGGCGCGAGCCATATTCGACACTTTCAGTTTGAAATCAGTTGGTTACAGCCGGTTTTTGAGCTTGAATGAAAACGTCGAGGCGTGCCATCTCCCACCACCATTTTAATTATCAAGGACTTACAAAGAAATTTGCAAGTCCTCTTTCTTTTTTCCGTGATACTGCCATTTACCCCTATTTACCCTCAAAAACGGCGAATAACAACAACAAATAACTACAAATTTTTGCCTCATCGACGGTTTATGCCGTAAAATCGCGGTCGCCTGTTATCAGCCTCTGCGCATCGAATTTCTGTTTCATAAATACCGCCGCTTTTCTTGTTTTACTTCTTTTCACGCGAAAAGAAGGAAAGCCGGGGGCACGGGGCGGCAGATCGCCGCTGCACCACTGCGATGTGTGAAAAACATCGGCATATCGCATGCTGGACTCGCCCGCACCCCGCAAGATCGGATTCTCGATAAATGCAAAGCATACCGCAAACGAAGTCGCCAACGGGACGCCATCCATTATCTCGAAGCCGACGTTCGGCTCGCGAGGGGTTTTTCGGGTACGGCGGCGAAAACGCCCCCCGCTCCCAGCACATCAAGAGTTTTATATCCCGTCGCCGGAATTTGACTGAATTCAAGCTCACGCGTGGCACAAACCGTCGAAGAACCTTTTTTTGCCCTTTTCATGGCAAAAAAGGCAAAAAAACATGAAGCCTGTCAAGGCTTCGCTTTATGTGCCGAAGGCACGCTTCATCTACCGATTATCCAGCTTCGCCTTGACAGATGAAGCGCCGTCACTGCGTTCCGGCATGAGGCATTCGCCGCTCCGCGTCGAATATGAAGACGCTCGCTGCGCGAGTATGGTTGATGTTGTATTCGCGCTTTCCGCGGCGCGGAAAAAAGCTGAAAATCCGTTCCCGGCGGTTAATCCACCTTGCGTGCGATTCGTCGGGGCAGAGGTCATCGCCCGGCAAGGCGCAACGCGGATTCGTACAGTTCACGCTCCTTGCCGGGGATTGGTGTGACTTCCAGCGACAGCACCCCTGCGAAACCGATCTCGCCCAACGCCGCGCCGAAATCCCGCCAGTCGATCACTCCGCTGTAAGGGTACCAGTGGCGATCTTTTTCGCCGTCGTTGTCGTGGACGTGCAGCGCCGCGAGCATGTCCCGCCCGAGCATCCGGACGGCGTCGCCGGGATTTACGCCGTGCATCGTACAATGTCCCGTGTCCAAACAGATCTTGAAATTGGTCGCGCCGACTTCGCGGACGAGGCGGAGGCAGTGTTCCGGCGTCACCAGACTCTGATGGCGCATCGGCATATTTTCCAGACAGACCGTCACTTCGCACTTTTCCGCCGTCTGACAGAGGCGGCTCATGAAATCGAGGTTGATCGCGCAGGTGACGCCGGCATCGGTGTCGAATCTGCCCCACGGCATGATCGGGTGAACGACGAAGTTCCGACAGCCCAGCAAGGCGGCGCCGCGGATGGCGCGCGACATCTTTTCGAAACGCTCGCGGCGATCCTCGATGGTGGCGTCCTGCGACGGCCAGCGCCACGGAGCGTGGGTCTGGCTTATTTCCAGCCCCAGACTTTCGATGAACTTTCGCTCTTTCCCGATCATGGCGTCGAACTCCGCATCGGGACAAACAAAGCGCGGCGTTTCGGTATCGACGAACTCCGAATAGTCGATGCACTCGTAGCCGTCGGCGCGAAGTCGGCGCAGTCCGTCTTCGAACCCGTATCGTCCGGTATAGCCTGAAGCCGTGATCCCGATTTTCATGAAATCTCCCGATGCTGTCGTTTACGAAATCGTCGGACCGGTCATTCGAAATCCCGGAACAGATCCCGGAACGACCGGCAGAACTCCGTTATGGAACCCCCGTGCGGGGAGCTTTCGTTCTGGATACTGCGCAGTCGCGGAGAATTGCGCAGAACGTTTTTTATGCGCGCCCAATCGACGGTGCCCTGTCCCGGCGGCAGATGGTCGTCCCGGCTGCCGTGGTTGTCATGCAAATGACAGTTCACCAGCCACGGCGAGAATTTTTCGGCGAGGCGCTCTTCCCACTTCACGGGAACGCCGAGATCGTTCCAGATCGCGGGGACGACGGTCGTCTCCGGAAAATTCATTCCCTGTTCCGTCAGATGTCCGTGTCCCGTATCGTAGCAGAGCCCCAGATGCTTCGAGTCGAAATACTCCATGACTTTCAACAGGACGCTGCTGTGATTCAACGGCGTCCACTGATTTTCCAAGGCGATGACCACCCCGCACTTTTCCGCTTCCGGCAAAAGGACCTCCAGAGAATCGGTCAGCGCCCGGTAATAGTCGTCCAGCGTCAACTTTGCGCCGAAAATGCTGTTGAAGGTGTTGCCGGTGTGAAAAGCCATGGTTTCGACACCGAAACGAAGGCAGAACCGGAACGCCAGTTGGTGTCGCAGCAGCATCGCCTCCCGCCATTCCCCGAGCGGCATCCCCGGATCGGACCACGTTCCCCAGAGGGCGTGGGAATCCACGAAATCCAGACCGAATTCCCTCATGTCGCGGGCGAGATCCAATAGGAATCCGGTGTCGCCGCAACCTTTGCCCAGGAGTTCGCTGGTCAGAACGATGTGGTCCGCGCCCGCCTCGGCGAATTCGCGCATCCACTGTTTTCGCTCCTCGCGAGAACCCTTGACCCAGGGGAAGCAATACGTCAGTGGCACCATGTTGATCCTTTGCGCTGCAACAAAACTCATGTTCCGTCGGGGATGACATCTCCCGACACCGCCCGGTCGCCGCTTGATCGCCGGCGGGCGCGAACTACAATGGCGCACTAATATAACATCTTTAATTTTCGTTTCAAGCCGCCCTGATCGGAAGGAACGGCGAAGGCGTTGCGGAAACGGGCTTGATTTGTCCGTCGGGCGGCTATATATTTTGATATATCGAGGCTGATCACTTTTCGGGTTTCTCAGATCCCAAAAACGCAGAGGTTTTTTTATCCGTCTCCCACCACCGTTTCTTTATTCTAACCACCCCGGTTTTTTACGCTGACTCATGAACTCCGTTTGGTTTTATCTCTATCTCGCCGCCGCCATCGTCATCGGCTGTCTGTGTGCGCGGCGCATAAAAACTCCCGACGACTATTATGTGGCGGGACGCCGGAGCGGCGTGATTCATCTCGCCGGTTCGCTGCTCGCCACCATACTGGGCAGTTCCGCCATTTTGGGAAGCATCGACATGGCGTTCGAAAAAGGCTGGGCGGGCGCCTGGCTTCTGGTGTGCGGCGCCGTCGGCTTGCTGGCGCTGCTCCCGCTGGTGAATGCGGTCGCGGGATTTCGCGGCTACAATCTTTCCATGCTGATCGGCGAATTCTATGGCGACGCGGTGAAAAAACTGTCCGGAGCCGTCATCGCGGTCGCCTGGCTGGGGGTGATCGGCGCGCAGATCATCGGCGCGGCGAAGATCACCTCGGGGATGTTCGGCATACCGTACGTCCGGGCGGCGGTCGCCGTGGGCGTCACGCTGACCTTCTACACCGCGGCGGGCGGTCAGTTTTCCATCATCCGGACCGACGTGCTGCAGATACTGCTGATCTTCATGGGGCTGCTGCCGGTTGCGGCCATTCTGTATCTCCGCTCGCCGTCACTCGAAGCGGCGCCGATGTTTTCGCCGTCATTCCGGTGGTTCGACCTGCTCGCCATGCTGTTTTCCTATTCCAGCACCTTTCTTGTCGGTCCGGACATCTACTCCCGACTCTTTTGTGCGAAGGACACCGGCACGGCGCGGAAAGCGGTCGTCGCCACCGCGCTGACGCTGATTCCCGTCGCGTTCATGCTGGCGTTCGTAGGAATTTACGGCTCCCGTTTCTACGCCAAGGGGAGCGGTTCGATCCTCTTTGCCATCGCCAAGGGGGAAATGCCGCCGGTTGTGGCGCTGGTGCTGTATTTTTCCATGCTCTCCGCGATCATGTCGTCGGCGGACACCACGCTGTTCACCGCGGGCGGACTGCTGTCGCAATTCTTTCGCGACCGGATGGACTCCCGCGAAAGCGTGAGGATAACGAAGTGCTGCACCGCCGCGCTCGGAGTTCTGGCGATCGTGATCGCCATTTGCTTCAACTCCATTCTGACGGTGCTGATGTTTGCCCTCGGCGTCTACGCGGGAGCCTTCGTGGTGCCCGTGCTCTGGGGGCTTTGCGGTTTGAGTTGCGACCGCCGATACGCCGTGGTCGCGATCGCCGCGGGGGGAGTGCTGGCTCTGGCGGGTAAGATCGTCGGCGGAGCGGCGGGAAATGCGCTGGTGATTCTGGCATTTCCCGTCAATCTGATCGTTCTCGCGTGCGGACGCCGGGCGCGGTGAATCACTTTTTCAAGCCGGTCCGTCCGCGCATGAATTCGAGCGTCGCGGCGGTCTGGCGCCGCAGCAGATCGCGCAGCACGGTCTTCGCCTCGTCGACCTTGTTTTCCCGGAGCAGCAGCTTCGCTTGATGCCGGGTGTCGTCGAACTCCTGCAGAAGATATTTTTCGAACACCGCGAGCTCCTCCGGCACCGGAGACTCCGGGGGCGTTTTCCGGTGCAGCTCGATGCTGTCCTTCGACCAAACCGCGTCGACCACCTCCGGCGGCAGCGCATCCATCGCCCCGAGCGGTATCGGCAGGTAGACGGTTTGGCGCGGCGGTCCGAACGAGGCGTAAACGCAGCTCAAGACGCCCGGATATTCGGGGTCCATCTCGAAAAGATACGCGTCGACGGTGTTTTTGGCGCTCGCCGCGCGGTCGATGCCCTCCACCTTGACGTCCGCCGCGTTGAGACGCGAAATCGCGAACGATTCGGGCACGGACAATTTGCCGTCGTCGCGTCGCTCCCGGATGATCGCCTCCTTGACCGCCCACTCCTCCTGCAGACACTCCGGCAGCTCCCACGGTTTTCTCACCGAAGCGTCTTCCATGCCCGGCAGTTTCCAGCGGTTGGTGTAGACCGTGTAATGCAGCCCCAGCGGCGAGGTCGCATAGTGCCGGGGCGCGATCTCGAAGACCATCGCCTGCGCGGGATCGGCGAGAAAGACGATCATGCCGTCGGCGATGTAACCGCTTTTGGCAAGTTTCCGCAGATTTTCCGCCGCCTGTCCGACGGAGCCGCACCGGGTCAACAACGCGGCGACGATGTAGTTGCCGGTGTACATCGGCTGTTTGTCCTTGGGTTTGGAGGGGCGGTCCCGGGTCGGATCGGTCCCGGAAAAAGCCACGGTCAGCCCGCGTTCGTTGATGCCGGCGTAGGCGAAGCCGGTGACGTTGCCGACGCGCAGCTGCCGGAATCCGTCCCCGTTTTCCGGCGCGACGTACATGATCTTGAGCGGATGCGCGTTGGCGGAGGCACGCGAGGTGAAGAACTGCACGCGTCCGGATTCCGTCGCCAGATGCCGGATGAGCCAGCTGGTGTCGGCGTTCGACCGGGGGCAGACGGTGAGGATTGCGACCGCCGCGGCGATCGTGGTGATTCGTTTCATTTGATCGGCGACTCCTTACTGTCGGGTGGTTCGGGGCATGGTAAAGATCATTTGGACGATGCGGGGGGGACCGGCGCGGTCTCGCCTTTGAGTTCATAGAGCAGTTTCACCGCCGTGTCGACCAGCTGTTGACCGCCCTCCGGGGAGGGCGCGTTGTGGTTGTTGACCGCGTTCGCCTGATACCCCTTGTTGCGGAACGCGCGTTCGGTCGCGAGATAGTGGGCGGCACTTCCCGTGTTGTAGTACACGCCGGAGCATATCTGGATGGTGAAGGTCTGGGTGAACGGACTGCGCGCCTGAATGCGCTGACCGTAATCGGTGTAAAGTTCGTAGCGCTCGGATACGAATGCGATGTCGCCGATCCGCAGCACATGGAATTCGCTCGGCCACGTCGGATGGGTTTTCACCTCCTCGGCGATCCGCAGTATCCGGAGGTTTTCGCCGAGCGACCGGCGCATCGCCGCACGCCCCTTTTCCAGTCGTTCCGGGTCGGTCCACGGCGGATTTTTCCGCATCTCCTCCAGTTTGGCGACATTCGCCTCGGCCTCCGCGACATCCTGAGCCGACGGGGCGAAGCGTTTGAGGTGCAGCGTGGTGTTGATGTGCCGGATCGGCAGATCGGCGTAGAGCTCTTTGCCCGCCCACTTCAGCGTGCGTTCCAGCGCGCTCATCAGTTGTTCGGTGACCCGTTGGCGCTCGAACTCACCGGCGAACGCCTCCGCGCGCTGGAACAGCAGCCGGTGGCGGCGGTCGGTCGCCTTGTAATAATAGGGGATCTTGAAGGTGAGATCCCCCGCGGCGGCGCACTGCGGCAGCACCCGCACCCCCGGATATTTCTTCTCCATGACGCGGCGGACGTCGCTCCAGCAATCCGAGCCGAGCTTGGTGTCGGAGATCGAGATCTGCGACGGGCACGCCACGTTGAAGACCACACCGGTCAGCCGGTCGTCCAGGTCGTAGGTGAAGAGAAAATTCACGAACGGATCGGGCGCCGCCTCCATGTGGCTGAACATGGGATCGTCGGAGTTGCCGTGCAGTTTGGCGTACACTCCGGAAAGCCCCGGAATACGGATCAGTCCGTTGGGAAGCGGGCGCTTGGAAAGGTCGTCGAAGTACACCGGGCGGCGGCTGAACGCGGTCACCGCGAAGTCGTATCCGTAACCGATCTTGCCCGGCTTGCGGTTTTTCCACGCCGTTATGATCGACTCGGCGGCGCGGTCGGCGAACATGTTGCGGTATTCGCGGGTGACGTCGTCGTCGTAACCGTCGCCCATGGCGGGACCGGTATGGGTGTGAATGGCGTGGAAGATGATCTTTTCCGTCGGGATCTCGGGACATCTGTCCTTCACGATGCCGCGGACCCGCTGCACCATTACGCCCCAGACCACGCAGACGTCCCAGGTGCTGAAGATCACGGAGTCGACGCCGTTGTCGATCACCAGCGTGGTGACGGCAAGCGGATCGCGCAGTCCCTGCGATACCCGGCGGCGCGGCAGACCGTACATGTGCACCGGGCGGTCGGTGCTGACATCGGTCATGCTCCAGCCGATCCGGAGCGGCTCGGCGAAGGCGGCGGTCGCGGCGAACCCGGCTGCCAGTGACAGAAGAAATTTTTTCATCGTGTCGTTACCTTTTTCTTTCGGCGCGGGCGGAACTCACTGCATCATCGCCAGAATCTCCGCCGCGTTGGTGTCCGGCTTCACCTTGGGCATGATCGCGGCGATCCGCCCTTCGCCGTCGATGATGAAGGTGGTGCGGACCACCCCCATCGACGCCTTGCCGTAAAGTTTCTTTTCCTGCCAGACGCCGTAAGCCTGGATGGCTTTGAGCTCGGGATCGGAAAGCAGCACGAACGGAAGTCCGTGTTTTTCCGCGAACTTCCGGTGCGATTCGACGCTGTCCCGGCTGACGCCGATCACCGCGATGCCGCGCCGCGCGAACTCGTCGTAGCCCCGCGCGAAGGCGCACGCCTGCCGGGTGCATCCCGGGGTATTGTCCTTGGGGTAGAAATACAGCACCACCCGACGCCCCGCGAAATCCGCGAGCGACACCTGGGCGCCGCTGCTGTCCGCGAGAGTGAAATCCGGAGCTTTGTCACCGATCCTCATTTTCAGTTGTCCCTGTCGTTTCGAATTGTCGTATGTTGCCGCGATGGAAAGAAGACCGCCCGGCGGATCCGGAGGTACGGCGCATCGGGCGATAATCGCGATTTCGTTTCCGGCTGTGCCGGGTTATGCGGAAAAATAGTGCCGTTTCCGCGAAATGTCAAGTCGGCGGCTCCTCTCGGCAAGAAAAATCGCCGGAAAAATCGCGGGAACGGCGCATCGGATTTGCAAAAAAAGATTCCGCGGGGTATAATTAATATGTGGTATGTTTTTCATGTACAGGTAAGGAAGACGAAAGTCGTTGGCGTGAAATGAGTGAAATTCAGAAGAACGGTGCGTCTCTCGGCGGCGGCGAACTCGCCCCCGCGCTGAAGGAGTTGTTGCGGAAATACGAAAATATCTGCTCCGAGATGGAGAAACTCGCGACCGACGCCGCGTGCCTCGACCGTGCGGAACGCGGCGCGAAGCTCGCCGCCGATTTTTCCGCGCTGCCGCCGCTGCCCGAAGAGTTCCGCGAGCTGCTGGAGCAGCGTTTCCAAGCCGCCGTTCGCGCGGTGGAACTCGCCTCCGCAAACGACGGCGAGTTTCGCCGCAACGCCGACAAGCTCAAAGCGGAGCTGAACGCCATCCGCGACGCCGGGGATTTGGCGACCGCGGGCGAGATCGCCGCGCTCAAAAAACGCTACTTCGCCTTCTGGGGCGACTGCGAAAGCGCCCGCGCCGAGTGGGATGAGACCATCGGCGCCCGGGAAGCCGCCCTCGCCGCCGAGGAGGCGGAAAAGCTCCGCCGCGGCGAAGCGGCGGAAAAACTCGCCGCCGAGTGGAACGCCCTCGTCGCTTCCGGCGACCTCGAGGCGCTCAAAAACCGCCGCGGCGAACTCGAAAGCGCCTACGCCACGCTGGGCGAAGTCGCCAAACCCTATTCGAGCCACTATCAGGAGGCGCACCGCAAGGCGCAGCTCCTGCTGGCGCGCCACTACGAAACGCTCGACTACGCCCGCTGGGAAAGCTACACGCTGAAACTCGATCTGCTCGCCGAACTCGAAAAGCTCGCCGCCGTGCCCGAAGCCGAACTCGGCGGCGTGTCCAAACAGCTCACCGCCATCCGCGACAAGTGGAAAAACCTCGGTGCGGTCCCCAAGGAGAAGAGCGACGAGGTCAATCCTCGCTATCTGGAACTCACGCGGACGCTTCAGCACCGCGTCGACGAATTCTACTCCAACCGGCGGCAGGAGCAGAAGAGCGCCGCGGAGGAAAAGGTCAAACTCTGCGAGGAGGCGGAAGCCAATGCCGAGCGCACCGACTGGGGTCCCGGCTCGGCGTTTTTCCGCTCGCTTCAGGAAAAGTGGAAAGTTCTCCCCCGCGCCGGCGCCAAGGAGCCCGAGCTTTTCGCCCGCTTCCACGCCGCCGCCGACAAGTTCTTCACGGCGCGCAACGCCGTCTTCGCCGAGCGCGACCGCCGGTTCGCCGCTGCCGCGGCGGCGAAGCGTAAGCTCATCGAGAGCATCGCCACCTTGACCGACGTCCGCCGCGCCAAGAATCTGCGCAGCGAGTACAACGCCATCGGCGGCGCCGGCCGCGAGGAAAACGAACTTTTCCGCGCCTTCAACGCCGCGCTCGACAAGTTTTTCGCCGACCGCAACGCCGCCTTCGCCGAAAAGGAACAGCGCGGCAGAGAGTTGATCGCCGAGCTGGAAAAACTCGCCTCGGATCCCGTCGCCGGAGCCGCGCGCGCCCGGGAGCTGCGCGACGAATTCGCCGCGCTGAACTGCCGGAAGCTCGCCGGAGCGATGGAGAAGGCGGAAAACGACTTCGCCACCGCCCGCGCCGCTGCCGAAAAGACCGCTCGCGCCACGCGCTGGCAGGAGTATGCTGCAAGCGCGCGCCTCGCTGCCGGATTGCTCGCCGACCCGGCGGCGGAGCTGCCGCCCGAACTCGATAAATTCCCGAAGCTCAAGCACTCGGTCGAAACCGCCCGTGCAGCCGCCTCCGGCGACGCGGCGGCGCAGAGCGCGTGGAAGAAGCTCGGCGAACATACCGAAAAGGAGTGCGAACGCATCGTCGCCGAAGCGGGAGAGCTGAACGGCAAAGGCAAAGCCGCCGCTCCCGCGGGCGACCTTGCCGCAGAACTCGAAGCCGCGATCCTCGGCAACTTCGCCCGCCGCGAGGCGGAGGCGCGGAAACCCCGCCGCACGGTGGAGGAGCTGCGCAAAGAGTTCATGGCGCTCGGGGCGCTGCCCGTAGACCGGCTCGAAGAGGCGCTCCGGGCGCTGGACAAAACATAGGAGAACCCACCATGCCGATCCGCCGCTTCCTCTTTCTCCTCCTGATCGTCTGCTTGCTCGCGGGCGCGGGATTCATGGTGTGGCAGTATTTCTCGCCCTCCGACGAGCGCCGGATCGCCGCACTGCTCGAGGAGTGCGCCGACGCCGTCGCCTTCGGTCGGGGCGAAGCCCCCGCCGGAGCGCTGCTCAAGCTGCGCGCGATCGAATCGCGGATCGAAGACGAACTGACGATCCGTTGGCGGCGGCGCGGTGCCGTTCAGGAACAGCGGCTCGACCGCCGCGCCGTCATGGGACATCTGGCGTCGTCGCGCAAGTATCTGTCGGACCTCCGGATCGACGTGAGCGACCTCAACATCACCGTAGACGGCGACTCCGCCTTCGCCGAATCGTCGATCCAGCTCAGCGGTCACGCCACGGACGGCAGGTGGGACGACCCGATCCTCGAAGAGGTGAGTTTCGAGCTGGTCCGGCGCGACGGCGTCTGGCGCGTCGCCGCCGTAAACACCCGCGATTTCATGGAAAAATGACCCCGTCACGGCGGGAGGAGCGCTTCTCCGCCGCCGTCCTGACTTGACAATCCGGCACAACCGGGCTATATTAGTCGCATCGTGAACCCAAAACCATCAATTTCGGAAACGGATTTTATGAACACCAGTAACGACGACCCTGGACCTCGACGGCGCGACGCCGCCGGAGGGAAGCTGTCGAAATCCTCCGGAATTGACCATTCACGGCAGGGTATCTGACACCCCCCTTTCTCCCGGCGGTAGCGCGCATTCGCCCCGAACCATCGTCACCGGGAGGAACAATCATGCTCAAGTATTACGATCTTGTCGACGGGCGCGTCCGCGCCTGCGGCGAGGGACAGCAGGGGATCATTCAGGTATACAGCGATCCCACCGAGGAGGAAAAGGCGTACCTCATCGAGGAGTGCGGCATCGACGAGCACACGCTGGCGTCGGCGCTCGACGAAGACGAGATCAGCCGTATCGAATACGAACCCCAGCACATCGCGGTCATCATGAAGCGCCCGCGCGACGTCCAGACCGGGCGGCGCATGGCGTTCAAGGTGTCGTCGGTGGGGGTGTTCCTCTTCAAGGACCGGCTGATCGCGCTGCAGTCGGAACCGATGTCGCTCTTCGAACACGGGCGGATGCCGCTGCGCGGCAACACGATCCAGGGGGTGCTGCTGCGGCTGCTGCACCACGCGACGCACCACTTTCTCGAACATCTGCGGATCATCCGCAACATTTCGGACGAGATCGAGAACAAGATCGAGTTCGCCGTCACCAACAAGTCGCTCGTCAACATGTTCTCGCTGTTGAAGAGCCTGACCTACTACGAGTCGGCGACCAGCGCCAACCAGTTCCTGCTGCTGCGGCTGCGCAACGACGCGGCGCGGATCGGCTTCAACGAGGAGGAGATCGACTTTCTCGAGGACATCACGGTCGAAAACAAACAGTGCGACAACCTCGCCAACATCTACGCCAGCATTCTTACCGGCATGTCCGACGCCCGCGTGTCGGTCGTCAGCAACAACCTCGCCGTGATCATGAAATACCTCGCGATCATCAACGTGGTCTTCATGCCGCTCACGGTGATCACGGGGCTCGGCGGCATGTCCGAATTCACGGCTATGACCGAAGGCATCTGGTGGCCCCATGCGTACAGCGCGCTGGTATTGGTCATGGTGCTGGTCGGTTACGTCACCTATCTTCTGATGCAGCGGGTGGGCACCACCTCGGGCGGAAGGAGGCGCTGATCATGGCGGAAAAGACGAAAAAAAGACTGTCGCGCCGCGCGCAGGAACGGCTGAACCGCGCCCTCCGCATCTTCGATCTGACGATGTTGGGGCTGATCGCGATCGCGATCGTCTCGGGGGTGCTCTGCCACTCCCGGGGGAGCGCATTGACGGCGAACGCCTCCTCCGGCTTCGCCTACTGGTTCCTGATCGTGGTCGGCTATCTGCCGATGTGGCCGGTAAACGGGATCCGGGCGCTGCTGGGGCTGCCCATCCCGGCGGCGTCGCGGGTGAACGAACTTGTGCTGCTGGTCGCCACGGTGCTGGTCTGGCTGACGGCGCTGTGGCTGGCGATCCGCATCGCGGGGCGGCGCAGTTCCAAGTCGGCGACGCTGCACATCGCCACCCGCATCGCGCAGATAATCCTGGTCTGGGGATTGTTCCAACTCTTCTGCATGGCGGCGGTGATCGGCTGGAACCGCGGCGGGAAGGTCGCCTACCGGCACGATGCCGCCGGACGCTCCGCCGCGTCGACGACATCGGAAAAAGCCGCCGAAACGCCGCCGAAGGCACAGTGAACGACCGCGCCTGCGTCGCTGGCGCGCACGCCAGCCGCCGACCCTGAACCCATCGCGGTAGGACGGGTAGGACGATTAAGACAATTGGGACAACCGTGGCTGGTGCCTGCGCGCCGATGCCAGTCAAGGTTCCTCAAACGCATGGCTGCCGGTTCCAGCCCCGTAAGCCATTTTATTTTACCCTTCCGGAGTTGATGTCTTTGATTACTTGGTCATCGTGGTCAGCACCCGCCCCGGCAGATAGAACGAGTCCGGACGCGAGCTGCGGGGACCGGCGTCGGCACCGAAGTAGGGCAGATAGTAGTTTCCCACATATGTGCCCTCGTCCACGCTGGCGACGCTGCCGGCGAAGGTGAGGAGATTCATCCGCCCGCCGTGAAGGAAATACGGCACTCCGAGCGAGGCCGACTCTTCGCCCGGGTTGATCACGAATCCGAAGAGGTACACCAGCTGACACTCGCCCTCGAGACTCGAGGAGTTGTCGCTGAGCATCACCCGCTGCGAAGGACTGAGCGTGTTGGTTTCGAGCGTGTTGCCCTTGATCTTGTAACCGTCGTTCCAACCCGGCAAATTCGCGTAATACCCCTCATCCCCGGTTGCTTTTATCCAAGCTTTGTCGCGGTTGTGGATGTACTGCGTGCCGTAGACCTGCGGCTGCTTGGATTTGGCGTTGACGGCGATGTTGGGGCAGCGGGCGCCCGGCTCGCCGGTGTTGTCGATCACGCCGCGACCGAGGTACTTGCCCTTGTAAAAGTTGTATGCCCAGTTGTTCTTGTAGACCGTCACACCGTTTTCGGTTCCGGTGATAGTGTGGTTGCGGTTGCCGCAGGGCCAGAAGTTGCGGTGGTCGTCGAGATAGGTCTGCGAGAGCGTCCCCATCTGCTTCAGGTTGTTGATGCACTTGGAGCTCGACGCCCGGTCGCGCGCCGACTGCAGCGCCGGCAGCAGCATCGCCGCCAGAATGGCGATGATCGCGATCACGACCAGAAGCTCGATAAGTGTGAAAGTCCGCTTTTTCATGATGTCCTCCATGTTTGTTTATCGGGACCTGTTACCGTTTGGGACCGGAATTCGCCTTTTAATACCATAATCAAATAATATATTTGCTGTCCGCTTTTTTTGCAAGCTGTTACGCCTCGACCGCGAACACTCTTTATTTCTCTTTCGGCGGCAGCAGCTCGATCCGGAACTCCGTCACCTCCGCCCGGCTGTCCGGCCCGACGCAGATGTGCGGGATGATCAATCCCGTCCCTTCGGGCGGAACGAAGCCGAAGCTGTAATACCGGGGCTTGACCGAAAGCTCGAATGCGGGCGAACTGAGGTGCGGCAGCAGTTTGGTGCGTTCCCCGCCGTAGCCGCCGGGCGCGATCCCGCTGTCGAGCCGGTACGGGCGGTAGTTCCACAAACCCAGACGCAGCGTCCCGCTGCCCGCTGCCTTTACCTTGAGTCGGACCCGTCCGCCCGGGGTGATCGCGATCTTGGGCCGTTTGTGGTCGGTGTAGTAGCAGGGACCCATCTCGCCTGCGTCGACGACGGCTTTGCCGTCCCGGATATATGGCGCTACCCGCCCGCGCGAATTGCCGTCATGATACCCCCACGGCGTGTCGAATTTGCGCTTCAGCAGCCGCGCGAAGTCGCCGGCGGGGTCGAGCCAGTAGACTTCCGAGACGGCGATCCACCCCCACTGCGGGTCCTTCGCCGCCTCCGCCGGTTCGGCGAAGCGCTCCGAACGTGACGGCACATCCGGGGTTATGTTGCTGATGACGATGGTGTTTTCGCCCGCCTTGAGCACTCCGGCGGGGATGTTGAACCCCATGCGTCCCCACGCGCGCTCGGGGAATCCGACCGGACCGGAGAAGATCGTTTCGCCGTTCACGGCGACGCACATCGCGGAGGTCCCCGCCTTGTCGTCGTCCTGCCCCTCGATGGCGAGGCAGCTCGAAAACTCGGGCGCGCTTTCGAGATTCATCTTCAGCGTCACCGAAGCGCTCCCGCATCCGGCGCGCCGCAGCCCCACGCAGTAGCGCGGCGGGCACTGGTAGCCGTAGACGTAGGGCGCGCCCGCGCCGTGCATCGCCAGCGGCTTGAAGTACCACCCGCCGGGGATCTTGTCCGCACCCCGGAAGAACCGCTCCGGATCGGCGAGGAATTGGTCGACGAAGGGCTCGTTCGCCCAGAATTTGCCGGTGTCGGGGATGGCGATCCCGGTGGCGGAGAGGATGAAGTTGCGCATCTCCTGATCCGGCGTGATGCCGCCGAAGCGCTGCGGCGCTTCGCGCGCCATGACGATGAAGTCGACGATGCGCCCGATGAACGCTTTGAGCTCGGTATCGGTGCCGCAACTCGCCGGACCGAAGCGGTTGAAATCCTCGGCGAGCACGAATTTCTTTTCCTCGAAGATGCGACCGCGCAGCACCTTGTCGTCGCCCGCCGCCGCGACCGCTTCGTCGAAGAGCGCGTAGATCCGGTCGAATGCCGCGCGGTCGAGGACCGTGGTCCGGCAACTGCGGTGACCGCAGAAGAGACTCGTCTTCGCCCCTTCGCCGGCGCGGTGGCGGTAGTTTTTACCCCACTCGTCGACGAAGAGCGTGATCTCGTGCATCGCTTTTCCCGCCTTACCGTAGTAGTGGAGATCGAACTCCTCCATGAGTTTGTCCGCGTCTTCGCCGAGGTTCCAGCGCGGCAGCACGAATTGTACGGCGACCGGCGTGTAGTGCCACTGGAACACGTAGAAGTCGCCGCTGCCGAAGCGATTCAGATACTCCGCCATGCGGGCGATCTGCAAGGGTCGCGCGTCGTCGTAGGTCATGTAGCCCATCCGCCCGGGGTCGTCGCCGAGCAATCTCCGCCACTCCTCCGCCATCTTCAGCCCCGCGCGGTTCTTTTCGCAATCCGCGTGCAAGGTGCACGGCATCACGTCGTCGGTCAGGCAGAAGAAGAGGTCGATGTTTTCTTCCGGTCTGACCTTTTTGGGCGGATGGCACCGGTTCAGATAGGCGGCGCGGACGAACCGGTACTCGGGATCGACCTTTTTGAGCGTTGCCGCCGCGGCATTGGAAAAGTCCATCAAGAGATCGCTATTGGTCGCCTTCGTCCCGTTGAATGCCACGCACGCGGGGCAGAGACAGAAGAGCCGGGTGTCGCCGGGTTCGAGACACATGCGGGTCGGTCCGTTCTGCGCCTTCGCGTAGCCGGTGATGCTTTCGAGAATGATCCTGCGCGCGTCGCGATTCGAGAAGCACTGGTGGGTGTAGAAGGGATGGTGGGCGACCACCCGCTGCCCGCTCGTGTTCATCATATAGTACTCGGGGTGCTCGCGATAATAGAGCTCCTGCGGCAGCAGGATGTTCATCGCGTGGTCCCACTTGGGCAGCGGCGAGTGGTAGTAGTCGGTGTCGCCGTGCATGTAGCGCGCGGAACGCAGCTTGCCTCCGGAGAGCAGCAGATGGTTGCAGGTGTGGAGCATCGCCTTGTAGTGCGGGACGACCTTGCGGTCGATCGCGGGCAGCTCAGCGACGGGGAGCCGGGGGAGTTTTTCGCAGTCGGGCGCGTAGAAGGCGCACCCCAACCCCATCCGCAAATAGTCGAAGAGCGCGGGGACGAGGTCGTCCCGTTCGCGGTATTTGAGGACGATGCCGGAGGCGTCCGCCCTGAGCTCCCATCCGCGTTCGAGGGTTTTGTCCTGCAGCGCCGCAAAGACCCCCGCGGCGGGTTCGATCTTGTCGACCGTTTCGATCGGCAGCGCGACGCCCGAAAGCTTCCACAGCCAGCCGCGCCACATCGCCACGCCCCAGCGCGTCACGAAATCCGCGTCTTTGGCGAGCAGGAATTTCGTGAGTCTGCCGCCATTGGGGAGCGCGATCGCGCCGCCGACTTCGGGGTAGACCGGCGTCATCCTGAGGTCGGCGAAGCTGATGTGCGCCCCCGCCGCCGGGGTGATCGAAATGAAGAAAGGTTTACCCTGGTAGTCGAACTTCTGCCATTCGGGGGCGGGCTGGAACTTGGGTCCGTTGGAAAGCCGCAGCGCCCCTTTGTCGAGCTTGACCCGCCCGGAGATGCGGAAGGACGCCGCGGGCGGTTGGAGGTCCATGCCGACGTACAGATGGATCTGCGGTCCCTGATTTTCGGCGTACGGCGCGGGCAGGGGATCGGGGAAGGCGATCGTCGCTTCGCCGTTCTTCACGTCGAGGGTGAAACACTCTTCGCCGGAGAGGTATTTCTGGTGCTTTGCGATATATTTCGTGCGCGCCGTGTCGTTCATCATGATCCCGCGGAATCCGGTGATTTTGCCGTGCATATGCACGGGTTCGATCCCGTCGGCGCGCAGCAGATTCACTTCGGTATCGGCGGCACAAAGCGCCGCCAGCGCCGTCAGCGCCGTCAGACTGAACACATACTTCGACCGCCTCATTTCGATCCTCCCGATTGAAAATCCTGATATTTACCGCAAAACGCCGGTCGGGGCGGGTCGTCCGGACCCGCCCCGCAAGGTCCCGTGAACCTATTTTTCCTCGGGCGGTAGCAGTTCCAGCTTGAACTCCGTCACCGTCGCCTTGCTGTCCTTGCCGCAGTACATCCGGGGCAGGATAAGTCCCGTTCCCGCGAACGGCGTCAGCACGCAGCTGAAGGTCTTCGGGGTGTCGGAAAGTTTGAACGCGGGCGACGGTAACGATCTCTGGGGCAGCAGTTTGGTGTTGCCGCCGCAGAACCCGTCGGGCGTGAACGTACCGTCCCGATACGGGCGGTAGCACCATACCGCCAGACGCAGCGTGCCGCTGCCCGACGCCGTGGCGGTGAGTTTGACCCGCGCGCCCGGAGTGATCGCAATCTTGGGACTCTGGTGGCTCGCGCCGAGGTAGTTGGGCGCCACCTGGCCGCCCGGCAGTTCCGCCCGCCCGTCGCCGTGGACGCCGGTCTGGCGCGAGTTGCCGTCGTGGAAGACCCACGGCGTATTGTTACTGCCGTCGAGGAAGTGTAGGAAGCAGGTGTTAGGGTCGATCCAGTAGGCTTCGGAGACGGCGATCCAGCCCGCATCCGGTGCGGTGTTGGCGATGACGATGGTGTTTTCGCCTTGTTTGAGCACTCCGGCGGGGATGTTGATCCCCATGCGGCTCCACGCTTTTTCCGGAAACCTGGCGGGTCCGGAGAAGACCGTTTCGCCGTTCACGGTGACGCTCATCTGCGAGGCTCCCGGCTGGTCGCCGATCTGCCCTTCGACGGCGAGGAAACTCGGTGCTCCGGGGGTGTGGTCCAACTTCATCGTGAGCGTCGCCTCGTTGCGGTCTCCCTGCAGCATCAAGCTGTTGCGCGGCGGACACTCGCGGTCGTAAACGCCCGGCGCCGCCGCACTGCGCATCGCCGCCGGCTTGAAATACCAGCCGCCGGGGATCCGGAAGGCGGGTTTGGGATCGGCTTCGGCGGCGGCGCGGAGCGAGAGCAACGTCGCCAGCGCGGAGAGACAGAGCATGTACCTGGAACGCATTTTTTTGATTCCTCCCGCTTGATGAACTTCAATATTTCATACGCCGGAGCGTGTCTCGCTCATTGGACCGCCACGCTTTTTCCGGACGCCACGCTTGCGTAGCAGGCGTTCATGAACGCGATGGTCTGCCGGTGCCACTTGAGGTTGATCTTGGGCGTCTTGTGATTGCGGATGCAGTCGACGAATTCGTCGATCAATCCCACCCACTCGTCGAAGTAGGTGTACTGCACCGTGTAGCGGTCGTTCGGCGCGCCGTTGTGGTAGACGTTGGGTCCGAAGCAGTCGCACTGGATCATCCCCTTTTCGCCCGTGATGGTCACGTTGACCTCCATGCGCTTCGGGAAGAGCTCCCAGCCGGGACCGGGCACCTTGAGCCGCTCCTCCAGCCGCGACCACGACGGGTCGAAGAGGAATGCCGTGCCGTCCTTGAGTTTGCCCGCCGCCATCAGCATGTCCTCGACTTCGAGCTCTTTTCGGAGGTTCGGCGCGACCTGCGCGAAGACGGTGTCGTAGTCCGAGCCCGTCAGCCAGCGAGTGAGGTCGAAGATGTGCGGATGGTCGCAGAGCGCCCCGCCGCGGAAGCGCCTGTCCCCCGGCGCGAGCGGCACGCGTTTGCCGTAGCTCGCTTCGGGGCTGCCCTGCCACGGGAACGCCCAGACCGGCGACAGGGTAATATTGGTCGCCTGGATCGACAGGATCCTGCCCAGTTTCCCGGACGCGATCTCCTGCTGCAGCCGTTTCACGACGGGATTGTAGTGCATCTCGAGTTCGATCTGGCAGACGATCCCCGCCCGGTCGACCATTTCGATCATCTTGTCGTACTCGTCCATGTCGAAGGTGGGGATCTTCATCGAGAGGATGTGGATGCCGCGCTCGGCGCAGAACTTCATCTCCTCATAGTGTTTTTCGTTCGCGGAGGCGAGCACGACGGCTTCGATGTCGGGGTGCTCCGCGAGCATCTTCTCGGGGTCGAGGTAGCAGGGCACGCCCGTCTTGTAGAGCTCGTAGACCTCCTTGGCGCGCGCGTCGGCGGCGCACGAGGCGACCCAGTCGAGTTTCCGGTTTTCGAGCAGCGTCTGGTAATATTTGCGGGTATGACCGTGGGTCATGCCCATCATGGCGATTTTCACAGGTTTCATGATCGGCTTGACCTCACAGATCGACGGGTTGGTTTTGGGCGGCGGAGCGGACGACGGCATCCGCGTAGCGCTTCATCGCGGCGGCGGCGGACTTCCACTCGGCGGCGAGCTCGGGCTTCATCAGCACCGCGTAGGCGGCGCGGACGATCCAGATCTCCTCGTTCGGCAGACCGAAAAGCTCGGTGTCGACGTCGGTGAAGGTCCTGGTTCCGTCGGTCGTCCACTCGTAGATGGAGCTCTGCGGCACCTGCGTATCCACCGCGCGGTCCGAGGCGACGCCGCGCCGCGCGATGATCTCGTGCCGGTCGAGCACGTCGCTCCCGGTCGGGAGCTTGGAGCCGCACTCGACCGAGGCGCTCATGCCGTTTTTGAACCGCGCGAGGATGTTGTACGCGGCGTTGCCGCTGCCGACGGCGAAGATCCGGTCGATCGGGCTCCCCGCCAAAAACACGGCGAGGTCGAGCTCGCGGACCGCGGTTTCGATCGGATTCCCCCCGACCGTGAAACTCGCGAAGCGGAAGGTCGAAACGTCTTCCAGCGTCTTGCCGTCGACGATCTTTTTGAGCTCGACGAAGCGCCGTTCGACGCGCCACGGCAGCAGCGGTACGCGGTCGCCGTCTTCGAGTTCGAGTTCGCAGCCGGGTTGCCCCGCGACGATCTTTCCCGCTGGGCAACCGTATTTGTCCCGCAGGAAAGCCAACTTTTCATTCATTTGCTTGCACATATCACAGACTCTTCACGAGTGGTTTGTATTTCTTGAGAAACGCGGCGTTCTTCTCGTCGCCGCCGGGGGTGTTGGCGCTGTTCCAGACGGGCGGCACGATGCCGCGTTCGAGGCAGATGCGGCAGCACTCGATCTCGAGCAAATGCGCGATCGTGAAATCCACCACGTTCGACACGGGGGCGATCGGCGTATCGAGCCCCGGCAGATTCACGATGGCGTCGCCGACGGGGTTGTAGTCGTCGATGCAGACATCCGCGAAGTCGAAGAGGTTCTTCCCCGACGAGTGGCGGATGAAGTGGTCGGCGGGCATCTCGTTCTGCCAGTAGGAGCTTGCGACCGCGACGATCCTGGCGCCGCGCTTTTTGATCTCCATCGCGGCGTCGATGGTGGCGGGGTTGATGCCGATGTTGTGGAAGATGATCACGAGATCGTCCTTCTTGATGTCGTAGTAGCGGATGATCGACGCGCCGAAGTTTTCCGTCCGTTCGAGCTCGAGGTACTTGAGCGCCTGATTGAAGACCGAGAGCGCCGTCTCCATGAGCGGGTTGATGTTGGCGAGCCCGCCCGCGCGGAAGAACATTTCGCCCATCGCGAGCGTGGTGTGCCCGCCGCCCGCGTAGACGTTGATGAGCTTGTCCTGCTGGATCGCGTCCGCCATCAGCTCGGCGGCGCGGCGGATGTTGTCCGCTTGCTCGTCGGCGACTTTGCGGATGTTGGCGACCGCGTTGTCGATGTAGCCGAAGTCGTTGAGTTTTGCCATATTGACCACTCCTTTATTTTGAGGTTTCCAGTGTCGATTCGATGAGTTCCGCCAGTTTTTTCAGATTGGCGGGCAACCGCCGGAACGCTCCGGCGCAGTCGGGCGCGAGCTTTTCGAGCGGCGTCGCGTAGAATCCGTCGACCGCGGCGGCGAGCTGCGGCGCGCCCGTGAACTGCGCTTCGGTGCCGTTTTTCCGCGCCGCGCGCCAGACGTCGCGGCACGCCTTGAGCTCGGGGATGTAGACCCCAGTGAAGAGCTCGGTGATGAAGCTCCGGCAGTAACTGTTCTCGGCGTTGCCCTTGAGCGTGTACTCGAAGTCGGGGTTGGTGCGATGCTTGGACTTGAGGTCGCACAGCGAGACGAAGAGCGAACTTTCGGGGTTGGCGGCGAGGATCTTGGAAAAGAGCTTTTCCGCCGTGAGGAGTTCGGAAAAGCGCGCCTCCGCCGCCGCGTCGTCGCGGTCGTGGAGCGCGAGCATCAACCGGGCGAAGAGCCAGCCGAGCGTCCGCGACCCCGCGGTGCGGAGCAGATCGAAGACATCGCGCCGCACGAATTCGTGCGCCCTGCCGAGCCGCAGCGCCGCGAAGTCGCGCAGTATCCCCGGCGCGGCGGCGGCGCAGCTTTCGAGGCGGTCGCGGTAATACTCGGCGCGGCGGACCCCCGCCTCCGTCAGCGCCTGCTGCAAGCTGAGCGGCGTGCGGAAGAAGAATTCGCTGAAGAGCGCCGTCGGCTTGAGCTCGGCGGGGAGCCCCGGGTTGTTCCAGTGCCGCGCTTCGATCAAGGGGAGCATCCGCCGCCACAGCGCCGCCATCGCGGGTCGGTCCGCGGCGGAGTAGCGCTTGTCGCAGAATTTTTCCAGAAACGACGCGATCCGGCGGTTCGCTTCCGACGGCTCCCACGCGTTGGCGGCAAGGAACTCCAGCATCAGCGTGTCGGAGTGGGAGTTCTCGGGCCACGAGATCATGCCCCGGCACGCGGGGTCGGCGGCGGCGACCTCCAGCCGCCGCGCGATCACGCCGTAGTTGCCGCGCGGCTCGTTGTTGGGCTCCCAGTCGTTGAAGATGCCGAAGATCCACGGGAACTTGCCGACGACGCCCCAGTTCTGAAAGTTTCTGAGTTCGTCGTCGGTATCGCTCGTGTAGTCGAGTATCAGGGTCTTCGCGGGGTCGAGTTCGCGTACGAATTCGCGCACCTCCTCGGGCTCCCAGTACATGACGAAGTCCCAGCTGGCGATCAATAACGGCGCGTTCGGGTAGTGCTCGCGCAGTTTCTTCTGGATGCGCCGGTAGGTGTAGAGCTTCATCTGGTGGTTTGCGGTACGGTCGGCGTAGCAGAGCCGCTCCGCGAGGCCGATGGTGTGAAAGAGCTCCGGGGAACCGTATTCTCTGATGTGCGCCTCGGTGAGCTTCCAGTAGGCGTCGAGGTTTTTGTCCTGCCGGATATCCCAGACAAGACTGCTCGGGTCGTTGTAGTACCTGACGATCGACTGCGGCATGAAATCCGGCTTCACGGCGGCGAGGTAGTCCTGCGGCGTGCGGCTGTACCAGTGGGTCATGGTGCCGACGTCCTCGGGGTGCCACAAATCGCGCTCGCGGGCGTAGGCGAGGACCTTTTTGCGCAGCTCCGAACGGTATTTCAAGTCCCAGAAAAGCGTGTGGTCGTCGTAGCTGCGGGGATGCGATCCCGCGATCTCATAGCCTTTCGGGTAGGCAACCGTTTCGGGAAACGCCTTCTGGAACAGGTCGTCGATTCCGATCCTGAGCATGAAGAGGTTCATCCGCTTCTTGAGTATCCAGTCGATCTCGCGCTTCCACTCGGGGAAATCCCAGTGTTCCGCTTGGAACCGGGTCAGACTGCGGTGCGCAAAGTACCGAAGCCCCCGGTAGTAGAAACGCGGCGACTCTTTGACGTCGAGCTCGGTCAAGTCGATGGAGTCCGCCGGCGGGACGAGGTCGCCGTCCCAGAAGTAGCGGCAATTCGCGCGGAGCTCGAAGAAGCGGTACACGCCGTAGAGGAGCGCGCGCGGCCGTCCGCCCGCGATGAAGAGGAGACGGCGACCGTTCGCGTCCCGCGCCGAGCGCAGCTGGTATTCGTCCGAACCCGCGACGAGTTGGAACTGCGGGATCACCTTTTCCACGATCATCTTGTGCGCGAAGGCGTTGTACGCGTCCGACCCCAGTACGACGAGGTCGCTTTTTCCGTCGTCGCGGACGGTGACGGAGAGCTTTTCGCCCGTGATTTTGCGCCACAGCGTCGCAAATTCCGCCGCGGCGATCCCGGAGATCCCGGTCTTTTCGGGTACCAGTACTTTCAGCATGTCCCGATCTCCCGACTTACTTCTTGAGGAGGCGCCGGAAATTTTCGCCGATGGTGTCCCAGAGCTTCAGCGCGTCGGGCGCTCCCACCACCGTGCCGTAGCCGCCGCGGTAGGTCCACGCGGCGATGCGGTCGACCCCCGCCTGCTCCGCGATGTCCGCCCAGCGCGCGACCTGCGCCCAATCCTTCGGCTGCTTGTAGTAGCCCATCAGCCAGCGCTCGGAAAGTTTGCCGTACTTCTTCGCCACGGCGACCGTGCGCTCGGTGATGTCGCGGAAGAAATCCTCCGGCAGCGCCCAGTTGACGATCGTCGTCGAAAAGACGTCGAAGTACGGGCACGCGGCGACCAGATCCCAGTTGTCGTAGCCGCGGTACTCGGATACATAATAGCCGTTCTGGGTGGCGTGGACGCAGCAGGTGATCTCGAATTTGGGGTCGATCTCCTTGAGCGCCTTCGAGGTCTCCGCGAGCACCACCAGCGCCTCGCGCCAGCGGAACTGTTTCACGTCGTTCGTCATGTAGCGCGGCATCTCGTAGCCGTAGTAATCGAGGAAGCGCTTGCGGCAAACCGGGCAGAAACAGGTCCAGTCGTCGGCGACGCCGCCCGTGATCGACGCGATGCCCTTCGGGAAGGCGTAGTGGGGTTCGTCCCAGAAGAAGCCGTCCGGCTTTGCCTCGCGGGCGAGCGTGGTGCAGAAGTTTCTGAAATAGTCGCGGTAGCTGTTGGTGTTGAAGCAGGCGTAGGGCAGTTTTTCGCCCGTGAGTGCGGAAACCTGCCGGTTTTCGACGTTGTCCTGCAGGAACTTGCTGACCTGCTCGCCGCCGAAGTATTTGCCGTTGCCCCACGGGTCGATCAGCACGCGCAGTCCCATTTCGTGCGCCTTGGCGACGATCCGGGGGATGTTCGGCCGCCAGAAGTCGAAGTCGAATTCCGTGACGGCGAGGATCACGGTGGTGCAGCCGTGCGCCAGCATCTCCGCGAAATCCTTTTCCGCGTGTTCGACGTAGTTCAGCCCGTAGTAACTGATGGAAGTCTGTGTGATCGCCATGGAGAACCGTTCCTTTCGATTTTGTTGCCGCTGGTGGTTTTTTACCGCAGGAACAATATATCCCGGATTTCCAGGAGCGACAATGCTCAAAAAAACTAAAAATTTGTCAAAAACGCTTAAAAAAACTGTTTTTACGGGAAAATATCGAATTTTTTTGCAAAAAACGCCTGATTCGGCAGGAGAAAAATGTTTGATATGCCGCCGAACGGTGCTATATTGACTTCGAGTGAGGAAAATGGGAAATATGACAATTTACGACACGCTCGGGGAACGGTTCCGCACGCTGCCGCCGCCGAAAAATTACTATCGGGGCGTCCGCCTGCCGGACGGGTTCGAACTGCCCGACGAGATATTGTTGTTTTACCATGACTTCTGCGCTCCGGCGCCGAACGCCCATAACCGTTATACCGTGGTGTTTCCGCTGGCGGAGATGACTTACTATGTCGACCAGAAGAGATATTTTCTGCGGACAGGGGATATCCTTTTCATCCGCCCGTACAGTCTGCGGTTCATGACGCCGGGCTCGGCGGGGTACCGACGGCTTTTCATCACCTTTCAGCTGAATGGAGAGCAGCCTTATCTGCCCGAGAGCAATCCGTGCCGCCTGCGCGAAGGGGGCGAGCTGCTGCTGCGCCGGATACTGGATTGCTACGAAGCCGGGGACGGCATCGCGCTGGCGACGGCATTGTACGAGCTGCTGCGTACGCTCACCCCGGATACCGGCGGCCGGCACATGACCGACAAGCAGGTCATCAGCGGCAGGATCGCCGAAACGCTGGAGTTCATCAACGACAATCCGCACCGCCGTCTCGACATCCGGCAGATCGCGAAAAAGGTCAATATGAGCGCCAGCAACATCGCGCTGCGGTTTCGCGCCGAGGTGGGGATGCCGATCCACAAGTACATCCTGCATCAGCGTCTGGAGTTTGCCCGTTACTATCTGCGGGAGACCGGGATGCGGCTTGACGAGATCGCGCAGCACTGCGGTTTCGGCTCGGCGTCGAGTTTCAGCCACTTCTTCAAATCCGGGACCGGGATGTCGCCATTGGCGTGGCGCAAGCTCAACCGGAGGAAAGGCGCCTCCGCGTCCCGCTGAAACGCGACGGCGGGGCGCCGTCTTGATTTTTCCCATCCGCAATATATATTATTGGATACATTACGAGCCGGCGGGCGGCGGGATGGACTTTGCCGCTTCGGGGAAGTCGGGGAGGAAGTTTATCATGCGGTTGGGCATAGCCAAAAAAATCCCTTCGTCGTCACCGGACGAGTGGGCGGAAAAGTGTGTGGAACTCGGGATCGGCGCGGTAGTCTTCCCGAAAAAATGTACCGATACCGACGCCGAGATAGACAGTCACCTCCGCGCCTGCCGCGACCACGGTCTCGTGATCGCCGAGGTCGGCGCGTGGGGCTGCAAACCCGAACCGCTCACCCCCGAGACGATGGCGGAAAAGATGCGCTGGCGCAAACGGCAGCTGGAACTGGCGGAGTACGTCGGCGCGAACTGCTGCGTCGACATCACGGGCAGCGCGGGCGCCGTCTGGACCGGCGGCTGCCGCGAGAACTACGATCCGGGATTTCAGCAGGCGATCATCGACGGTATCCGCGAGATCGTCGACGAGGTGAAACCCGGCCGCACCTTCTACACGCTGGAGCCGATGCCGTGGATGATCCCGCACTCGCCGGAAAACTACCTCGAAGTGCTGGAGAAGATCGACCGCCCGCAGGTCGCGGTGCACATGGACGCGATCAACATGATCTCCTCGCCCGAAAAACTGCTCTTCAACCGGGAGTTTCTCGATCACTGCTTCGAGCTTCTGGGACCGCTGACCAAAAGCTGCCACCTCAAGGACATCAAGCTCGAAACTCCGCTGACGGTGCGGCTGATCGAATCGGCTTGCGGCGAGGGCGATCTGGATACGCTGCACTATCTGGAGCTGGCGCACGCGGTCTCGCCGGATATGCCGGTGATCATCGAACACCTGACCACAATCGAAGAATATCTGGCGTCGCTGCGTTACGTTCAGGATCTGATCGCGCGCTCGGGCAAGGATCTGGGGGTCCGGCGTTAAGGCGGATTCGTCCGCCGCATCGGCGTTGAATATCCCCGGCGGTCGTCGGTGCCGGGAATACCCGTTGCGTCAGTGCAGCTGGGAGATCGCCTCCACGCTCTCCATGAAGGCGACGGGCGGCAGGGCGCCGAGGTCGTCGGCTTCGGTGCGGGTGCCGTCGATGCGGAAGTACATATCTTCCTCGCCCTCGAACATCGCGACTTTCTTGAAGGATCTTTCCGCGCCGCCCGCGGAAACGACCAGCGAATAGACTCCGGTATCGGGCCAGTTCTGCACGAGATCGTCCTTGCTGATCACGTCCATCACCGCCTGATTTTCGCTCCAGAAGTAGACCTGAAGCCGTTCGATCACGCCGTCTTTGAGATCGCACGCGGTGACGATCACCGCTTCGGCGGCGAGGAGTTCCCGCGCCTTCGCCACTATCGCCTTCAGTTCCGCCATCGTCTCACGCCTCCTCGTGTTTTTTGCCGTTTTCGCGGTGCTTGTGTTCGTCCTTGCGCTGTTGGGCAAGCTCGATCGCCGCGAGTTTCCGCGTCTGTTGCAGGTCGACCGAAGGCTCCGGCACCCGGATCTTCATATCCTCCAGCGTCTGCAATATGATCTCCGAAACCGCCAGATTGCGGAACGTCTTGTTGTTTGCCGGGATCACGAACCACGGCGCCGTCTTCGTCGAACAACGCGACAGCGCCGCTTCGAACGCCGCGATATAGTCGTCCCAGTACTTGCGTTCGGGATAGTCGTTGGCGGAGATCTTCCAGTGCTTTTCCGGGCTCTTCAGCCGGCGGACAAAGCGCCTAAGCTGCTCGTCCTTGCTGATGTGCAGATAGAATTTGACGATCCTCGTCCGGTGAAAGCTCAGCAGTTCTTCGAAGTCGTTGATCGCCTTGTAGCGGAAGTCGATCGCCTCCGGCGGCGCGAATTGGTGGACCTTTTCGACCAGCACCGATTCGTAGTACGAGCGGTTGAAGATCACCACCTCGCCGGTGCGCGGCGCCACCGTGTGCACCCGCCACAGAAAGTCGTGCGACTGCTCGAGCGCGGTCGGCGTTTTGAAGGACTGCACCCGGCAGCCCTGCGGATTCATCGCGGCGAAGACGTTGTTGATCGTGCCGTCCTTGCCGCCCGCGTCCATCGCCTGAAGCACGATCAGCAGCGACTGGCGGTTCTCGAAATACAGATCGTTCTGCAGCCGCGCGATCCGGCGGTTGTTTTCGGAGAGCTGTTTCAGCGCCTTGTCGCGGTCGCCGGGACCGAAGCCCGGCGTCGCATTAGGATCCCAGTCGCTCAGTGAGACGCGGGATTTCGGGGGGATGCGGAATTTTTCGTACAGCGTGTTCATGACGTTCCCCTGCGGGTCACTCCCGGCGGCGCAGCAGCACCGTGCAGAAGGCGGCGATCCCTTCGCCGCGCCCGGTGAAACCCAGTCCTTCGGTCGTCGTTCCCTTGATCGAGACCAGCTCCGCGGCGATGCCGAAGAGCGAGGCGACCCCTTCGCGCATCGTCTGCCGGTACGGGGCGATCTTCGGGCGCTCGGCGACGACGGTGAGGTCGATGTTGCCGATCTGCCACGGCGCAAAGACCGGCATCGCCCACACCCGGCGCACGAGTTCGGAACTGTCCGCACCGTGCCAGCGCGGATCGGTATCGGGAAAGTGCGTTCCCAAGTCGCCGTGCGCCACCGCGCCGAGCAGCGCGTCGGCGAGGGCGTGCAGCGCGACGTCGGCGTCACTGTGCCCCTCCAAACCCAGCTCGAAGGGGATCTCGACCCCGCATAAAAAAAGCCGCCGCCCCGGAACGAGGCGGTGGACATCGATCCCGCTTCCGATACGCAAATCGGTCATGGCGGAAAGAGCCGCTTGAATTACTTTTTCTTCGCGGCGGCTTTGGCGCGCTCGGCGCAACGCTCCAGATAAGCTTTGCGGCGGCGGCGTTTTTCGATCTTGTTGATCTGCTGACCCATGATTGTCACCCTTGTTTTTGCGGTTGTCGCATGTCGTTTGCTGGAAAATATACTCCCGACAACGGCATTTTTCAAATTTTCCGCGCGCATTGTGTTGTTTTTCCGGTGTTGAATGGTTATATTCTACGGCAAAGGGACGATAAATCAACCCAGAGGGCGTCGCGCCCTCCGACCCGGAAACTTAATTATGAAAAGAGTACTTCTCTTCCTGCTGACGACAGCGCTGCTGCTGTGTTTCGCACTCACGGCGCGCGGGGCCTTCCCCGCGCCCGAAAAACTGAAAAAGCTGCTCGACTCCGCCACGGTCGAAAAGTATCCCAACGCCGACACCGTGACCGTCTACGACGGCGAGCACGTCGTCTATCAGCGCGACGGACTTTGCGACTACGTCGAGGAATTCTGCATCAAAGCTCTGACTGAAGCCGGACGCAAAAATTTGCGTAGCATGAAATTCGGATTCAACAGCGCTTACACGGAACGCTCCGCCGAGCAGGCGCTGATCGTCAAACCGGACGGCCGCCGGATCGCCGTGGATCTGAAAAAGCACTCCTCCGTCGCCATCAGCTCGAACCCGATGGGCAGCAATATTTTCACCCCGACCAGCAAGGTGCTGTCGCTGGAGTTTCCCGATCTGGAGCCCGGCGACGCCGTGATGGCGACGTTGAAGGTCAAAAGCATCAAGACCCCGTTCCCCGGCATCTATTCGGACCGCTTTCTCCTGCAGAGCGATGACCCGGTGCTCCTCGCCGAAGTCACGGTGGACGCGCCCGAAGCGCTCCCGCTGAGTTCGATCGCCGTCAAGGATCCCGTCGAGGGCACGGTGAACCGCCGTCCCGACGAACGCAAAAACGGGCGCATCATCTATCGCTGGACCGCGGAAAACGTCCCGCAGGTCCTGCCCGAACCCAACATGCCCCCCATCAGTGGTGTCGCCCAGCGGCTGCTGGTCAGCACCGCCGCGGACTGGAAGGAGATTTCGCGCTGGTACTGCGAACTGTGCCGTCCCCGGCTCGCCGCCGTCGACGACGCCATGAAGACCGAGGTCGTCAAACTCACGGAGGGCAAAAAAACCGATGCGGAAAAGGCGATGGCGCTCTTTCAGTTCGTGTCCCAGACGGTGCGCTACACCGGCGTCAACAACGAGGAAAAGGCGCCGGGCTTCGAGCCGCACGACGTCCGCGATACCTTCCACCAGCGCCACGGCGTCTGCCGCGACAAGGCGGCGCTGCTGACGGCGATGTTGAATCTGGCCGGACTGAAAGCCTACATGACGCTCTTCCACGCCGGTCAGCCCGCCATCGACGCGGAGGCTCCGGCCAGCCGCTTCAACCACGCCGTCGTCGCGTGGGAGACCGCCCCCGGCAAGTATCAGCTGATGGACCCGACCTTCGAGACCACCAAGGAGTTCTTCCCCGCGTACATGGCGAACCAGAGCTACCTCGTCGCGCGTCCCGAGGGCGAGACGCTGCTCCGCTCGCCGTCGCCCGACGCGTCGCGCAACGCGCTCGTCATCACCACCGAGGCGGCGTTCGACGCGAAGGGAACGCTGGAGGGCAAAAGCACGCTCGATTTCACCGGCGTCAACGATCAGATGTACCGCAGTGCCTTTTCGCGGCGCAGCCCCGACCGGATGCGCCAGTTTTTCTCCGGCAAGCTGCAAAAGGCGCTGCCGGGAGCCAAACTCAAGACTTTCAAGGTCTTCCCGGAAAATGTCCGCGACATGAGTACGCCGCTCAAGGTCGTGCTCGAATACTCCGTTTCCGGCGCGCTGGAATTCGGCGGCGCCCCCGCTCCGCTGCCGCTGCCGGATCTGTCGCGGCACTTCGGCGCCGCCTTTTTCATGGCGAACGCCATCGACCTCGACACGCGGCGATATCCGCTGCTCTTCGACATGACCGCGCTGACGCGCAACCGTTTTACGGTGACGCTCCCGGAGGCGGTCAGACTCCAGCCGCTCCCCGATCCGGCGGGCGGCGAAGCTCCCGGGCTCGCGTGGAAACGCCGCCTCGAATTCCGCGACGGCAAACTCCACGGCGAATCGGAGATCGCGGTGACGCAGATGGAGGTTTCTCCGCAGGATTATCCCGCGCTGAAAAAAGCCTTCCGCGCCCATGCCGCCGAAATTTCCGCGCTGCCGCTCGTCATGACGCGCTACGCCGCGATCCCGGGGGACAAACTCGTCACCGCCTTCCCGGATGCCGACTCCTTTCTGGAAAAGGATACGACCTCCGTCGAGATCGACGACAACGGCAACACCGAGACGATCGTCGACCGGCGGCGGCGCATATTGAATTACGCCGGAGTCAAAAGGCATTCCGAAATCAAAGTCACCTATTTCCCCGAATATCAGGATGTGGAGATCCGGGTCGTCATCACTTCTCCCGACGGCAAGACCCACCGGTTCGATACTCCGGCAGCCGTCGAAATGGACGCCCCGTGGGTCGCGGGGGCGCCGCGTTACTCCCCGGCTCGGGTCAAAGTCGCCGTGCTCCCCGGCGTGCAGGTCGGGTCGCTGATCGAGAGCGTCGTGATCGTGAAATCGAAGCGAAACGGTATTTTCGGAATGCGGCTGCCGCTGGCGGGCGGCACCCCCACCGCGGAGCGTACGATCGACCTGAAATTTCCCCGCAAGTTACGCATCCGCCTGTCGCCGCCGCTCGCGGGGGCTTCGTTCACCACCCGGGACGGAGGGAATTTCCGGGTGTGCAAATGGCGCGCCACCAATCTGCCCGCGATACCCGACGAGACGATGCAGCCGTCGGTCGACGTGTTCGTGCCGACGGTGTTCATGTCCGACGGGGATTACGCCGAATACGCGGCGCAGCTGGATGAGGAGCTGCGCAAGCTCACGGTCATGGCGTCGCCCTCGGTCGATCTGCTGCTCGCCGGACTCCGCGCGCCGGGCGACACCCCGGAAAAACTGGCGCTCAAGATCCGCGACGCGGTCGCCAAAAAACTGCGTCACGCCGGTCCGGAGTTCGACGATCTGCCGTTTTGCCGCTTCTCGCCGCCGGAACGGACGATCGCCGACGGTTACGGCAACAGTGCCGACCGCGCGGTCGTGCTCGGCGCGCTGCTCGCCCGCGCGGGGATCGAATACCGCTTCGTCGCCGCCTCGGATCTGCCGTTTCTGGCGGAGTACACGCGGATGCTCAAGGACTACCCGCAGCCGGTTTTCGACGAGATTCTCGTCTATCTCCCCGCATTGGACATGTACCTGAACGACACCGACCAGTACGCCGTTCCCGGCAGTACCGCACACGCCTCGCGGATCGGTCTGGGGCTGCCGGACGGCGCGCTTTTCGCGATCCGCCCGCGCCACAAGGCGGGCGACGAGACGCGCACCGAGTTAGAGATCCGCATCTCCCCCGGCGGTGCGGCGGATCTGTACGTCACCCGCTTTTTCTACGGGATGACCTTCGCCGCGGGCAACCGCCAATACTCCGAGATGACCCCGGAAGAGCGCCGCCAGCACTTCGAGCGGCTCGCCGCCGGATTCTCGCCCGCCGCCCGGCTCGTGGGCACCGGGGAGTTCAACTTTTCCGGCTACCCCGGAAAGATCGGGTTCCGCTGCCGCATCGACCGCTTCGCCACGTTGACGGGCAACCGGTTGCAGTTCGAGCTGCCCGGCTATGCCGCGCTCGCCGATGCGCTGAATGTGGTCGACAGCGAACGCCGTACCCCCGCCCTGCGGAATCGGAGCGTCCGCGATATCCTGAAATACCGGATCGAATTCCCCGACGGCTTCCGGACCGGGCGCTTCCGTCCCGCCGTCACCGAACTGGGACGCCGCAGTTCCGGGTATTTTTCGGAGCGCTTTTCCGTGACCCGCAACCGGATAAACCTCGACGCCAGTCTGTCGCTGCCCGTCGAGATGATCCAAGTTGCCGACTATGTGGAGCTCGTGAATCTGGACCGGGGCATCCGCCGTCCGGCGGCATGCCGGATCATCCTGACGCCGGTCAGCAACATGGAGGTGCGCTGATGTCGATGCGGCTTCTGACCGTCGGTCCGATCGGTGAAAACTGCTACCTCGTCCGGCTGGAAAAAACGCGGCGGCTCTATGTGATCGACCCCGGCGCCGATGCGCCGGAGATCGTCGCGGCGGCGCGGGATCTGGCTCCCGCCGACAGCGTGCGCATATTGCTGACCCACGCCCATGTCGATCATATCGGCGCGGTCGGCGCCGTCGCCCGCGAACTCGACGCGGAGCAGGTGATGCTCGATCCCGCCGACGTCGCGCTCTACCGTTCGCCATACAACGCGATACCTCCGGTGCTGCCGCCGGCGCGGGATCTGCCGGGGACGGTCGATTTCACGACCGATGGCGATTTCGAGGTGCTGCGGGTGCCGGGACACACCCCCGGCGGGTGCGCGTTCCTTTTCGGCGGCGAACTCTTTTGCGGCGACACCCTCTTTTCCGGATCCATCGGGCGTACCGACCTCCCCGGCGGCGACTACGAAACGCTGATGGAGTCGATCCGCACCCGGCTGCTGCCGCTGCCGCCCGACACGCGGGTTTACCCCGGTCACGGTTGCGCGACCACCATCGGCATGGAAAAATCAGGAAACCCATATCTCAAATAACGAGGCAGAACCACTGACATGAACGCTCCCATCATCGAAAACACCCGCATCAAGGGCGATTACTTCAAACTGGTGTTCTCCGCTCCGGAAATGGCGCGCCGCGCCGCCGCCGGGCAGTTCACGCACATCCGCATCGACCGGCGGCAGGACCGCATTTTGCGCCGCCCGTTCAGCATCCACGACACCGATCCCGCGGCGGGGACGGTCACGGTGGTCTACAAGGTCGTCGGCCGCGGCACCGCCGCGCTGAGCGAACTTGCCGCCGGCAGCGCCGTCGACGCGCTGGGACCGCTCGGGCGCGCCTACACCCCGCCCGCTCCGGATCAGCTGCCCGTCGCGGTCGCGGGGGGCTACGGCGCGGCGGCGATGTTCATGCTGACGCGGAAACAGCCGGGAGTGCTGTTGATGGGCGCGCGGAGCGAAGCGGACGTGATCCTCACGGAACGCTATCGCGAAGCGGGTTACGAGGTCCGCATCGCCACCAATGACGGGTCGCTTGGACAAAAGGGCTTCGTGACCGACCTGATCCCCGCGCTTGTCGCGGAAAATCCGGGGAAGCGGCTCTTTTTCTACGGTTGCGGACCGCATCCGATGCTGATGGCGCTGGCGAAGCTGCTCCGAACGCGCGGACTCGACGGCGAACTCAGCGTCGATCATGTGATGTGCTGCGGCGTCGGCGCCTGCTTCGGCTGCGTGGTCAAGGTCAACGATCCCGGCTCCGCCGACGGCTGGCGCTACGCCCGCAGCTGCAGCGAAGGTCCGGTCTTTCCGCTCGAAGACGTTTACACAGAATGACACAGGTGTCCATTTATGGTTGATTTGACTGCAAAATTGGGTAGGATCGTCCTCAAGAACCCGGTGATGACCGCGAGCGGGACCTTCGGCTACGGTTACGAGTACCATCAGCTCTTCGACATCACCCGCCTCGGCGCGGTGGTCGTGAAGGGCATCCGCCTCACGCCGTCGCACGGCAACCCGACGCCCCGCGTCTGCGAGGTCACGGGCGGGATGCTCAACGCGATCGGTCTGCAGGGTCCGGGCGTGGAAAAATTTCTGCACGGCGAACACTACATGCCGTTTCTGCGTTCGATCGGGGCGACGGTGATCGTCAACATCTGGGGGACGTCCATCGCCGAATACGGCGAAGTCGCCGCGCGCCTCGACGCGGAAAGTGATGGAATCACCGCGCTCGAGATCAACATCTCGTGCCCCAACGTCAAAGCGGGCGGCGCCGCCTTCGGCACCGACGTGAAACTAGCCTCCGAGGTGGTGCGCACCGTCCGCAAAAACACGACGCTGCCGCTCATTACGAAACTCAGTCCCAACGTGACGAGCATCGCCGACTTCGCCCGCGCCGCCGAGGCGGAGGGCTCCGACGCGGTGTCACTGATCAACACTTTGGGCGCCATGGTGATCGACATCGAAAAGCGCCGTCCGGTGCTCGCCAACCGCAACGGGGGCTTGTCCGGTCCGGCGGTGAAGCCCGTGGCGGTCAAACTCGTCCACGACGCGAGCCGTGCGGTGAAGATCCCGGTGATCGGCATGGGCGGCATATCCTGCGGCGCGGACGCGGTGGAATTTTTGCTCGCGGGCGCCAAAGCCGTCGCCGTCGGCACCGCGAATTTCGTGGAGCCGACGGTCTCGCTGGAGATCATCGACTTCATCGCCGACTACATGGAGCGTCACGGTTTCCGGACCGTCGACGAGCTCTCGGGGGCGCTGGAGGGTTGATCCGGGCGGGACTCGGAACGAAAACCCTTCGGCTGCGGACATTTGCCCTTATGGGGAAATAGACAGTCGCCGAGGCGGTTTTCGGAACTTGAATTTCCGCGATTTTGTGCTAAATTAGAATCTCTCGGAATCAACGCGCGAAATGGAATCGCCGCGGTATTGTTCCGGAAGTTGAAAAAGTTCCGTATCGGGAAATGCTGAGTGGATGTTTCGTTCGGTCGCGAACAAACGGATGTCGATGTGGCGCGCCGTTCGGGCATTCTGCCTTGAAATAAGCATGAACAGAGTTTTTTACAGATGGATTGCCTCCCGCGGGGATGCGGGGCGCCGACGGCGAAGCGGTCGCTTCGCGTCGTGGCGCACCGGGTCGGCGCAGGCAGGCGAATCCGTCGCTTTTCCGCGGATGGTGATGCCATGATCGACATATTGCTGTCCACTTACAACGGGGAAAAGTTCGTCCGCGAATTCATACTCTCTTTGGGGAAGCAGTCCTGCCGCGATTTCGATCTGCTGATCCGCGACGACGGTTCCGACGACGATACGGTGCGGATCTTGAAGGAATGTCTCGAAGAGACCGGTATTTCCGGGCGTTTTTCCTCTTCTTCGTCGCGCCACGTCGGCGTCGTCCAGAGCTTTGGCGAGCTTCTGTCGGAAAGCTGCGGTCGTTATGTCATGTTTGCGGATCAGGACGACGTCTGGCATCCGGACAAAATCGCGAAAATGCTGAAGTTGATGCACGCAGCGGAGCGGAAATGGGGCGAATCGACGCCGCTGCTGCTCCATTCGGATCTGCGGGTGTGCGGAGCGCACGGGGAAAATATCGCGGAGTCGTTCATCCGTTATCAGAAGCTGTCGCCGGAGAAAGATGCGCTCTCGGATCTTCTGGTGCAGAACCACGTCACCGGCTGCGCGACGATGATAAACGGCGTGCTCAAAGACCGCGTCCGGCTGCCGTTTCCCCCCGGTGCGATATGCCACGACTGGTATCTGGCGATCCTGACGGCGGCGATCGGCAGGATCGTCTTCGCGGATAAAACTTATGTGGATTACCGCAAGCACGACGCCAATGTCTACGGCTCGCCGGAGTACTCGCTGAGCGGTTGCGCCGGAATCGTCCGGCGCGGACGGGGGGCGTTGAACCATCGTCTGGCGCTGACTCAGGCGCAGGCGCGGGATTTTCTGCGGCAGTATGGCGATCTGCTCACGCCGGCGGACCGGGCGACGGTCTCGCGCTGGGGCAATATCGGCGGTCACGGCAAACTGGGCAGGGTCGCCACCTGCCTGAGGTTCGGATTCCGTAAGAACACCGTGGCGAGAACGCTGGGGATGTGGTGGGCAATATGAAGATCGCGCTTGTCATCCCCACCCTCAACGCCGTGAAGCGGGGCGTCTGGAAGGAGGTCCTGACCGCCGTCGGGCAGCAGGGCATCCAACTCGACGCCAAGATCGTCGTGGACAGCAGTTCGACCGACCAGACCGTCCCCATCGCCGAGGTCTACGGGTGGCAGGTATTCCGCATCAAGCGCCAGAACTTCAACCACGGCACCACCCGCGCCAAGATCGTCCGCTGTCTGCATTGGCGGGGATACGACACGGTGATATTCCTGTCTCAGGATGTGGTGCTGTCCTTCCCCGGCGCGCTCAAGAAGCTGGTGGATTATCTGTGGAGCAACGACATCGTCGGCTGCTACGGCAAGCAGCTGAGCATGCACGAACACTCGCTGGACGCCTGGCAGCGCGAACGCTGCTACCCGAATTTTTCCCATACCAAAAAACTCCGGGACGTTTCCCGTTTGCAGTTGCTGACGCCATTTTGTTCCAACGCCTTTGCCGCGTGGAAAGTAGCTCCGGTCGTCAAGCTCGGCGGGTTCCCGAAGACCATGTTCGGCGAGGATATGCTGCTCGCCTCCAAGATCCTCAACTCGGGCGGTTCGATCGGCTACTGCGCCAACGCCATCGCCGTTCACGAACACTCCTGCATGCCGTGGAATCTGTTTCTGCGCGGCAAGGCGATAGGGTATTTTCACCGCGAGCATCCGGAACTTCTGGAGCAGTTCGGCAAACCCGCCGCGCCGTTCAAACGCAAGGATTTCATATACATCGCGCTGCCGTTCGCGATAAAAAGTTTCGGCTACCTCTACGGCAGCGTCCGGGAAAAGGTCGTTCCGTGGCTGTTTTTCCTGCTGTTGTGGGTGCTGCTGCTGCCGGCGATCATCCTCTACGACTTCCCGCTGCGCGATGTCGCCGACCGGTACGCGCCGATGGCGGAGGCCTTCGCCGCCGGGGATTGGCAATTCGCATTCCATCCGCGGGTCACGCCGCTGATGCCGATGCTGGCGGGTATAATCGTCAGGATATTTTCCTTCGACGGGCACCTCGCCTGCAAGCTGGCGGGCGCGGTCATGCTCACTTGCGGCGTGTTTCCGCTCTACTGGGGGTGCAAGCGGATGTACGGCTTCGTGATCGCGGTGTGGACGGTCGCGCTGTACATCGGCTGTTCGTATATCTTCCGTTTCGGCTATTACGGCATCCGGGAGGGCGGCGCCGTCTTCGGCGTGCTGCTGCTTTTCTGGGCGGCGACCAAGCTGTGCCGTCATCCCGAAACGTGGGGCGGCTATCTGGGGTTCGTTTTCGCCGAAGCGATACTGCTGACGGTCCGGGGCGACCTCGCGCTCTTCGCGGCGGTGACGTTTGTCATCTTCGCGTTTTGGGATCTGATCCGGCATCGCCATCCTCTGCGCACGCTGGGCGTCGCGGTATTGACGTTGCTGCTTTTGTCGCCGCTTCTCGCCTACAATTACCGGATGATCGGCTATCCCGTCGCGGAGTTTCGTCAGGGCATAGTCATGCGGGCGGTCTGCAAAAGATTCCCGAAGCTCGCGTTTCTGAACAACCCCAAGCCGTTGATCAAATTGGGGAACGGCATGTCCCGGGAGGATTTCGATGAGTGATTTCGTCACCACGGTGTTCCGGGGTCTCTACCCGCCGTTTCTGTTCTTCTTCGTCTGGGGCGTCGTGACCAAGATCTGGGAGCGCAAATGGCACAAGTTCGACACGCTGCTTCTGGCCGCCTTCCTGATCTTCGAACTGCTCGCGGCATCGCAGGTGTGGCTGTTCTACGGCGAGCTTTCCACCAGCAAGCGTTACATGTGGATCGCCGTGCCGCTGTATCTGCCCTTTGCCGCCCGGGGCGCGCTCGGCATCTGGAGCCTCCTCAAAAAGAGCTACAAGGGGCGGATCTTCGCCTTTCTGGCGACCGCCGCACTGGTGGCGACGACCGTGCACAACTTCTACATGCCGGTCACCAAGGAACAGTCTTCCAGCAAGCGGCGGTACCTGCGCCGGCTGTCGCTCAAGACCGCTACGGCGATACACAAGACTTGGACCCCGCCGCCCGACGCCGCCAGGCTGACCGACCTGCGGTACATGCGCTGCGATCAGTACCAGTCCGGCAAGCGTCCGCTGGTGCAAACCGATTGGCTGCGCGTGGGCTACTTGAGCGGCGGTCAGACCTATCCGGAGTTTTTCCGCGACCTCAATATCCCCCCTGATTACATCGTGGTCATGAACAACGGCAAAAACTTCCCCGGGTACATTCGGATAGCGATGTTCCCCGGCGATTCCGGCGGGAAATACGTGGTGTACATCTACAAGCGCAAAGGACTGCCCTGATGAACTATACGGTGCAACGTGTGCTGGCGGCGGTCATGCTGGTGTTCGCGCTGCCGCTGATGCTGCTGATCGCGCTGGGGTGCGTGCTGTTTTCCCGGTTTCCCGTATTTTTTCGCAGCGAACGGATCGGGCAGGATAAAAAGCGGTTCATTTTGTACAAATTCCGGACGATGAAGAACTCCGGCTCCGACTTCATGACCCCGGAGCAGCAGCGGGAGTGGGCGCAGTTCGGCAAGTTGAAAGACGACGACCGGGTGACCGCCTTCGGGCGTTTTCTGCGCCACTTCAGTCTGGACGAGCTGCCGCAGCTATGGAACGTCGTGCGCGGCGACATGGCTCTGGTCGGACCGCGCCCGATCGTCGACGCCGAGGAAATCATCTACGGCAAATACAGCGATCTCATCCACTCGGTGAAGCCCGGCATCACCGGTTTGTGGCAGGTCTCCGGACGAAATCTCGTCAACTACCACCGCCGCATCGCCATCAACTGCTACTACGCCCGTCACCGGTCGCTGAAGCTGGATTTGTGGATCATGTACCGCACCGTCTGGGCGGTCATCAGCGGACGTGGAGCTTTTTAACCGCGCTTCCCGGTAACGCGGAAGGTCAGAACCCGAGCTTGCGGAAGGTTTCGACCAGGCGCTTGATCGAGTAGCCGCCCGCGGGCGCCAGATGCCTGCCCGCCCAGCCGACGCCGTCGTTGAAGTTGATCTCGGTCTGATACTCCAGCATCCGCGGGCAGCTTTTGAGCTCGGGGATGAGCTGCGCCCAGTCGGTGTCGCCGTCGAAGGGCATCGCGTGGAGGTCGCCGTAACCGTCGTTGTCGTGCATGTGGGTGGTGACGATGTGGGGTTTCAGGATTTCCAGCGCGTCGTTTTCGGGGACGATCCCCGTCTCAAACCACGAACGGTACATGTAGTCGCGGTACTTGGCGATATCCTTGCCGGGCTTCATGATCATGCAGTTGGCGTGTCCGGTGTCGAAGCAGACGCCTACGTATTTGTTGCCAGCGTAAGGGGTTACGAGTTCCAGCACCCGGCGCGCCGAATTGGGCGGTTCGAAGGCGTTTTCGACCGCGATCACGATGCCGATCCGCTCGGCGGCGGGGACAAGCTGTTCCAGCGTTTCGGCGGCGAGTTTCATCAGCACGGGCAGTTTCGCCTCGCGCCGGACGTAGTGCGACGCGCCGACGTGGATGGTGTAGGTCAAACTTCCGAATTCGGCGGCGATCTCCATGCAGCGGATGTGGTCGGCGATCATGCCGGGGCGGCGTTCCGGATCGATGGTGTCCATGTCGAAGCCGCGTCCCGCCAGACCGTGCATCGAGAGAAAACTGACATGGAACGTTTTTTCGAGCCCGTGGAGCAACTCGACGAGCGACGGGTCTTCGAGACACTGATGCGTCAGCCCGTCGGTGAAGACGAAGCGGTCGACGCCCCAGTCGAGAAATTCGCGGATCTGCCTCGGAAACAGCTCCCGCGGCAGCTTCGACCAGAGATAGTTGTAGATAAGTCCGTCAGTCATGATCCAGTTCTCCCAAGTTGTTTTCGGTCGCATCGAGCTCTTACCGGAAAATATATCACTCCGACGGCGATAATGAAATACCGCCCCGGGGTTTATTTTCGCAAAAAATGCTTCGAATGCCCGCTCGGGAATGGGATTTCGGTATACCGCCGCCGTTCGGCGTGCATACACACAAGTTCAGCCCGATTTTCCGCAAATATTGCCGGATTTCAGTTGAAAACAAGGCGATTCGCACTTATAGTAATACAATAGGCAATTTTTTTTGCATCATATCGTCTGTTTTTACGGGAAACCGTTGTTTTACAAGAAAAAGAGGATATCAAGATCATGGCTGACAACAACATCACCGTCAATCCGGTCAATCCGGTGGTCGCCAATCCCGGGGACATCACCGTCTTCGCCAATCCCGCTCCCGCCGCTCCGGTGGTGCAGACCCCGCAGACCAATCCCGCGGCGCCCCCCGTGCCGGCTCCGCAGCAGATGCCCCAGCAGCCCCCGCCGCAGCCCTCGATCTACGGCGAGATGCCGCGCGTTCCGGTGTTGGACGCCGTGGAAGGCATCAAGTTCGACTTCAACGAAGGCATCCGCATCATGCTGCCCCAGAACGGCAAGGAGTACCGGGTCAAGTTTTCCGACATCGACACCGGGATCATCCTCTATCAGGCGGACGCGGCTCCCGGATCGTACATCACCAGCGTCAAGAAATTCTACATCCGGTTCCGGCTGGAGATCTTCAACAAGGGCGGCGACCAGCCGATCTTCACTCACGACTACGACGCCAAGGACCGCGAGGTCATGATCCAGCTGCCGGTCGGCACGATCGGCGACTCGGTGGGGTGGTTCTCGTACGTCGAGCGCTTCCAGCAGAAGCACCAGTGCAAGTTGATCTGCGTGATGACGCCGTGGATCGCCGACCTCGTCCGCGACCAGTATCCCGACATTACCTTCATCGCCCCCTCCGAGACCATGAAGTACCGCACCTACGCGTGCTACTACATGGGGCTCTTCTTCCGCGGCAACGTGGACAACCAGCCGATCGACTTCCGTTACATCGGTCTGCACCGGACGGCGGGGTACATCCTCGGCGTCGATCCGTCGGACATCCCGCCGCGCTTCAATCTGTCGGCGCCGCGCCAGATCAAGGAAAAGTACGTCTGCATCGCCGCGCAGAGTTCCAGCCAGGCTAAATACTGGAACAACCCTTTCGGCTGGATGGAGGTCATAAAATTCCTCAAGGACAACGGATACCGCGTCCTCTGCATCGACAAGGAAAAGGTCCACGGCATCGGCATCAACTGGAACTGGATCCCCTACGGATGCGAGGACTTCACCGGCGACATCCCGCTGCAGGAGCGCGTCAACCTCATCAAGGACGCGGATTTCTTCATCGGGCTGTCCAGCGGGCTCTCGTGGGTCGCGTGGGGCTGCAAGGTGCCGGTGGTGATGATCTCCGGATTCACCCATCCGACCAACGAGTTCGCGACGCCGTACCGGGTGATCAACTACCACACCTGCCACAGCTGCTGGAACGACATGCGGATCGACTTCGATCACTTCGATTTCCTGTGGTGCCCGCGTCACAAGGGCACCGACCGGCACTTCGAGTGCACCCGGCTGATCAGCGCCGAGCAGGTCATCACCACGATCAAGAAGATCCCGAGCTTCCGCCCCGGCAAACCCGCCGAAGTCAAGGCTGACAAGCCGGAAAAGGCGGAGAAGAAGGATAAGAAGTAAGGATCCGGGCGAAGTCTCTGCCCGTTACCGGAAAAACCAAATTGCAAGCGTCCGAGGGCAAGTCTCCCGCGCTCAGTGCGCCGCTGCGGCTGGTGATCGACCTCACCAGCCGTTGTAATTTGCGTTGCGCCTACTGCTGTTTTTTCAGCCGCCCCGACGAGTACGAGCGCGCCGATCTGCCGCCGGAGCGTTGGGTCGGTCTGATCGACGAGGCGGGGCGCAACGGCGTGCTGAACGTGACGCTTCGCGGGGGCGAGGCGTTGCTGTCGCCCGCCTTCGATGCGGTGTTGGAAGCCTTGATCCGCAACGGGATGCGTTTTTCGCTGCTCACCAACGGCAAGATTTTCACGTCGGAGATCGCGGCGCGCCTCGCCGCGACCGGGCGCTGCGACCGGATCAAAATCTCGCTCGACGGTCCCGAGGAATACCACGACCGTCTGCGCGGCAAAGGATCCCATGCGGCGGCGCTTGCCGCCATCGCAACGGCGCGGGCGGCGGGATTGCCGCTCTTCGTGACCTGCGCGGTCCACCGCCTGAACTACCGGGCGCTGCCGGAGATCGTCCGCTACTTCGGCGGCGAGCTGAAACTGCCGCGCTTTTCGTTCAGCGGGGTATCCGCCTGCGAAGCGGCGGAGTACGCGCTCGACGAGCAGCAGTTTCACGAGGCGATGCATCTGCTGCGCCTGAGCGAGCACCCCAATATGACCCATTCCGGGATGTACAACGTACTTCTGCGCTGGCGGAGCATCCTCGCCGGCAAGGTGGATCTCTCGTATTGTCCGATGCTGACCCGCCAGATGTGTACGCTTGCCGACGGTACGTTTGTGCCCTGTCCCGCGCTCTGCGGCGAAACGCTCGGTGTGCTGGGGCGCGACAAGCTCTCCGACGCATGGCGGAATTTGTGCGGCCGGCGGGAGCTGCTGGACCGCCGGATGCCCGACGCCGGGTGCGCTTCGTGCCGCTACGCGGGGTGCTGTCGCGGGTTTTGCGCGGGCATGATGTTATCCGAATTGAAGGACAGTTGGCGCAACTTCTGTCTGCGCCGCCATGTCGATATTTACGGGAGCGGGCTGTGAAGGTAGGGCTCAAGCTCAGGAACGGCGAGGTGTCGTGGCGCGCCGATGCTTCCGACGACGCCGGGATCGTGCGTCTCGCCATGTTGCGTGACAGCGTCGGTATGGATGAACTCCCCGACGACGGGGCGGCGACCTGCCGGATCGTGTCGAGAGACGAGTTGAAGGCTTCCGTCGGCGTTCCGGGTCACGGTATGCGCATGGACCTTTCGGCGCTGGACGAAGGCGTCGTGTACGCGGCGTTCCGCGACTGCTGCCGACCGGAGGAGTTGGAGACATTCCGCTGGCGCGGAGTGCGCAAGCTTTTGTATTTGGGGCTGGTCCCCGGCATGTTGAGGGGCGATTGCATCATGGTGCACGGCGCGCTTCTGGAAAAAGACGGTCGGGCGCTGATGCTCTGCGGTCCTTCCGGGATCGGCAAAAGCACGACTTCGCTGCGGATGACGGAACACTTCCGCATCCTTGCCGACGACTGCTTCCTGCTCTGCCCCGGCGGGGACGGCTGTCTGGCGCATCCGCTGCCGACTTGGAGCGCGTATCTGTTCGGCAAGAAGGCGCTCGCCGAATGCGATGCCCGACGGAGCGTTCCCGTGTCGCGTCTGCTGATTCTCGGGCGCGAGCGGGCGTGTTATACCGAGCTTGATCCGAAAACGGCGCTTCTCGGCTGCGCCAACGCCTTCACCGACATGGTCAAGTGGCACACGTTCCGTTATCCGCCGGAAATTTTCGCGGCGCTCACCGCGCGGGCGCTGACGGCGGCGGAAAAGCTGGTCGAAACGCTCCCCTGCGGAGCGCTGCAACTCACCTTGGATTGCGATATTTTCCGGCTGCTGCCGGATGATCGGTAAATAACAGTCAATTTCTCAAATAACTATACAAAGGCGATAAAATGTCCTCCTCCGACGCTTCGAAGATCCGCTTGAGCATCATCATCTCGTGTTACAGCAACATCCCGTTTTTCGCGGATGCGCTGGATTCGTTTCTGAACAGCGGATATCACTTCCGCAACACCGAAATACTGATCTGCGACGACGCTTCGCCCGCGGGCGGCGACGGCGACACGGCGCGCCGTTACATGGCGAAGTATCCCGATCTGTTCCGGATGATCCGCCACGACGAGCGCAAGGGGATCGCGGTCTCGTATCACGACCTCGTCGAGGAGGCGAAGGGCGACTATGTGCTGATCTTCGACGCCGACGACATCTTCGTTCCCTTCGACCTCGACGCCTCGATGGATTTCCTCGACGCGCACCCCGAGTGCGGCGCGAGTTACGGGCGCAAGCGGCTCTTCAACGACGAGGAGGGCGACATGGGCACGGTCCACGGCGGCGAATCCAGTCTATTCGCGATGACCTTCGACCCCCGGATCGTTCACAACGGCATGCTGATCCGGGTCAGCGACCTCAAGGCGGTCGGCAGTTACCAGCCGACCAACTACGGGCGCGACGGCGGCGCGGCGGATATTTCGATGTGGATAAGGCTGTCGCTGGCAAAGGAACTGCGCTTCGAGTTTCCGCTCCGGGCGTTCTTCCGGGTGCACAGCCGCCAGAAGACCAGTGTGAACAACAACCACCACCGTGAAGAGTACCAGTACCTCGGTGACCGGCTGATCGAAAGTTACCGGGACCTCTACACCGCGCTCGAGGCGCGTCGCCCGGTGACGATCTCCGTCGACCAGCGCCGCGTCGCGGTGATGCTGCTGGGGCTGCTCTACCACCGGACGGACGACGTCAATTTGAAACTCAGCTACCTCGACGCGGCGGAACAGGTGATGCCCGAGGATTACGCGATCTACGAGCTGCGGGCGGAGCAGCTGCTCTCCGTCGGGCGTTACCAGGAGGCTTACGAAAACGCCTTCCGGCTGTTTCTCATGTACCACCAAGGCAGTTATGCCGCCTATCAGGCGACGCTCAAGGCGCGCATGGCGGCGGAAAAGCTGGGTTATCCGATCGCGATCTACCGGACGGTCGAGCAGCAGGTCCTGGGGCGCGTCTTCGAATTGGACGACCGCCAGCGCCAGTTGTTCGAGGCGGCGATTGCGACAGGGAAGCGGGAAAAGAACGCCTGACGCGGCGAGTGATCCGGCGGCGCGAACATAAAGACGACGGAGGTGCGGCGGTGAAACGGGACGAATTGACGGGGTTTCTGGATACCTTGCTCAAGTTGCCGGATTTTTCCGGTGACGCTTCCAACAACGGTGTGCAGGTCGAGGGACGGGACGAGGTGCGCAAGGCGGTCTTTGCGGTCGACGCCTCGCAGGCGCTGTTCGACGCGGCGCTGGAGCGCGGCGCGGATTTCATCTTCGTCCACCACGGACTGAGCTGGGGGGCGTCGCCGCGCCGTCTGACCGGCATCGCCGCGGCGCGCTACCGGACGCTGCTCGCCAACGGCATCACCTTGTACGCGGCGCATCTTCCGCTCGACGCGGCGCCGGAGTTCGGCAACAACGCCGTGCTTTCCCGGATGATCGACTTGCGCGACATGCAGCCGTTTTTACGCTACGACGGCGTGGACATCGGTTTCGTCGGCGTGCTGCCGTCGCCCCGGAGCTTCGGGGAACTGGGCAATTTTTTCGAGGAGCGTTTCGGCATCCGCGCCCTGAAGGTCGGCGAAGCCGGGCGCATCGTTTCCAAAGTCGCGGTGGTTTCGGGCGGCGGCGGACTCGAGTCGTTGGAGGCGGCGGCGGCATGCGGCGCCGATATGCTGTTGACGGGCGAGCTCACGCATACCATGTACCACCCCGCGCTGGAAAGCGGGGTCGCGGTACTGGCGCTGGGGCACTACATGAGCGAGACCACCGGACCGCGGGCGTTGATGGAACTGGTCGCGGCGAAGTTCGCTTTGGAGACGGAGTTCGTCGACCTGCCGACGGGGTTGTGATATTTTGGGGGAAGGAACGAAATGAAGCGCCGTTTGCTGCTCCTGCTTCTGTTTGCGGTCGTCTGCGGTCTGCGTGACGCCCGGGGCGCCGACTCGAGCGAAGTCGAGCGTCTGCGCCGCGAGAACGCCGAACTGCGCGAGGAGCTGCTCCGCGAGCGGACCCGGTCGCGCGATCAGGCGTTGTTTCTGGCTTCGGTCGCGGACGAGGGCGAGTTTTCCAGCCCCAAGGAACGCGAAGCGCAACTGTTGACCAAGCTCTCGATCCTCTGCTCCGACGGGGACAAACTGGCGGTCAAAGCTTCGGAGGTCGCCTCCGAGATCCGCAAACTGCTGCGCGAGCTCCCGGTGGATACGGCGCGGCGCGCCCATCTGCAGCTCCTGCTGGACGAATTGGAGCGTCAGGCGGGGGTCTTCGCCGCGCTGGTCGACGATCCGACCGGCGATCCGGCGGCGGCGTTCCGCGAGTGCCGGGTGCTGGCGGTGAACCGCGAACTCGGGATCGCGCTGATGGACATCGGCTTCCGGCAGGGAGCGTTCGTCGGGCTGGTGCTGCGCGGCGGTCCGGACAGGAAGATCGAAGTCCGGTTGGAGGATGTGCGTTCCGGAGTTTCCGCGGCGGTGGTGATGCGCGGCGACTTCGGTGCCATCGTGCCCGGCATGGTCTTCAACGCGGAAACCAGAGTCCGCCGCTAGGCGCGCGGATCGGAGGAACGTATGGACGGAGACAGGATATTGCGGGGCGCGGAGCTGCCGGAGAACCGACCGTTGCGGGTGCTCATGGTCGGCAACAGCTATTCGCTGTCGGTGATGAAGGAGCTGCCGGAGATCGTCGCCGCGCAGGATAAACACGCGCTCGACATCACCAACATGTATATCGGCGGCTGTTCGCTGGAGCGGCACGTCGAAAACTGGGACCGGGCAAAGCGGGAAGCGGATTTCCGTCCCTATCGGATCAGCCGCTTCGTCTCCGGGCGGGGGCGGCTCGAGGAGTTCGACGGCAACATGCCGGAGGTGCTTGACGTTCCCGCCTACGATCTCGTTACGCTTCAGCAGTGCAGTCATCAGGGGTTCCGGCGCGAGAGTTGGGAACCCTATGGCGATTTGCTGGCGGAACGGATCCGCGCGGTGATGCCCGAGGTGCGTTTCGCGGTCCACCAGACGTGGAGTTACCGCTCCGACGCGGAGAAGCTGAAGCTCTGGGGCATGACTCAGCACGAGATGTTTCTCCGGACCCGGGAGGTTTACGCCGACCGGGCGCGGCACTTCGACTGCGGCATCATCCCGGTCGGCGAGGCGGTCGAGCGTTTCCGGAAGTTGAGCGAAACGCGCTTCGTCGCCTTCGACCCGGCGGCGCTCGCCGCGCTGACGCCGCCGCTTCTCCCCCCCGACGCCGGCGACGTGGTCGGCAAATACCGCTGGAAGCCTGACGCCGAAGGCAAAACGGTGCTCGCCGCCGACGTGATCCATCTGAACCGCTTCGGCGAGTATCTGCAGGCGTGCGTGTGGTTCGGTGCGCTCTTCGGAGCGGATCCGTTGAAGATAAGTTACGAGCCCGCTTACGTTTCGCCGGAGATGGCGGCGCTGCTGCGCCGCTGCGCCGCCGAAGCGCTCGCGGGCGAAACCGGGGAATAATGGAAAGGTTACGCTATGAAAAAGATCTGGATCTTCGCCGCGATCGTGCTGCTGGCGCTGAGTTCCGCCGCGGGCGAGAAGAAACCGCTGCGGGTGCTGATGATCGGCAACAGCTTTTCGCTGTCGGTGATGAAGGAGCTGCCGAAGATCGTCGACGCGCAGGATGAATACGCGCTCGACATCACCAGCATGTACATCGGCGGCTGCTCGCTGGAACGCCACATCGCCGAGTACGAGAAGGCGAAGCGGAATCCCGAACACCGCCCGTACGGCATCGACCGCTACATTACGGGGCAGGGGAAACTTGAGCGCGTCAAGGGCAATCTGGTCGAGATGCTGGACGCTCCCGCCTACGACATCGTGACGATCCAGCAGGCGAGCCCCAAGAGCTTCGACCCCGCGGGCTGGGAGCCTTACGGCGACCAGCTCGTCGCGCTGGTGCGCGCCAAGCATCCGCAGGCGAAACTCCTGCTCCACCAGACGTGGAGCTACCGCCCCGGTGCGCCCAAGCTGCTGGAGTGGAAGATCGACCAGCGCGAGATGTTCGAGCGGGTCAGAAAGGTCTACGACGAACGGGCGAAGCACTTCGGCGCGGGGATCATCCCGATGGGCGAGGCGGTGCGCATCTACCGCGACCATCAGCCCCCGACCGAACTGCCCAAGCTCTCCAAGGCGGAGCTTGACAAGTTCAAATATCCCAAACGCCCGCCCTTCCGCGGCGACGTGGCGGGCAGTTACCGCTGGAGTAAGAGCCGCAAGACCGGCAAGATGGTGCTGAACCGCGACACCACCCATTTGAACCCCGTCGGCGAATACTTGCAGGGCTGCGTGTGGTTCGGCGCCCTCTTCGGCGCGGACGTGAACAAGATAACCTACTGCTCCAAGTACCTGAAGCCGGAAGAGGCGGCGCTGCTGCGCCGCTGCGCCGCCGAAGCCCTCGCCGGAACGCGCTGACGATCCGGCGGGAGATTATCACCGCACCAGTTTGCTGATCGCCTTGAAGGCGGGATTTTTGGCGTCGCGGAGCATCATGAAGAGCAGTGCTTCGGCGCTGACGACCGTGGCTCCGGCGGCGCGGGCGGCGGCAAGCGCGAGCTCGCGGTCGGCGACTTTGCGGCTGGTGACGGCGTCGGCGGCGAGGCAGACGCGGAAGCCGCGCTCAATGGCGTCGAGGACGCTTTGCAGCACGCAGACGTGGCTTTCGATGCCGCAGAAGACGAGCGTCCGGCGGGTCTTGGCGGCGAGGGCGGTGCGGAACGCGGGCTCCTCGAAGACGGAAAATCCGGTTTTGGCGATGATCGGGGTCCCCTCGGTCAGCAGCGAAGCGAAGCGCGGCAGCGTGGCGCCGAGTCCCTTGGGGTACTGTTCGGTGACGATGGTGTCGAGCCGGAGCTCCCTGGCGCCGGAAATGAGCAGTTCCGCCCGTTTGGCGCACGGCTCGAATTCCGCCATGGCGGGGGCGAGTTTTTCCTGAAGGTCGATCGCGACAAGCGCGGTTTCGGCGGGGTCTATGAACATGATTACTATCCTTTGTCTGGGTTGGATCAGGAACCGAATGCGCGGAACAGCCGCCGCTTTTTAGCCGGGCGGATCTAGACCCATGAAGGCGATCGGCAGCATCAGCGCGTCCCAGGTGAATTTGAACGGCGACTGGATGCCGTACCAGCAGTTGTTCGCCCCGTATTTGAAGTAGCCGAAGGGGGCGCCGAAGGTCATCTGGCAGAGTCCCAGCGGCAGATTGAGCACCTTGGCGATGTCGATGCCCATCTTCTTGAGGTGCAGCAGCCCGCAGATGAAGCCGCGCACCACATAGGGCGCGGCGACCTTCGCCGCCTTGAGCGCGATCGGGGCGAGGATGGCGATGGTCACGGGGTCCATCGCGCGCGCCTCGGGCGCGGCGACGGGGGAAAGAAGCGCCAGCGCCAGAGCAAGCAGCAGTAATTTTTTCCTGATCGCGTTCATGATCCTGAAATATACACTCCCGTCAATGGAACATCCACTCCAGATAGCGGACTTTTTCTTCATCCGGACCGGAAACGGGGAAGGCGGCGAAGCTGAAGGTCAGCCGTTTGAAGGGGCGCGGCTGCGTGCTCGGAGCTTCGACGGTGACGGTGTAGTTGCCGCTCTCCTGCCGCGCGAGAGGGGACAATTTGGCGACCAGTTCGGCGTCGAGCGATTCGCTGAGCGGGGTGCGGTCCTTGAGCCATTCGTCGATCGCCTCGCGGACCTCGGTCACTTCGCCGTCTTCGAGCCCGCAGTAGGATTTCAGCATGTCGTCCGAAGCCGTCAGCAGCGACGGCGTGCCCGACAGCGACACCGTGTCGGCGGGGGGGATCAGCCGGATGTCGCTCAATCTGCCCTGCCGGTCGGTGGTGAAGAGGTCGCGGAATCCCGGCAGGTAGAGCAGCTCTTCGCGGAACTGCATCGCGGCGTTGCGGGGCAGCGGCTTCATGTTCAGCTCGTCGTAGTTCGGTTCCTCCATGCCGTCGTCGCCGGAAATGTCGCTGTTGCCGTCGATGTAATCGGCGATCTGGTTGCGCAAGGTGGTGAGCGCCTCGGTCCAGTCCTCGTCGTCGCTGCGGTTGGCGGCGAGCGAGTCCAGCGAGGCGGCGTAGGCGGTTGAGGAGAGGTCGACGCCGCTTCTGGCATCGGAGATCGTGAACTGCACCTCTTCGCCGTAGTAGTCGATCGTATGCGGTATGCCGTCCGCCATGTAGCGGTCGTATTCGTAGTCGTCATAGACGGCTTCGCCCAGGGGCTCGCTGTCGGAGTAGAGATTCCGGTCGGCGGCGATCAGCCATTCGACGCGGTTGGCGACCCCCTCGGCGACGAGCATCGAACGCTGCATCCGGACGTGCGCCGAGACGTTGAAGCTGCCCGCCTTCGACAGCGCCAGCGCGGCGGCGGTGAGCATGCCGGCGGTGAAGATCAGACACAGCACCGAGATCAGTGCGGCGCCGGATTCGGAGTTGTCGGGATTTTTACGCATCAATAGTTCACTTGTTTCAGTCGGTTGCGGCGGTCGGCGCGGTACGGTAGCCGAAGCTGCTGTGGAGCGACGACCCGGCGGTGCGGCGCAGCCAGTATTCCTTGCGACCGTTCTTCCACTCGACGGTCATGCGGATGGCGAGGGGGATCGCTTCGTGTTCATCCTCCTCCCAGATGTCGAACCACTCGGTCTCCGCCTCGTCGGAATCGCTCTCCTCGGCGTACTGGAAAGATATGGAGGCGATGTTGGTGGCGATCACTTCGCGGGTGAAGCTTTCGGGATCCTCGTCGTACTCGTCGTCCCACGGCGGGCGCGGATAGTACGAGTAGTAGGCGACGAGCTCCTCCTCCTCCAGCCGGAGCCGGATGAAGATCAGCGCGCCGGGCGTTTCGCCGTCGGCGCGGCGCAGCGCGGTGAACATCAAGGTATCGGGTTCGCCCTCGAAGACGAAGCGCGACTCGCCCTCCTCGTCGGTCCACTTGAAGGGCACGGCGTTGCGCACCGCGCCGTCCCAGATCCGGTCGATCGCCATGTACTCGCGCAGGCGGTCGGTGGCGCGCACCGCGCGGTTGTAGCCGTCGTGGAAGATCTTGCCGGCGCTGCCGATGATCATGGCGACCATCAGCATCACCGCCATGGCGACGACCACCTCGACCAGTGTGAAGTTGTGTTCAGTCGGTCTGGTCATCGTAATCGATCCGGTCGATGTTGACTTCGGCGACGATCTTGCTGTCCGAAGTGCGCATGATGCCGATGTTCCAGCGTTGAAGCGGCAGCTGTCCCTCCTGATCGGTGTAATCCTCCGGCAGTCCCTCGGCTTCGTCGACGGCGACTTCGACCGAGTAGCCGGGGTAGGGGAAGAACTCCTCGGGGACTTCGGTCGAATCCTGATTCTGGAGCATCAGATATTCGGCGGCCTGAGCGAGCATGTGTTCGGACTCCCACTTTTCGACCGCGGCGGCAAGGCGCGAGTTGGCGCTGATCGACAGCTGCAGCAGCCCCGCCAGACTCAGCGAGAGGATCGCCAGCGCGACCACGACCTCGATCAGCGTGAAACGACGGTTCATCTCGGGAACTCCTCCTTGACTTCGATGAGCCGCCCGGTGAGCGTCGACACCTCGTATTTGCGCGTCAGCGCCCCGCATTCGACTTCGAGCAGGTGCGTTCCTCCTGTGAATCCGTCGGCGTAGAAGCAGAACATCCGCTCCCCGACCGGAACGTAGTCGGCGTTCGCCATCTCCTCGTCCTGACGCCGCTGTTCGACGATCGAGACCTTCTTTTCGATCGTCTCGACCGTGGGCTCGCCGCGGTTTTCCACCCCCGTGAGGGTGATTTTTTCCGGGTAGTTCCACTTGAGCACGGGCGGCGGGTCCTCGGCGTTCAGAGTCCGGGACTCGTTTTCGGCGGCGGTCATCCGGCGGCAGGCGGAAAAGGTGCGGGTCTCCGCGTCGAGGTAGACGTCCCAGGTGCAGCCCTCCTCGGTGGCGCGGTAGCGGACGCGGGCGAAGTACGCCTCCAGATTGAGTGAAAAGCTTTCCAGCGTCCGCGAATCCGACTCGCCGCGCAGCGCCGAAACTCCCAGCGCCGTACTCAGTGCGATCACCGTGAGTACGACTACTAGTTCGATCAGCGTGAAACGCGGCGGACGGCGGAAGTTCATGACGAAACGGAGCGGGAGCCGCGCGGCTCACTCCCAGTTGTTGATGTCGGCGGCGTCCCCGGTGCCCCCCGGCTGCCCGTCCGAGCCGTAGCTGGAAAGGTCGTACTCGCGGTTCTCCTCGCCGGGGATGGTGTAGATGTAGTCGTTGCCCCACGGATCCTTGGGCACGACCGCGGGCTTGAGGTAGGGACCGCCCCACTTTTCGTCGTTGTCGACGTTTTCGACCAGCGCCTGCAGTCCCGCGTCGGAACCGGGGTAGTTGCCGAGGTCGAGCTTGTACTGGGTCAGTGCGTCGTCGATGAGTTTGACCTGCGTCTTGGCGGTGCCGACCTTCGCCTTTTTGACGTAGTTCATGTAGATCGGCGTGGCGACCCCGGCGAGCGTGATCAGGATCATTATCACCACGGTGACTTCGATCAGCGTGAACATGCTGCGGCGGATTGCGGTTTTGCGTTTCATAGTGTCATCTTCCTCCCAGGGATTATTGAATAGAATTGATCTCCATCATGGCGATGAAGATGGATACCACCACCACCAGCACGACCAGTGCCAGAAACACGATCACCGCCGGTTCGAAGAGACTCAACAGCCGTTTGATCTTGAGCCGGGTGTCGTTTTCGAGGTTTTCGGCGATCTTGACCAGCATCTCGCCAACCGTGCCGGATTCCTCGCCGACGCGGAGCATGGGCGTGAGGCTGACGGGCAGGAACGGGTTGTCGCGGAAGGCACCGGAAAGTTTGTCGCCGCCCTTGAGTTTGCGGTCCACCCCGTCGAAGGCGCGGGCGATCACCGGGTTGGCGATGATCCGCCCCGAGATGCGCACGGTGCGGATGATCTCGACGTGATTGGAAATGAGTATCGCGAGCGTGCGGATGTATTTGCACATTTCGAGGTCGATCATCACCCGCCCCAGAAGCGGGATTTTGAGCAGGAACTTGCTCCAGCGCCAGCGCAGTTCGTCGGCGCCGATGGCGGAGCGGAGTCCCATCCACGCGGCGACCAGCACCACCGGGATCAGCCACGACCACATGAAGAACCGGCTGACGCTGCTCAGCATCTGCATCGTGGGCGGCAGATCGCGCCCCATGTCAAGGAAGATCTTGGAAAAGCGCGGCACGAAGACCGTGAAAAGCAGCACCGTAACGAGCAGCGTTATCGCGAGGATCGCCGCCGGATAGATCGAGCTGGAGACGACGAAATCCTTGAGTTCCTTGCTTTCGCCCATGAACTTGTAAAGTTCCCGCACCACGTCGGGCAGACAGCCCGTTTCCTCGCCGCTTTCGATCAGATTGGCGTAGTAGCCGGGGAAGAGCTTGCCGTGCTGGCGCACGAGTTCGGAGAACTTCTTGCCCTCGTGCAGTCCCTGCCGGAGCGAATTGACGAAGTCGCGCTGATCCTTTTCCTGCGTGCTGTCGGCGATGATGCCGAGCGCCCGTTCCAGCGGGATGTAGGAGTCCAACAGCGGCGAGAGCTGGCGGGTGAATTCGAAGGTGTCGATCTTTTTGCGGTGCAGCGAAAATCCCTGACCGCCGTCCTCGTCCGCCTCGCCGCAGTAGCGGATCGGCATGAGCCGGCGGCTGCGGAGCTTGCTCAGCGCCTCCTTTTCGTTGTCCGCCTCGATCAGCACCTCGGATGGGGGGCTTCCGGGGGCGGCGGCGATGTAACGGTAGACACTCATAATTCGGCGGTGGAGCGGTTGAGTTCTTCCCGAGTGGTGATGCCGGCGGCGACCTTGGCGAGACCGTCTTCCTTCAAGGTGGTCATGCCGCCGCGGGTCGCGATCTCCTGAAGCTCGTTGCTCGACACGTTGCGGTTGATCGCCGCGCGCAGTTCGTCGCTGACGATCAGAAGCTCGAAGATGCCGCACCGCCCTTTGAAGCCGGAGCCGTTGCAGCGTTTGCATTTATGTTTGCCGCCCGTCTTGCCCGTACCGCGGCACTCCGGGCAGATCTTGCGGACCAGCCGCTGCGACAGCACCCCGAAGAGCGCGCTCGAAACGAGGAAGTTTTCGACCCCCATGTCGAGCATGCGCGTCACCGCGCCGACGGCGTCGTTGGTGTGGAGCGTGCTCAACACGAGGTGTCCAGTCAGCGCCGCGTTGATCGCGATGTCGGCGGTCTCGCGGTCGCGGATCTCGCCGACGAGGATGATGTCGGGGTCCTGACGCACGATGTGGCGCAGACCCGAGGCGAAGGTCACGCCGATCTTGTGGTTGACCTGCATCTGGCAGAGCCCGCGGGTCTTGTACTCGACGGGATCCTCGATGGTGATGATCTTCTTCTTACTGTCGTTGAGCTGGTTGATGACGCTGTACAAAGTGGTGGTCTTGCCGCTCCCGGTGGGACCGACGACGAGGATCATGCCGTGCGGTATCGAGATCAGCTTTTCGAAGCGTTTCAGATTTTCCTCGGACATGCCGAGCGTCTTGAGGTCGAAGGTCAGCGCGTCCTGGTTCAGCAGCCGCAGCACGATGCTCTCGCCGGTGAGGATCGGGATGGTGCTGATACGCATGTCCAGATCGAGGCGTCCGAGTTTGATGTTGGTGCGCCCGTCCTGCGGCAGGCGGCTTTCGGCGATGTTCAAGCCGCCGATCAACTTGATGCGCGAGGCGATGGCGGGGAACTCCTTGAGCGGGCAGTTCATGATCTCGGTCAGAACGCCGTCGACGCGGCAGCGCACCGAGACCGACTCCTCGCCGGGTTCGACGTGGATGTCGCTGGCGCCGAGTTCGATCGCCTGGGTGAAGATGTCATTCACGAGACGGACGATCCGCGCTTCGCCCGCCATGGTGCGGAGCGTGTTCTCGTCGTCGGGCGCGCCGGCGCCCTCCTCCTCGTCCGCGTTCTGCTGCTTGGATATGAGCCGTTCGATCAGCGCCTTGCGGGCGAAGCGGAACTTGACCGGCAGTTTCCAGTTGCGTTCGGCGAGGTATTCGAGCTCCTCCATCTGGTAGGGGGAGCTCACGAGGAAGGTCACGCTCTTTTCGTCCCACTCGAGCGGCAGACAGGCGCGGGCGCTGAAGAACTCCTGCGAGCCGCCGGGGAAGAGTTCCGGCACGTCCAGTTCGTTTTCGTCGAGCGGCGCGGTGCCGAAGGCGCGGTTGTAGCACTCCAACAGTTCGTTTTCCGCGATGCGTCCCGCTTTGAGCAGTTTGGCGTCCGACTCTTCGGGCGACGCGGGATCGTACTCGCCGGGGAAGCGCTCGGCGAGCGCCGCCGCGAGTTTTTTCACCGCTTCGGGATAGGAGATGTTCGCTTGCGTCGTCACAGCCAGAAATCCACGTCGGTCATGAGTTTGGGTTTGCTGTCCTTGGCGTCCGGGCGGTCGCCCAGGGTCCGGTCGTGGGCGTTGAGCGCCTCGATCGCGTCGTTGTAACGCTTGATCATATCCTCGACCGGGCTGTGCTCGTCGACGATGTAGCCCGTCACCATCACCAGCACCTCGCTGCGCTCTACCGCGGCGTTGGTATTGCCCGCCAGACGGTTAAGCAGCGGGATCTTGTTGATGAAGGGGAGCGAATCGAGGTTGTCGTTCTTCTTTTCCTGGATCAGTCCGCCGATGATCATGGTGTGACCGTCGGCGATGGTCATGGCGGTCTCGACGGTGCGCTTGGTGATCTCGGGCGAGTCGATCGAACTGCTGGAGTTGGTGACCGCCTGCGACAGCTCCTGCCGGACTTCCAGCGAGATGAGGTCGGTGCTCGTGACCTGCGGCGTCACCGAGAGGATGATGCCCGTTTCCTTGTAGTCGACCGAGTTCTGCGTCGACCCGTTGCTCGACGTGCTGGTGTACGTGCTCGTGATGACGGGCACCTGACTGCCGACCTGGATGCTCGCCTTGGTGTGGCTGGACACGAGGATCTGCGGGCAGGAGATGACCTTCAAGAGTCCGTTACCGGCGAGGGCGCGGATGTAGCCGAATCTGCTCTGCGGGTCGTTGGTCTTGCCGAGGTAGAAGGTGCCGCCCGTCTGCCGTTTGTCGCCGGTGGAGGGCACGGTCTGGGTGCCGATGACGTCGCCGGCTTCGTTGTAGATCGCTTCGGTGGTGAAGGGGTTGAGCACGCCGCCGCCCGAAGCGTAGTTGGTGCCGAAGAGCGAAGTGATGTCGTTGCCGGTGCCGTGACCGGAGAACTCCAGACCGAACTGGGTGCTTTCGGAGAGGGTCACTTCGACCACCAGCACCTGCAGCAGCACCTGCGCCGGGACCACGTCGAGCCGGTCGAGCAGCGCCTTGATCGACGCGTAGGTGCGCGGGGTGGTGCGGATCACGAGGCGGTTCAGCGTGCCGTCGGCGAAGACGCGCGTGATGTTGGTGAAGAGGTTGGAACCGGCGTCGGTCTGCAGATTGGTCGCCTGATTGGCGATCGCCGTGTGGCTGGAGCGGTTGACGAGGCTCGACGCGGTGGTGCGGTTGCCGGTGGCGGCGCGGTTGGCCTGCGAGTTGACGGTCTCGAGGCGGGTGCGGCCGTTGTCGGTGTCGATGTAGAGCGACGTGCCCTGCACCTCGTAGATCACGGCGAGCGCGCGCGCCAGATTGGAGGCCTTGGAGTGGCGCACTTTATAGACGAATACCCGTTCCTGATCGTCGTTGTCGGCGGTGTCCAGCAGTTCTACCCACTTGCGGATCTCGTCGAGCGCCTCCTTGGTCGCGGCGGAGACGACGATCACGGCGAGGCGGTCGAGGCCGATCAGCTGCACCGACCCCGGCGGTTCCGTGCGGTCGTTGGGTTTGACGACGTAGAAGCCCAGCACCGGCAGCACCTCCTGCAGTTCGGTGATGAGCTTGTTGGGCAGCACGTTGCGGCACGACATCACGGCGCGCGGCCAATTCTGGCGGCCGTTGCGGTCGATGCACTCGAGGATCTGCCGCAGTTTTTCCATGTTCTCCGGTGTGTCGCAGACCATGATCGCGTTGGGCTTGGTGAGTTCGATGCAGACGCCGCCGGGGGCGAGGAAGGGACGCAGCTGGAGCGTGGCTTCACGAGCGGTGGCGGTGGTGAGCGGGAAGTAGAGGATGTTGCTGTTCTTGCCGTCGCCGGCCTGCTGGTCGGGCTGTCCGGCGAGTTTGTTGCGCGCCATGATGCGGATCAGCGAATCGTCGACGCGCGCGGTGGCTCCGGCGACGTAGAGCATACGGTCGAAGGTGTTCCACAGATCGCGGCGGGTCATCGTCGAATTGAGGTTCAGCGTGACCACGCTCTTGAGGTCGCTGTCGGCGACGAAGTTGAAACCCAGGATGTCGGCGAAGGCGGAGAGCACGTCCAACAGCGGCGCGCTGTTGAAGATCAGCGACACCGGCAGCTCCTCGTCGCCGTTGAGAGCGATGAATTCGTCATAGAAGGTCTTGCGGTTGGTCTTCTTGGCGCCCTTGACTTCGCCCTGCTGCGGCTGATCGGGCTCCTTCTGACCGTCCTTTTCCAGCGACTTGAGCCGGTCTTCGCTCACCGGATTGCGGGGCTTGAAGGCGTCGGAGCCGGCTTCGTCGGATTCGTTTTTTGCCTGCGGATGCGAGGTGGTGGGATGATCCTTTTCTTCGCGGCGCAGAAACGCGAAGCGATCCTCCTTTTCCTTCTCTTTCTCCTTTTCCTCCTGCTTGGTCTCGTCTTTTTTCTCGTTTTCGTCGTCGGAGGCGCACGAAGTGCACAGCAGCAGCGCCGCCGCAAAGAAAACTCCGTACCTTCCGACGATGCGGAAATGCCGTTTGGCGTTTTGCAAGATCATTCCCCGTACCCCATCGTTTATGATTGAATTGCGTTTTGAATACCACATCGTCTTCACCGTCTGCCGCCGCGGTTGCCGCCGCGATTCCCGCCGCCGCGGTTGCCGCCGCCGCCGCCGCCGCGCATCTCCATCAGCGCGCGGACCATCATCTGCTGGGTCTGCAGCTGCGCCTGCTGGAGCTGCTGGTTCACGTTGAGCCGCGCGGGACCGGTCCGGCGCGCGGCGTTCTGATTCTGCGACGGCATCTGGAGTTCCAGTTCCATCTTGTCGCCCCCGCGGGTCAGCGTGGCGCGGGTGCGGGTGAGCGCCGTCAGCGTGTAGCCGTTGGGCATGGTCTCGCCGAGGCGGACGTACTGCTTGACGGCGTTGTTGTTGTTGTTGTTGCGGCGCTGTCCGCTCATGCCGGGATCCATCTGGAAGCGGCGTACGCCGCCGCGGCCGCCGGCACCCGGCGGCATGCCGGGCATTCCCATGCCTCCCGGGCCGCCGCCCCACATCATCCGCATGAAGGGATTGATCTGGCGCGAGTTGGTGCGGCAGAGGATCACCGCGCCCCGGATCTTGCCCGCCTCGAAGGTGCCGACCAGCGACAGTTCCATGCGGTTGCCGCGTCGTCCGAAGGCGGCGTTGGGGGTGCGTTCGGGGTTGAAGATGTCGGCGCCGAGGATGGCGTTGAACTTCTCCTCGCGCGTCAGCGGAGCGGGGGCGGTGTCGTTATCCGCGTTCTTGTTAGCGTCGTCATTTTTCGCCGGCTTCGCGGGTCGGCGGGTGCGCCCGGCGTGGGATTGACGCGGAGCGTCCTTCCGGAAGGCGGAGGTCACGGTGCCGGTCAGCAGCAGCGCCAGCGCGATATTGACGGCGATGATCAGGATCTTCACGGGGTCGCGCTCCTTTCCGTCGCCGGAGCTTTTTCGGCTTCGTCGGCGCAGATCACCCGCAGCGTTCCGTTCATCGACACGCGGGTGTATTCGGTATTCAGATTCTGGAGCGCCAGATTCAGCGATTCGGCGCCGCCCGTGCTCTGCGCACGCGGACGGTTGTCGGGACGCAGCGTCAGACGCCTCCAGACCGGCGCGGGGCGGATATCTTCAAGTGCCGAGATCAGTTTGACGATCTCGTCGAGTTTGCCTTCGGCGGAGACGTCGACATCGGCGAAATAAAGCTCGTTGTTGATGCGTCCGGTGTTGACCGAGCCGAGGCTGGAAAGTTTGAATTCGAGCTGGGCGACGGCGTCGGTGATCTTCTGGCGCAGCGCGGTCTCGACCTGACCGTCGCGGCTTTCGCGCCACGCGCCGGCGGCGACCGCCTTGTAGCGTTTCTTTTGTTCCAGCAGCTCTTCGTAGCTCTCGGAGATCTGGGCATTCGCCGCCTGCGCACGTTTGAGTTCGAGATTCGCCTTGGCGAGACTTTCCGGATCGCCCAGCGCGGACAACGTGTCCGAGAAAAAGTAGAAAAAGAGAAACAGCCAGCTCAGCACCATCAGCGAGCAGGCGACCAGCAATTTGCCTTTCGGCGTGGCGACAAAGGCGCGTATCTGTTCCCTGGTCATCGTTTGCCGCCTTTCGTGTTTTTGTTTTTTCTGCCGTTCTTGGTCCCGCCGGAGGATTGATCCACGGGGACGAGCTTCGCCGTTACGGTGGTGGTGGTGCTGAACCGCCCCTGCCGCTGGTGGATGTCGGCGACTTTCCAGCGCGTCAGCGGCTTCAGCACGCCGGGCAGATCGAGGTTTTCGCTCTCGCTCTGGAGCACGATGTCGATGCCGGTTTCGCTCCAGCGGAAGTCGGTCACCATCACGTCCTGCGGCAGCAGCCGCGAAATGTCCGCCAGCTGACCGAGAACGTCGCTTTCACCGAAGTTGGCGTTGATGACTTTGGCGATCTCCTTCTGCTCCTTGCCGCCCCGGCGGAGCGCGCTCTGCATCTGGTCGTTTTTGCGTTTGAGCTCCTCGGTTTTGGCGACCACCTCGCGGTAACTGCTGAAATCCCGCCAGCGCTCTCTGCCGCAGCTCCACAGCATGGTCAGCAGCAGCGCGGCGCCGAGGATCGCGGTCAACCGGAGCTGGCGGCGGTAGCGCACCGGATGCAGTTCCTTGGGCATCAACTGCAATTCTCTGCGGTGGCGGTTGAAGCCGTCGGCGGCGATGAAACGCGCGCAGAGCAGTACCGGTAAAAACTCGCCGAAGTCCGCGATCTCGCTGTCGAATGCGAACTGCTTTTCCAGAATTTTTTTCCACTCCGCGACCGCGGCGTCCGCCGGGTCGTCCCCGCGGGTACGGTGGAACTTGCCGCCGCTGAAATAGAAATCGCGGTCGAGCGCCGACAGGAACACCGGCGGATCGTCGGGTCTCACCGTCAGCAACGGATGTATCAATTCGTCGGCGCGGAGCCGGGCGCGCCGCAGCAACGCCGTCACCGCGTCGAGCGCCTTGCGTTCGAAGGAGTAGACGTTCAACAGCTCCATATCTTCGGAGCCGCCGTCGCCGACCGGCAGATATTGAAAAACCGGATCGTCGGGCGGGGTCAGCATCTGGCGCGGCAATTCGAGGAGCAGCGCCTCCCGTTGTTCTCTCGGCGCGAGGCGGAGGGTCTCGAAGCTGAAAAAAACTCCGCCGGGGACGGTTCCCGTCAGGATCACGAGGTCGCCGCCGCCGTGAAGTTCGCTCCACAGCTCGCGCCACAGCGCGGAGGGCTCTTTGGCGCCGGCGAGTTTTCTCTCGGCGACGCGGCGGAGATGCCAGCGCCCGGAGCGCAGGTCGAAGACGCCGCCGCAGACCGCGGCGGACGTGAACGACACGACCGTGAAGTTTTTGATCTCTCCGAGTTTCAGCATCCTGCCACCGTTACGATTATGAACCGACTCCGATCATTTTTGTTGACCGCCGTCGGATTGTTCCTTGAGCTTGTCCGCCAATTCCCGCAGCAGTTTTGCCGCGGCGGCGGGGTCTTCCTGCCGGAGCTCGTCGTAGCGCGCCATTTCGTCGGGGAAGGCGGTGCGGAGTTTGCGCAGCGGCGGGTTGCTCATCCGGCGCGGCTCCGGTTTTTCCTCGGGGGGGGCGTCGCCGCCGCGGGGACCGCGACCGCCGCGCATCATCGGCATGGCGAGTTCGATTCCGTTGGCTTCGGCGAGTTCGAAGAGCTCCCGCATGGCTTCGCGCGGTTCGTCGGCGGCGCGGCTTTCGATCTCCGCAAATTTTTCCGGCGCCTTTTCGCGCAGCCGGCGGAACTGGGACATCATGTTGCGCGGATACTTCACTTCGGCGCGTTCGGCGAGCTGGTACAGCTTGTCCTCGGCGGCGATGAGTTCTTTGACGACCGCGGCGTACTCCTCGGGGAATTTGGCGCGGATCTTGCCGTCGGCGGAGATCTGCTCCATCATGCCGCCGCCGCGTCCGGGACGGTCACCGCGTCCGGGACGGTCACCGCGCCCGGGAAAATCCCCGCGACCGGGAAAATCCCCGCGACCGGGGCGTCCGCCGTCTTCGAAACCGCGCCGGTTGCGCGAGCCGAAACCGGAACGCGGCAGTTTCACGTCGTGCTTGCGGGCGAGGGTGCGCAATTCGCGCAACGCCGCATTCAGGTCGGTGGCGGCGAGTTTTTCGATCTTCGCGTACTCTTCGGGAGCGCGTTCCTTGAGCGTGGCCTGTGCCTTGGCGAATTCGCCGGATTGCGCTTGAGCGTCATCCGCCGCATATGCGCCCAGCCCCAGCAGCGCGGCGATCAATACAGCCGAAAGTTTTTTCATGGTCTTCCCCGTTTTTCCGTGTCAGGGTTACAGTTCATTTACCGGACTGCCAGATCCGGCATACCAAAACCCATAACGCGAAAAAGCCCCGGTTTATTGCCGACCGCGGTCGGCGTCACCGCAAAATCTCCGACGCCCCCGCATCGAAGACTGCAGTAAATATACACAATACCGGTAATACATTCAACCCTGCGGGAGAATTTTTACCGCCATTTTTGGTCTCCGCCGACCGGAGCCATCATCGGAAACTCCGATTTGCCGGACGGTCGGGGACGCTGTTCCTTCACGACCGGGGCGGGGCGAACGCTCTTTTTCGGCTGCTTCGCCGCCGGTTTCGCCGCCGGCTTGGACGCGGGTGGCACTGCCGGTTTGGGTGTCGGCTTCGCAGTTGTCTTGGGTGCCGGTTTCGCCGCCGGTTTGATCGGGGCGGGCGGTGCCGCAGGCGGGACCGTTTTCGCCGGTCCGGGTGCCGGTTTTGCCGTTGCGACGGCGGCGGGAGTCGCCTTCGGGGGCTGCTCCGCTTTAGTCTCCGGCGCCGGTTCCGGGTGATCGGGCGGCACGTTCATCAATTTCAGCACCCGCTCGGCGGTTTTGGAGAATACCGGAGCGGAGACGGTCCCGCCGAAGTGACTGCCCTTCGGGCTGTCGGTGGCGATGACCATGACGATCTTCGGGTTGCGCGCGGGAACGAAACCCGCGAAGCTGGCGTAATACTGGTTCGGCGAATATCCCCGTCCTTCGATGTATTTGTGGCTGGTGCCGGTCTTGCCCGCCACGTCGTAGCCCTTGATCGCCGCCTGAGTGGCGGTGCCGCCCTTCTGGGTCACGGTGATCATCATGCCGACCAGCTGCTCGAGCGCCTCCGGATGTTCGAAGAGCTGGACGGCGGGTTGTTGCGGTTCCCGCATGATTTCTCCCGTCGCGGGGTCCTCGAGACGGTCGATCAGCCGCAGTTGGGGACGCCGTCCGCCGTTGGCGAGCGTGCAGTAGGCGCGAAGCATCTGCAGTGCCGTCACCCGGACGCTGTATCCGATCGGCATGCGGGTGATCGCCAGTCCGTCGCCCTTGCGGATGCGGATGGGGGTGCCCCGGGTCTCGCCGGGCAGCGGCAGTTCGGTGCGCGAGCCGAAGCCGAAGCTGGAAAATGCTTCGCAGAAACGTTTTTCGCCGAGCAGCAGCGCGATCTTGGCGGTGCCGATGTTGCTGGACTTCTGGATGACTTCGCCGACGGTCAGCCGGTCGTTGTCGTGGGTGTCCCGCATGGGTTTGCCGAGGTAGACCCAGCGGCCGTGTTCGCAGTCGATGCGGGTGTTGGGGGTGACGACGCCCCAGTCGAGCGCCTTGCCGACGGTGAAGGGCTTGGCGACGGAACCGGGCTCGAAGCTGTCCATGGCGATGCGGGTGCGGATCGCGTCGTTGCTGAAGGTCGAACGGTCGGCGGGGTCGTAGTTGGGGCGCTGGGCGATGGCGAGGATGTTGCCTTCGGGATCGGCGATCGCGGCGTAGATGGCTTCGGGGTTCCACTTGGCGTAGGCGGCGTCGAGCTCCTCCTCGAGGATCGCCTGAATGGGTTCGCTGACGGTGAGATAGATGTTCTTGCCGTCGCGGGCGGCGCTGATATTCTGGAGTCCGTAGTCGAGGGGCGTGCCGTCGCGGGAGATCTCCTCCCTGATCCGTCCGGTCTCGGGCGAAGTCGCGTCGTCGAGCTGTTTTTCGAGTCCCACTTTGGGGCGGGGCGCATCGTTTTCGATGTTGATGTAGCCGATGATGTTGGAGAGCATCCGCTTCTTGGGATAGGTCCGCGTGTAGGTGTCGAGGAACGAAAAAGCCCCCAGCGGGATGTCGTTGGCGCGCAAATCATTTTTCAAGTTTGCCGCCGTGTCGATGGGAACGGTGCGTCCGAGTGCCAGAAAGGTGTTGGGGCGCATTTCCGGCTGCCCGTTGGCGTCGAGCATCACCCGACCCTGTCCGTCGCGGCGGGGGCGGACCGGGTTAAGCCGTTCGTAATAGTAATCGAAGTCCTTTCCGAGGTGGATGTTCAGCAGTGCGGCAAGGCGCTTGCGTTTGAGCGGGGATTTGATCTCACAGGGCGAACACGATATCTGGACGCACGGTCGGTTGCCGACGATCAGATAGCCGTTCCGGTCGAGGATCTCGCCGCGGCGTCCCGAGGTCTTGCGGACCGAGGTGTAGCACTTCTTCGCCTCGGTGAGGTAGTATTCATGGTTTTTGACCTGCACCACATAGAAGCGCACCGCCAGCGCCGCGGCGATCGGTATCCAGAATACGGCTGCCACTTTGATCCGGGTGCGGACGGTGTCGTTGCCATTGTTCATGACGGCTCCTCACGGGTGGATGCGGCGGGTCGGGGGAGCGTCAGCGGGCGGCGAACTTCGACGCCGGAGCGCTTCCGTCTTCGGCGAGCCGTGCTCCTTCGCCGTTCCCGCGCAGGTGCAGGTCGCGGATCTGTCCGGGCATCGGCGCCCCCAGCGGCAGCCGGAATTCGGCGATCCGGCGGCGGATGTACGGCCATCCCGTGAGTTCAGCGTAGTCGACGCGGAGCTTTTCGAGTTCGCGGCGGGTGCCGGCGATCTCGCGTTCGGTCCGCCGGATGTCGCGTTCGGTCTCGGCGATCTTCTGCCGCAGATAGATGTTGCCGTTGAAGAGCGCGGCGACGGCGAGGCAGAAGAGCGCCATTTTGAAGGCGAACCACATCTTCGGCCACAGTCGGAGAGTGATGTCGCTGCCGGCGGAGCGGGTGTTGTTCGCTTGCCCGAATTGGATGTTCATGGTCTTTACCTTGTTTATATTGTTTTCAGTTATGAGTTTTCAAATCGTCATACAATTTTTTCCGCCGCCCGGAGCTTCGCGCAGGCGGCGCGGCGGTTGACCGCCGTTTCGTCATCTCCCGGCACGATCGGTTTTTTCGTGACCGTCCGCAGCGACGCCGTATGTCCGCAGCGGCAGACCGGCAGCCCCGGCGGGCAGTGACAGCCGGTGCTTTCGTCGCGAAAAAAGTTTTTCACGATCCGGTCTTCCAGCGAATGAAAGCTGATGACCGCGATCCTGCCGCCTTTTTTCAACAGCGCGCACCCGCGGACGAGCGCCGCTTCGAGTTGTCCCAGTTCGTCGTTGACCGCGATCCGCAGCGCCTGAAAGACCAGCGTCGGGTGCGGCAGTCTGCCCGGACGCGACACGCCCAGCACTTCGTCGCAGAGCCGCACCAGATCGGCGGTCGTCCCGAACGGACGGCGTTCCCGCATCTCCACGGCGGCGCGGGCGAGCCGCCGCGCCTGTACGATTTCACCGTATTCGCGGAAGATCCGCGCCAGCTCCTCCTCGGGAGCCTGATTCAGCAGCCTCCCCGCCGTGAGCGGGTTCCGATCGTCCATCCGCATGTCGAGCGGACCGTCGCTCCGCCACGAGAAGCCCCGTTCCGGGGTGTCGAGTTGCGGCGACGAAACGCCGATGTCCAGCAGTACGGCGTCGACTTCATCCCAGTTGTTTCGCGCCGCCGCCTCCGCCATGTCGGCGAAATTCCCGCGCACCAGCGTGATCCGCGCGGCGGCGAAGGCGCACTTTTCGGCCGCGGCTTCGAGCGCCCACTGATCGCGGTCGATGCCCAGTATCTCCAGGTGCGGAAAATGCTTCAGCAGCATCGCCGCGTGACCCCCGCCGCCGACGGTCCCGTCGATGAGCCGCGCCGGAGTTTCGGACGGCAGATTCAGAACCTCCTCCGCCTCCTTCGCCAGCACCGGTATATGTTCGAACTTCCGCTCCATCGACAATGCACCCCGGCACGCGCCGCCCCCGTGCGCGCCTCACTTCTTCAATATGTCGCCGAGCAGCGCGGCGAGACCGTCGCTGTCGGAGCCGCCGTCGCTGACGCTCTGGATGTCGCTCAAGTGTCCGGAGATCGCCTCCGGCGTCGGCGTCTGCCACTTCTCCGGCGCGCAGAGCCGGATGTGGGTGATCGCACCGATCATTTTCAGCTGCCCGGCGACGCCGATGTCGTCCAGCATTTTGCGATCCAGCGCGATGCGCCCCTGCTTGTCGCAGCGGCAGTTCCTCGCCCGCGAACCCAGGTAGGCGAACGCCGCCTGCATCTTGGCGTTGGCGATGGCGTATTTCCGGGCGCGCTCGACGAACTCCATGAAGGTCTCGATCGGCAGCAGCAGCAGCGCCGCGTCGCGGGCGGGGATCAGCACCAGATTGGTGCCCTCCTCCTTGTTCCGCCACTCGCTGGGCAGAGTCACCCGGCACTGCGGATCGAGCGCGTGCTCGTATTCGCCGAGGAAAAGCGTCGGAAGCGCCGTTTTTCGTGAATTGCCCATTTGTTCGCCTATTTTACCCTAATCAAACCTATTCGCACCTATTTTACTCTTTCTTTGCCGGAATTTCAAATGCCGGACGAAAAAATATTCAAAAATTTTTTGAAAGATCCGGAAATCCGCGCCTTCGGGTCGCCGTCGTGAAAAAAATCGCCATTTTATGCGTCCGGAGGTATTGAAAAAACGGTCGGGCTTCGGCATATTATATCCATAATGACCGGAGACAGAACAAAAACGAACGCCGCCGCCGGAGGAAACGCCCGCGGCGGACGCAAATTCGTACTGACCGTACTGGCGGCGGCGCTGCTGATCATAGGCGGCGCGATCGTCGGCACGGTTGTGGTATTGCGTACTCTCGGACCCTTGTGGTTCAGCGAAAATCCGCGGATGTCGCTGCGCCATGTCCGGATCGCCAGCGGCGGTTACTGGAACGGCAAGGGCTACTGGAACAACCGCGAAGACGAACTTTTGCGGCGTCTCGGCGTGCGGCGCGGAATGCCGCTTTTCGGCATCGATCCCGGCGTCATGCGCGTCCGGTTGGAGCGCATCCCCTGCGTGGAAAGCGCCCGGGTCTACCGGGTGCCGCCCGACACCTTGAAGCTGGAACTGACCGAACGGATGCCCCGGGCGGTGCTATTCGACCGCGCTTCGCCGCTCGTCGCGGACGAAAAGTGCGTCGTCATCGAACGCCGGGAGTCGCTGGTGGCGAACGGTCGCTGGGATCTGCCGCTCATTTCCGGGATTTCGCTCAAGTATCAGCCGGGGCAGAAGGATCCGCGGCTGGCTCCGGCGATGGAGCTTATCATGAATACGGTCAGTCGCCACCACAACTTCAAGATCCGCGAGGTGGCGTTTTCTTCGCCCGAGCGCATGGAGTGTTTCTTCAACTACGGCAGCGGGCGGACGATCTACCGGGCGGTCTTTCCGGTGCGCCGCTACGACAACCGGATCGGCGGGCTGCTGCTGGCGCTGGAGTCGGCGCTGATCGAGGTCCGGCGTTCCGGCGAGGACAAACGCAATTTCAATCTGTCCTTCGACGGGCAGGTGGTGGTCAATTAGTTCGGATCCCGGCGGGGCGTGGACTTCGCCGGGCAGTATGAAGAGAGGATTTCGGTGATGAAGGTACTGGTGATCGGTTCCGGCGGGCGCGAACACGCTCTGGTGTGGAAACTTAGGCAGAGCGCGCTGGTCGAAAAGATCTACTGCGCCCCCGGCAACGCGGGGATCGCCGCCGACGCGGAGTGCGTGGCGATCGGAGTGGACGAATTGGAGAAGCTCGCGGACTTCGCGCAGGAAAAGGGGATCGGGCTCGTGGTGGTCGGCCCGGAAGCCCCGCTGTGCGCGGGGGCGGCGGACGTGATCCGGGCGCGGGGCATCCCGGTCTTCGGTCCCGGCGCGGCGGCGGCGCGGCTCGAAGGGAGCAAGGAGTTCGCCAAGGCGTTCATGCGCAAGTACGGCATTCCCACGGCGCGCGGCGAATCGTTCACGGCGGAGTCCCCCGCGCTCGAGTACATCGCGTCGGAGTTCGCGCGCGGGGCAGCCGGCATCGTGGTCAAGGCGGATGGTCTCGCGGCGGGCAAGGGGGTGCTGGTCGCCGAGGATCGGCGCTCCGCCGAGGAGTTCACGCGCGAGTGCTTCCACGGCGCTTTCGGCGCGGCGGGCGCCAAGGTGGTCATCGAGGAGATGCTCACCGGCGAGGAGACGTCGGTGCTGGCGCTGACGGACGGGAAAGATATAATCCGCCTCGCGTCGTCGCAGGATCACAAGCGGGTCTTCGACGGCGACCGGGGACCCAATACCGGCGGCATGGGGGCGTATTCCCCGGCTCCGGTGGTTACCTCCGAGGTGGAAAAGCGCATCGACGAGGAGATATTGAAACCGTTTCTGCGCGGTCTGGCGGCGGAAAAGCTCGACTACCGCGGCGTACTGTTCGCGGGGCTGATGATCGAAAACGGCGTGCCGAAGGTGTTGGAGTTCAACGTGCGCTTCGGCGACCCCGAGGTCCAGCCGGTGCTGCGCCGGCTGGAGGGCGATCTGGGCGAGATACTGCTCCGCACCGCCAACGGCGAACTCGCCGGCACGCGGATCGCGTGGAGCCCGGAGCCGTGCGTTTCGGTCGTGATGGCGTCGGGCGGTTACCCGGGCAAGTACGCCAAGGGATTCCCGATCTCCGGTCTGGACGCGGCGGCGCGCGAGGGCGCGGTGGTCTTCCACGCCGGGACGTCGTTCAAGGACGGCAAAATCGTCAACTCCGGCGGTCGGGTGCTGGGCGTTTCGGCGCGCGGAGCCGACATCGCCGAGGCGATCGCCAACGCCTACCGGGCGGCGGACAAAATCAGTTTTGAAGGCGGCTTCTGCCGCCGCGACATTGGTGCGAAAGCACTTAAACATGGAGGAAAAAAGATATGAAAAAGACGATTGTCGCAGGTTTCGGAATCCTGTCGCTGCTGCTCGCCGGCTGCACCACGGTGGATTCCACTCAGAAGTTCAACGCGCTGGGACTCGGCACGCCCAACGAAAAGGCGGTCTGCCAGACCTACGTCGAGATGACGGGACTGTTCCTCTTCGGTCTGCCGATCTTCGTCGGCAGCCCGAAGGGCGACGGCGAGTGGACGATGTTCCAGTGGTCGCTCAACAATGAAAACGTCGTCTACATGCTGACCAAAGAGGCGAAGTCCAAAGGCGCGGCGCGGGTCATCAACGTCGCGGTCAGCCGCACCCACGACACGGTCTTCATGCCGTTCCTGAGCTACCAGACGATCCAGGCTTCCGGCACGGGGGTGCGGAGCAAGGACGCGGCGGTCAACAACGCGGCGCAGCAGTACGACATGGCACCCTAACCGGGGGGCAATCCGGCGGAACGGCGATCTAAAAACGGGAGTGACGTTATGGGCGACGGCGCGGTGAAGACCTTTGTTCTGGACACCAACGTGCTGCTTCACAGCAGTCAGAGCATGGAGTCGTTCCGGGACAACGACGTGGTCATCCCGATGGCGGTGATCGAGGAGCTGGACAAGTTCAAGAAGAACTCCGACGAACTCGGCCGCAACGCCCGCGCGGTGATCCGCAATCTCGACCGGCTGCGTCAGGCGGGCTCCGGTGTCCCGGGGCAGCTGTCGCACGGCGTGTCGCTGGAGCACCTTTCCGGAGCCGCCACCGGCAGACTTTACGTGGTGACGGCTCCGTTCGGGACGGCTGCCGCCGCGGTCGGGCGCGAGGTCAATTCGGTCTTCGGCAGCGAGCTCGACCAGAGTTCTCCCGACAACCGGATTCTGCGCGTCGCCTGCGATCTGCGCGACAAGGGGCGCCAGGTGGTCTTCATCAGCAAGGACATCAACTTGCGGCTCAAGGCGGACGCACTGGGGCTGAAGGTCATGGACTTCGAGCGCGGCAAGGTCGACGAGTCGGCGCTCTACACGGGGTTTTCGACCCGGAACGTCGCCGCGGAGGTGCTGGAAAAACTCTACCGCGACCGGGAACTCCCCGCTTCCGGATACGACATGCTGCCCAACGAATGCGCGGTGCTGGTCGCCGACGACAACCCGAAGCACTCCGCGCTGGTGCGGCGCCGCGGCGCCGCGCTGCAGCTTCTGCACATTCCCGAATCGGTGTGGAACATCGCTCCGCGCAACAAGGAGCAGCGCATGGCGTTCGAGCTCCTGCTCGACCCCGACGTCAAGCTCGTGACGCTCGTCGGCGGCGCCGGCACCGGCAAGACGCTGCTCGCGCTGGCGGCGGCGCTGCATCTCGTGCTCAACGAAAATCTTTACGACCGCATACTGGTGTCGCGACCGATCATCCCGCTCGGCAACGATATCGGTTTCTTGCCCGGCAGCAAGGACAGCAAACTGTCGAGCTGGATGCAGCCCATATTCGACAATCTGGAACTCTTGCTCGGCGGCGAAAGCGAGCGCAAACCCAAGAGCAGTTCCCGCTTTTCCACCGAGGGGCTGATGGCGGCGCACAAACTGGAACTGGAGGCGCTGACCTACATCCGCGGTCGGAGCATCCCGCGGCAGATCGTGATCGTCGACGAGGCGCAGAACCTGACTCCCCACGAGGTCAAGACTATCGTCAGCCGGTGCGGCGACGACACCAAAATGGTCTTGACCGGCGATCCCGCGCAGATCGACAACCCCTACCTCGACGCTTCCAGCAACGGGCTTAGCTGCGCGGCGGAGAAGATGAAGGGGCAGGAGATTTTCGGGCACGTCACCCTTGCCAAAAGCGAACGCAGCACTTTGGCGGCGCTCGCCGCCAAGCTGCTGTGATCTGCGGGTTCGCCGCGCGTTGCAGTGTAAAAATGGACGGTTTTCAGGTCGAAACGCCGCGAAATCGCAGCAAAAAAGCGAAAAAAAAAGGTTTTTACCTACTTTTTTTTTGACAAACATTCTTAAAGCGTGTATATTTCCGACAAAGGCGTCCGGTTGAGCATTCGGATGCCGCAAAACAGAAAGGGTTTTATAAATGAAAAAGCTCATGGTTCTCGGTGGTGCCTTTGCGGCGGTGTTGCTGGCGGGTTGCGCCGGCGTCGGTTTTGCCAACGGAGCGCCGGTTCCGGTTGCCGCCGGCCCGACTTTCTACGCCCAGGTCAAGGCGAATGCGTTCATCCAGCCGGTGACCGCCACCGATTACAAGGTCATCAAGCGCGACGTGACCGCCGAAGCTGAGATGAAGAGTTTCTTCACCTGCGTCAGCATCGGTGACGTCTCCTATGACACTCTGAAGGCGCAGGCCCTGAAGGGCGTCGAGGGCGCGAACGACCTCGTCGAAGTCAAGATGGACTATCAGATGGACTGCATCTGCGGCATCAACACGGTCAAGGCCAAGATGACTGCGACCGCCGTCGCCCGCAAGTAACTTGTGGCATCAAGGACCGGCCGGGGCTGTCGCCGCGACCGGTCCTTTCTTTTATCCAATAACAAAACATCACGGGGGAGTGTGCCAAATGAAGTTTTTCAGGACCGTTTTGACGGCGTTGCTGGTCTGCGCCGGAGTATGTCAGCTGACGGCTGGCGATTTGTATGTTAGCGCGACTACCGGCAAGAAAAAGGGTCCGGGCACCAAGGACGCCCCCTTCAAGAGCATCAGCGACGCGATCAAGAAGGCCGAACCCGGCGATACCATTCACATCGCCGCCGGCAAGTACGCCGGCAAGCTCGGCGTCAGCGAGATCATCGTCGACAAGGCGGTCAGCCTCGTCGGCAGCTACAGCCCGGATTTCTCGCAGCGCGACGTCGCCCAGTTCACGACGCTGATCCAGCCCCCGAATGACAAGAACGACACCAAGGGACAGGCGGTTTTGAAGCTCGATCCTCCCGCCGGCAAGGGTCCCGACATCCTGATCGACGGCATCGTCATCGACCAGAGCTACATGAACAGCTATCACACCGTCAAGGGCAAGCCCGAAGGCGTCGAGACCGGCATGTGGCTTCAGCCGCCCGCCAAGGGCGCGAACGACCAGTTCGGTTCCGCGGACGTTTATTCGATCTACAAGGAAACCAAGAACCGCTACGAGGGCAACATCACCATTCAGAACTGCGTGATCGCCAACTCGGGCAACTTCGGCATCAACATCTCGCACTATCAGGGCGAAGTCAAGATCCTCAACAACCTCTTCGTCGCCTGCCGCATGATGTCCTGCGCGGTCTCCTGCTCCAAGAACCAGAAGGGCGCGGTTCAGGTGGAGTTCGCCAACAACACGGTGCTCTTCAGTTGGAGCCGTACCAGCGAAATGACCGACATGGGTTACGGTTTCGAGTGCATGACCAACGTAACTAGCAACATCCACCACAACATCTTCGGTCTCAACGTCTACGCCGGAGTCAAAAACGACAAGGGCGACGCGAAGTCCAAGAATGTCAAGCTCGACAACAACATCTTCTTCCTGAACAAGATCGCCGACGTCACCGCGGTGAAGAGCCCGAATCAGCTCAAGCTGCGCGTCGACGACGAGGCGTTCGAGGATATGTCGGACTTCCCCGGCATGGAGAGCGTTGAAGGCAACGTTTCGCTCAAGGATCCCGCGTTGTTCAAGGGACGGATCAACGAGGCGTATCTGACGGCGTTCCTCGGCGCGACCTACACCGAAAAGACCGATTACGACCCCAATTCGCCCGCGAACGTTTTCCGGTCGGCATTGGGCATCAACCAGCAGGGCACCATCCAGACCAAGGTCTCGATGTTCTGCAACCGTTATCCGCTCGCCGAAGTCTACAAGCTCTTCGGAGCTGTGAAGGACATGGGCGCTCAGGTCCCGGCGAAGTAAATGGTAATTTCCAAAACACCGAACGGAGAATTCGGTATTTCGGCAACGTATAAATAAATCGTTATGAAGAAGCGCTGTTGTGGGGTTGCAGCGGCGCTGATTTACCTCACATAATTGAGGAAAGCAAAAGGAGAAACAACAATGGCTTCGGAAGAAACAAAACAAAAGAAACTCGTCGCGGCTATTCTGGCGATCCTGCTCGGTGGTCTTGGGGTGCATAAGTTCTATCTTGGCTACATTGCCGCCGGTGTCGTCCAGTTGATACTTTCGTTTTTCTGCGGAATCGGCGGTATCATCGGTCTGATCGAGGGAATCATTTATCTTACCAAGTCCGATGACGACTTCGAGTCCACGTACGTCAACGGCGACAAGGGCAAGATCAAGTTTTTCTGATCTCAGTTGAATTCCAAACCGCAGAATGGGAACGGTTTTTGCCGTTCCCATTTTTTTTGCGGCGGATTATTCGCCGTTCGGCGGCAGGTCGATTTGCAATATTCGTGATTACGGTATTTATATATTCAGGTTATTGGTCTTGCAACCAAAACATGTCCAGTATAAGGATTTTTCCGGAAAGGCATAGTTATGATCACAACGCTCATTGAGACTCTCAAGAAGACCCTCACCTTCAAAGGCAGGGCAACCAAGAAAGAATTTTGAATTTTCGTTTTGTTCTATGTGATTTATTGGATTATTGCAGGTGGGTTGCTGGCATTGACTGCCGGGTCCGTTTTCGGCAATATCCTCATGGTGATTTTCGGCATCATCGCCATCGGGCTGCTGATCAGTTACATCTCCCTCTCGGTCCGGCGTCTGCATGACCTCGGGTTGTCCGGGTTCTGGCTCTGGTATCTGAGCCCCTTCGGTCTGCCGGTGGTCTACATGGTCTATCTGCTCGATTTGGATAGTGCCTGCGAGCGGGTGGTCGGCAAGATCCATAAGATCGGTTACGGGTGGCTCGGATGGCTCTTGGCGTGGTTGTTCTGGCCGTGCGGCGCCTCGTTGACTCTTTTCCTGCTGTTCCTCTACGACGGCAAAAAGGAAGACAACGAATTCGGACCCAACCCCTACCAGGATTGAACCGAGTTGTTTTTGAGTTTTTGAACAGGGGGATATCCCCCCGTGAAAGCTGGACAGTAAAAACGCCTCCGGGAGTCTCCGGAGGTGTTTTTATGCATAAGGCTCGGGCGGGGTCACGGCTCCGTGATCTCGGGGCTGGTGTGGAGGTTCCAGCGGGAGTGTCCGATGTCGTCGATGGTCACCGTGACCGGTCGGGGCAGTTCCCGGAAGCGGAAGACGATGCTGCGCGTATCGGCGCGGAGCGGATCGCGCAGCGGCATCCGGCTGCGAAGATCGGGATTGTTCAGCGAGGTCCAGATCCTGCGCCAGTGGCCGCATGGGAACACCGGTTGCGCATAAGTGCTGCCGCGGCGGGAGTCGAGCAGGATCTGCGCGGCGTCGGCAAGGTATTCCGGGTGGTCTATTTTGGCGGCGAAACCGATCGCGCGCACCGAACTGCGCAGCGACACCGGAGTGTTTATCGTGAGGTCGATCGTTTTGTTGGGGTCCTCCGGTGCTGCCGCGGGAACGACGATACGAAGCACATGGTTGTGGGACGGCGCTTCGCAGTCGACGGGGAAATCGATCCGCGGGGCGGCGTCGGCGGTGGCGAAGCGGGCGTTTTGCATCTTGATCGTCACTGCTCCCAATCCGGCTTTTTCGAAGTCGAACTGGTAGATGCGCGGGATGTTGATGCGGGGCGGCGGATCGTGTTTCGCCCGGATATTTTCGGATTTGTCGGCAGGCAACAGCGTCTCCGCCCCGGCGTTGAGCAGCGACGCCGAGAGCAGCGCCGGAGCCAGCCAGTAACGCCGGTAGGAACCGAAGGTGAAACTCTTGAGCGGCAGTTCCGGATGCGGATTTTTCACCCGCAGACAATCGAAGTGGAAAAAGCGTCCGTGCCGATCCTTGCCGGCGACGGCGAAGTGCGGCGCGTAGCCGCTGAAGCGCCGGTTCCAGTCGGCGATCCCGACCAGATAGCGGAGTTTTTTGGTGCTGCTCTTGCCGTTGGCGTAGTTGAAGCGGACGAAGGCGATGTCGGGATAATCGAAGGCGCGGATGCCGCGTCCCGCCGGATCGAATTCGGCGTGTTGCAGCGGCGGCGAACAGGTGATGAGCAACGCCAGATACTCGGCGGTCGAGTTGTTCAGCGGAATGTCGATATGATCCGGGAAGCGCTTGTCGCGCGGCTCGCCCGAGAGCAGCGCGCCATGAAGATCGATGCCGTTTTCGACGGTGATCTCGAATTTTTCCGGAAGTTCCCGCAGCGATTTTCGCATCTGCTCCAGTTGTTCGGGGTCGTTGAGCTGCGGGAAACCTTCTACCGAACCGATGGCGGCGTTGAACTGTTTCGCGATCGGGATCGAAATGGCGTTGCGCAGAAACTTATCCGGCGGCTGATTGCCGAAAAGCAACCGGAACAACGCCGCCGGATCGTCTGGCGCCGCTGGTTTTTCGGGCGACCACATGACGTTTCCGCCGTGCACCAGCGCGTACCACAGCCACGGCGTGGTGCTGCTGACGGGGATCACTTCGCCGCCGCGGGCGCAGGGCTTTTCCAACAGTATGAAACAGCGCGCATGGGCACGGTGCGATTCGAGGATCGCCTTTTCCAGCTCCTCCCGGCAGGCGGCGGAGGCGGCGTCGGGGTGGCGTCCCGGCGCCGTCAACCCGAATACCGGGGTGTCTGGGGGTAGCATCGCGAGGATCTTTTCGCTCGCCCGGCTCGGAAAGTTCAGCAGGATGAAGCCGGGGGTGGAATTCCCCTCGCTGACGCAGCCCGCGAGGAATTTGAGATGTTCGGACATGATTTGCTCCGCCGGGATGTCTTTGCATCGCGGGCACTTGCGGAAATGAAAGCGCAGATCGTCGCGGTCGATGCGGAAGAAATACTCCTCGGGATGCAGCAGCCGGCATTGGGCGGCGACGGTTCGCCGGATCAGCTCCTGCAGCTTCGGGTTGCGCGGGCAGTAGGTGAGAAGTCCGTGCGCCGGGTGCGGAACTTCGAGCAGCGCCTCCCGGTCGGAACGGGATTCCAGTACCGGGCAGTCGCTCCAGACCCGGAGCATCGGCGTGATGCGGATAAACCGGTCTTCGGCGAAGCGCGTGATCTCGCGCAGCTGCGTTTCGGAAAAAGGATGCCGATTGCGCGGATAAAGTTCCTGCGGCAGCGGGAAGTTGTCGCCGAATTCGATGAAGGCGCGGTTGTATTTGAGTGCGGCGAGCGTCTGCATAAAGCGTTTCAGATCCGCCAGCCGGCGGGGCTGACACATGCGTATCGAAAAACTTGCCGCCCGCCGGTCGATCCCCGGCGCTTCCATGCTGCGGCAGACGGGAATGCTCCGCCCCGGAGCTCGTTTCAGCATCACCGTCAGGGTCTGGAGTCCGTTGAACAGCCCCTCCGGAGTGCGTGCGGCGATCGAAATCCCGTCGGCGGCGACATCCAGACGGTATCCCTGCGGATGTTCCGGGGTCTCGCGGTCGGACAAATTCAGGCGCAGAAACGCCTCCTTGTCCGGGGAGACGATCTGCACTTTCACGTTGCACTCGGAACAGACCTCCCGGAAGTCCGCCAGCGCCGGGGACAAGTCGGCGGGGGCGGTGACGGTCAACTCGTCGGGAAGCACACACAGGTCCGCTTCGGCGATGCCGCCGGCGTGAAGTCCGGTCGCCGCAGCGAGCAGCAGCACCGCGATCGACAGCGTAAAATGAAAAAAACGCTTATTCATGACACTTTCATCCCCCAGTTGACGATAAAACCGGTATTTTATAAAAATATACTACACGAGCGCTTTTTTGCAAGTCCAGCGCGTGGATAATAAATCCGCGGTGGGGATGCTTAATGGGGACCGGCGGACCGAAAAGCCGGGATATTTTCACCGCCCGACCGCATCGCCGTATTGAAAATCACACCCGCGCGCGGTACTTTATGTGGCGGTCAAAACATATTTTACGCGGGAACTGGTGATGGCGGAAAAAGGACGGCTCTGGGAAAAACGGGCGCTGGCGGCGGGTATACTGCTGCTGGCGCTGGTGGTGCTTGCCGCCGGATACCGGATGCTGCGCCCCGCCGCGGGGCGCTTCTTCGGCGATTTCCTCTACCCCTATCTGCGGCTGTCGCGGCTCGGCATGTCGAAGTTGTCGGATCAGAGTCTTCTGGCGTACAGCCGCGTCGAACTGGCGGCGAAACTCGAGGAGCTTCAGCGCCGCAACCGTCATCTCGCGCTGCAGGCGGCGGCGGCGGGCGAACTGCTGCAGGAAAACGGCGAACTGCGCCGTCTGATGTCGTTTTCCGCTCCGGCGGGGTGGTCGTCCCTGGCGGCGGAGATAATTCTGCGCGATCCCCTGATGTGGCGCGAGCGCTTCACCGTCGATCGCGGCGAAGCCGACGGGGTGCGCCCCGGAGCGGCGGTCTTCGACGTCGGTGCGGACGGGCGACCGATCTTCGTCGGCGTGATCGAGCGCGTCGGCAGGCGGACCAGCACCGTATTGACGCTCCATAACGACGCGCTCCGGTTGTCGGCGCACCTGGGCTCCAGCGGCGCGGTGGGATTCGTCAACGCGGGAGCATCTCCCGGCGATGACGGCACGGTCCCGATCGGCTATCTGCCGCGCGGCATGCTCTACCGACCCGACGAGGCGGTGGTCACGACGGGCTTCGAGCGCGGGATCCCGCCGGGACTGATGATCGGCACCCTCGCCTCGGTCGAGGAGCCGGAAGCGAGATTTGCCAACCGTCTGCACCTCTCCGGGCGGCTGCGTCCGGCGGCGGAACTCGACGGCATCCGGTTCGTGATGATAACGACCAACCTCGCCGCCAACGGACGCCGCTGATATGGAATACGTCATCGAGGGCGTCATGCTGTTCGCGGCGATGCTCGCCGACCTTTGGCTCGGCAACTACGGGCTGCTGCCGTGTTTCACGGTGTATGTGCTTTTTCACACCTCGCGGAGCGTGTCGCTGCGTTTCGCCACGGTGGCGGCGCTCTTTCTGGGCATCCTGACGGATGCCGTCTACTGCCGCTGGAGTTCCGTTTCGCCGCTGTGGTTCACGGTCGCGCTCTACGCGGGGTGGGGATGTCTGGGCAAAAGCGACCGGGATGACGAAGGCTCGGACCGGGTCTTCCGAGTGATCTTTTCCGGCGCGGCGATCGGGGTCGTGCTGACGGTTTACCGCTTTGCCGCCGGAGCGGGGGCGTTTCGTGCGGGGCTTTCCGGCGCGGCGGTCGATCTGCTGGCGGGAGCGTTGAGCGGGGTGCTCAAACTTACTTTGACGGTACTGCTGCTGGACCTCATCTGCAACTATCTCGGCGTGCGGGGATTCTTCCCGCCGGCGAGCGGCGGTCGCTCCGGTGCGAGTTTGCGTCGCCGCCGCCGTCGGGTGCGGGCGGTCAACGTGGGGGGACGCGGAAGATGAACTCGGGCGGCGTACTTCCCGGCTGGCTCACCGTCGCCCGAGTGCGGATCGCGGAGCTGGCGCTGCTGATGCTCGGTGCCTCGGCGCTGCTGATCCGCGTATTGTATGTGGAGCAGGTCGAATCCGGCGAAGTCCACCGCGTGGCGGTGTCGCGGCAGTCGATCCGGCGCGTCCGGATACCGGCGCAGCGGGGGCGGATATTCACTGCCGACATGGTGACGGTGGCGGAGAACCGCCCCGTACTGAATCTGGTCTTTTACCCCAACGAAATGCGGACGGGACGGCGCGTCAAAAGCATAACTTACATGCTGGATGCGGCGCACCGCATCGCGACCGCGCTGGGGCGTCCGAATCCCTTGAACCGGCGGTTGATCGAACGGCACCTCAACTATTCTCCGGGGATGCCGCTGGTGGTCTTTTCCGATCTGGACGAGCGCGAACTCGCGATCGCGCTGGAAAGTTCGCGCCAGCTGCGCGGCGTGGATGTGGAAAGCTCCTCGATCCGCAGTTACCCCCTGCGCGACTTCGCGCCCCACCTGATCGGCTTCACCCGGCTGGAAAGCCCCCGCGAAGCCGCCGACCGCAAGGAATTCTTTTACTACATCCCCGACGCCGTGGGGCGCAGCGGGGTCGAAATGCACTGCGACGCTTCGCCGGAACCGTCGGTTTCCGGACTGCGGGGCGTTCCCGGCTACAAGCTGAATCAGGTCGATCATCTGGGCTACGTCCGCCAGAGCATGGTCGACATGCAGGACCCGGAACACGGCAACAACGTCGTCCTGACTTTGGAGAGCCGCGCCCAGCGCCTCGCCGAACGGCTGCTGCGCGGCTGCCGGGGCGCGATCGTGGTGCTGGACGCCGACAACGGCGACGTGATCGCGGCGGCGACGGCTCCGCGCTACGATCTCAACCGTTTTTCGCCGGTGCTGAGTGCGGACTACTTCGAAGCGCTGCATCAGGATCCGGCGCACCCACTGCTGAATCGCGCTTTTCAGGGCAGTTACACGCCGGGGTCGATCATGAAGCCCGTGGTGGCGACGGCGCTGTTGAAAGCGGGCGTCGATCCCGCCGAACAGGTGGATTGCACCGGATACACCGCGGTCGGCGACGCCACCATCCGCTGCGCCGCGTACCGGCGGGGCGGTCACGGACCGACCGATCTGGAGCACGCGTTGGAGTGGTCGTGCAACGGCTACTTCAACGCGATGGGGATCCGGGTCGGCGACGCGGAGCTCTTCCGGGCTTTCGAGTCGGCGGGCATCGGTCGCGCCACCGGATTGGGATTCGGCGAGGCGAACGGCATCATGCCGTCGTACAAACTGAAACGCGAACTGTACCACTACCGCTGGAACCGTTACGACACCGCGCTTTTGTCGATGGGGCAGGGGCTCGTGACGGTGACGCCGCTGCAGGCGGCGGTCTTCACGGCGGCGTTCGCCAACGGCGGCACGCGCTGGAAACCGCACCTCGTACGGAAGATCATCGACCACAACGGACGCACGCTGTGGGAACGCAAAGTCGAAAGCATCGGCAAACTGCTGCTCACTGGCGACCGGTTGGAGCCGATCCGCCGCGGCATGTTCGAAGTCGTCAACTCCGACTCCGGTTCGGGTCGGCGCGGTCGGGTCGAAAATCTGGAGGTCTTCGGCAAAACCGGTTCGGCGGAACTGGGCGACCGGGCGCACCGGCGGCTCATCACCTGGTTCGTCGCCTTCACCGAGTACGCGAAGCGCCGCTACGCGATTGCCGTGATGATCGAAGACGGCACCTCCGGCGGCGGCGACTGCGCTCCGCTCGCCGCGGAGTTCTTCCAGGAGTACCTGCATCCCGCCCCGCAGAAGAAAAAAGAGTAACGCCGCGTAAAAAATAGTTAAAGGAAAGGGAATGGCTATGCGTATCGAAACGGATGGTATTTCACCTGCAAGTGTTTATATCATGTTGAATACATGTGATATCGACAAGCTGATCGAAAAATTGCAATATCTTAAATCCAATCCATCTGCTCATTTTGATATTTTTTACACAGGGGAATCGAAACCTGTCATTGACAATTTGGAAATTTCGTATTCCGATGACAGCGATAAAAATTTTGATATGGATGGCTCTGCTCCAAACGACTATTGATTTTTTCGTCACGTTTCGACAAATATAAAGTCCATTGCCTCCGTTTGTTCGCGTCCGTTGCGTCCGGGGTGTTACGCACACCCCGGAACCCCGGCGGCAGGGCTCGCCCTGCACCTGCTTCGGACGGCGACGCCGTCCTCGCATGGGTCGATAACGGTGTGTGACGCTATATGACGCCGGTCGCTTCTTTCATCGTCGGCAACAATAAAAACGCTTTATTTTTGTCCGATGCGACTCCGTTCGCTCGACTCCGGGCGGCTGTTTTCCGCAAACACCGCTTTCGCCACCGCACCGCTTACTCGCTTATATTCGGGCGGTTTTGCGGAACCTTTTTCGCCGCCCCTGCGCGCTTCTTTACGAGCGCGCAGGTCTTCGCTCCGTCGCGCCCCGCAAGGGCTTCCGCAGCCCTTGACCCGCGGCAGGGGTGACACCCCTGCACC
>Ga0310786_10000185_pt1 | contig 105838 bp, 100 predicted proteins | sample AusTroGonzalo_MG_FD_203881 | JGI IMG/M metagenome (GOLD analysis project Ga0310786, IMG submission 203881) | Bovine rumen microbial communities from tropical cattle in Woodstock, Queensland, Australia - Gonzalo_03 (v2) (version 2) | ecosystem: Host-associated > Mammals > Digestive system >... | reverse complement strand
AAAAAGTTCGTTTTTGTGATAATGATTATCTTTTTATAATTGGTGATTTTTTAGAAAAAGGGCGGAGTTCTAAGAATTTAGATGCTCTTCATTTTATGATGGATCTTTCAAAGAAAGATAATGTTTTTCTAATCACAGGTAATTCAGATTATGTTTGGCCGATGATGAGTAAGACTAAGAGGCCACATCTCTATATTGATTTTCTTTTAAAAAGCGATAATAGCTTAGTTAATGAATTGTGTGAGTTGGATAAGATTGAAATCACTTGTGAAAGCAATTGCTATGAGCTGGCAGATAGATTATCAAAATCACATCCCATAGAATGGGAATTCCTTAATACGTTGCCTCAAATCATGGAAACAAATGACTATATTTTTGTCCATGGTGGCATATATCCTGATAAGCCAGATTATTGTGATAACTTTTATCAAGTTATGAAATTTGATAACTTTGAAGGCACAGGTTTTAAATTTGATAAATATGTCATTGTTGGTCACTGGCCGGTCTCTAATTATGCGACTGAAGTCATGTCTTTTAACCCACGTATCAATGAAAAGCAACATATTATATCCATTGATGGCGGCAATGTCTTAAAGACAAGCGGCCAATTGAATGCCTTAATTATCGATAATGGTAGATTTAGTTGGGATAGTGTAGATAATCTTAAAGAAGTAGAAGTTCTCAATGATTATACAACAACTAGTAATCTCACGCCTTTCAGTATCAATTGGAATACTGCTGAGATTAAGATTCTTAAAAGATATGATACTTATAGCCACGTCTATCACTATACGAGTAGACAAGAGTTAGACATTCCGAATGAATTTATTTTTGAAAAAGATGGAAAGACGATGAGTGATGATATCACTAATGTCCATCTCAATGTCAAAAAAGGTGATAAAGTCAAATTGATAGATATTGGTAAAGACTATTCTTTAGTTAAAAAAGACGGAATTTTAGGATGGGTAAAAAATACTGCTTTTATCAGTAGATAAAAAATGGTATGATTAATATGTCCTGAAGGGGAGTAGCTACTATATGACATTCGTCAACACGGAATAGTCCCGGATGCCATAGTCAAATAGTAATTGATAAGCAAGACCTTCGATTTCTTTTCGGAGTGCTTGTTTTTTATTTTAGGAGGTAAAACTATGTATCGCCAAAATGTCAATGAAATTGCCAAAGAATATGGCAGTGATTTAGAAAAAGGTCTTAGAGAAGATCAAGTTAAAGAACTGGCTTTAAAATATGGACCTAATGAACTAAGTAAAAAGAAGAAAGTCCCTTTAATTGTTAAATTCTTAGCACAGTTTACTGATGTTCTAATCATTATATTGTTAGTAGCAGCAGCTATTTCCTTTATTGTTGATACTTCCGAGTGGGTTGATAGTTTAATCATTTTAATTGTTGTTATGCTTAATGCCGTCTTAGGAGTAGTTCAAGAATCAAGGGCCGAGAAATCGCTTGAGGCCTTAGAAAAGATGAGTGCACCTAGTGCCAAAGTCATGAGAGATGGCGTTTTGAAGGTCATACCTTCAACGGAACTCGTTCCCGGTGATATTGTTATCTTAGAAGCTGGTGATTTAGTACCAGCAGATGGAAGATTAATAGAAGTCCATAATCTAAAAATAGATGAAAGTGCTTTAACAGGTGAATCGGTACCAGTTGATAAAATAAGTGAAGTTATTAATGAAGATAATCTAGCTTTGGGTGATCGTAAGAATCTCGCTTTTTCATCAACAGTTGTTACTTATGGTCGAGCCAAGATGATTGTTACTGCCATTGGTATGGAAAGCGAAGTTGGTAAGATTGCCGGGCTACTTATTAAGCAGAAGAATGAAAATACACCATTACAAAACCAATTAGCCAATGTTGGTAAGTGGTTAGGTATTATTTCAATTGCTATCTGTGTTATTGTCTTCTTCGCGGAATGGTTAACAGGTATGGCAGTTTTAGATGCCTTCAAGACTTCTGTTGCTTTAGCGGTTGCGGCTGTGCCAGAAGGCTTAGCGGCCGTTGTTACAATTGTTCTAGCCATTGGTGTCCAAAGAATGGTTAAGAACAATGCTATTATCCGTAAACTCCCAGCAGTTGAAACCTTGGGTTGTACCTCAATTGTTTGTAGCGATAAGACAGGAACTCTTACCCAGAATAAGATGACTGTTACCAAAGTGTTTGGCATCCATGATTATGAATTAAGCGATATCAGTACTCAGGAATTAAGAACAGATTTAAAGAAGATGTTAGCTTTCTTTGCTTTCTCAAGTGACGCGAAGAAGAGTGGCTCTGAATATATAGGTGATCCGACTGAAACCGCCTTAGTAGAAGCCAATGATCGCTTTGGTTTAGGTGAGGGTGCAGTTTTTAAAAGATTACATGAATTCCCCTTTGATTCCGATCGGAAGATGATGACAGTCATCGGTGAATATGAAGGCGAATTATATTCGATTACTAAAGGTGCTCCCGATATCGTCTTTGGTCATTGCGTGGAAGCAGATTTCAGTGGCGTAAACAAGGCCAATGATGCTATGGCAAGCCTAGCTTTAAGAGTTTTAGCAATCGGTTATAAGAAATTAGATAAAGTACCTGAAAATCCTGATATAAATGAATTCGAGAATGACCTTATTCCTATGGGTTTAGTCGGCATGATTGACCCACCAAGAGAAGAGGTTAAGGAAGCGATCAGAGTTGCCAAGAAAGCTGGCATTAGACCGATTATGATTACGGGTGATTATGTCGCGACTGCGGTTGCAATCGCTAAAGATTTAGGAATCATGGAAGAGGGTCAAGAAGCCATTTCTGGTGTTGAATTGAATGCGATGGATGAAGAGACATTTGCTAAGAATGTTGATAAATATAGTGTTTATGCGCGTGTCTCTCCTGAAAATAAAGTTGAGATTGTTGAAGCCTGGCAGAAGAAAGGCAAGATTGTCGCAATGACCGGTGATGGTGTGAATGACTCACCTGCTCTAAAAAAGGCCGATATCGGTTGTGCGATGGGTAAAAATGGTACAGAGGTTGCCAAAGGTGCCTCTTCAATGGTCTTACTAGATGATAACTTCGCGACTATTATCCTCGCAGTTAAAGAGGGTAGAGGTATTTATGACAATATTAAAAAGGTCATCAAGTTCCTCTTATCGAGTAATATCGGTGAGGTCTTAACAATCTTTGTTGCCTCTTTGATCGGTGTTATCTTCTTAGGTGAAGGAGCAATTTGGGGTGTACCACTACTACCTGTTCACCTATTGTTCGTTAATCTTATCACCGATACCCTACCAGCCTTTGCTTTAGGTCAGGAACCAGTCGATGAAAAGACAATGGATAATCCACCTCGTCCGAAGGACGAAGGCGTGTTTAGTAACGGCTTTGGCTTAACCCTTGCTTGGCAAGGAATCGTCGTCGGTATTCTTGCGTTAGCCTCCTTTGCTATCGGTTGCAATTTATCAGTTGGTGGTGTTGAACCCAGTTTAGAAGCTGGTCAAACCATGGCTTTCATTACTTTGTCCGCCACTCAATTATTCCATTGCTTCAACTGCAAATCGAAGACCGAAACTGTCTTCTCTAAGAAATTATTCAATAACAAATATTTATGGGGAGCATTCTTTGCTGGCGTTGGCATTATGATGCTTGTAGTCTATGTTCCTTTCCTTGGTAATATCTTTAACTTAATCAATCTCGACTTGGTTCACGAATTAATTGCCTTTGGCTTAGCCTTTGTCATTATCATCGCGGTTGAGATTGTGAAAATCTTTGTTAGATTAAGAAACAAATCTAAATAACACTTTCTAATGTTGCTCCTAAATCAGCGTGGATAACGATATCCGCATAATAATCATATGGCGTTTCTTCGAAATTGATGATTGCTAAAGTAGATTTAGGATTCCGGTAACGAATAAAACTCGCGGCCGGGTAGACATTTAGGGAAGTGCCGCCTACTATAACTAAGTCCGCTTCTTCAATAGCTTCTATTGCGAGGCGGATATTTTTTTGATCTAAAGATTCTTCGTATAAGACAACATCGGGTTTAATCGGTCCGCCGCAGTTCTCACATCTTGGAACGCCTTTCATCTTTAAAATATCATCTAAGCCATAGAACGCATGGCAATTTTCACAGTAATTGCGTAAAACAGATCCGTGTAATTCAATGACTTTCTTGCTACCTGCCAGTTGGTGAAGACCATCGATGTTTTGGGTGACAACAGTGATGTCATAACCCAATTCTTCAAGTTTGGACAAAGCAAGATGGGCTTTATTGGGCTTGGCACTAGGATAAAGCATCTTTTTCTTATAGAAATCAAAGAAAGTCTCGCGGTGATATTCATAATAAGAATGCGAAAGCATAACCTCATATGGGACACCATATTCTGATTTAATAGAATAGATGCCTTCTTTACCTCTAAAGTCAGGAATGCCTGAGGCAGTTGAAACACCAGCACCACCAAAAAACACAATTTTATGGGCCCGTTTAACCTTATCTTTTAACAATTCAATTTCGTTCATTATCCTCACCTCTTAACTAAATTATAAAGAATTCTTGATGGCGAGAGAACAAAAATTAATACTTTTTATAAAAAACGAGTGTTTTTTAAAGCCTATATTAGTATAATAAAAACAAAGAAGAGGAGATACTTATTATGATACCAGAAGGAATTGGAAGTCAGTTAGTGACTTACCTACTGCTAGGCTTTGCAGTATTTTTTATCATTTTTGGCTTAATGGGTTTAATCGATGGATTGCGTAAATCAGTCTATCGGGTTATCACATTTGCCGTCTATCTCGTGATCATTGTCGCTTTTGCGAATGTCTTCACGAAAATCATCTTTAATATGAATGTGGCGCAATATCTTGCTCAACTAAATGCGCCTGATTGGTTAACTGGTAACACCGTTACCGAATTAATAACTTCAGCCTTGACGCATGCGATAGGAGAGGCTGCAGTAACTGAAGAGGTAGTAAACTTCATTATTGCTATCGCTTCGGTTGTAACTAGATTCATTTATCTATTCTTAATGGTCTTCGTGGTTTACTTTGTCTATTGGTTAATCACATGGATCATTTGGTTAATCTTCTTCAAACCCAAGAAAAAGAAAGCTAAAGAGGGTGAAGAAGCAAAACCATATAAGAAACGCCGTTTATGGGGGGCTTTAGTAACTGGTGCGAAAGGCATGCTTATCTACTTTGTCTTTATCACCATTCTAATTACCGGACCACTATCCATCATTCCCGACTTCTTAACGGAAGATACATCCACTAATACCGAGGAACTTGCGGAGAGTGGAGATGTCGATTCGATGATGAATAGTCCTGAAGCTAAGGAAGTTATCGCTTTCATCAACTCCTATAAATCAAGTGTCTTCTATAAAGTTGCTGGGGGAGATAATAAAAACTCCATCAACAGTTTAATCAATGACTTTATCTGGCGTGGTAGCTATGGTGGCTACGACATCAAGGTTAGAGAAGAACTCGCTAACCTCGCTGGTGTTGCCGATAAAATCTATAATGTCTATAAAATTTTCAATCAAGCAACTGATGCTGATAGCATCACCATCAATGATGAGACATTGGAAAGCCTCAATGATGTTTTAGTTGCTTTATCCGATTCGGAATTTATCACCTCCGTCTTATCAGTTGGTATTCAACTTGCTGTTAATATGGATGAAATCAAATCCCAACTTCCAGAAGATTTAGATTTAACCAAATTAACAGAAATCACCTGGGCAGAGGACTTAAAGACCTTAGGCCAAGTCTTCTTAGATCTCAAAGATGTTGGTGATATCGCTCCTTTCATCAGTGGTAAGGGTAATCTAAGCGATATCGAAGGTGAAGGAATCGAAAAGGTTTTCACAACCTTAAGTAGCATTACCTTCATCACTAAGTCAATGGATATCTTAGTTGACTATGCCTTAACTCTTGATGAAGTCAAAGAAAAAGTTGGTCAATTAGAACTCGATCTCGATAATATTGTTTGGGAAAACGAAATCAAGAACTTAGGTAAGGTTGCCTCATCTATTCTTGATATCGGTATTTCTTCCTTCGATGATATTAATGGCGTCGGTGTCATTGATAAGATTAACCTCGATGGAACCAAGAATCTTGTTAAAAACATCTTCGCTTCCGAATTCATCGACCAAGTCTTCCCTGGACTTATGAAGAATGTTGTCTATAAGGAAGTCTTAGATGATAACACCCGTGATCTCTTCGATTTCGATGCCGTCAATGAAGCGGGCTGGGAAAACGAATTCATCACTTTAATCAATGTTGTTAAAGAAGCCAAAGGTGAAGGAACAACAGCGATGGATGTCATGCTGGAAAATGGCGAAGTCAACTTCGAAATCTTCAAGAACTTAAGAACAGCCACCTTGCTCAATTCCACCTTATTAAAGGATGCGGTTATCCAAACCTTGTTAAATGCCAGTGAAGGCAAAGGCTTCTTAGCCGATATGTCTGACTCGATTGTTATTCCAAATAGCCTCAAGCAAAGAGATGCTGCTGGTTGGATTACTTACCGTTATAAATGTGTCACCGCCTATGGCACCCATGTTATCGATGATACCATCTCACAAGCTGAATATGCGGCTTTAGAAGATGCTAATAAACCAAACTGGGAACGTTATGCCAGCGAAGGTGAACTCTATAACTTCATCGATGCTGCTAAAGGTGCCATCAGTGAACTCAATATCGGTAGTATTAGTGAATTACCAGATGGTGATAGTGGCTTCATCGATTTATTCTCCTCAATCTCTGATGAGACCATTAATGGTATCAATAACTCCAAGATCTTAAATGGTATGATTACCAAGATTTTAATCAATTTATCCAGTGATAGCATGGCTGATGTCATCGTAATTCCAGCGTCTGCTTTAGTGACTGAAGACGGTATCCAAATGTTATCAATTGAAAATAATGAATTAGGTAATATTATCGGTGGTATCCAAGCCTTTATGGCTATCGGTTTAGACTTCTCTGAACTCGATGGATTTAATATCTCCGATTTAGGTAAATTATTAGATCCCGCGACACCAACCGAATATATCTGTATAACAGCAACCGGTAGTTATGCTGTTAACGATAAGATTACCCCTGAAGTTTATAAAGAATTATCCAAAGAAGCTCAAGCTTGCTTCACCATCAATAAATACGATATCTTCGGTTATCAATGTGTAACAGCCTTTGGTGACTATGAACTCGGTGATGAAATCTCCGTTGAAACATATGAAGGTTTAAGTGCTGGTGATAAAGCTAACTTCGAACCTCTCTATACCAAACTTGATAAGATCCTCGCCTCCGATATCTTACAAGCCACCTTATCTAAGATGATTATTGAATTAGATAGTGGTTCCGGCGATTCGGTTTTAATCATCCCATCAAGTGTCACCACAATCATCCAAAAGAATGGTGGCGGCGACCAAAAGATTATTTTAAGAACTGAACTCAACCACTTGATCAAGGCCATCGATAGCTTAGATCTTGCGGATGGTTCCTTAGATCTCAATATCGGTGAATTAATTTCGAAACTAGTCAGTACCAATCCTGATGATCCAACTAAACTTGTTATCGATACAACCTTATTATCCGAAATTATGCGTTGTACCATCTCTGATAAGCTCCTCGATATGAGTGCGGAAGAAAATTCTGTTCTCATCATCCCAAGCACTGTTAAGGAAGCTTTTGGCGATGCCACTGGTATTACCACAACTGAACTTAAAAACTTAATCGTCTCTGTCGATGATTTACAATTCGATTTTGATAACTTCTCCAGTTTATCAATCGGTAGTTTAATCGAGACATTAGTTTCGGAAAATCCACATGATCCAACTAAGATTGTCCTAGATAGCACCTTAGATTCGGAAATCATGCGCTGTACCATCTCTAATAAATTATTAGATATGAGTGGTGAAGAAAACTCCATCTTAGTCGTTCCAAGCACTGTTAAAGAAACAGTTGGTGATGTGAACGGTATTACCAAGGTGGAACTTAAGAACTTAGTTATCGCGGTTGATGACCTCGATATTGACTTCGATAACTTCTCCAGTTTATCCATCCAAAGCTTAATTGAAAAACTAGTCGCGGAAGATCCTGCTGATCCAACCAAGATTGTTTTAGATAAGACCTTATCATCTTCGATTATGCACTGTACAATCTCCACCAAGTTATTAGATATGAGTGGTGAAGAGAACTCAGTCTTAGTCGTTCCTGATGCTGTCAAGGTTGCAGTTGGTACCACCACTGCTATCAACAAAGTTGAATTAAGAGATTTAGTTATCGCGGTTGATGACTTAGGTATCGAATTCGATAACTTTGCTAACTTATCCGTTGGTACTTTAATCGATACCTTAACCTCACCAGATCCTTCTGATCCAACTCAATTAGTAGTTGATAAGACTCTTGCTTCCGATATCATGCGTTACACCATCTCCGGTCGTATCATCAGCATGAGCCAAGAAGAGAATTCTATGATTGTTATCCCAAGTCCAGTTATCGATACAACTGATACCAACCACGATGCACTTACAACTGTTGAATTGAGATCACTTGTTGTCGCGATTGATGATATGGGCTTCGATTTTGATAACTTCTCTAGTATCGTTATCGGTACTCTCATCGATAACTTGATGGCCATCAATCCTGCTGATCCAACCAAACTTGTTGTTGATAGAACCTTGTTATCCGAGACCATGCGTTACACCATCTCTAAGAGATTATTAGAAATGACTGCTAGTGCGGGTTCAGCCATCGTCTTAACTGATGAAGCTAAAGATACAACTTACGATACAACTAAGACTGCTATCTATGGTGCCGAGTTAAGAGCAATGCTTGTTGCTACCCACGTTCTTGATATCGATTTCGAACATATGGATACCCTCAACTACATTGCTTTAATCAGCAACATGGAACTGGTAGAAGATTTCGACCAAAAGCATCAAACTAGATTAGAATTCACTTTAGAATCCTTAACCTATCAATGTACAATGTCAAAGGCTATTATTGATAACGCCAACTTGACAACACCAAACGATGTCTTAGATGCTGGTATTACGGAAAATGCGATTGCCGCTGTTGAATTAGAAGCTCTCATCCATGGTATTAATGCCTCAGGCATTATCCACGAAGGTGAGATTCAAAGCTTAGATAGTTCTAGCTTGTTAAGCGGTATGATTGCTGAAAGAGTAGCCTTAAGTGCTTCGTCCATCTTAAGAGCGACTATCACTTCACATATCCCAACTTCGGTTGTTAATATGCCTGCTGATAGTTATGATAATAAGACTGACATGGGAGATAATGCCATCAAGGTCTTAACTGCTATTGAAATTCAAGACTTCTTATTAGCCTTAAAGGCCATGCATATGACCCAAATCAGTGGAACCAACGTTGGTTTAGGTAACTTATTCAATACCCTCGAATCCAAGGAAATTGATGGAACCAACAAAGATATTACCTTCGTTGTCGAATCCAGAATTATCTGGGATACTATTTCTGATAAACTCAAGGGCTTCAGCGGTTTAACCTTTGAAGCGCCAACGGCCGGCTTTGAAATCGAATTCTTAGATGGAACCAAGGCCGCTTACGATGCTACCATCGTTGATCGTTATGGTCGTGATGAAGTTGTTGCTATCTTAAGAACATTCAATGCTATTATGGGTGTTACCGATGGCGATTCCTTCGAAATCACAACTGAACAACTAAAAGCTATCTACTCAACACCAGCCAAACGTGTCAGTGTTTCAACTGAATTAACTAACTCTGTTGTTATGACCTATAACTTAGCGAACATCCTTGAAGAAGCCATTAACGATGTCTTCCCAAGTACACCAAACGAATATGGTATTAGCAGTGGCTTAATCTTAAGTGCTCTTGCCAATGTCAATATCGTTGAATGGAGAGATTACTCCGGTGCTAGCGGACTTGAAACTCAAGTCTATGCTGAAACTGGTAAGACCCAATACCGCAATGGTAGTGTTGGTGAATATAGAGATAGTGCTGAATTATATAACTTGCTCTGTTCATTGGATCAATATGATGAATTTATGGGCAACGTAACTGCGAAAGATGCGAATGAGGGTAAGGTTCTAAGAGCCGCTATGATTTCCTTGAACAATTCTAAAGTTACTTGTGAAATCTTACCAACCTACTTCAATATCGCTTGGGATGGCATTCTTCATTATGGATACATTACTGTCCAAGTTGATGGTATGCCTTACAATACCTTTGATGGCGTCTATGGTGCCGTCTTCAATGAGACTTATGATGCTGATGATTTATACACTGCTGCTGAAATTGGTAAAGCGGCACTTGCTAACGTCAACATTATGAGAGTGGCGACAGACATGTTAGAACTAGATTCACTTGATGATTAGAGGTAGCAAATGAAAATGCCATTATATGTGATAACTAGTCAAGATATCATGATTATCATCGCCTTGGTATTAGGCGTAGTAACATTAATCCTTGTTTTACTCCTCCTTCTTCGCAAGAAGGAGGCAGTAGGCTTGGATGAGAATAAAATCAATCAAGCTTTAAAAGATAGTATCAATAAAGAGATGCTAGATTTAAATGAGCGCTTAAACCGGCGTTTAGAAGAAAATACGCGAAATCAAAATCAGACTATTGCCGATTTAAGAGTAAGCCTAAATAAAGAATTAGGTGAATTTAAGAATCGTTTAAATGAGGACTTAAATAAAGAATTTGATAAATTAGCCGATAGTGTTGATAAACGGATGACTGGAATTAATGAGAAAGTAGAAGAACGTCTAACTAAGGGCTTTGAATCTACTAATGAGACTTTTACGAATATCCAGAAATCAATGGCTGTTGTTGATAGGGCTCAAAATGAGATTGAAGTGCTTTCGAAAGAGATGTTATCCTTACAAGATCTATTAACAAACAATCAACAAAGAGGAGCCTTTGGTGAATACCAATTAGAGCAGATTCTCTATGCCACCTTCGGTGATAATCCATCTTTGTATGATTTACAACACGAGATAAAGAATCCTAAAGAAAAAGAAAAAGTCCGGGCGGACTCTATTATCTTTATGCCTAGTGGCAATATCTGTATCGATTCTAAATTCCCTTTCAGCAGTTATAAACGCTTCTTTGAAGAACATCTAAGCGATGAAGAAGAGATAGAACTAATCAAGAAACTAAAGGGTGAAGTTAAGAAACACATCGATGATATTTCCCGTAAATATATCGTCGCAGGTGAGACTGCCGATTTCGCAGTTATGTTCTTACCCAGTGATGGTTTATTAGCCTTCATCCATGCTCACTTACCAGAAAGCATTGATTATGCGAATACTAAAGGTGTTATCATCACCGCCCCAACAACCCTTATTCCTTTAATCGCTTCTTACCGGATTGTGAAAATCGATCACGTTAGGGCCGAACAAGCTAAAGTCATTACTAAAGAACTCAATAACTTAAAAGCTGATTTCTTGCGCTTTGGCAAGAGATGGGAGGGCTTATCTAATACCATTGATAAACTCTCTAGAGAAAGTGATGATGTTACCACAACGGTTAATAAATTAACAGTGAAATTTGATAAACTAAGCAATTCCGAAGTTGCCCTTTTAGAAGGAGAAGATGAAGATGCTTAAATTTATATCGTGGAATGTCAATGGCATAAGAGCATGTTTAAACAAGGGCTTCTTAGACTACTTTAAAGCGATGGATGCTGATTTCTTCTGTATCCAAGAAAGCAAATGCCAACCTGACCAAGTCTATCTTGATTTACCAGGTTATGAACAGTTTTGGAATAGTGCCCTTCGTAAAGGCTATTCCGGTACTGCCATCTTTACTAAACATCACCCCTTAAGTGTGGTTTTTGGGATTGATGGCGAAGAAAACGATGAGGGTAGAGTAATAACCCTTGAATATGATAATTTCTATCTCGTGACCTGCTATACTCCTAACTCTAAAGATGGTTTATTAAGGCTTGAATACCGTCAAGAATGGGAAGATATGTTTAGAGATTACTTAGTAAAACTAAGTAAGAGGAAAGGTGTTGTTCTCTGTGGGGATTTAAATGTCGCCCATCAACCTATCGATTTAAAGAATCCCGAAAGCAATACCAAGAACCCGGGTTTCACAATTGAAGAGAGAACCAAGTTTGGTCAATTATTAGAAGTTGGTTTTATCGATACTTTCCGTCATCTCTATCCCGATACCATTAAATACAGTTGGTGGTCCTATCGGGCGATGGCAAGACCTAAGGGTATAGGTTGGAGAATAGATTACTTTGTCCTGTCCCAATCTTTAAAAGACAAACTTCAAGATAGTATCATCTACGATGAAATTGAGGGAAGCGATCACTGCCCAGTCGGTCTTTATTTAGATATCTAACTTGTCAATTAAAGCGTTTTTTGTTAAAATGATAAACGCTTTAGTTTTGGGGGTGTAGCTCATCTGGGAGAGCGCCTCGTTCGCAACGAGGAGGTAGCGGGTTCGAGTCCCGTCATCTCCACCATGAAAGAAACCTCTTTTGTCTATCAAGGCAAGAGAGTTTTTTTGTTTTATGTTGGGGTAGAATATAGTATAATTAACTTAGCAAATCGGAGCTTGAGAAATAGCTACGGTATATCTAGGGAAAGCGGGATATAGAGATGAATATTTTTTTGAAAATGCTTACTTTATTATTGGAACTTCATACGCGGGAAAATCGACAATGGTTAAGAAATTGGCCGAAAAATACAACGGTATTGCCTGTGAAGAAAATTATCATGACAATTATTCCGGAATCCTTGATGCTAAAGAGTTCCCTTGCCTGACCTATACAAGAAATATTGAAGACTGGCATGACTTTATCAGAAGATCGACACAGGAATATAAGAATTGGATTGATGGCGTCAAAAAGGAATGTGAGATATTGGAACTCAGAATGTTACCTGAGATATGCAATCATGGTAAAAAGGTTTTTGTTGATACAAACATTAGTATTGAAACCTTAAAAAAGATAGCTCCTTTAAACCATGTCCTTGTGATGCTTGCTGATCCCAAGATACCATTACATAGGTTTTTTGATTGACCAGATCCAGAAAAACAGTTTTTGTATCAATTGATTATGGAAGAACCTGATTCTGAAAAGGCAATGGAAAACTACCGACAAGGCCTTGAATTGATCTGTTCTAAAGAAGAATATGATGAACTAGAAAAGTCGGGATTTAACGCGATTTATAGAGACGAAAACAGAACTATTGAAGAGACGGTCGCTTTAGCAGAAAAGGCACTAGGTCTGAAATAATATTAATGAGGTGATTTTATGTTAGAGGAAGTAAAGAATTATCAATTTAAACACAATAATCTCAAACTTGTTCCTATCACTACTGAAAACTATTGGGAGATAGGCTGGCTTGAACTTAAAAGAAAACAAAAAGACTTTGTTGGAGATAATTTTAAGTCGATGGCCTATGCCTATGCGACAGTGATGGAAGGCAAATATGCGAAAGCTTTTGGCATCTATGATGGAGATGAGGCTATCGGTTTTCTGTTAATTGGCCACAATTCCTATGATTTTGAGGGCTGTCCAGAAACAGTTAAACACAGCTATGATTTATGGCGGATTATGATAGATAAAGCTTATCAAAACAAAGGATATGGCCGAGATGCGACCAAATTAGCACTTGATTACATCTTAACTTTCCCCGATGGTGAGGAAGATATAATTACCACCAGTTATGTAGAAGGCAATGATGCTGCCAAGCATATCTATGAATCATTTGGCTTCAGGCCAAATGATGATAATTATGGTGATGAGATCACTTTGGTGCTCAAAGTAAAATAGGGGATGAGTATTATAAAACTAAAGAGAATTATATCTAGTATTTTATTGTTTATCTTTGTAGCAACTCTTTCTAGTTGCTTCTTTGGTAATAGTAAACCCGATGTCTATGCGCATAGTGAGGTAAAAGGGCAAAATGTTTTACAAAGCTTAATATTGAATCTTGATAGCAGCAGTAAGACTGTCAAAGTTAAATATGGGGATTATGAATCGCAATCCTGTAAAATAAACTTTTCAAAGAGCAACAAGGTCTTCGTTAGGGAGACTAAGAATGAGATAGGAATCACCAGTAAGTATGAGAACGAATATTACTTCTACGTAATAGAACTGAGCTCTACCGATAATCAAGTGATCACTTCTTTAATTAGAAACACGATTGACGCTTCAATAGAAGAGAAGACAGAAACCAATCAAGATGCAAAAAATATGGAAACGTATGCCGTAACAGGCGTTGGTTTATATATCGAACGCCATCTCTATAATGGTAAAGTTAGCACTAATACCAATGATTTATATGTCGCCTGTGCCATCTTAGAAAATGGATCCTATTATTACAATGGCGATTCCTCGTATCAATTGATGATGGTCTAGTATAATATAACCTAGGGAAAGGAAGAAAATAATATGGCAGAAAAGCAATTCGATTGTGTCATAGACACAAAGTCCAAAGAGGAGAGAAAACACCTTGTTGATTACATTACAAATAAAGATGGTATTGTTGTCTCAAATATTGATGATTTTGAAGGCTTCCAATATGTGGGGATAAATAGAGGAGCTTATAGCATCCTAGCAATAATCTCTCCAGATAACGTCAAGGATTATGAAGATATGCATTTCCCATCGGTTGATGAATATATCGCTTATAGCGATGGCAAACAATAAGTTCTGACTCGGTCAGAACTTTTTTAATAATCAATCCTTTGTCTTTGGTCTCTATTTAGATATCTAACTTGTCAATTAAAGCGTTTTTTGCTAGAATAGTAAGCGCTTTAGTTCTGGGGCTGTAGCTCACTTGGGAGAGCGCCTCGTTCGCAACGAGGAGGTAGCGGGTTCGAGTCCCGTCATCTCCACCAATAAAAAATGATAGAGGTTTTAAAACCTCTTTTTTGTTAGCAACAACCCGTTGCGTGACACTACACGATTATAAATGTATAATGATGCTAGAGGTGAAAAAGATGGAAACTAAAGATGTTTTATATGAATTAAGAACTAAAAAAGGTTTATCACAAGATGAATTAGCTGAAAAAGTATTTGTAACTAGACAAGCAGTATCACGTTGGGAAAATGGTGATACAGTTCCAAATACCGAAACATTAAAGCTATTATCAGATATATTCAATGTCTCAATTAATACATTATTAGGTTCTCCAAGAGAATTGATATGTCAATGTTGTGGTATGCCACTTAATGATGAAATAATAGGCCACGATAGTAATGGAAGCTTGAATGAAGATTATTGTAAATGGTGTTATGCTGATGGTACATACACATATAACGATATGGATTCACTTATAAGTGTTTGTATTCCACATATGGTTAAAGCAGGCTTTGAAGAAAATCAAGCTCGTGAATATATGAAACAGATGTTACCTAATTTAAAATATTGGAAGAACCATGATTATTTAAGTGATGGTGGTAAATTTGAAGCTTTTAAAAAAGAGCTTATAAAAGAAATAAATGACTTAAATATTAAAGGTATGCCTAAAGTAGAAAGCTTAAGTGCATTAGTAGGCTCTTATGTAAATTAAGCTTATCCACTACCTAGTGGAATAAAAGCTCAATTTTTAAATGATCAAACTACATATTTAGGTACACAGCTCGAAAGTGATAAATTCTGTTATGGAGTTGTTGCTAACGTTGATTTTATCTTAATATGTACATACGAAGAAGAAGGCAATAACCCTAATTTATTATTATTTAAAAAAAGATAAAGATAAAATAGCTGCTTCAATAAGTTCATTGAATGAAAGAACTGATATTAAGCAGAAATCTATTTAATTAGAAAATTCTTTAAAATTTCTCCTAACTCAACCACTGGTATGTAGACTTATCATCAATAAAGCAATACACTAAAGATGAAAGGAGGGCCAATTATGGATTTAATTAAGATTGGAAAATTTATAGCTGAATCTAGAAAAAAGAAAAACTTAACCCAGATGCAATTGGCCGAAGAATTAAATATAACAGATAGAGCCATATCTAAATGGGAATGTGGTAGAGCACTGCCAGATTCATCTATTATGTTACAGCTTTGTGAATTGCTTGAAATTAGTGTAAATGAATTATTAACAGGGGAGAAATTAGAAATGGAAAAATACAACAAGCAAGTAGAGTTAAATTTAATTGAAATAGTAAAACAAAAAGAAGCTTCAGATAAAAGACTTCTTAATATGGAAATAGTACTTGGAGTTAGTGGTACTATATTGTTTTTTGCAGCGATATTATGTGCAGCCTTTTTAGATTTACAAATATGGGCTAGAATAGTAATCATTGTATCTGCATTTATATTATTTTTATTAATGTGTTTCTTCTTAATTAGAATAGAACAGGTTACAGGATATTATGAATGCAAACATTGTCATCATAGATATGTTCCAACCTATATGCAAGCAAATATGGCAATGCATTTTGGACGTACAAGATATATGAAGTGCCCTAATTGTGGCAAAAAGTCTTGGCAAAAGAAAGTCTTATCTAAAGATGAAAAATAGAAATATCGATGTCAATAGTTCTAAAGCCATCCTATGTGGGCGGCTTTTCTTTTGTTTTGTGAGGTATCCAAAGATGTCCGACTTTTCAAAAGGGGTGTCCGAAATTGTATTAAATGTTATGTTTCTAGACATATGAAAAGTAATGCACTGATACACTTTATCGGTGCTTTTTTCTTTATTTTATGATTCCTAGGAATTGTATCATTTCAATACTTCTAATATAAGGTTAGAAATAAAAGAAGGGTAGTTTGATGGCTATTGATTATTATCAATCTGGACAATTTTATAATTATCTGCAAAATTGCGCAGTATATAGCTTGATGGATTTAGATAATCTTTCAACAAACTGAGCGAATGTTGATTATTGAAAAATTGCGCAGTATAATATACGCAAAAAATATCTGATGTGAAATTATGATTATTTGACTACAACTATAAGGCATATCAAATTAGAAGATTTCTTAATGATGGAGGAACTATAAAAGAACATGGATAATATAACATTAGAAAAAATAACATATAAAAATTATATAAAAGTTATCTGGGGATTAAGTGTGTCTAGAAAACAAAAACACTTTGTTGCTAGCAATAATAATTCGCTCGCAGAAGCTTATGTTGCGATTACTAATGGTAGTGTTGCGCTCCCTTTTGCGATATGTAAAAATAACAAACCAATTGGATTCTTGATGATTGGTTATGGCGCCAATGATGATGATTATGAAGGTGAAGATCCTGAGTTTATAAAGATTGCTAAAAAGAGTTATTGCATATGGAGATTTATGATTGATAAACGCTATCAAAGAAAAGGATATGGTAGGAGAGCTATGCAATTAGCTTTAGACTATATACGCACATTTCCATGTGGCAAAGCTGATACATGTTGGTTAAGCTATGAACCAGAAAATGAGGTTGCTAAAAAACTATATGCTTCATTTGGTTTTATTGAACAACCACAATTTTATAGTGGAAAAGAAAATGAAGAAATCCCAGCAATATTAAAATTATAGAAGTAATGTTGCTTCATTTAATAAATACTAATGATAAAAAACGCCAAAAACATAAAGTTGATATGAAAGAAGTTTAAATCCCCTCATCGGTACTTAATTGTATTAATTCTTTACTTCTTATCTATTGATTTTAGGGCATTTGTATCATTTTAGTACTTTTAATACATTAAGAAACAACTGTGTTGATACGAGATTTTTGTCTCAAATCAGCACTTTTTCTTTATTTTTAGGCATTTTTACTAGGGTTCAAGTCCCGTTATCAATAAAAATGTCCATTTTTAATTGCATAGAAAATCGTATCAATTGTGTGTTCCCACGAAAGGCCTTGAATAACCACGAATGGTCTTGTTTGACCACGAAAGGTCAAAAAACTGTTTCAATATTTACTTTTATGCTCTTTAACTAATCTAAAGAATGTACCACGTGATACTCGGAAAGAAACTTGTCGAATGCACGAAAGAAGGAGCTGCCTACGCAGACAACGTCTTAACTCAATCGCAGGTTACAGGCATACAAGACCGCGTTTGAGAACCTAAAAGGCGATAATAAAGAACTATACATAATCACGAATTGTAGACATACAGATTTTTATTATAATTAGAAAAGATACCATTTGATAAAATTGAGAGATTTTTAAAAGATTTAAAACTATTTAAAAATACTGGTTTATTTTGGTATAATAATCATATGGTGATTCGAGATGTTGAAGAGATTTATCGCTTATTATAAGCCCCACAAAGTATTGTTTATTTTCGATATGTTAGCGTCCTTGCTAATATCTTTAATCGGGCTTGTTTATCCGATATTAACTCGAAAAGTCTTCCGCGAATATGTTTATGATAGCGATGGTGTAAGTAAAATCATTATCATCGTCGCAATATTACTAGTTTTATATTTTATTCGCCTGCTATTAAAATATTTTGTCCAGTATAAAGGCCATGTCATGGGGACTTTAATGCAAGCACAGATGCGGCGCGATCTGTTTATCCATCTCCAGGATTTACCATTTTCATATTACGATGAAAATGAAACTGGTAAGATTATGACGCGGATGACTAATGATCTCCAAAATGTTTCTGAATTAGCCCACCATGGTCCGGAAAATATCTTTATCGCGGGATTTACTGTTATTGGTTCCTTTATTTATTTGTTTTCCATTAATTGGTTATTGGCTTTGATTATTTTGGCCTGTGTGCCAATACTAGTGACTATTTCTTTAATCTTCCGTAGAAGAATGCGTCTAGCGTATACCGAAAACAGGAAGAATCTAGCGGAAATAAATGCCGCCTTATCATCTTCAATTTCAGGTATTAGAGTTACCAAGGCCTTTACTAATAAAGAAAAAGAATTAGAAAAATTTGAAGTCGGGAATAAGAAATATGTTGAATCGCGTTCTATGGCTTATAAGGCCATGGGTCAATTCGGCTCATCGACCGGCTTTGTTATGGATATCTTTAATGTCGCCTGTATTGCTGGTGGAGCGATATTAGTTCTTTATGATAAACTCGTTTTAGCGGATTATTTAGCCTTTATAGTTTCCATCAATCTATTTATCAATCCACTGACAACGCTTATCAATTTCGTTGAACAATATCAAGATGGTGTCACCGGCTTTAGACGTTTTATCGAAATCATGGATGAGAAAGCAGAAATCGAAAAAGAAGGTGCCATAGATGATGTTAGTTTAGAAGGTAACATCAATTTTGATCATGTTAGTTTCTCCTATGAGACTGGAGGCGAAATCCTTAAAGATATCAGTTTTAAAATTCCTAAGGGTGAGGTAGTTGCCTTTGTCGGCCCAAGCGGTGGAGGCAAGACAACAATTTGTCATTTAATACCCGGATTTTATAAAGTGAGTAAGGGTGCGATAACCATCGATGGTTATAATATCAACGATTTAACTTTCAAAGCATTAAGGGGGAATATTGGTATTGTTCAGCAGGATGTTTTTCTCTTTAATGGTACGATTAAAGAAAATATATTATATGGTCGTTTGGATGCGAGTGATGAAGAAGTTATTAAGGCTGCTAAAGATGCCAAAATCTATGATTTTGTGCAGACACTACCCAATGGCTTTGATACGGAAATCGGGGAGCGAGGAATTAAATTATCAGGTGGTCAAAGACAACGCTTGTCTATCGCTAGACTCTTTTTAAAAGATCCTTCAATTTTGATTTTAGATGAAGCTACATCTGCTTTAGATAATACTACTGAAGTCTATATTCAAGAAGCACTTGATAACCTGGCGAAAGGAAGAACAACTATTGTCGTCGCTCATCGCTTATCAACGATTCGTCGCGCCCAAATGATTTATGTTATCAATAACGGTCAAGTAACTGAAAAAGGTAACCATAAAGAACTTTTAGAGAAGAATGGCACTTATGCCAAACTATATCATTTGACTAATAATTTAGATGATTGGGAGGAAGAATAGTGGATAAGCGCATATTAAAAAAGGGGATGCGTCTTTATGATAAAGGTAAACATGAGGATGCTGCTAAATATCTTTTGGCAGTATGTTATGAACATGGTTATGGCGCCGTAAAATCGATTTATCACGCGATAGATTATTATCGAATGGCAGCCGATCAAGGACATAAAGAGGCAAAAGAGGCTTTGGAACGCCTCAAAAAAGAAGAAAAGATATAAAGATGTGTTTTGCTACACATCTTTCTATTTTTGATTATAATAATAAGAGGTGGTGAAAATATGCGCGATCGAGTAATTATTAAAACAAGTATTGTTGGTATTATCAGTAATATCATTTTAGTCATAGGTAAAATTATTATTGGTTTATTGGCTAAGTCGATAAGTATTATCACCGATGCTGTCAATAACTTGACCGATGCTTTAAGCAGTATTATCACCATTGTTGGAACCAAACTATCAAATAAGAAACCGGATAGGGAACACCCCTTCGGTCATGGCAGAGTGGAATTTGTCGCCTCAACTTTGATTGGAATGCTTATCTTTGTTGCTGGCTTTATGGCTATATATAGTTCTATCAATAGTTTAATCAACCAAGAACAATCCGAATATTCTCTATATTCCTTTATCGTAGTTGGTATTGCAGTTGTTGGTAAAGTCCTTTTAGGACTTTATTTCCGTAAACAAGGCAACAGGATTAATAGCGGTGCTTTAAAGGCCAGTGGTATCGATGCCTTGATGGATAGCTTATTATCATTAGGTACTTTAGTGGGGGCCTTTATCGCTTATTTCGCCGGTATCTATCTCGAAGGTTATATCGGTATTGTTATCGGTTTATTCATCATTAAAGCCGCTATCGGTGTCTTAAAAGAATCAATCTCCAAGATTATTGGTGAACGGACAGATGAGAAGACCATCCAAGAGATGATTAAAGATATCTCTTCTTTAGAAGAGGTTTATGGTGTTTATGATGTTATTATCAATAATTATGGTAATGATCGGAATATCGGAAGCCTTCATGTTGAGGTTAAAGACAGTATAACAGCTAAAGAGATTCAGGCTTTAGAAAGACAGATAGCTGCTATCTGTTATGAGAAATATCAAACTATTATGACAGTTGGTGTTTATGCTCAAAACCTGGATAATGAAGAGAGTAAGAAGGTCAAAACAAGCATTCTTGATGTAATTAAGAAATATCCTGAAGTCATCCAAACTCATGGTTTTTATATCGATAATGATAAACATATTATCAGTTTAGATATCATTATTGATTTTGATTGCAAAGAAGAGGGAGAGATTTATAAGAACATCAAAGAAGAGATTTCAAAGATGTATCCTTCATATCTAATTTATCTAATCTTGGATAAAGACTTCAGTGTTATTAAAGAATAGCGAGGAATTCACCTCGCTTTTTTAATGGAATCTGGACCCTAGTCCTTCAAAAACATTCAAACGTATAGCAAAAAAGAACGAATAGTTCATTTGTTTATTCAAAATAATATGAAATGAAGGAGCAGGGAACATTTATGACAATAAACGAATTATTACAGGAGTGGATAGATGAAAATCATAGTAGTGAGATCAAAGATGTCACCTATCTTCGTTATGCTTGTGCAATTAATACCTATATTGCTCCTATTATGGGAGAAAAGGAAATATCAGCGATAACGGCACGCGATATTCAGCATTTTATTAATATGATTAGGCAGAGACAGAGCCGAAAAACAGGGAGATGTTTATCGAGTTCAACAATTAATGGCATCATAGCTATTATTAAGATGGCTTTTGCTTATGCGGTTGATTTTGATATCTTAGATCGAAATCCCACTTTAAAAATAAAAAATATAACTAAGACTGAACAAAAGTCGACCGCCTTTACTAAAGAAGAACAGATTAAGATTGAGAGATATATCGATAGGCTAGATAATGATGAATACTTTCCCTATATCTTAGTTATGTATACTGGACTACGTATGGGGGAATTACTAGCTTTGACTTGGAAAGATGTCAATCTTGTAAGTGGTGTTATTAATATCAATAAGACTCAGTATCGATCGCGAAACCCAGATGGCAGTTGGTCTATTAAGACAGCGACTACGAAGACCAAGAATTCTAATCGAACCATACCTTTACCACCTTTTTTGAAAGATAAGTTGCGCGATTTAAAAAAGAAAAAGCGAAGCCTAAAAGTTGTTTGTAAGAACGATGGCTCTATCTTGGATGACCGTTTGCTTAGATACCGATTGAAGGCTATGCTTAAACACCTACATGTTCGTCAACTAAACTTTCACGCCTTAAGACACACCTTTGCAACTAGGGCTTTAGAAAGTGGAATGGATATCAAAACACTATCTGAAATTTTGGGCCATGCGAGCTGTGCAACTACCCTTAATATTTATGCTCATTCGATGATTGAACACAAGAAAAAGCAGATGAGGAAATTAAAAAGATTGATATAAAATCTTTTTCAAAATATTTCCTTTTTATGACAGAAAATAAAATAATACCAACTTATCACATATTATGATATAATATTTGATAGTCTATAATTATGGAGGTGGCAAGATGAAAAATAGAAAAAGCTTAATCATCTATTTAAGCATTGATTTATTGCTCATCGTTGCCTTTATTTGTAATGATACTTTCGGTCTTTTTCAAATAATGGTTGATACCTTTAATAAGGCTATGGAGTGGTTGGCGCCTAAGCCAAGTACCACTCAACTTACTTATACAGGTAGTACTAAGACCACAACATCAACTTCAACTGATCCCGGTCCAATTATCCCAGACATTTATGATTATCCAATCAAAATTTATTTTGATGGTATGGGTGGTGACAAAGTTGAAGGCGATGACTATTTCTACCTCGATGGTGAAGAATATACCGTTGAAGATTTAGTGGCTCCAACTTATGAACTTGAAGAATATGAATTCATCAGATGGGAATTAGCCACTCACCAAGAAGATGAAGATGGCGACATCGTTAACATCTGGGAATATTATGCCGTTTGGGAATATGCTCCAGTTGGTTTCTATACCAAGATTAAAGTCGATGATAGTTTTAGCTACAGTGTTGGTGCTTATACCTTAACTGTCGAAACCGATACTACGACTTTAGATTTAAGTGAATTATTTGAATATCGGGCCAGTTTTGCGACTGCCACTGTTTATAGTGATGCTGAATTAACTGCAGAACTTGATATCGATAATCTCGAATTAGAAATGGGAGATAATATTTATTATCTCTATATCGATGCGAGCGAGAATGGCAATGCGACTTATCGCTTCAATATTCATAGAACGGCTAGTTATAACATCACCTTTAATATCACCGGTGTCTTAACCGAGATAGAAGGCTTAGAAGATTATGTTGCCAGCGAAGGTGATAACTTAAGTTGGGTCAGTGAGCACTTAAATCAAGATGGTATCCACTATGCCTATACCGTTGATTTGAACGCCACTTTAGAAGCTGATACCCAAGTTGATATCGAAACATCATATATCGAATATGCGATTAATTATGTCATCCCAACTGATGACACCATTAATGATAACCCATTAACATACACCATTGCTGATAGCGTCAATTTAGTTGATCTTGTCAAAGAAGATTATGAATTCTTTGGCTGGTATAGTGATGAATTGTTAACCGAAGAAGCAACTGGCATTGAGGCCGGCAGTATGGGTGATAAGACCTTCTATGCGAAGATTAGTGCGATTGATTACATCGGTCTAACAGTTGATGAATCTTATACCTTCGATGGTGATTACTACAACTTAACAGTTGATAGTGAGCAGACAAGTTTAACTGATTTAAGTGATAGAATCACTTACAATACAACTTATGCTCACGTTAATATCTATACCGATTTCACCTGTACCGATGAAGTTGATATTGCTTCCTTACCTTTGGTAATGGGTGATAATATCTACTATCTCAAGGTAACGGCAACCAAACAGAATAATACCGAAATCAGTCAAACCTATGCCTTTAAGATTCATAGAACCTATAGTTATAACATCACCTTTACCGTCAATGGCGTCTTAACAAGCATCACCGGTTTAGATGATTGTGTCATCTATGAGGGCGATACTTTGAACTTTGTGAATGCGAAACTTAATCAACCTGGCATCACTTATAATGTTGATGTTGATTTGAGCGCGGTTGTTACTAGCGATACCCACGTCAGTATTGATACATCATATACCGTTTACACCATTACTTATGTCAATGTTTTAGAAGGCGTTGACAATAGTGCGAACCCACTAACCTATACTGTTGTTACACCAACAATTAATCTTGCTGGTCTATATAAAGAAGACTATGAATTCTTAGGTTGGTATCGCAATAGTGCGATGACACTAGCAAGCAATAAGATTCCACTAGGAAGTACTGGTAACAAGACTTTCTATGCGAAACATCTAGCCATTGATTATGCGGGACTCAAGACAGATGACAACTTTAGTTTATCAGCTGGTGTCTATAGAGCTAATGTCACTACCGATACCGAAACTTATGATTTGAGTGCTCATATCTCATATCGTTCTGATTATGGTTCAGTAGCGAACGCTTATAGCGATAGCGCCTGTACAATTCCAGTCGATTTGACTAACCTTGCTTTAGCAATCGGTGACAATATTTACTATGTCAAGGTTGTTGGCCACAAAGAAAATAACGATGAAGTATCCCAAGTTTATCAATTCAATATTCATAGAATTTATAGTTATGAAATAACTATCAATGTAACTGGTGTCTTAAGCGATATCGGCTTAGGCAACTTTACCGCTTATGAATGGCAGACCTTAAATGTCATCAATAATTATCTCAATCAACCGGGTATTACTTATGATGTTGATGTTGATTTAAGTGCGGAAGTTACAAGCGATACCATCGTTAATATCGACACATCTTATACTATCTACACCATTACTTATCACAATGTTACAGGTGCTGTTCATACCAATCCATCCACCTATACCGTTATCGATAACATCATCCTAGATGATGCGGATAAGGATGATTATGAATTCTTTGGTTGGTACACCGATGAAGGTTTAACAAATGCGATTACCTCTATTCCAGAGGGAAGTACCGGTAACATTGATGTCTATGCGAAACTAATTGCCATCGATTATCTAGGCGTTACTGTCTCTGACTATTTCACCTATGATGATGTCGAGGAGACTTATTATGTCAATGTCGATCAACATACAACTAATATCGATTTGGGTAGTATGATCACTTATCGAAGTGATTACTCCCAAGCTCGTGTCTATACCAATAGATCCTTGACCTTCTTAGCGGATATCAATAACCTCACACCAGCTATCGGTCTCAATAACTATTATCTAGTTATTGATTCTGGTATCCATGGCAGTGCGACCTATCATTTCATTGTCAATAGATATGAGAGATATGAAATCACCTTCGTGGTCACGGGCTTATTTGACCATATTGAAGGTATCGAGGATTATGTCGCGGGTGGTAATGAGAAACTCAATTGGATTACCGATTTCTTCATTGAACCTGGTGTTACTTATGAAGTCGATCAAGATATGAATGCGGTTATTACCGATGATATGACTGTCAATATTGTCACTTCGTACACCAATTATGCGATTACATATGAGGGAACATTAGGCGCGGACAATAGCAATCCAGGAACCTATACTATCATTGATACGATTGAATTACAACCAATTGAAAAGACAGGTTATACCTTCGAAGGTTGGTATTTAGATTCTTTATATACCGAAGAGGCAAGTGGTATTGAAGCGGGTAGTACTGGCGCGATTACTTTCTATGCCAAGATGACGATTATAACCTATACCATCACATATGAATTAGATGGTGGTGAAGCAACTAATGTTGAGACTTATACTGTCGCGGATGAAGTCGTTTTAACAAAAGCATCTAAGCTCGGTTATATCTTTGATAACTGGGAGATTTATACATCGGAAACAGAACATCAACCATATGATGGAACCTTTAATTACGCTTCTGATTTAGTCATTAAGGCTTCTTACCACGATGCTTTAGAAACCGCATTCTATGGTAAATATCCTCAAGAATTAGTAACCGATTATGACTTGTTAGTTGCTTTATCCAGTGTAGAAGCAGATGAGAATGGTATCTATCACCACGAGGGTGAAGAATATGTTAAAGTTATCGCCTCACCATTTATGAATGGTGTCACTTATAGCGATGGCAGCGATGTCATTAAAGATGGTGAATACTTCTTTAAAGTATTACCAATCGAATGGATTATTCTCTATCAAGATAATAACCAATACACAGTTATGAGTAAGAAGATTTTAGATGCCCACATCTTTGATGAAGCCACCAATAACTATGCGGCCTCATCTATCGCAACTTATCTTGCGGAATTGATTGCGAAGTTATTCACGGAAGAAGAAGCTAATAACATTGTTATGAGCACGGTTAGAAATACTAGAGACCTTGCTAATGAAGAAATGTTCAGTGAGGGTGGTAGTTGGGGCTACACCAATATCGATGCCAAGATTTATCTACCGTCATACTACGATGTCCATGAATACTTAGAAGATATGAGTGCTGATGTTACTGATTATGCAAGAGCAGTTGGTGTCTACTACCGTCCAAAGACCGGTAAGGGCTTCTACTATTATCGTTCACCATATACCACTGATCGTGATCTATATGTTGCTGGCTATGATGCCAGCCCAACTGGTGGTGACAATGGTTCTTTATTAATTGATAAGAACTACGGTCTCAGAATTATGATGACTGTTATCTCAGGTTCAACCGAAACGGAGGGTGATAGCAATGAATAAGCGTAAAGCTTTCACCCTGGTTGAGATATTGGTTACAATTGCCGTATCGGCCATTCTGATGGTATCGGTCGGTACCGCCTTCTACTTTGTGGTTATTCTCAACGAGAATACCATTGAGAACTCCTCAATGGCCTACAAGGTAAGGGCGGTTAGGCAATATATCATAGCCAATAAAGATAGCATAGGTGATACATATGATGATAACATCATCTATGTCGAGGATGCGAGGTCGCTTGTGGATTACAACCCTATCGAAGATAAAGTAATTATCAACGATTCCGCATATGTGAATGTCGATATCTATACCGATAACGGGTTCTTAAAATGTACCATCACCTATAAATTAAACAGTCGTAAATCGACAACGGATGAACTGAATTTCGTTGTCAGGAAGTTAGCCTGATAAGGAGGCGAAGAGAATGAAGAAATATAAATTAAGTAGACTCGCGAAGATATTAATTTTTGAAGCAATTCTTTATTACTTTGGAATGGCTTTAGAGGTTTTAAATCTTTACCTACCAAATCCCATCCAATCCAAATATATGTTGATTGGCTGTGCGGTTCTCCAAGTCGCCTTTATCTTGACTTTAACTGTCATGATGGAAAGAAAGCATTTAGGAACAAGATATGGTATTACAAACCTCTTCTTTGAATTTGGCTTGTTAGTAACTCTTGTCTATACCATTTATAACTTATCTTTAACAGGTGTCTTTAGTTTCGGTGGCGTGACCAGAACTTATCCTTTGTTCTATATCATTCCAATGCTCTTTATGATCGCGATTATCATCGTGGAAATTATCTACGATAATTCCGCGGCTAAATATGCTCCCGCTAAACCGAAAGTGAAAAAGATCAAAGCGGAGAAAATTAAAGAGGAAGAAGTCTTAGTCTCCGAAGATGAGTTAGGAGGAGAAGAAGCAAATACTGAACGCGAAGAAATCGGGGATATCGAACCCGAAGTAAGCGAAGAACAATTCAACAAAGCAACTGAGGAAGAGGAGGACGACTCCTTAAACCCTCAGCCTAGCGAGGAACCCGTTGTGGCTCCTCAAGAAGAAACCATAGAAGATGAACAAGAAACCGAGGAAGAAGAAGTGAAAGAAGAACTCACCTTAGAAGAAGAACTAAGCGAAGAAAAAGTCGAAGAACCTAAAGAAGAAGTTTTGGAAGAAACAACTGAAGAGGTTGCTGAAGAAGCCTTAGTTCCTGAAGTGAAAGAAGAGAAGATTAGCGGATTAGTTATTGTTTATAACAATAATGTTAATCCTGGTTTTGAGTTCCTCTATTTCAATACTCAGAAGAAATTAGTGAAAAGCGAGAAGGTTAGATTAGATGAAGACCAATTTGAAGATGGTCTACCTATCTCTAGCTTAAACCTTCAAGCTTTATTGAAATCTTATGTCCCAGAACGGGTTAAGAATGTCACGGTTTTATTAGATTCGGATAAGATCTATAAAGTGACCAATGTTTATCCCAAAATAAACAGATTCAAATTAAAGAATATCTATCAACGGGATATTAAGCAGAGTTATGGTAATACCAAAGAAAAACACCACACCTTTGTTCAGGAATATCACAACAATGTGGAGACGATTATTTACACCTATTTCGTGCCGAATAATCTCTATAACTTTGCCACCAAATTAGCGAGAACACTCAACCTAAAGGTTGATGTTATCGATATCTATGGCAAATTCTTGTTAGATAACATCAGCAAGAATGCTAATGGTAATTTTCTCTATGCTTATGAGCATAATGATGTCATTACCTTAATCGTTTCCTATGATGGCTTACTCACCGGTATGTCCACCTTTGAAAACGATGAAAAGGTTTTAGACCGTTATGTCTATGGTGTAGGGATGAAGCATTTCTATGAATTAGAAAAGGAAAGCGTTGAGAAACTCTTGACCAATTCAAAAACCCTAGAATGCCATATTTTAGAAACCGAAAGACTAGATATAGTCTTAGAGGCTTCATTCAAAGTAGGAGTTAAGTAGTAAATGAAGAGAAAGGGTTACACTTTAGTTGAAGTTATTGTCGCATTCGCGATTTTCGCGATTGTTTTAACTGGCGTTAGTGCGACCTTTACCTTCACTTCTAAGATGGAAACACGGAATGGTTACTTCATTCATTTTGAGGCCATTTGTGCGGATATCGATCTCTATTCCGATGAATACCAAAGGGAATGGGATACTTACTACTATGGTATCCATGGTGATGATGGAACCATTTATTATTCAAGTAACTATCAAGTTGTAAGCGGAGAGAGTGCAGCCAAATTCGTCTTAACTTATAGTTATGATGCTGATAACCAATTGATTGTTAATGTTACTGAGAAAAACAGCAACCAAGTGATTATTAGAGATTTGAATTACGGAGGTAATAGGTATGTTACACCGTAAGAAAAAAGCAAGAGCTCTTGCCTTGGTTTTGATCTTTATGGCTGCAGTAACTCTTATCACAACTTCAACAGTGGTCATAGTCAGTAGGTATAACCACAACCTAAGACGCCATGTCGAAGAGTTAAGAGAGACAGTTTATGATGGCGTGGAGGAGCCTGGAGCTTAGTTATGGATATTATTTTAGGGATTATATTTACCATGCTTGGCTGCGTATTTGCTTCCTTCTTTGGAGTGATTATCGCCCGTGTTCCTAACAATCTGAGTATTGTTAAACCAGGATCGCGTTGTGATAATTGTGGCCATGAGCTAGCTTGGTATGAGAATATACCCATCTTTAGTTACCTCTTTTTAGGTGGTAAGTGTAAGGAATGTAAGACCAAGATTCCTTTTGCCTCCTTCCTTTATGAGGTCATCGGTGGTGTTGTTATCCTCCTTGCCTATCTCAAGTATGGCTTAACCATTGATTTTGCCTTTATGGGTGTTATCACGCTTATCTTGTTATTGATTGCCGGCTTTGATTACCGGACCAATACCATTTTAGATATCTTTTGGATTATCTTCTTGGTTTTAGTTATCGGTTATGATGCCTATAAGATTATTGCTTTTGAAGCAAGCGTTTGGCCTTACCTTATCGGCTGTGGTGTCATTGTCGCTTTCTTCTTAATCGTAAAACTAGTATTCTACCTAGTTTTAAAAGTTGATGCTTTAGGTACAGGTGATGTTATCTTTATGGGTATTGCAGGTTTACTGCTTACCTATAAGACAATCTTAGTAGCCTTGCTTGTCGCATCAGTTATCGGTTCAATTATTGAACTGACCTTAATCGGCTTAAAGAAACGGAATAAGGAAGACCCGATTCCTTTCTTGCCTTATCTTACTTTAGGGGTCTATGTTGCCGCCTTATATGGCAACGAATTGGTTAATTTGGTATTAGGAGTATAAAGATGGCTCTATATTCATGTCGCGTTATCAACGAAGTTGGTAAGGAAGAGAAAAGAATCCAAGAAGCAACCGATGAGATTAATCTTCGTATCCTTTTAAAGGAAAAGAAATTAGTCCTTTTAAAGGCGACCAAATTAAAGGAAAAGCAACCAAACTTATTCCTTTCGGTCTCGGGTAAGGTTAAGATTGGCGAGGTTATTGTTTTCTTGCGCCAATTTGCGGTCATGATCAATGCCACCATCTCGATTTCTGATGCCTTAAATGCTTTAAAACAACAAAACTATACCAAACCTTTCAAAAAGGTTTTGATGGATGTTCATAACGATGTCTTAAGCGGTCAATTGTTATCGGAAGCCTTTGCGAAACATCCTGATATCTTCCCCGGTTTCTTTACCCAAATGGTTGCTATCGGTGAAGTATCGGGTGGTCTAGATGAAGTCTTAACATCAATGGCTGATTATTATGAGAAAGACCAACGGATTAAGAAGAAGAGTAAATCAGCGATGGTTTATCCAATTATTATCTTGGTTTTAATTGTCGCGGTTGTTATCTTCTTGGCGGTTGTTATCTTACCGCAGTTTAATAACATGTTTATGGAATTCGGTGGTGCTGTACCAGGCATTACTAAAGTAATTATGGGTATTTCCGAATTCATAAGGACGAATATCAAGTATATCATACTTGGTGGTATTGGCGCGGTCCTATCAATTATGCTTTTCTTTACCACACCACCTGGCGCTAGGACTTTGGATTTCCTTAAATACCACCTACCAATTATTAGTGGTGTTACCAAAGCGACAACTACCGCCCGCTTTACCAAGGCCTTTATCATCCTTTTACAAAGCGGTATGAATATCACCGACTGTATGGATAACTTGACCCGTATCTTAACGAATAAAGTCTATCAAGATAAGTTTAAATATGCGATTGAGGAAGTTAAAAGAGGTAAACGGATAGCGGAATCAATCGAGAAGACTGAACTCTTCCCCAAGATGCTTACGGAGATGATCAGCGTTGGTGAGAAGAGTGGTAACTTAGAAGATGTTTTAGATTCAACCTCGATGTTCTTTGAAGAACAAGTTGAATCAACAATCAGTAAAGCGACAGCTGCTTTAGAGCCTTTGATGATTCTCATCTTAGGTGCGGTTGTTGCCGTCGTCATCTTGGCGGTCTATCTACCGATGATTGATTTGATGAATCAAATCTAGAGGAGGGAAATGAATGTTTAATTTAAATTTTAAGAACTATCTGCTCCAGAATAGTGGGGTGGATGAAGGCAAGATTGAGGAGGCCTATCAGGCCACCCTTAAGAATGGTTCCTTGCTCCAAGACGAATTAGTAAGGTTGAAATACCTCGAGGAAAGAGAAGTTTATCAACACTTTGCCAAGTATTTTGGTATTCCTTATAAATTGGTCCAATTAACTGAACTCGACTTCGATTTGATTCAAAAATTCCCTCTTGAGAAGATGATCGAATACAAAGCTTTACCGATTGAAGAAGATGATAAACATGTCTTATTTGCCATCTGCAATCCTTTTAGGATTGAGGAATTAAATGAATTCGCTTCTAATACTGAGAAAAAGATCGATTATTGTATCTTAGAGCCTAGCCAAATGAATTTACTTGTTAGATATACCGATAACAAGATTCAACAAGCTGCTGCTTTAAGTGACTTCGCGACTACCAGTACTGGTGGCGATGCGGATACATCTATCGATGGTCAGATTTTAATCGATGCTCCTGTTATCAAATTATGTGACTCCATCTTAAAAGATGCGGTCAATAGAGGTGCTTCCGATATTCATATCGAACCTTTTGAAAAGGAAATCTTACTCCGTTTCAGAATCGATGGTAAGTTAGTCATTGTTGATCGGATGACACCGACTTATTATCAATCGATGTTAGCCCGTTATAAGATTATGGCGGAGATGAATATCGCCGAACGTCGTGTCCCTCAAGATGGAGCGATTAAACTTGAGATTGGTAATTCTAAATATGACTTCCGTGTCTCAACCTTACCAACCCTATTCGGTGAGAAGCTAGTTATCCGTATCTACGATATCGGCTTATCGACTTCCTCTTTAGAAAATCTGGGTATGAATAAACGGCAAGAAGAATTGGTCTTGAATATGATTCATAGACCCCACGGTATTTTGTTATTAACAGGACCTACTGGTTCTGGTAAATCAACTTCTTTATATACGTTCCTACGGTATTTAAATAAGCCAGATACCAATATCATCACCGTTGAAGACCCGGTTGAAAACCAAATTGATGGTATCAATCAGGTTCAAGTTAACCCGAAAGCAAATCTAACATTTGCCAATACTTTAAGATCGATTTTAAGACAAGACCCGAACATCATCATGATTGGTGAGATTCGTGATGAGGAGACTGCTCAGATCGCGACAAGAGCCGCTATCACAGGCCACTTAGTCCTATCAACTATCCACGCCAATGATTCCTATAGTGTTGTCGCTCGTTTAATCAATATGGGTATCGCACCATATCTAGTTGCCGATTCCCTTTTAGGATCAATCTCCCAACGACTTGTCCGTAAATTATGCCCAATCTGTAAGAAACCACATGAATCCACTCCAGAAGAGATGGCCCTTTTAGGTCTACATGAACCCCATACAATTTATGAACCCTGTGGCTGTCAAGCCTGTAATGGTACTGGTTATAGTGGTCGTATTGGTGTTTTTGAAATCCTAGTCAATAACCACGAGATTAGAAATACAATTATGGATGATAAGTTCACTAGTGAACTTTTAGAAGAAACAGCCCATATTCCATCCTTGCTTGATAATGCCAAGCAGAGGGTTTTAAATGGTGAGACTTCTATCAGTGAATATCAAGAACTAAGCAATGTTATTGATACCAGCAAAGGAGAACAATAATTATGGCAACTCTACTTATTTTAGATGACGATAGAGAGATCTTAGAAAGCCTTGTTAAGACTATAAGCAGTCTTTATCCCCATATGAACATCATTACTCATTCGGATTATCAACGCTTCTTGGATAAGAGTGAGTTTGAAGAATATGAATATGTCCTTTCGGATGTCTTCTTTGGTAATGTCAATGCGATTGAAGTTCACGACAAGATTTCTAAGAAGGGTAAGATACCGGTTGTTTATATGAGTGGTAATGACACTTCTACTTTTGATGTTTATGATGCCCCACATGTTTACTTCTTAAGTAAACCAATCGATGAAGAGAAACTTAAGAAAGCTTTAGAAAAACTTTTTAATATTCAAAGTTTTCTTAAGATTAAATCCTTTAGCAGTGAACATGTTATCGCTTTAAGCGATATCTTGTATCTTGCAAGCGATAAGCGAATTGTCAATATCATCGCTAAGAAAAATCTTTATAGCATCTATGCGAAATTAGATGAATATGCCTATTTATGCGACATGGGCTTTGTGAGAATTGGTAAGAGTTATATTGTTAATAGACAATATATAACTGATAAGAATCGGGACCATGTCATCTTAAGAAATGGTGAGAAGCTACCGATATCCAGGAGTTATCAAAAGGAGTTACAAGATGTTCTCTAATTTGTTGGCAGGCCTATTAACTTTTACTCCTTTATTGGAATATGGTTTAAGGCTTAAAGAAGATAAATGGTATAAGTGGTTGTTATTAATACCACCACTGGTATTTTTCTTCTTGTTTGCTTTCAAGGTTTTAGACCTCAATATCCAATTAGGAACAATTCAATATAACCTCAATCTCGTATTGGCCTTATTGGTTAATACGGGTATCTACTTCTTGTATTATGGACTGGTATCTAAAAAGGGAATCAAGAAGACTGATCACCTTATTTTCCCTTTGACACTTGTCATCGATATCTTAATCAAAATTTTGTTTGGCTGGTTAACCAATAAAGGCTTTAATTTCTACAATACGTGGTATGTAAATGAGAACTTAGTAGTCTTTAATATCAGTTATCTCTTTATCTATTTGACGACTATCTTTACCCTTTTCTTAGGCGATTGGCAGAAGCGGATTAGAGCATCTAAGATTATTCTCTTAGTCTTCGGTTACTTCGTCGGGGCGATGTTATTAGTCTTAGAAGCTGTTATTGATATGCTTACCACAAGTGAGACCATTGATGCGATGACAGTCCTTATGATTGTCTTATTGTTCTTCTTGGTTATCGTGATTGTCTTATTTCTTGTTTATGAATTGAATGAATTCAATCATCAACAACAAAGATTAAAGAAAGCCACTTATAAGAAGGTCAGTGAATATTATGATAAGCAAATCCTTCTTAACCAAGAGGAGTTAATCAAATTAAAACACGATATGAATAACTTCTTGGAAGTTATCAGACTTAAAGATGAGAAGAGTTACCAGGAATTAAAAGATAAAGTAAATAAATACAATGCGGTTTATTTCTGTAAAGATGAACTGTTAAATAAGATTTTGGTTTTAAAAGCCAGTGAAGCTAAGAAGGCAGGCATTGAATTCAATGCCAAGATTAGTCTAGATGGTGATGTAAGCCTTAATGATATTGATAAAATATCTTTGTTTACCAACATCATTGATAATGCGATAACCGCGGCATCCACAAGTGAACAAAAATTAATCAATCTAGAAATTACTTTAGAGAATAAGATGTTACACATCTCTTTAGTAAATTCCTGTGATCAATTGCAGACTAAGAAAGATAAAATCTACCACGGTAAGGGTAGAGAAATAGTTCAAGATATTGTGAAGAAGAACAATGGTAATACCTACTACCACTATGCGAATAAACTCTATTCTCTGCAAATTGTTCTCAATTTGGAAGGTCGGTAATAATTACTTTTGAATTACCAAATATTACAAAGGCTATAACACCCATATAGACTAAGTCTATAATTGGTGTGATATACAATTTTATATCAAGTCTATTTATTTTAGGAGGACGAGACGATGAAAAAAAGAAAAGGTTTTACCTTAGTCGAGTTACTAGTTGTTATTGCTATTTTAGCAATCTTAGCAACTGCTAGTATCGTTGGCTATGCAGCATTTACCGGACGTGCTAAAGAATCCAACCTCAAGAGTGAACTCACCCAATTAAGACAAGTATTAATTGGTGAAGATGAAAATAATGGTGCCTTTGCCATTGGCGAAGAAGGCATTGAATTTGACACAGTTGGTCAACCATATTACTACAAAGTCACAACTGCATACGCTATTGATTACAACTCTGATAGTACAAATGATGTTGAACTTGCAGTTGGTGCATTTGTTTCCAAGAGTAGATATTTAAGCCTTGATGCCCAAGATGATGCTGCTGATTTTGCTACTCATTTTGCTGAAGTTACAACTGAAGCTGAGACATGGGAAGCCATTTTGAGTTTAAATGATGACCTCAAAGATTATCTTTCTGGTACAAAGAGACTTGAATTATTCTCATCCAAGAAAGCTATTGCCTTAGTCGATGACAAAGAAAAGATTGTCGTTGTTTGGACTATTGGCGAACAAGAACTTGGCACTGTTGATTACACTGCTTATCAAAGCATGCATTAATTAGTGCTAAACCCTAATTTGATATTAATTTCCGGAAATTAATATATTTAATCAATCTATTGAAAGGAGAAAAAACAAAGATGATTAAGAATTTAAAGAAAAAGGCCTTTACACTTGTTGAATTATTAGTCGTAATTGCCATTCTTGCGATCTTAGCCACTGCTGGTATCGTTGGATACACATCATTCACTAAGAAAGCGCAAGTTTCAAATGATAATTCATTAGTCGCTGAACTAAACAATTACATCTCTGTCGCAACAGTTGATAACGACTTTAATACTGTTTCCGAAGTTAGAGATGAATTAGTCCCATCGGGTATTGATTTATCAAACTTAACACCTTCTGCCAAGAACCATGGCTATTCTTATGCCTTTAACTTGAAAGAAGAAAAATTCGTTTTATTAGATGGAACATCATTAGCTGATGGCTATTCATTAGCTGCTGATACCAAGACTTGGGATGTCTTCGTCCTAGTCGCCACAAATGCTAAAGCCAACGAATTCATGCAAGCTGGCTATAGTGTTTACTTACAAAACGGTTTTGATGCCGCCGAAGTTAATGCCTCTAAGGGTGTTGACGTTGGTGAAAACAATGGCATCACAGCCATTAACTACACCAATACTGCTACTGCTCAAGATGTAGTTATTCGTACCAATAGTGCATACACCACTTTAACCATCAAAGGTGAACAAGATACAGTCCGTCACTATGGTAACGCTGATGTCATCAATGTTACAGCTGTTGCTATGGCCTCTTACCATGAGAATGGTTCTGTCGCAGTTCTCAATGTTAAGGCTGGTAAAGTTGCTGTTGAAGCCAATGCTTTCGTCGGAAAAGTTGCCGTTGATAAAGATGCAACATCCTCAAGTGTTGCCGTTCAAAATCAGGGTACAATCTTCGCTACTGAAGTCGTAACTTATAACGTTGCAGATAATGGTGCTGTTAGCGTTGAACACTCCGACGAAACAAGCGCAATCGTTACTGCTCTTGAAGAAGAAGTCACAACCTCTAGCGATACCATTAGAGTTGGAAACGCTGATGCGCTAGTCAATTTATCCAACGCCCAAAGCCAAGGCATTGTTACTGGTGCATTAAATATTGAACTTACCGCCGACATTGATTTAACTGGTAGAACCTGGGTTCCTTTTGGCGCCGAAATGGCCGTTGGAACTACATATGGTTTTTCGGGAACGATTGATGGTAAGAGCCATAAGATTATTGGATTAGGCAATGGTAATTATGAGAGCATCGCCAAAATTTCTCAAAACCAAACAACAAACATCACTGGCTATATTTATGCTTTTATTGCCACAGTCCAAGATGTTGTAACCGTCAAGAATATTACATTTGATAAAGTTGCAATTGATGCTAATGGCGCAAAAGTTTGTGCAGCTGTTATTGGAGATACAGAAGGAGCTACTAATGTAACCATTTTTAACGTTAAAGTCAATGGCTCCATAAACGCAAAAGATAAAGCCGCTGGCTTAATTGGCTACGCCAAAGGAAATACCACTCTAGAAAACTGCACAGTTAACATTGATATTGTTGCTCAAGATTTTAGAGCTGGTGGTTTGATTGGATATATTTCCGCGGGCGTGCATACAGTAACTATAAACAATTGTTCTACCGCTGGTAGCATTCGCAGCAATAGCACAAACGGAAAATGGTTAGGCGTATTAGCTGGTGGAATGGCTGCTCAAAGTAATAATTTCAATCAACTACATTTAGTTGTAACCAGTTTTTCAACAACAATGTCCGTAGAAGCGTATGCCTCCCATAGCACTTATGCTGCAACACCATTTGTTTTTGCGGAAAAAACTATCCTTGTTTTACAAGGCGCCTATACTTCATCGCTCCCAGATAATTCAAGCAATTTCTCTATCACGAGATAAAGAATATGAATTAATTGTTGATGCATTATTATTTCATAATAAAAAGAGAGGAATATTCCTCTCTTTTTACTTTGTTATTCTAAAATAGTGTTTAGGCGTTAGGATAAGTGCTGCCACTACCGCCATTTCCATCTAATCCATATGCACAATTGTATCCGTCGTTGGCTGAACAAGTGTTATTGTTAACAACTAAACTACTGGCAGTACTAACCGCATAACCCATTGCAAAAACAATAGAGGCTCCACGATCGATGGTTTGAATTGTTCCAGTATTTGTATTTCCGGTAACAGTAATATGATTACTAGAAGTCAACATTGCAATAACGATACCAGCAATGTTTTCTAACTCAACTAAACTATTTGCGTATGAAATATTTCCACTATTACTACATCCAGTTAGTGTTAAGGATCCGGCAGTTGAAATGAAACCTAAGATGCCAGCGCCTTTCTTTTGGTTTGTTCCTAAAATGGTGATATCAGCACTGTTTGAACAATTGGAAATGTTGGTTGCTCCCTTTGAATAGATTTTACCAACAACACCAGCAACAGAGTCCAAAGCCTTAATAGAGCCAGAAACTCTAATATTCGAAATGGTAATATCGCCAGTATAGTTAGAGTTGATTGTTCCTGATGTGCTCTTTGCCGCTTTGACATCAGCACCAACTAATGCGCCACACATATTGGATTGTGGGGCATCGATATTAACTTCTGTAAAGATTAAATTCTTTAATGTGACTGCAGCAGTATTATTTGTTTTGTGTCCAATAATACCGAATAGACCGTAGGCATAGCCAGAAGAGTTGGAGGTTGATGTAGTAAATGTTGCATTATCAGCAGTTGCTTCATATCCTGCATTAGTTAAGCCTTTGATTGTATGGTTTTGGCCATCGAATGTTCCGGAGAATGGATTATTACTATTGCCAATTGGAGTCCAAACAACACCAGTTAAATCTAAATCTGCGCCTAGTTTAACAGTTAAACCAGTATAGTCTTGACCACCATTAACTCTATCTCTAAATTCATGTAATTGAGATAATGTGGTAATAGCAGTTTCGACAGATGTGGCCGTTCCCATAGAGGCAGCTTCATCACTTCCATTATGGACAACATAACCAGAACCTGTTGCTGTAACTTTGTTAGATTCTTCAGCAATCGCACTGCTATCAACTGTACCTACATAACCATTGACGACAACGGCAGCGGTATCGTTTGTGGCTGTAGAAGCCAAAGCAACTTCTTTAATATAACCGCCATTTTCAACAACGATTCTACCTGCTGTTAAATTCGCAACATTAACAACAGAGCCTGTTTCGTGGTAAGAAGAATTCTTAATGGCAGTAACATTTAATGTATCTAAGTTATTGTAGTGGTAAACCACATCGTTTGGAGCATTAACAGTTAATGTTCCACCTTTGGTACGAATAACTACGCCATTACTCTTGTTTTTTGGTCAAATTTTCTCCAGGAACTGCTAAAAAGCAATAGTATTTGGAGGAAATATATGATTTATGATTATCGTTTAAAATAAAAAAAGAGAGGAATCATCCTCTCTTTTCTATGCTAATTTAATCCAGTATATTATCTTGGAGTTAAAGTAACTGAACCATTAGAGTTAGCAGTGACACTATATGTTGTAGAACCACTAACGTAATACCATGTGCCTGCATCTTTGACATAGCAATCAGCAATGACCCAAATACCAACACCACCAACTAATTTACCGCACTTGGCAGCATCAGTTGTGTACTTGTTGTAGAATATTCCACCGAATGTTCCACTATTGTGTGATAATGTAGCAACAGCTCTATTAGCAATAACTTCACTTGTTAAGTTGGTAGTATTGTTAGCAACGTTCCAACTTGTAATCTTGTTGTTTTCGCAGAGCATTTCTGGGCATCTATCATTTGCATTTGTTGATTGGAACTTATCGGCATAGGCGCCTGTTCCAACAACAATATCACGGTAGTTGTCAACAAACTTATTACCAGTAATTGTAACACTGCCTAAGGCAATGCCCTTTTCGGCTTTGATCTTAATGGCGGCACCGGTATCGGAATCTTCTAAATTACCAGAAGCATCAACGATGGCTGGGACACTTGTCGCACCCTTTGGAGCACCTTTGAATGTTGAGTTTTTAATGGTAATGTTGGATGAAACAGTTGTACATTGAATATCAACTAAAGATAGGGATTGCAAATCTGAGTTGTTTCCAGCTTGAGCAATTGTTAAGTTGGTTGCATCAAATTCACAGTTGTCAATGGTAATAGAGGCAACGTTAGAAGCCTTAATACCTTTTGTTAAACTGGCAGCAATTGTCATATTTTTGAACACGGCTGTGCAAGCAGCATTTAAGTAAATGGCGGCATCTTCATCGGCTGTACCTCTTCCACCATTATCAAGGACACCACCATCAAATGTGATTGTTCCGGTGAAGCCTTGAGCGTTAATTGAGGTTGTATAGATGTTTTCGAATTTAATAGTTCCACTACCAGAAACAGTGGCTTTTAACTTTGTAAAGTTACCAACGATTGTTCCGCCAGTGATGGCAACATTTGTATCAGTGTCAACTAATAAAATCATGGTGCCACTAGCAAATGAAGATGGTAAAGCGTCAACGGCTGTGCCATTAACGATAGCAACAGCAATGTCTAAATTTTCACTATTTGCAACTTCAACAGCTTCTGGTTGGTTGTTTCCACTCATTGGAACAACAGATGTATCGGTCGCAACATAAGTTGTAACTTCGCCATCAACTTTAATCTTGGCTGTATCAGCAGTTGTGGCAGTGACTTGGACTAAAGTAACTGTAGCGCCTTGAGCGACTTCTAAGTTACCCTTAGCTAATTTGACAACACGGGCATTTCCGTGTTCATGGAAGGAAGCCATAGCGACTTCTTGAATATCAATTGTGCCAACATTACCAAAGTGTTTAACACTACCTTTGGTATTGATGGTTAAAGCTGTATCAAAACTATTGGTACGAATAACTACATCTTGCGTATACGTTCATAGGAATTTCCCCTTATTTTTCCGAGGAAACATATCAAATCAATTAAAAGAGGATTGATAGAGGCGATTTTTAACTAAACTCCAATTCTTTGGAGTTTTATCTTTAATACATACAAAGTGTTTGCTATAATTTTGTAAAAGGTGGTGTGAAGATGCTAAAACAGATCAAACAAAAGGTAATTGAAGCCATTACATCGGTGTTACCGGTGGCTTTAATTGTCTTAGTTTTATATTTCACACCCTTAGTTTCCATGACCAGTCATGAACTCGTTACTTTTATAATTGCCACGCTTATTCTCATTTTAGGTATTGCCTTATTTAATCTCGGTTCTGATTTATCAATGACACCTATGGGAATGGCTATTGGTAGTGGCCTTACTAAGCGGAAGAAATTTAAGCTATTAGGCTTAATCTGTTTAGTCTTTGGTATCTTGATTACCATTGCGGAGCCGGATTTAACTGTCCTTGCAAGTCAAGTCAAAGAAGCTATTAACAGCACTGCTTTTGTTTTAGTTATCGCAGCTGGCGTTGGACTATTATTAGTATCTGCTGTCTTTAGAATTATTTTTAAACGTAAACTATCACCCATCATTTCTTTCTTATATCTTGTTATATTTGCTTTAACGGGTATGGTGGCTGTTAGTGGCCATAGTCAATTGTTACCTCTAGCATTTGATTCTGGTGGTGTCACCACCGGTCCAGTTACGGTTCCTTTCATTATGGCTTTAGGTGTTGGTATTTCCAGGACCCTCGGTGGTCGTAACAGTGAAGAGAATAGTTTCGGTTTAGTAGCTTTATGTTCGATTGGTCCTGTTATTGCGGTTTTATTAGTGAGTTTATTTATGGATAATAATCTTACTTTTGCTGTCCCAAGTTATAGTTTATCAGCTGAACTTGGTAGTGCGATTCTTACCACTTTCTTACATGTTCTAGCAGAAGTTGCGGTTGCGATGGGTATTATTGTAGCCTTCTTCTTTATCGTGAATTTCACGATCTTAAAATTAAAGAAGGATAGGATTATCCAAATAATGATTGGTATCGGTTATACCTTTGCTGGATTGGTTTTATTCTTAACAGCTGCTAATATCGGCTATATGCCTATTGGCTATCTATTGGGAGAGCAGATTGCTAATTCCAGTGAAACAGTAATGGTTATTGTTGGCTTTGTCTTAGGCTTAGTTGTTGTCTTAGCAGAGCCGGCCATCCATGTCTTAAATAAACAAGTATCTGATGTTACATCAGGGAAGGTATCTAAAAGATCAATGCTTATAGCATTGAGTATTGGTGTTGGTCTATCAATAGGTTTATCGATGATTAGAATCATTTATGACTTTTCGATCCTTTATTACCTCATTCCTGGTTATATCATCTCCTTATATCTCGCGTTCTTTGTTCCACCTCTATATACTGCTATTGCGTTTGATTCTGGTGGTGTGGCCAGTGGTCCTCTTACCTCAACCTTTATTTTGCCTTTCGCGATTGGGGCCTGTTTGGTAATTCAAGGTGAAGGTAATATTTTAAGCGATGCTTTTGGTATTGTCGCCATGGTGGCGATGACACCTTTAATCACTATTCAATTATTAGGCTTTAAATCAATCGCGAGTACAAGACTTAGAGAAAGACGGTCTATGCGTCGCGTTTTAAGTGCGGATGATCAGCAAATCATTCGCTTTAGATAGGGGGTATAGATATGGCGCGTAAGAAAAAGATAAATGCCCCCAGTGGTGTCCAGGCCTTAAAGTTATTAATTGTCATCGTCTATTGGCGGAAGATGGACTCATTTATTGATGTCATCGAAGAACAAGAAATCAATATGGTTATGATTTTACAAGGAAGAGGAACGGGAAGACTGAGAAGAAGAGAACTATTCGGTTTTGATGAACAAGAACGGGCCGTCATTGTCGCGACGGTTCGGGAAGATAAAGAGAAGGCGACCCTAGAGATGTTAGAAGATCGCTTCTCCCGTTTAAAAGATAGTGAAGGCGTAGCCTTTACATGTCCGATGGATAGTTTAATCGGTGTAGCTATCTATCAATTCTTAAGCAATCAAAAGGTAGGGTGATACTATGAATGAATTTAAAGCAATTGTCTGTATTATGAATGAAGGTTATATTGATGATGCCTTGGATGAGGCGAAAAGATTAGGAGCTAAAGGTGGCACTGTTATCAAAGCCAGAGGCACCGCTCCTAAACAAGCTGAAAGCATCTATAACATTGTCATTCAACCCGAGAAAGAAATCCTATTAATGGTTGTTGCTAATGAATTAGTAGACCCAATTTTAAATGCCCTTTATGTGAAGGTTGGCACCGATACACCAGCTATGGGTATTGCTTTCGCAATGCCTGTTGATAATGAGGTTGGTATCACCAAATAGATATGGAACCATATTTAATTGTTATCCTATCCCTTATCGGTTTATTAATAATTGTTTTCTTAATCCAGTTATACCGAATTTATAGGATAACTTTTAAGAATAAACAAAAACCCTTAATTGATGACTATTATTATCTAGAACATCATTATTATGACTCCTATCGTGAATTTATCACTCAGGGGATAGAAGATATCAGAAAACTCAAATATCAAGAATTATGGCTTAGAAGTCATAACAACTATAAACTTTATGGAAGATATTATCATTATTATGATAACGCACCCGTTATCATCTTTGCCCATGGCTTTAGAAGCACTGGTATTAGAGACTTTGTGGTCGCGATACCAACGATGATTAAAGAAGGTTATAACATTCTTGTTATTGATCAAAGAGGTCATGGTAAAAGCGATGGTAACAAATTATGCTTTGGGGAACTTGAACGCTTTGACATCTTAGAATGGACTGAGAAAATAATCGAATTAGAAGGTAAAGATGTGAAGATCTTCTATTTTGGCTTATCCATGGGGGCGGGAAGTGTATTGATGGCTGAATCCTTAGATTTACCTAACAATGTTTGTGGTATTATTGCCGATTCCGCCTATTCCACACCGATTGAAACCATAAGAGAAGTGGCCCAATATCAATTACACGTCCATAAGGTTATCGCTGGTTGGATGGTTTACTTGTCTGCTTTCTTATTCGCCCATTTCAATCTCAATAAGACTGATTGCTTAAGATCGATTAAAGGTAAGAATATACCTATCCTTTTAATCCAAGGGGATAAAGACCGCTTAGTCCCGATGTGGATGTGTGAAGAAGTAGTAGAAGCAGGTGGGCCTATGGTCCAACTAGAAGTCTTTAAAGAGACTGGTCATATGTTAAGCAGTTTAAAAGAAACTGAACGTTATCAGAAACTAATAATTGATTTCTGTAAGAAGTGGAGTGATAAAGATGAAACTCAATCTAAGTAAAGAAGATAAAGAAAGAGTGGAGACTCTTTTCGCTTATAAAGAATTAAATATGGTTACCAATGAGGTAATAAGGGATTACCTCCAATACAATTCGCGTTTCATCAAAGCTAAGATGATTAAAGATATCAATCCTTCTAATGAAGAGAAGGCCTTTTATTATTTCTTAAAAGCCTATTTTGATGAAGAATACTATGAACATCTTAAACTGATGGGGGTAGATATTAATTATCCCCGTAAGATGGTTCATCAACTAGATCCATCTAAATATGAAAATAATCCTTATAATAAGAATATTAAGATTAGAAATCTTAAAGGTAAGGACTGGATTTTTAAAAACAGTACCTATCAACCTTATGAAGGTTTTGTTTATCAAGATTTAGATGTGATCGGTGATTATTATCTAGAAATACCGCAAATCGGGTTCTTTGATAAAGCTTTTAAATACCTTGAAGTCTATCAAGATGGTAAGGAGTGGATGAGCATCACTCCCAATGAGATTGAAACGATGGAGGAGGGAATTAAAGGCTGCTATGGTGATGTGGTCACTTATGGTTTGGGCCTTGGCTATTTCGCCTATATGGCAAGCCTTAAAGAAAATGTTAAAAGTGTGACCATTATCGAATTAGATAAAGAGGTTACTAACCTCTTTAAGGAAAACATCCTGCCTTTATTCGAAGCCAAAGATAAGATTAAGATTATCCAAAAGGATGCTTTAGAATATGCGAAAGAAAAGCACCATCACGATTATGCCTTTATTGATTTATGGCATGATGCCAGGGATGGCCTTGATTGGTATTTGAAACTAAAGAAATATGAACAAGATGATTGTACATATTGTTATTGGATTGAGAAGTCCATCTTAACTTTGTTAAGAAGAGCTGTCTTAGTTGTCTTAGAAGATGAATTAAATGGCTTTGATAGTAAGGTATATGACAATGATGATTTAGATCTCTTGTTTAAATCCATATCTTTGTATCTCAAAGATTATCCTGTTAATGGGTATTTGGATATTAAAAAACTCTTAAGTGAAGAATCGTTAAGAGAATTGGTGAAAAACTTATAAATTGACAAAGTCCATTTTATTATTAAAATGAGTAGTGCGAAAGGGGGATAAGAAATGATAGATGTCCTATTAGATGCTTTAATCGATAGCCTTAAAGTCTTAGGTGTGGCCTTTATCCTTTTTGTTATTCTCTCCTTTATTGAAAACTCATTGGCATCACGCCTATCAAAATCGCGCAAATTTGGTCCCCTAGTCGGTGCTTTAGTTGGCGTTGTTCCTCAATGTGGAGTCTCGGTTGTCGCCAGTGATTTATATCTTAAAAAAGCAATAACTATGGGTACGTTATTAGCGGTTTTCATCTCTTGTTCGGATGAATCATTACCCATTTTATTAGCATCATCTTATTGGTATCACGGCCTAATTCTAATTGGTATCAAATTCTTAGCTGGTTTTGTCGTAGGTTTAATTGTTGATATTGTTTATCAGAGAAAAGCGGAATTATATGACAACCCAGATAATGAAGTTCATGTCGGTTGTTGTGGTCATCATATCGATGATAATGAAGAGCCACCATTACATACCCATTTAATTCACCCCTTATTACATTCTTTGAAGATTTTTGTTTATGTTTTTGTCATTAACATTATCTTTGGTATTATCATTTTCTATGTCGGGGAAGATAATATCTTAAATTTCTTAGTAACTAACAAATATCTATCACCATTATTTGCGACTTTGATTGGTTTTATTCCTAACTGTGTCTCAAGTGTAATCATCAGTGAGTTCTATTTAGTTGGTGGTATTCCTTTCAGTGCCTTAATTGCTGGTTTAACAGTTAATGCCGGCTTAGGTATGGCCTATTTATTCAAATCTAAACAAGGCTTAAAACACCTTTGGCTTATTATCCTAATTTTATTTGTTGTCGCTTTAGCTTTAGGTTATGGCCTAATCTTTATCGCTTTCTAGGAGTATTTATGATTATCAAGACCTTAGTTGAGAATCGGACTATATCAGAAAACTTTAAACCCAAGCATGGTTTATCCCTTTATCTTGAGACCAAGAAACATAAGATCTTATTCGATGTCGGTTCGACATCTTTATTCTTAATCAATGCTTCTAAGTTAGGAGTCAATATCAAAGATATTGATATCTTAGTTATCTCTCATGGTCATCTCGATCACGGCGGTGCTTTAAAAGCTTTCTTGGATAACAATTCTAAGGCGAGAATCTATGTATCTAGACATATCTTTGATAAACATTATTTAGAAGGCAAAGATGAGTTGCTTGATGTCAGTTTAGAATATTATCCCGAATATCAAGATCGCTTTATCTATGTTGATGATTATCTAGAAATTGATGAAGAACTAGTCTTAATAAGTAAGGCTTTAGGATCTATTTATAATCCCACCAATAACAAGAGATTATATAAGAAGATAGAAGGGGAATTAGTCAATGATGATTTTAATCATGAACAACATCTTTATGTGAGAGAAAATAAGAACCTTCTTATCTGCGGTTGTTGTCATAGTGGCCTTATCAATGTCTTAGATAGGGTAGAGAATCTAGGACTTCCTAAACCTGATAAGATTATTAGCGGTCTTCATCTTTTAGATCCTATCAGTAAGATAAGTGAGGATGATGAATTTATTAATGGATTAGGAAAAGAATTATTAAATAGAGGTATCAATCTCTATACCTGTCATTGCACAGGTTATGACAATTATTTAAAATTAAAAACCATCCTTAGGGATGATATTAACTATCTTGCGACAGGAGAGATTATCAAATTATGATGCACTTTACAGATGAGATTTATCCTTTTAATGGCTTAAAAAGTTACCGCAAATGTAGTCGGGGCTTTGTTTTTGATGAGCATAATAGAGTCGCGATGATGCATATTGTTAGCAAGGATGAATTCGGTGAACGTGATCATTATGAATTGCCGGGTGGTGGTAGGATAGGTAATGAAACTTATGCCAATTGCTTTTGGCGAGAAGCTGGCGAAGAACTCGGATTATTAATTTATGATCCCGAATATTTAACAACTATCACTTATGATTACAATTTGTTGGGATGTAGGACTAAAGCTAAAATCTTCTACGCTCGTAAAAGGTGTGATTTCATGACATTTTGGACACCTTTAGAGAAAAAGCTGTTCGCTGGTATTGAGTGGCGTACAATTGATGAATGGATTGATTATCTTGGAAAAAACCTTGGTGAGGGTGTTAATTATCTTGTCCAAAGAAGGGATCTATATTTATTTCGACTTTTAAAAGATACTTTACTTTTAAACTAGAAAAAGCTACAATATTAAAGCACTAGATATGGCGGAAGTGGCGAAGTGGTTAACGCACCTGACTGTGGATCAGGCATTCGTGGGTTCGAGACCCATTTTCCGCCCCAATTTTGTTTAAAAAGCCAACAGTTTAGTCATAGAAAATTGAAACTTGCAGTTTTTGACTAAAAGATAAAGAGCATATATTTGAATATGCTCTTTTTTCTTTGTCTTTAAATAACTGAATATACATCATATAACAAATTTTAAAACTTTTATAAAAATAATTGACAAATCAAAAACTATTATATATAATTCAATAGTAAACAAAATTTAATAAGGAGGCGATATTTTGAATGTTCAATATAAAAAAGGTGTTATAGAATTATGTATTTTGTCCATATTGTGTAAAAAAGATATGTATGGATATGAGTTATCTGAATACATTTCAAAAAAAATTGATATTTCAGATGGAACTGTTTACCCTATCCTAAGAAAATTAAAAGCTGATGGGCTTGTAAAAACTTATCTGTCTGAAGATAGCGGTGGTCCACCACGAAAATACTATTCTGTCACAGATACAGGAAGAAAACAATTTAATGCAGATAGTAAAGATTGGCTTGAGTTCGCTAGCACAATAAGTCAAATATTAAAAGGAGATGATAAAAATGAATAAAAAAGAATATTTAGAAGAATTGAGAAAAGAATTAAAAATAAATAATGTAAATGAAATTGAAGATGTTATTTCAGAATATGAAGAACATTTTAAATTTAAAATTGAAGAAGGTTTAACAGAAGAAGAAATTGCAAAAAAATTATCTAACCCAAAAGAAATTGCAAAAGAATATGCAATAAGCAATGCTCCTATTAATAAATATGAAAAAGGAGCAAAGACAACAGGAGTTGTTTTTATGTCAATTCCTCTCACAATGATTTATATTTTAATTTGTGCTTCTGTTATTGTTATTGGTGCATTTTCTATTGCAAGTTTGACCGCTGGATTTTGTTTGATTACAACATTAAATATTGCAGGTTTAATTCCCGCAATGCCATATTTCCCAGCATTAATACTTGGAATTGCTTGCTTAGGACTTAGTGTTATTGCTTGTATTGGGACGATATATATGTTCTTATATGTAAAACAATGGGGAAAAGTTTATGAAAGATGGTGTAAAAACATTATAAACAATCATCGTTATCCTTCGCTTTCTATGCATCCACAAATTTCAAAGAAAGTTTCTTCAAAATTAAAACTTATTGCAATCATCAGTCTTGTTTGCTTTGTTGCAGCATTTATTATCGCTTATTTTGCGCTTTGCATTTCTGCTGGTTCAATGGAGCCTTGGCATACATATAATTGGTTTAATTAAACAAAAAAAGATACTTAGAATTCTGAGTGTCTTTTTTTGCAAGTTTCAAAAGTCTTTAACCTTGTATTGGTTTTTCTTTTGAAAATATAATTCACGAGCCATAGGCTCGTTATTGACATCTGGGAGCTAGTAAGTTATAATCAATTTAGTTGAAGGGTGGGTTACTCATGTAACCTACTTTTTATTTTCCCTTTCAACTAGAATTAAAATGGACACTATCAGTAGCAGAACTATTATTAGTTCACCCACTGTGTTCTCCTTTCTTAGCAATCCCCAATCGATAACAAGCCGTTAGCCTATGAAATATGATCATGAGATAAATCCTCTGATCTTAGAAAGGTCTAATAACCCTTCTATAATCAACATGGATATTTTTAGGTAATTATCCTAAATCTTTTTTTATTTTTTGCTATAATAAATAAAAAGAGGAGTGGTGATATGGGTAGATCTTTCAGTGCCCTTATGGTTGATTTTTATTTTAGGCAGCACTCAGCCTGGCGTCGTTCTAAACCTCATAATACGAAGTCGTTTGACAAGATGTTAGCACGCAATACTAAACAGACTTTGGCTTTTACCAAAGAAAAAGTTCAAAAATATGTTAAGAGTGAAGTTAAATTAACTGAGTTTGAAGGCCGTAAAGTGTTTGCTTTTGGTAATCAATCTTCACAAACAACACTTATCTATTTCATCGGCAGTGCTTATGTTGAATCACCAACTAAATATCACTTCAAGATGTTAAACAAGATGGCTGAACAATACGGTTATAAGATTGTCGTTCCTATCTATCACACCATCCAAGAATCGGATTATGAGCAGGAATATCCTGTCTTAAGAAAGATTTATGAGTATTATAGTTCTTATGCTTCTAAGGTAATTGTTGGTGGTGATAGCTCAGGAGGCGGACTAGCTGTTGGCCTATCTTATTATCTTCAAGATAATAATATCCGTAAACCCGATTTATTATTACTGATATCACCTTGGGTGGATGTCAGTGTTGTTAATAATAAATATGTACCTGAATTAAAACATGATCACATGGTCTATCCTGAAAGGATGGATAAGGTAGCAACGATGTGGGCTAAAGGGGAAGAGAATTTCCAAAACAAATTGGTGTCACCTATCTATGGTCCTATCGAAACTTTACCACCCATTATCCTTGTTTATGGGACCTATGAATTCCTCTATCGGAGTATTAAGGAGTTAGAAGAGAAACTTAAAAGCACTAGAGTTCCTTTAGTACTTCATAGTTATCCTAAGATGGGTCATTCCTTCCCGGTCTATCCGATAAAAGAAGCGAATCAAGTTTTAAGTGAAATAAAAGAAGATATTAAGAAACTTTTGGTTGTCTAAATAGACAATCAAGTTTATAATTATAGAATGAGAAAAGGAGAGATAGTATGATTCCTGTCCTAGCTTTAGAGCCAGTCCATATTCTCGGTATCGTCATCGTTGCCGTTATTATTCTCGGTATTGTCGCTTACTTTATAGTCGACCATTTCCGGAACAAGAAATTCATCGAGAATATTGAAAAACAAAAAGAAGAAAGAGAGCAACATGCCGCGGAAAGAGAAGAGGCTGTTATCGAATATCGGAAAAACAAAAATGTCGAAGAAAGTTTCTTAAATGAAGAAGCTAAAAAAGAGGCTATTAGCCAAGCTAAAAAGTTTAGCATTGGCAAACGCTTAACCGTTCCCGCAAGTATTGAAGACTGCGAGAAATTAAGCGATGAAGAAGCCGAAGGTGCTATTATTCTTGTCAAAGATGAGAAGGTCTATGATAACAAGATTAGAGAAATCGTTGTTACCACTACCCAATTAAATGCTTTTGAAGAAAACGCGACTGTTAATCCTTTAACCCTTATCGAAAAAGGTATCATTCCTAAATACGGACACTATTACTTGAAGATTCAAGCAAAAGCTCCTTTGAAAAAAGCCCTCAACGTTGAGGCACATGAGTATGATGAGCACGCTGCTAAGATGATTTTATTAGCTGGCGGTTCAGTTATAAAAGTAATATAGGAAAGGGGAAAAACATGGGCGAATATGTCAAGACATATGATGGTCTTCAATGGATTATTAAATTAATCCTTGCTATCATCCCAATTACCGGTTGGGTAAATGCTATTCTCTACAGATTAGCCAAAGGCCATTTAATTGCTGGTGTTCTCTGTATCTTCTTCGGTTGGATCTTCTGGGTCATCGATTTGATTACAGTTATCTTAAACGGTAAGCCAGTACTCTTTGCTGATTAATTAGTAAAGAATTAAATAAAAGAAGACTCTTCGGAGTCTTTTTTGTTGATAACAAAAAAATATGGTATATAATAATCTCATTGATTGAAGGTGGAGTTATGAAGCATTCGATGGATATGACAACGGGTAATCTTTTTAAAAAGATTCTTTTTTATTCATTACCTATCATGGCCACTAGTTTCCTTCAACTTTTCTATAATACTTGTGATGTTATCGTTGTTGGCCAGTTTGCGGGCAGTGATGCCTTGGCAGCTGTCGGGGCCAATACCGCTTTAATAAACCTAATTGTTACTTTCTTTTTGGGACTATCAGTAGGGGCGAGCGTTGTCTATGCTAGAGCCATCGGGGCCAAAGATTATGACAAAGCTAACAGAACAGCCCATACCGCTGTTGTTATCAGCTTAATAAGTGGTGTTTTATTAACCGTTGTTGGTCTAATTGGTGCGAAACAATTCCTAACTTGGATGGCTTGTCCCGAAGAGGTTTTAGATCTTGCAACCATTTATTTAAGGATATATGCAGCCGGTTTCATTTTTAATGTCTATTATTACTACACCTCCGCAGTTGTGAGAGCTCATGGTGATACCAAACGGCCTTTGCTTATCTTAGCGGCTGCTGGTATTTTAAACATTTGTTTAAACCTCTTATTTGTTATTGTCTTTAAGATGAGTGTGGCGGGTGTTGCTTTAGCGACCATTATTTCTCAAGCCACATCCTCGATTATCATTACCATTATAATGGTAAAGGAGAAGAGTTCCTTACATTTATCTTTAAAGGCTTTAAAAGTTGATAAAGAAATTTTAAAAGACATAATCAAGATTGGTATTCCATCAGGTCTACAAGGCAGTTTGTTCTCAATCTCTAATGTTATTATTCAGTCCTCAATCAACGGTTTTGGAACTGTGACAATGGCTGGTAATACCTCCGCCCAAAACATCGAAGCTTTTGTTTTGGTGGCTATGAATTCCTTTACCCAAGCAGCTTTGAATTTTTCGGGTCAAAACTATGGGGCGAGAAATATGAAAAACATTTATAAAGTAATGTTCTATTCAGTCTTTTATGCAGTAATGGCCGGCCTTATTTTGGGTTTAACTGCCTATTTATTAGGTGGTTATATCTTACAACTTTATAGCACTGATACTGCTGTTATAACAGTGGGTCTAAAGCGAATGTCTTATGTCTGTGCCACCTATGCTTTGTGCGGGTTTATGGATGCGTTAGCGGGCTCTTTAAGAGGAATAGGTCATTCCTTTACGCCAATGGTAGTCACGGTTTTAGGTATCTGCGTTTATCGGGTTGTTTGGATTTATACCATCTTTGGTGAACACCATACCTTAGATATGCTTTATATAACTTATCCTATCTCCTGGATTTTAACAGGAGCTGTTCTTGTTGCTTGTGCCTTTATTGCTTATCCACGCCTTAGCAAGGTTTTAAAAGTTACAAATTCATAGAATTTGGACTTTAAAAGTCAAAGCAGTGTGCTATAATAAGAGTGTATCGTAGCATGAATAGTGCACAAAACAATATGGAGGAAAAATATAGAATGAAAAAAGTTGTTATCGTTTCCGCTTGTAGAACCCCAATTGGTTCATACGGTGGTGCTCTTAAGGACGTTTCAGCTCGTACCTTAGGTGCTGTCGCCGCCAAAGAAGCTATCAAGAGAGCTGGTTTAAAACCAGAACAAATCGAAGAAGCTTATGTTGGAAACATTTTAGCTGCTGGCAATGGTCAAAACGTTGCCCGTCAAGTTATTTTAGATGCTGGTTTACCAGTTGAAGTCCCAGCCATGACCATTAATATCGTCTGTGGTTCCGGTCTCCGTTCCGTCTCATTAGCCGCTCAATCTATCCTAAGTGGTAATGCCGAAATCGTTTTAGCTGGTGGTACTGAGAGTATGTCCAATGCTCCATACTTACTACCAAAAGCCCGTTGGGGTGCTAGAATGGGCAACACACCATTAGTTGATATGATGATCTCCGATGGTTTAAGTGACATCTACAATGGTTGCCATATGGGTATCACCGCTGAAGAAGTTGCCAAACGTTGGAATCTCAGCAGAGAAGAACAAGATGAGTTCGCTTGCAGATCTCAAAACAGAGCTGAAGCTGCTCAAAAAGCTGGTAAATTCGAAGAAGAAATCGTTCCAGTAGTCATCCAAACAAGAAAAGGCGAAGTCGTTGTTGACAAAGATGAATTCATCAAATACGGTGTCACAATGGAATCCTTAGCCAAAGCCAAACCAGCCTTCGCAGTTGGTAAATACAAAGAAACATATAACGGCGGTACCGTTACTGCTGGTAATGCTTCTGGTATCAATGATGGCGCCGCTTTCGTCGTCGTCATGAGCGAAGAAAAAGCCAAAGAATTAGGCTGCCCAATCTTAGCCGAAATCGTCGCTTGGGGAACCAAGGGTGTTGATCCATTCATCATGGGTGTTGGCCCAATCCCAGCTACAAGAGAAGCTTTAAGAAGAGCAAATTGGAAGATTGAAGACTTAGATCTTTATGAAGCCAATGAAGCCTTCGCTGCCCAATCCTTAGCCGTTGGTAAAGAATTAGGTTTCGATACTGAAAAATTAAATGTCAATGGTGGCGCTATTGCTTTAGGTCACCCAATTGGCTCCTCTGGTTGCCGTATCCTCGTCACCCTCTTATACGAAATGAAGAGAAGAGGCGCCCACAAAGGTTTAGCTACCCTTTGTATCGGCGGTGGTATGGGTACAGCCTTACTAGTCGAACGCAAATAATTTAAGTTCAAAATAATTTAGATGAGGGGTTGCACTATTCCCCCTCATCTACCTATTATGCTATAGATACAAATTAATAATTTTTTAAAAAATTAAATAATCAGACCGAGAGCAAAATCTCGGTCTCTTTTATTTTGAAAAATAAAAAGATATCCGAAGATATCTTAGATAATGTTTCGTAATAGATTGACGATTGCTTCTGTGCTCGGAGGTGTTATCCAACCCCAGTTAACAAATAATTCGTAGAAGACGTTAACAACGACATAGGTTAGAACAGCTCCAGCAGCAGTCATTAAGATAGTGAAGACAACTCTTAAGACATCACTACGCAAAATCTTGATTAAAGAGATGTTTAAGAAGATATTGATAACTGCGAGAATGAAAGCGAAAAAGATGACGCTTGGATTCCAGAAAAGACAGTAGATAACGGGAAGAATAATGGCAAACCATTTGATACCACTTTTGATTCTAGGGAAGAGTTTAAATTCTTTGCCATCGACATAGAATTGGGGATGATCTGCTACAGGAATGACAACAGCAATGATTCTATCCCTGCCTAAGTTAGGATCATAGTAAGAGTATTGACCTCTTCTTCTATCAACTAAAGTAGCCTTTTCACCATTGGCGTAGATTGCTTTAACGCCAAAAAAAAGACCGCTGACAATATTGATATCAATGCCCCGTTCTACAGGTGGATACTTGAAACCTATTCTCACAAGCAACATCCTTTCTAATTTTAAATAGTATAACACATCGTTAAATAATTGACTATACTTAATTGAAAGTAAACCTTTAAATAGGTATAATAGATAAAAGGAGGAAAGATATGGAATTTGCACGTCCCTGGCAGAGATTTATTGCTTCCATAATCGATACAGCAGTTTTTGCTGTCTTTTGTTATCTCCTTTATTTATTGATTCCTAATCCAACAGCCACCGAAGCTTTGGGTAACCTTTTCAAGGATTTCTTTACCTTTAATTGGAGTTTTAGTGCCTTTGTTGATAATATTACTTTGATGAGCAATGGTAGAGCTTTATTGTATTTTTTTATTGCTTTTGCGTTCTATCTAATCATCTATGTCATCGTTCCTTGTATAACCGATGGTAAGACCTTGGGCAAATACATTATGCGGATACGTATTGTGAAATTAAGCGAGAAAAGGATGTCTTTTGGCACCTTGTTTTTAAGACAAATCGTAAGTGTGTTCTTAGATTTCTATAGCATGGGTATTACGCTTATCATTTCTTTATTTTCTATCTTTTATGCAAAAGGCAACCGAATTGTTCACGACCGGATGACCAATACATTAGTAGTAAAGGAATGATATTATGCAAGTTGAAAACAAAGAAGTAATCGACCTTTTAGATAACGAAGGTAAACTTACTAAACCTGGCTTTGCCAAGAAATTAAATTACACATATCATCGCAATGCCATTAAGGCACCGTCTTTAAGAATCAAGGAATGGGATTATTATTACCTAGGTAATGATAAATATGGTATTGCTTTAACCATAGCAGATAATTCTTATATGGCCCTTATTAGTGCCTCTTTTTTAGATTTCACTAAACCTAAAGAAAAGACCACCTCAGTTATGAAGTGGCTTACCTTTGGTAAATTGCATTTACCATCGACATCGACCTTTGGTGATACAACCTATAGTGATAATCGTGTTAATATGCGTTTTATCAATGATGGTAATCAAAGAAAACTCTTCTGCGATTTCAAGAAATTTGATGGTGATAAGGCTTTATTCATCGATTTAACATTATCGAAAGATCCGGAAGAATCAATGGTTATCGCGACGCCTTTCAAAGATAAACCTTTACATTTCTATTACAATCAAAAGATTAATTGTTTGCGGGCAGAAGGTAAGGTTAGATATGGTGACGACGTTTATACCTTTGAAAAAGAAAACACCTTTGGTGTTTTAGATTGGGGTAGAGGAGTTTGGACTTATAAGAACACCTGGTATTGGGGTTCTTTATCGTGTGAGATTGATGGAGAAGACTTTGGCTTCAATATCGGTTATGGGTTCGGTGATACTTCAAACGCTTCTGAGAATATGCTTTTCTATAAAGGAAAAGCTCATAAATTAGATCAAGTAAGTTTCAATATACCATCTAAAGATGGTAAGGATAACTTTATGGAGCCTTGGACCTTTACTTCAAATGATAATCGTCTAAATCTAACTTTTACGCCAATTATTGATCGTTATTCTAATACGGATGTTTTGATAATCGCGAGCTGTCAGCACCAAGTCTTTGGTATCTTTAATGGAACGGCTATTCTTGATGATGGGAAAGAAATTAAGATTACTAACAAAATAGGCTTTGCTGAGAAAGTCAAAAACAAATGGTAATAAAAAAGCAAGGATTGAACCTTGCTTTTATTTTGACATCATTCTATCTTTGATATCTTGATAGATTTCTACAGGTACGTATTTCGAAAAATCGCGACCGAAGGAGGCTAATTCCTTAACGGCTGAAGAAGAAACATAGAGGGATTGAACATCAGGCATTAGGACAACAGTTTCAATGCTTCTATTAATTTTGTGATTGAAATAGTATTGGGTGATTTCAGCATCGAAATCTTTAGCGTTTCTGACACCTCTTATCATCGCGACAGCTCCGACTTTAGCGGCAAAGTCAATAGCCATCCCCACATATGATGTGGCTTCTAATTCGGGATATTTAGATGTTACTTTCTTAAGCATTTCTAATCTTTCTTCAATACTAAAGAGAGCGTCCGGCTTATTGGCGTTTACACAGACAACCACATAAACCTTATCAAAAAGGCGGGTTGCTTTTTTCATGATTTCTTCATGTCCCCGGGTAATAGGATCAAAACTTCCAGGGTAAATTGCAATTTTCGACATAGTTATTCTCCTTAAGAGTTGTTGATATCATACAAGATTTTAAAGATAATTACAAGATATTTAGGTGTTTTAGGCCTCCACTCTTTAAATGTAAGATTATTTGTTGTATAATCTTAGGAAAGAAAGGAAGCAGGTTATGCGTGCCAAAATTAAATATCGTTTCTTAGCAAGAATTGCCGATTTTATTATCTGTTTAGTCGCCTTAGCACTGGTCTTAGTCGTTACTAATACTTCATCCGCCTTAAAACTTATTGTTGATGGTTCAACTGCCGTTGTCGACGCTCTTTTTATCATTAATTTGTTAGGCGCGGGTGTTATTATTGCGGTCTTTTTGCTATTTTATAGCGTCATTGTCCCATACTTTTTTGATGGGCGAACAGTTGGCATGTTCCTTTTTAAAATCCATATTGTCAACGAAGATGATAGCAAACCTGAATTCTTTGCCATCTTTATAAGACAATTCTTAGCCCAAGATTTCTTAACAATTATCACCCTTGGCTTAACAGATATTTTATCAATGCTTCTTGTTCTTTTTAGACGCGATCGGCATTCAATTGCTGATATTTTCTCGCGTACCAAGATTGTTGATTTTCAAAAAGTAGAGGAGGAATAAGATATGTCTACACCCCATAATTCAGCTGAATTAGGCGATTTCGCCAAAACTTGTCTTTTAGCAGGTGACCCCTTACGGGCCAAATTCATTGCCGAAACCTTTTTAGAAGATGCCAAATTAGTTAATGGTGTCCGTAATGTTTTAGGTTATACCGGTTACTATAAAGGTAAACGGGTCTCGGTTATGGGTTCTGGTATGGGTATACCATCTATTGGCATTTATGCCTATGAATTATATCAATTCTATGGTGTTGAACAGATTATTAGAATTGGTAGCTGTGGTTCATACCAAGAAAATGTCAAAGTTTATGATGTCATCTTAGCCCAAGGAGCTTGTAGTGATTCTAACTTTGCTCACCAATACATCGAACCCTATCAACACTTTTCCGCTATCTCGGATTTTGATATGTTGAATAGGGCTTATAACTATGCCAAATCTCACAATATGCGTGTCCATGTTGGTAATGTTTTATCCGCTGACATCTTCTATAACGATAGAAGTGAAGAGTGGAAGACCTGGGCCAACTTAAATGTCTTAGCTGTTGAAATGGAATCTTATGCTTTATTTACTTTAGCTGCTAGACTCCACAAGAAAGCTTTATCAATCCTTACCGTATCTGACAGTTTTGTCAGTGATGAAATCACCACACCTTTAGAAAGAGAACGCAAATTCACCGATATGATGGAAATTGCTTTAAGCCTAGCCGAATAATATGCAGTTAGGGAAAGTCTTTAAAGCCGCTAGCGTTTCTTTTAAAAAGAATCGCAGTAAGATTTTGATGTTTGCATTATCACTAGCCGTCTTAATCAGTGCTGTCTATATTCTTTTTGATGTCCTATTAGGCGTAGGACTTATTTTTGCTGCGCTGCTTGTTTTTCCTTTATTAGTAAGTGTAGATGTCATCGCGATGAAGGCGGTCGATAACATTGTTATCGAAAACAGCGACTTCTATATCGGCTTAAAAAAATATGGAACTTCCTTTTATCTAAAGATAAGAACCCTGATAAAGGGCTTAATAATTGCTTTAGTGGCGTTTATTATTGTCGCCTTAATCGGTTCGATGATCTTAATGATTAGAGTTGCTCAAGAGAATCCCCAAATCCTCCAAGGAACAGTTGATGTCGCGACTTTATATGATACAATTGGCTCCATTCCTTGGATGGAGGAAGCACTTAATTATGTCAGTTATGCTTCCTTTATTGCTGCTTTCCTTTGTTATTTCCTCTTTGGTTATAGCAATGCCTTATCGCCCTTTGTTTGTTATCAAACAAGATTCCCGGTTGATACCGCATTAACTCTATCTAAGAAATATACGGAAGCCAATAAGAAGTTCTTTAGGAAATATAGTTTTATCTTCTTCTTAATCTTCCTACCTATGGTAGCAATTGGCGTGGCTTTAAATCGTGTTTTATTGCTGGCTAATATGGCTCAATTACCTTCCTATATCATTTCCTTCTTTATCTCTTCTTTCCTAATCGCTCTTTACACCTTTTATTACAAGATTGCTTATTACCATATCTATCGCCACTACTTCAAAGATGCCATTGATGATACCTTTAAAAAGCATATGGAAAAGCTGATGGGAATTAGGAAAGCCGAAGAAGTCCCCTTAGATATCAGTAGTGGGGATGAGGATATTAATCCCGACGATTTCAATAACGATGACAATCAAAAGACAGGTGAATAAAAAAACACTTGTTTTTTAAAACGGGTAGTGTATACTTATATACGAACCCTTTTGGGGCTGTAGCTCACCTGGGAGAGCGCTTCCATGGCATGGAAGAGGTAGCGAGTTCGAGTCTCGTCAGCTCCACCATCTCAAAACATCAAGGACTTTAATCGAAGATTAAGGTTTTTTTTAATCAAAGAGTTAGACAAAACTAACTTATTGATATATAATGTTCTACTAATTCATAGAGATTAGTTAAAAGAAGGTGAGAACATGGCAGATTATGTATATGCATTAATTGGAATCAGTTTGATATTTGTTTGTACGACAATTGGTTCTTTATTTGTTTTCTTTTTTAGAAAGAAAGAAATATCGAAGAGATTGAACCAAATCTTTATCGGTTTTGCTGCTGGCGTGATGTTCTCTGCCTCTTTCTTTTCTTTAATTAAACCCGCTTTAGAAAGTGAAGGGTTATCCTTGCCAACCTGGTTAATAGTTGGAATATCAGTTATTTTAGGAGCGGGATTCCTTTGGCTAATTGATAAAATAGTTCCCCACTTTCATATCAACGAGAATAAGGAAGAGGGTATACATAGTAGGAGTTTAAGCAAGACCAGCAAGATGTTCTTGGCGGTTACCATCCATAACATTCCTGAAGGTTTATCGGTTGGTATTGCCTTTGGCGTGGCATTAGCAAATACGGGTAATCAAAGTTTGTTAATTGGTGCTTTACTACTTGCTATCGGTATTGGTATCCAAAACATTCCCGAAGGAGCAGTTGTTGCCTTACCGATTAAGGGCGAAAGTGCCAGCTCTTTAAAGGCGTTTCTTTTCGGCACCTTTTCCGGGATTGTTGAACCAATAGCGGCTGTTATAGGTTTATTCTTAGCGATGGAAATTCAAGCTATTATGCCTTGGGCTTTAGCCTTTGCTGCTGGTTGTATGATTTATGTGGTTGCCGAAGAGATGATACCAGAGCTTAAAGGTGAAGATCACAATCACTTTGGTGTCTGGTCCTTTATCTTTGGCTTTGTCATTATGATGATTCTTGATTGTCTTTAATATAATAAAAAGAGGCTTAATAGCCTCTTAATTCAACTTGCTTAACATAAGCCTTAAGGATTTCTTTAAATTCTTGGGCTTTTTCAATTGGTACTTCTTTTAAGCCATCCTTGATACAACGACCACTGTCCACGAATTTTTGAAGGAACAATTTCTTGGCACCATTTATTAATTCACCCATCTCTTTGATGGATTCGTTGGTATGGTAATTATCGACAAGCGTTGTCCTGAATTCGTAATCGATACCGCAGTTCATAAGATAGTTGATGGTATCTTTGATTTTGCTGAAGGGCTGATAATCAACACCACTTGTTAAGGCATAAGCCTTCTCGGAATTTTTAATATCCATTGCGACATAATCAATCAATTTGTTTTCAAATAAATCTTTAACAACATCGAGATTGGTTCCATTGGTGTCCAACTTCACAAGATAACCCAACTTCTTGATTTCAATAATCTTATCTTTTAAGTCCCGCATTAGGGTGGGCTCGCCGCCGGTGATGCAGACAGCTTCTAATTTGCGCTTGTTGCGATCTAGATAGTCCATAATCTCTTCAAAGGGGATAGGTTGGCAGTTATAGATATCTAAAACGAGGTCCGAGTTATGACAAAAAGGGCAACGGAAGTTGCACCCTGCCATAAATAGGGTACAGGTTAGTTTGCCATCATAATCAACTAAAGATAATTTCTCAATTCCGACGAAGTCCATTATTTTACATCATAGCCGAGCTTCTTAATGATTGCTCTAGCTTCCTCTTCGTCACTTTCATTGATGGTTACGACTTTTCTTGATAGATCAACGCTAGCCTCAATCTCTGCTTTTTCTAAGCCTTTTAAGATTTTAGCTTTGCAGTGTTCACACATCATATCTTTGACAACTAATTCCATTTATTTGACCTCCTTTTTAAGGTATAACCTTAAAGCATTTAAGACAACTAAGACATTGCTGGCCCCCATACAGATGGCTGAGACAACAGGTGACATGATACCCATAATTGCAAGTGGTATCATAACAAGATTATACAACAATGCCCAGATAAAGTTCTGGATAATGTTGTTATAGATTGAGTTTGATATTTGAATGGTTTTATAGACCGAATTCAAATCGGAATTCATTAAGGTGACATCAGCAGCTAGTAAAGCGATATCGGAACCACTTCTAACAGCCATACCTAAATCACTGGTCTGTAATGCTAAAGCATCATTGACACCATCACCGACAAAGGATACGCGGTAGCCCTTGTCTTTAATTTGTTGGATGATATCAGCTTTATCAAGAGGAGATACTTCATAATAGACACAATCTTCGGGAATGCCTAAAGCCTTTGCGGTTTCCAAAGCAATCTCTTTCTTATCACCAGTAATCATATAAGTGGCGATACCTTTATCGTGTAAGCCTTTAATCGCATCTATAGATGTTTCTTTGATCATATCATCTAAAGCGAGGGCGAGTTTTAATTCGTTATTGATTGTTAGAAAGACTAAAGTCTTTTGTTTATTTAAATCTATGAATTCTTGGTAGTCACTAGGAATCTCTTTTAAGATGTTTTTTGATCCCAATAAATAGTGAGTATCACCATCATATGCTTCGATACCTAGACCTGGTATTTCTTTCACATCTAATTGGTAATTTTTGATATCCGTAATCTCTTCACATAAGGATTTCGCGATTGGATGGGAGGAAGAGATTTCAAGATAACGAACTAAACTCAGTAAATCTAAATCCCCATATTTAGATGATAGTTTTAATTCCCCATAAGATAGGGTTCCAGTTTTATCAAAAGCAACAGCATTGATATTGTGTAAGGTTTCAAATGACTCTCCATTATGGAAGAGTAATCCTTTCTTAGCAGCTAAGGAATAACCGACCAAGACCGACATCGGAACGGCCAGTCCTAAAGCACAAGGACAAGAGACTACTAAAACGGATACCGCTCTAATTATAGAAACATTGAATTCATTCTTTAGAATGAAATAATTAAGAAGGAAAGCGAAAATGGCGATAATAAAGACGACAGGGACAAAGATGTTCGCCACCTTATCTGATGTCTTTTGAAGATGGGGTTTATTGATGGCCGATAAATTAACTCTTTCAATGATTTGACCTAATAAGGAATCATCTATATCCTTAGTAACCTTAACTAAGATTTTAGAAGTGAGGTTAATAGATCCTCCATAGACTTCACTACCAACACCCTTATTAACAGCTTTGGATTCACCACTTATTAAGGCTTCATCAATACTAGTAGAACCTTCAATTATGATACCGTCTAAAGGGATTTTCTCACCAATCTTAACGATGACGACATCATCGACTTCGACTTCTTCAATTGGTCGCATCGTCGACCCTTTTTTGGTAACAACTTCTGCTTCTTTAACTTGGAGTTTATTTAATTCTTCTAAGGCTTTACCAGTTTTCTTCTTGACTTGGTTCGCGATGGTATGGCCGATATTAACTAAGCAGAGGACCATGGCTGTAGCTTCAAAATAAAGCATGCCGCCATTTATTAAGTTATAAATGCTTAGGATATAGGCGATAGTAGTGGATGATGATACCAAGACATCCATACCTAGATTTTTCATCTTAATTTGATAGAAGGCGCGCTTATAAAAACCGGAACAAATTATGACAAGCATCAAAGATGCGAGGACTAATTGGAAGATACCATTATTGAAGAAGTCAGGGATAGGAACACCAACATTACCTAAAACCCAAATGACAAAAGGAATGGTCAAGACAATGCTTATAATTAAAGCAATTAATGGCCAATTGTTCTTTTTTTCTTCAATTATTAAATCATAGCCGGCTTTCTTGACGGCTCTTTGCATTTTTTCTAAGGTGACTTTGGTCTCATCATATTTGATGTAGACCATATTGGCTCCTAAATCGACACTGGCAGTGACACCCAAATTAGTTAAAGTATCGCCAACTGTCTTTGAACAGTGAGCACAAAACATCCCTTTTACGGGTAATTTAATCTTACGCATCTTTCTTTAAGAAGTTCTTGATAGCTTGGAAGGTTTCTTCACTGATGTCATGTTCAACAATACAAGCATCATCTTCAGCTTGTTTGCTATTCACACCTAAATGGACAAAGAAATTAGTTAGGGTGGTGTGGCGTTCATAAACGGCATCGGCAACTTTATGACCTTTATCGGTGAGATGAATATGATTAAAACCATCGATGGTTATGTAACCATTTTCTTTGAGATTCTTCATCGCGATACTGACACTCGGCTTGGAAAAGTTGAGTTCGTTGGCGATATCAATCGCATGGACATTACCCAAGCGATCTTGGAGGATAAGGATGGTTTCTAAATAATCTTCAGCTGATTTTCTAATTTTCATACATTTCATCTCCGTTTTTCCCATTCTAACACGCTTTTGTTTAATAAACAAACAATTTGCTTGAAAATGTGTTATAATCAAGCCATGAGAAATGAAAAGAAAAAGACGGTTTATACCGCTGAGTTTATTGTAAACAACACCCAACCCTTGTTGGAGTTTTTGTTAAGCCATCTTAAGAATCAATCCCGTAACAATATAAAGACTATGCTTAAGAACCGCTGTGTCCTTGTTGATGGTGTACCAACCACCCAATTTGATTACGTGTTGATTCAAAAACAAAAGGTCCAGATAACCAAAGAATCAAATAAACTTGTTAAAACTAGTCCTACTAGTTTAGATATTATCTATGAGGATGATGAATTCATCGTTATCAATAAACCGGCCGGTTTGTTGTCAATCGCGACCGATAAAGAAAGAGAAAATACCGCGTATCATCAATTGGTCAATTATGTTCGTTCTAAAAATCCCCACAACCAAGTCTTTGTGGTCCATCGCTTAGATAAAGAGACTTCTGGTGTTTTGATGATTGCTAAGAACATCGAGATAAGAGACCGCTTGCAAAAAGTTTGGAACGAGATAGTAACTAAACGAGGTTATTATGCTTTAGTTAAGGGTCAAATGCCTAAAAAGAACGATACGTTAGTCAATTATCTATGTGAAACATCGACTCATCTTGTCTATATCGATCGCGGTAAAGAAGGAAAGAAAGCTATCACTAATTATCGCGTGATGAAAGAGAATAAAGATTATTCCTTGCTCGATGTGAATATTGAAACGGGACGAAAGAATCAGATAAGAGTCCAACTTGCGAATATCAATCATCCTGTCATTGGTGATGATAAATATGGTGATGGTTCCGATCCTTTGAAAAGACTAGGCTTACACGCCTATTGTTTAGAATTTATTCATCCTGTCACCAAGAAAAAGATGCACTTTGAGGCGAAAATGCCAAATAATTTTGAAAAATTATTTCATAACTCCAAGTAATAGATTAAAATATAATATTGTGGAAGGCGGGATGTGTAATGCTGAATCTTAAGAATATAACCAAGGATTATTATGTTGGCGATAATGTAGTTAATGCCCTAAGGGGTGTTGATTTAGCATTTAGAGAAAAAGAATTTGTTGCCATCCTTGGACCTTCGGGTTGTGGTAAGACAACCCTTTTAAATATTGTTGGTGGTCTTGATAAATACACCACTGGTGATTTAGTTATCAATGGTAAATCTACCAAAGATTTCAATGACCATGATTGGGATACCTATCGTAACCATACGATTGGTTTTGTCTTCCAAACCTATAACCTAATTCCCCATCAAAATGTTCTGGCGAACGTTGAATTATCCCTGACTTTGTCAGGGATAAGCAAAGCCGAGAGACAACAAAGAGCCATTGAGGCTTTAGAAAGAGTTGGTCTCCATGACCAAATCTATAAAAAGCCTAACCAATTATCTGGAGGTCAGATGCAAAGAGTTGCGATTGCAAGAGCTATCGTTAATGATCCCGATATCATCTTGGCCGATGAGCCAACTGGTGCTTTGGACACTGAGACTAGTATCCAAGTTATGGAAATCTTAAAAGAGATAGCGGAAGATCACTTAATCATTATGGTTACCCATAACCCTGATTTAGCGGAGCAATATGCCAGCCGGACTGTCCGTTTCTTAGATGGTCAAGTTATTGCTGATAGCAATCCTTTAACCGATTCCGAATTAAACTTCATTCAAAACGAAGAAGTTAACTATAATTTTGAAGTTGCCTCTAATGCCACAGAGAAAGAAAAAAGAGTAGGGATGTCTTTTAAGACAGCCTTTGGTCTAAGCTTTAGAAATCTTTTAACTAAAAAAGGTAGAACCTTCCTTACAGCCTTTGCTGGTAGTATTGGTATTATTGGTATTGCTTTGATTCTTTCTTTATCAAGTGGATTCCAGAAATTTATTAATAGAACCGAAGAAGAGACATTGTCTTCCTATCCTCTTACTTTAGCGACGGTTTCAACGGACTTTACGAGCATCTTATCGTTGCGCGTTAATCAAACCAGTTCTGAAGGCCATGAAGAAGGCAAAGTTTATTCTAACAATGTTCTTGCCAATATGTTTGAAAGTGTGGCTGGTAGCATCAGTGAAAACAATTTGCCGCGCTTTAAGGCCTATCTTGAAGAACACCGCAGCGAAATCGAAAATTCAGTTATCGATATCCAATATACCTACAACATGAATATCAATATCTATAAATCTGATTATGCGACCGATTCTCGTCGTTTAAATCCGTTTAAATTGACTGATGGACTTAGCCCAATTTCGGCTCAAGTATTACAAAGCATGAATTTCAATGCTTTGATGAGCAACTTAAACATTTGGCAAGAAATGGTTGATAATAAGAATTTCTTAACAACCCATTATGAACTTGCGGCTGGTGAATGGCCACAAAATGATAATGATGTTGTTTTCATCGTTGATGAGAATAACTGTATTCCTGATTATCTTTTATATGCCACCGGTTTAAGAGATGCTGCCGAACTCGATGCTATTATCATGGCAAGAGTCAATGGTGAGGAAATGCCTGAAATACCAGAAACCAACTATACGTATGAGGAAATACTCGATTTATCATATCGTGTCATATCCGATGTTGATTATTATCAAAAACAGGGTGATGGCACCTATATCAAAAAGACCGATAGTGAAAGTGTCATCCAGATTTTAGATGAAAAAGGCTTTGATCTAAATATCGTTGGTATTGTTAGACCTAAAGCAAATGACACGACCAATATGCTTCAAGGGGCAATAGGTTATACCCACGCCTTAGCGGAGAGGATGATTAACTACATCAATAGTTCAGAAATTATTGTTGATCAATTAGCATCACCCAATTCTAGCGTCATTGATGGCACTGCTATCAATACTGAACCTGAATTACAAACCATTCTTGAAAGTTATGGTTATGTCAATATGGATAAGCCGACCCACATTTTGATTTATCCTGCCAGCTTTGAGGCTAAAGATAAGATTATAGCGTTCATCGAGAATTACAATGACAATCAAGAGGAAGAAAACCAAATCAAATATAACGACTATGTCGGTATATTGATGTCTTCGGTATCTACGATTGTTGATGCGATTTCTTATGTTTTAATAGCATTCGTTTCGATATCTTTAGTTGTTTCTTCGATTATGATTGGTATTATCACCTATATCTCTGTCCTTGAAAGAACCAAAGAGATTGGTATTTTACGGAGTATTGGTGCCAGTAAACGTGATATATCACGTGTCTTTAATAGCGAGACCTTTATTATTGGACTTGTAGCCGGTGTGCTAGGTATAGTGGTGAGTCTAATCCTAACGATACCACTGAATTGGATTATCAACGGCTTATCAGGTATTGGCAATATTGTCGCTTTGCCATGGCAAGGAGCTTTAATCCTCGTTGGCATTAGCATTCTCTTAACTTTAATTGCTGGTTTAATTCCATCTCGTGTTGCCGCTAATAAAGATCCAGTTACTGCTTTGAGAACAGAATAGGAGAATTGATATGAAAATAGGTTATCTTTGTTTTACATCCTTCATTCATAATGAAGAGTCGATTAGACAACAATCGGATTCTTTTATCACCGCTCTTAAAGACTTAAGTGGTCATGACTTTGTGGAGATAAATGAATCAGAGTGGGGCAAACAAGATTTATCTGTTGTCTTTATTCGTAGTGGTGGGACGGAGAATATGTTTAAAGAATTCTATTTAAAGCTACCAAGAAAAGATAAAATCATTATCTTAACCTATGGTTATCATAATTCTTTGGCGGCAGCGATGGAAATCTTGTCCTACATCAATCAAAACGGTTGTGAAGGCGAAATCCTCCATGGCTCCAATGTTTATATCGTAGAACGCTTAAATAAATTGGGACATCCTAAACAAGGCATAGAAGCCTTAAAAGGGTCCCGTTTAGGTGTGATTGGTAAACCATCTGACTGGTTAATTGCTAGTGATGTTAACTATAACATAGTTAAGGATAGCCTGGGTATTCAGCTAATTGATATTTCAATGGCTGAGTTTTCTGAACTTATCGCCTTAACTAAAGTTGATAAGAGTGCTCCTGAATATCAGGAACTTGAAAAGAAAAATGATAGAGGCTTAGATATCTTACCGACCATTAGGATTTATCGGGCTTTGAAGCAGATTGTTGATAAATATCGTTTAGATGGTCTAACCATTCGTTGTTTTGATTTGTTATCATCTTTCACCTCAACCGGTTGTGTTGGTCTTGCCTATCTAAATTCGCTAGGTATAAGTGGAGCCTGTGAGGGCGATGTTCCCACCCTTATCACGATGTATTTCGCGAATAAAGTTCTAAAAGAACTTGGCTTCCAAGCCAATCCTTCCTTTATCGATGTTGAGAAGAAAGAAATCATCTTCGCCCATTGTACCTTGCCTTTTAAGATGGTAAGTGAGTATTCTTTAAACACTCATTTCGAATCCGGATTAGGTGTTGGTATCAAAGGCGAATTTGAAAAACAAGCCGTCACCATCTTTAAGATTGGTAATGATTTATCATCTTATTATGTTGATAAGGCCGAACTTGTTGAGAATCTCAATGAACCCAACCTCTGTCGGACCCAGATAAGATTAAGAATGAATGGGGACGTATCTTACTTTTTGAATCATTCTTTAGGTAATCATCATTTAATTATCCTTGGTGATCACGTATCAGAAATTGATCGTATCTTAAGTTCAAAGATGCGTAGAGTTAAATAAAAAGGAGACTGTCTTATGAAGAAGTATCAAAAGAAATTTGTTGAGTTGAAGGATGAAACCATCGCTTATCTTGATGAAGGTAAGAAGGATGGAAAGATGCTTTTCCTTATCCATGGTAATATGTCCGGGTCTTTACACTGGACACCTTTAATTGAAAGATTAGAGGATACGTATCACATAATTGCCCCTGATATGAAGGGCTATGGTGATTCAACTTATAACATTCCCTTCAATCATTTAGATCAACAAGCCGACTTGATGGCCGAGTTTTGTGAGAAGTTAGGTTTAAAACATCTCGCGGTTGCGGGTTGGTCAACTGGTGGCGGTGTCGCGATGTCTTTAAAGGCTCGTTATCCCGAACTTGTTGATAGCATCATCTTTGTCGATTCGATTTCTTATCGGGGTCATCCTTACTATAAAAGAGATGAAAAAGGACTTCCAATTATGGGAGCTGCCTATTCCAGCATGGAAGAGATGGCTGCCGATCGTTCCCAAAAAGTGGCTATCGATGCGACAGCCAATAAAGATTATGCCCGTATGGAAGCCATTTGGAATTTAGTTATCTATACTGGTAATGGTCATTACGAAGGTGAAGAAAGCCACTACTACATCACCGAAACCTTTAAACAGAGATGTATGATGGAAGCCTATTGGGCTTTATCGACTTTTAATATCTCAGATACTCCTACACCTTATGCTCCTGGTAATGGCTTGGTTCATAAAGTCACCTGTCCAATCCTTATGTTCTGGGGTGAAAACGATATCGCCATATCTTGGGATTGCTACACTAAAGACAATGTGGAATATTTCCCACCAACTCAGTTGAAGTTTATCAAGTTACCTCATAGTGGTCACTCACCACTTCATGATCAACCCGATTTATTAGCTAAGGGTATTAGAGAATTCTTAAAATAAAAATGGAGCGTTGCTCCATTTATTTTTTATTTGGTAAAGATACCGCTTTCAAGTAATTTCATCGCTTCATCGACGGCCATATCGATATCTTTAATCGTGGTCTTTGGACCATCAAAGATGGATAGCTTTAGACCGACGAAGTTAGTGATACCGATTAAGGCATAGGCGATATCGATGGCACTGATATCTTCTCTTACTTCACCTTTTTTGATGGCATCTTCAAGACCGATACGATATTTATCGGCAAAGGAGGTGTAATAGTAGGTGAAGAGATCCTTATCAACCACTAGCGATTGCCAGATAATAGTATAGGCATAGGGGTTTTTAAAGATGTATTTAAAGTAGGTTTTGAAACCGATTCTTTCGATGTCTTTTCTGTTCTTCACATTTTTGGTGGCTTCCGCGATTTCCTTTCTTATCTCGTGATGATAAGAAAGAACAAGATAGCGGAATAAACTTTGTTTACTATCAAAATAAAGATAGAAAGTGCCGGTACCAACACCGGCTTCTTTGGCGATGTCAGTAATCGAGGCGACAGGGTAGGTTAGGAGGTGAAATTGCTTTTCACCAGCGGCGACTATCCGTGCGAAGGTTTCTCTACCTTTTCTTGTCTTTGGTTTTTTAAGAGTATTGAGTGCATTTAAAGTGACCATAAATAGTTCTCCTCTTTTCGCGTATGTTATTAGAATACAAGCAATAGTCATAAAATGCAACCGAAAATTTTAAAACCATTCATATATTATTGAAAAAACGCCGAAAATACCGGTGTTTTGGTTTTTTAACTTTTTTTGGTATTCTCTCATAAAAGTGAAAAATATATGTGAACGGCCATTCGTAAAAGAAAAGTTTTTTCTTGACACACACGCGTAGAGGCGTGAAAATAAAAGTGAATTGATATTCGTTTTTGTCTTGGCACTAATGAAAGCGCTATCACAAGAGCGGAAACATAATAGGAGGCAAATTATGTATAAAGAAAAATATGTCGATTTACCAAATGGTGAAACCCTGTATTATGTCGAGGGTGGAGAAGGCGACAAAAATATTCTCGCTATCCATGGTAACTACGGTAGTTCTTTTGGCATGCTCGAATTCTTCAATCACATTCCTGAAGGCTACAAACTCTACATCCCTGATATGAGAGGTTTTGGTAGAAGCACTTACAATCACCCCTACTTCTCTTTGAAAGAGATGAGCGATGACTTAATCCTCTTCTGCAAAGCAGTAGGAATTGAGAAAGCCGTCGTTGTTGGTCACTCCTTAGGTGGCGGTGTCGCGATGCAATTCGCTATTGATGCCAGAGACATCACTGAGAAATTATTATTAATCGCACCAACATCAGTCTATGGCTATCCAATCTTTAAAGAAGATGGTAAAGGTGGCTACTTACCATACAAGAGCAGATATGACCTCTTAAGCATGGATGCCATCAAGTTAGTCAACGAGACTTTAGAAGCCCAAAACTTTGAAGGTTACAAAGCAATTCTCGGAGCCTTATCCGATAATCAAGCTCAAACCGAAGAATACTTCAATACCTTCATTAAAGAAGCTTTAATGCAAAGAGACTTAATCGCTGCTGACTGGGCCTTGATGGTCTGGAACATCACCGATAAGCCAAGCTTATATTCCAAAGGTACCGATCAAGCTAAAGAGATTCAATGCAAGACTCTCTTAATCAGTGCGGATACTGATAGTTTTGTCTTCCCATTTATGACTGCCGCCAATGTCGCGGCCTTAAGTGGTAACCCAAATTTCAAACATGTTCAATATGAACACTGTGGACATATGATCTACAATGATCAAAAAGAAAGATTCTACAAAGACTTTGTAGAATTCATCAAAGGTTAAAAATTGGATTTATCCAAGAGTTTATAGAAGGAGAAATTATTATGAAACCAACTGTAGGTATTGTGGGAACTGGTATTTATATGCCCTCTCACCAAATGACTGCCAAACAAATCTCTGATGCCACTGGTGGCAAATGGAGTGAAGATGCCGTTTATCAAAAACTCGGTATTAAACAAAAACCCATTCCAGGTCCAGGTATTGAAGATGGAACCCAAGAAATGGGTGCGAAAGCTGCTCTTGACTGCTTAAAGAATACAGGTGTTGATCCTAAAGATATCGACGTCATTCTTTGCATCGGTGAAGAGTACAAAGAATATCCATTAACAACTTCTGCTTGCTACATTCAAGATAGAATCGGTGCTGTTAATGCTTGGGCATTAGATGTTCAAAACCGTTGCTGCACCTGTGTTGCCGCTATGGAAGTTGCTAGAGATATGTTAATTGCTGATGACACCATTGATACCATTATGGTCTGTGGTGGTTACCGCAATGGCGATTTCGTTGACTATACCGATAACAATATGTCAATGATGTATAACTTAGGTGCTGGTGGTGGTGCCATCATTCTCAAGAAGAATTATGGTAAAAACCTCCTCTTAGCTTCCCATCTCATCTCCGATGGTTCCTTAGTTTGGACCGCCGGTGTCGAAATTGGTGGTATCGCCCATCCAATTACCAAATACAATGTTGATGAAGCTAAAAAATCCTTACGTTTATTAGATCCAATCAAAATGAAGGATCGTCTAAATGCTGTTTCTATGCCAAACTGGTACAAATGTATCGATAAGGCCTTTGAGAAAGCTGGTTTAGAAAAACATATCGACTACTTAGCAGTTCTTCATATGAAACGCTCTGGTCATATGGGTATGTTAAAAGACTTAGGCTTAGAAGAGAAGAACTCTATCTATTTAGAAGACTATGGTCACATTGGTCAAATTGACCAAATCCTATCCTTACACTTAGCTTTACAACAAGGCAAAGTTAAAGATGGTTCAATCGTTTGTATGATTGCGGCCGGTATCGGCTATGTCTGGTCCGCCAACGTTATCAAATGGGGTAAATAATATAACTGAAAGGCAGGTGTTTTTATGGGCTCAATTTTACAAGTTATCTTTGGTTCGGACTCTTTGTTAACACTATGCGTTTCTTTGATTACTGTTTTTGCGATCACTTTGATTTTTAAAACACAGACAACAACAAACTTCTCCCAAACAACAATCGCGACTTTTGGCGCTTACTTAGTCGCCAAATTGTCTTACGAAAACAACATTCCTGCTTGGGCTTCGTTGCTCATAGGCTTGGCTGTTTGTTTCTTGTTAGGTTTGTTAATTGATGTTGGTATTATTCGTAGAGGAAGATCGGTCAATGCTGTTGGTAAACAGATTATCACCATGGGCTTCACCTATGTTCTATTGTCAATTATCTTAGTTTTTCTCCAAATCAGAGAAATGAATGGACAAATTGTCCAACAAAATCCTGCAACATCATTCGTTGATGGCGGCTTTGATATTCTAGGTATCACATATACCTATAATACTCTTATATGTGTCGTCATTTCGGTCGTTGTCCTAGCCGTGCTATTTGTCATGATCTACAAGACCAAATGGGGTTTAGGCGTTAGAATGACCGCTAGTAATGAAACAGTTGCACAAATGATGGGTGTTAACACCCATGTAATTACTGCCATATCCTGGTCCATTGCTGCAATGCTGGGATGTTTGGCTGCTGTCTTCTTAAATAACAGAATTGGTAAACTGTCGACTGCTATTATGACAGCCACTCAGATTTCGGCCTTCTTAGGTTGTATCGTCGGTGGTTTCGCAACTTTCTGGGGCCCAGTTGTTGCTACTGCTATCCTTTGGTTTGCTACCGCAATTGTCAATGTTGTCGGTATGATACCGGAAGTAAGCTTTGTCACAAAATGGCAAGAAGTTATCGTTTATGTTATAGCTATGTTTTTAGTTTTGCTAAGGCCAAGCGGACTGTTTGGCAAGGCAACGAGGAAGAAGGTGTAGTGCTATGGAAAATGTTCGTAGGGCTTATGTTAAAGCGGCCAACAAGAATAGTGCTAGTAGCTTAGAAAGTGCAAAAATTAAAAAGTTTTTTAAGCAACCTACAATCCAATTTGTTATCCTTGGCCTCATCTTTATCTTGATTCAAATTTTATCTAGAGTTGGAGTCATCCCATCTAAATATGTAGCTGTCTTCGCTAATATTATGATTTATACCATCGTTTGCGAAGGTTTCTGCTTATTGCTTGGCTATGCTGGTCTAGTTACACTAGGTTCAAGCTGCTTCGTCGGTATTGGAACTTATTGTATTTTCTTCATTATGCAACAATGGGGATTACCATATATCCTTGCAATTTTACTAGCGTTAGCAGTTTCTATCCTGCTAGGTCTATCAATTGGTTTCATTTCACTTAGGGTTCAAGGCTTATTCCTAGGAATTATTACCTTAGGTTTAAGTGAAATTATCCGTAATGTTTTAAGAGAAATTTACTCAAGAGGTGTTTTCATTAGAAATGCTAAACTGAAACTGTTCGGCATCCAGGTGGGGACACAGGGCATGTACTTTATGATAGCAATTATCATGGTTATCATTTTGATCTTATTGTATAACATTATGCACAGTCCAACCGGTCGTAATATGTTAGCAATGAAGAACTCGACATCGGCGGCTCAAGCCTTTGGTGTTAGTTTGTTGAAATATAGAGTGCTTGCCTTTATCCTAGCTTGTATTCTTGCAAGCTTAACCGGTGTCTGTTATGCCTCTTATGGTTTATCAGTTACCCCATCGAATGCTGTTGACCCAGTCTTATCATTGACCTTATCATTGAATGTTTTGGCGGCAGTTATCATCGGTGGATACAAATCGCTTTGGGGTACGTTTGCTGGTGTATGCTTTGTCTTCGGATTCCAGTCGGCCTTTGCCGCTTTCTTCCCATCTTTAGCTAACAGCATTGCTGGTTACGTATCGCTAGTTATCGGTGTCTTAATTATTATAGTTGTTATGTTCTATCCTGGTGGTTTCTACCAGCTCTACTTTACTATCAAATATAAGATTAAGGCCGCAAAAGCAAAAAGGAAGGTGAAAATCTATGGCTTCCAATAAGAGTAAAACACTTTACCAAAAACTCTTAGGTCTAAAAGGCAAAAGAGAACTATACAGTGAGTACATTGATTTTTACCGCGAGTTATTAGATGAGAAAGCTGCTGAAAAAGAGGCGATCTCATTAGCAAAAAACAAGGAAGAATTAGATGAAGTCGGTTTCTACCTAAAGAGCGATGAAGAAATTTATGCCGCTTTATTAGAGACTGATGTTAAAGAAAAAGAAGACGAATTAAATCTTCAATATCGCAAGAGAAGAGAAGAATTACGTCGTAATTTAGCTAAAGAAAGCCAAGTCGAATTTGTTGATAATGCGACGTTGCTTGCCAAACACGGAGCTGAATTAGAAGAGTATCGCCATCAATTGGATGCTGAACTTGAAAAATTCAAAGCTGATCTTAAAGAACAAATTAAGCAAGAAAAAGAACGCGAGCAAACAGGTATCGCTAATGGCGATATGGCTAAGAAATATGCTGAACTCGAAGCCTCGCTAAAGGCTAAAGCAGAACAAGAAAAAGCTAGCTTAGTAGCCAAAAACGAGAAAAAAGTTGCCAAGAATACCAAAAAAATGAAAGCAAAGATTGCAAAACTTGATGTTCAAATCGAAAAGGTCGGTGCCGAATTAAAAGTTCTGCAAGAAGAAAATGCTAGACGCATTGGCTTGCCAGAAGAGGATATTCTTCGTGTTACTGGTTTATGTATGTATTTCGGTGGCTTGCACGCTGTCGAAGATTTATCATTTGAAGTTCGTAAAGGTGAAATCTTTGGCTTGATCGGTCCTAATGGTGCTGGTAAAACTACAGTTTTCAACTGTATAACTCAGTTCTATCATCCAACAAAAGGTGATATCGCCTTCAGAACAAGAGAAAATGAAAGTATTGATATGAACGAAGAGATAGTTCATGATATAATTACTTTAGGTATGGCTCGTACTTTCCAAAACGTTGAAGTTATCCCAGAGTGTACTGTTCTTGAAAATATGCTTATTGCTGCTAACAGGCAATATCAATCAACCTTAATCGATCATGTCTTACACACTAAATTATTGAAATTAGAAGAACAAGTTATTACCAAACGGGCCTTAAAGGTCTTGGAGTTCATGGGACTTAGCCAATATGCAAATAACTTTGCCATGGGTTTGCCTTATGGTATTCTAAAGAAAATTGAGATTTCAAGAACCTTAATGGTCAATCCACAGTTAGTTATTCTTGATGAACCAGCTGCGGGTTTGAATGATTCCGAAACAAAAGAATTGGCTCAGTTGATTAGAACGATTAGAGAAGAATATGATTGTACTATCTTGTTAATCGAACATGATATGGGTCTAGTCATGGATATCTGCGATCGCATCTGTGCCATTTCCTTCGGTAAGTTACTTGCCATTGGTACTCCAGCAGAAATCCAAAGCAATCGCTTAGTACAAGAAGCTTATTTAGGTGTTGAAGATGAGGAGGAAGCATAACATGAGTAAAATTTTAGAAGTTAAGAATTTGCATGTTGCTTATGGTCCTATCGAAGCATTAAAAGGTATCAGTATTAATGTCGAACATGGACAAATTGTCGCCTTATTAGGCGCCAACGGTGCTGGTAAAACCACAACTTTAAATACTATTTCGGGTGTTGTCAAATCTAAGTCCGGAGAAGTAATTTTCTATGATGACGAAAAGGAAGAAAACATTGTTAATTTGCGTCCTGATAAAGTAGCAAATAGAGGAATAATGCAATCTCCTGAAGGTCGTAAAATCTTTACAGATTTAACAGTTGAAGATAACCTAAATGCTGGTGCTTACGCTGTTAAAGATAAAAACCAAGTTCGTGTTAATTTCGAACGGGTTTACAAATTGTTTCCAATTCTTGAATCAAGAAAGAAACAACAGGCCGGAACATTATCGGGCGGCGAATTGCAAATGCTTGCAATTGGTAGAGCCCTAATGGGAAGTCCTAAATTATTAGTCTTAGATGAACCTTCATTAGGTTTGGCGCCACTAGTAATCAAAGATATTTTCAATACACTGGTTCAAATCAAAAATGAAGGAACAACGATTCTCATCGTTGAACAAAACGCCAAACAGACTTTAAAGATTGCCGACTATGCTTATGTCCTTGAATTAGGAAGAATAAGTATGGAAGGTACCGGCGAAGAGCTCTTGAACAACAAGAGCCTAATTGAAGCTTATTTAGGTGGTAAATAACACCTTAAAATAAGAAAAATAATTATTTTTAAAGAGGAGTCAATCCTCGAAAGGAGAAATTATGAGAAAAGGTCTAAAAGGAATTTTAGCCGCTGTCCTCGGCCTCGTTGCTGTTGTCTCAATGACAGGCTGTGGACCAAAGCACCAAGGCGAACCTAACCCTGGTGTTGTCAAAAACGAAGATGGTACATATACCGTCACCGTTGGTAGCACAGTTGCTGTTGCTACATATCCAACCGTTTTCGGCCCAATGAAATATGGTATGGATGCCTATGCTTGGTATTATGGCGAGCACGAAAATGATGGAAAAGTTAAAATTAACTTCATCAATCTCGAAGATAACCTTGTTCCAGCAACAAGACTCGTTAATACTCAAGAATTATTAGAAACAAGAAATGCTTTCGGTATTGTCTATGGTTACGATGATCAAGTCAACCTCGTCGAACAAAACGATAGAGTTATGGTTTACACACCAATGACCCAAGACTACTACCAAGAAGCTGGTTCTGATTCTAATGCCTTATTCCCAGTTCAACCAATTGACTACATTGAAGGTCAACAATTATTGCTCTCAGCCTTCGCTTCTGGCGAAAATGGCTTAGGTGCTACAAAAGTTGGTATCATCGTTGGTCAATCCCAAGTCGGTGTCGACTTACTTGAAGGTTTCGAAGCCGAAGCTGCCAAGATTAACAAAACAAAGAATACAGACTATTTCGTCCAACAAGTTGCTAACGCTGCTACTACAGACGTTACACCTGCTGTTTCTTCGTTAAAGGCCGCCGGTGTCGATGTTGTTGTTGTTGCTGATGCTGCTTACATTGTCACATCCGTTATCAACGCTATCGTCGCTGCCAACTGGGACAACATGGATGTCCTCTGCTCCTACAGATTATCCAACTCCGTCTATTTAAGCTACGCTTATTTATCTGGTTTAGTCACTGAAACACGCGGCTTCTACACCACTGGTTGGATTGCTGCTGGTCCAGACAATGCTTCAACATTAGATGCATGGCATCACTATGTCAAAGTCTTAACACTTTACTCCAAACACATGAACGATGGTTTAATCACCACCGAAGCTATTGAAGAAACCAAGACTGGTGGCGCTCCTGCTACAGTTAAAGCCATTCAAGATGCTTATGATTGGGCAGCCGATGGTATCTCCACCTACTACTTCGATTCCTATGCTATGGCTGGATACGAAGGTATGTATGTTTTCGCTGAAGGTTTAACAAGACTCTACAAGGATAAATTAATTGAAGGCGCTTCCACAACTGACTATGTCAAAGCTATGGAATCCTCACCAATCGAAATCCCAATGAGCACAGTTTTAGTTCAAGCCAAGAATGGTCAAAGAACTGGTGCTAGAGCTATGACATTAGTTAAATGTACTGCTCAAAACTACACATTAGGTGAACCACATCGTGATTTCCGCGATATCCCAGAATTAGAAAAATTATTCAAATAGTAATAATCTAATTTTAGACAACAATAAAGGTCGAGCGTTTGCTTCGGCCTTTTATTTTGTTTAATTGCTTAATAAGCCAAAAAATAGTAAACTGAAAATATGAAGAAATTATTAATAGTCACTCTGCTGTTTATCCTTGTTGGTTGTGGGCAAAATACAACCACTATTTCAACTACAACAATAGCGACGACTGATAGCGTTGATTCCAATTATCAAAATGTCTATATTGCAGCAGAAAGTAACATTACGTATCGCTATTATTTGCCAAATACGATTAATCAAGATACGGGATTTTTAATGATGTTGCACGGTGGTTATATGGATGGGGAACTGTTCATGCAGACATCAGGTATGAATGAACTCGCAGATGAATATAATTTTGTTGTTTGTTATCCATCACAGAATAGAAGTAACAATGTAGAATATTATTGGAATTGGTATAAAGATAGTGAACAAACAGGCACAAGTGGAGAAATTGTTGCTTTGGGTAATATCGCTAATAGACTAATCGAGGAGAAAAGCCTTAATCTGGATCGTTGTTATGTTGCTGGCTTTTCGGCTGGTGCATGCGAAGCTTTGAATGTTTATGCTAATTATTCCGATATCTTTAAAGGTGTTGCCTGCGTTGCGGGCTTAGGTTATCGACTTGTCGATAACAAGGCAAGTGCTGAAGAATTAATGGCTAACGGTGAAACAAGCAAAGAAGGATATCAAGATCTAATTAAAGATAAGGCGGATAAATTACCATCAAAATCGATGGTTATCCATGGTTTAGGCGATAATATCGTTAACCCCAAGAATTCAGATCTGATAGCTAATCAACTTATCGATGAGAATTATGTAGAAGATGAAGAAATTGTGGATACGTATAACCGTTTTTCGTATCAAAACGGCACCAATTCTTTGGAATACTATCGCTTTAATGACTATGGACATGTCTATTGCGGTGCGGCTAGTAGCATGTTTACTAGAGTTACAGATGTCAATTATTCGCAATTAATCGCTGATTATTTCTTCGGCAATTGAAAGTGAACTATTATTCGGAATATGAGTTTTTAAGAGAGCATAAAAGGTGCTCTTTTTAAATGATAATTATTAAAAATTATTATTTAGTTGTCGGAGAAACGACACTTTTTTGATTAAATATGAAAGAATGTTCATTTTTTATTGATTATTAACGCTATTTGGGGTAAGATTTAACTTGTAGAAGCATGTTTTTAACTTGTTAAAAACAGTATAAAAATAACTGAAGAGGAGGTTTCTTATGAGTAATTATCAAGAAAAAGTTATTACTTTAGAAAAGGCCCTAAGCTTTGTTAAATCTAATGATCAAATAGTTACAGGCTTAGGCTGTGGAGAGGCTAAAGCTTTTATGGATGCCCTTCCAACAATTGCTGATCGGGTAAAGAATGTTACAATTACTAACTGCTTACCACTTAGCAAAGGCGAATATCTACAAAGACAATATCGCCATTCCTTCGGCTGTGATGGTTGGTTCTATTCACCACCACTAAGAAAAGCCCATCCAAATGGTAATATTTCATTTATTCCCAATCATTTGCATTTCGCGGCTACTCGCCGTTTGGAACACATTCCTCATCCAGATATCTTCGTTGGTGTCTGCTCAACACCAGATAAACATGGTTATGTTTCTATGTCCTTATCCAACACCTACGAAATTCGTCAGATGAAGGCTGCCAAACTAGTCATTTTAGAAGTCAATCCCAATTATCCAAGAACATTCGGTGATTCCTTTGTCAACATCGATGATGTTGATTACTTCGTTGAAGTCAATTACCCAGTCCCAATTGTTCCCGAGGGAACCTATACTGAGAAAGATAAAGTTATCGGTGATTTAGTTGCTAGTCAAGTTAGAGATGGTGACTGTATTCAAATCGGTATCGGTGGTATTCCTGATGCTGTCTGTGCCGCTTTAGCAGGTAAGAAACACCTCGGTATCCATACCGAATTATTGACTACTGGCATGATGAAGTTAATGAAGGCCGGTGTCATCGATAACAGTATGAAGACCATACACCAAGGCAAAGCTGTTACCACCATGATTATGGGTACTCAAGAATTATATGATTTTGTTGATGATAACCCCGCCATCGCTTTGATGGATGGTTGTTATGTCAATAACCCCTATGTTATCGCTCAAAACGATAATCAAGTCTCAATCAACACCGCTTTGGAAGTTGATTTAACTGGTCAAGTCTGTTCTGAATCAATTGGCCCCGTCCAATGGAGTGGAGCTGGTGGTCAAGCTGATACCGCTATCGGTGCTCAATTATCCAAAGGTGGTAGATCCTTCATCTGCTTATATTCAACCGCGATGGTTAAGAATAAAGAGACAGGTGAAAAAGAAGAAGTTAGTAAGATTGTCACCAAATTAAAAGAAGGTGCCGTCGTTACTTTACAAAGACAAGATGTCCACTACATTGTCACCGAATATGGTATGGTCAATCTCTGGGGCTTAAATGTCAAAGAAAGAGTTGAAGCTTTAATTTCTGTTGCTCACCCCAAATTCAGAGAACAATTAAGAAAAGATGCTATCGAATGCGGTATCATCGGTAACTTCGAGGATGAGGACTAATTATGAAGTTCAAATACCTAGGACACGATGTCTATTATGAGGTCTATGGTAAGGGTAAGCCTGTTGTCATCTTAAACGGTATTATGATGTCAACCAAATCCTGGGCTCCCTTTATCGATGATTTCTCAGCTAATAACCAATTAATCCTTGTTGATTTCTTAGACCAAGGTCAAAGCGATTACCTTGAAGGTGAGACCTATGATCACAGCATCCAAGTTGACCTTGTCAAGGCTTTATGTGAAGAATTAAAACTACCTAAGGTTTCCGTTGTCGGTATCTCCTATGGTGGTGAAGTCGGTTTAGAATTTGCCTGCCGTTATCCCAAACTTGTCGATCGCTTAGTTCTCTTCAACACCTGCGCCTACACCAATGTCTGGTTAGACGATGTCGGTAGAGGCTGGGAACTTGCCAGCGAATCAGGTAGAGGCGATTCTTATTACTTCTGTTCTATCCCAATCATCTATTCGCCTACCTTCTATGAGGCGAGACTCGATTGGATGAGAAATAGAGAAAAGGTTTTATATCCTGTCTTTGAAGACAAAGTCTTCATTCGGAGGATTAATCGTTTGAGCCACAGCTCAACAAATTACGATGTCCGTCCATTATTAAAGGATATGCGTGTACCAACATTAGTGGTCGGTGCGGAACAAGATTTTTTGACACCACTTGCTAATCAGGACTATCTAGTAGCCAATTTACCTAATGTCTACTATGTGAAACTTCCTGGTGCTGGTCATGCTTCAATGTATGAAAAGCCAATATTATTTGTCACCTTATCTCTCGGCTTTATCAATGCCTTGAGTAGTGAATATAAAGTTTAGAAAGGAGTTCAATCATGAGAACATTACAAATTGGTGCTAAGGATAGTTATGTCCGCGTTGTCGAAGACAAAGACGTCAGAATGTTTGCTGAAGTTTCCGGTGATCATAACCCAGTCCACTTAGACGAAGAATTCGCTAAGAAATCAATGTTTGGTCGCAGAATCGCTCACGGAATGATTTCTGCTGGCTATATCTCAACCGTTTTAGGTGAGAAAATTCCTGGTCAAGGAACAATTTATTTAGGTCAAACCCTAAGCTTCAAGAAGCCGGTTTTCTTAGGTGATACCATCACCACAACCGCTGAAGTTGTTGAGATTGTCAATCCTGAAAAAGGTATCTACAAACTCAAAACCGAGTGCGTTAATCAACGCGGTGAGGTTGTCACAACTGGTGAAGCTACGGTTCTATACAAATAAAGGAGAATTTTATGGAAAACACACTTGAAATGAAGATGTTTCAAAATCTCCTCACCGATTTCATCGAAAAAGAGGTTCGTCCTATTGCCGCCGAAATTGATGAGGAGGAAAGATTCCCAGCAGAAGCCGTAAAAACCATGGGTAAAATCGGCTTAATGGGTCTCCCATTCCCAAGAGAATACGGAGGCGCTGGTGGTACTGTCAGTATGTATGCTTATGCTGTTAGAGAAATTGCTAAGGCCTGTGCAACCACAGCTGTTGCTTTATCCGCTCACGTTTCCCTCTGCTGCACACCAATCTATGAATTTGGTACACCAGAACAAAAAGCTAAATACTTACCAAAGCTTTGTAAAGGTGAATGGTTAGGCGCTTTCGCTTTAACCGAACCTAACGCTGGTACAGATGCTGCTGGTCAACAAACCATTGCTACCCTCCAAGAAGATGGTAGCTGGATCTTAAATGGTTCCAAAATCTTTATCACCAATGCTGGTTACGCTGATGTCTTTATCGTCTTCGCGATGACCGATAAGAGTATTGGTATTAAGAGTATTACCGCTTTCATCGTTGAAAAAGGTACACCTGGCTTCAGTGTTGGCAAACACGAAAAGAAGATGGGTATCAGAGGTTCATCCACCTGTGAATTAGTCTTTGAAAATGTCCACTTACCAAAAGAGGCTTTATTAGGCCAAGTTGGTAAAGGCTTCTCAATGGCGATGAAGACCTTAGATGGTGGTCGTGTTGGTATTGCTTCCCAAGCCGTTGGTATTGCGGAAGGTGCTATCGAAGAAACCATCAAATACGTCAAAGAAAGAAAACAATTCAACCGTCCAATCGCGGCCTTCCAAAACACCCAATTCGTTTTGGCCAGTTTATATGCTAAGACCAAGGCTGCTAGATTATTAGTTGAAGATGCCGCTGCTGCTAAAGATGCTAAATCCAAAGAATTAACCGTCAAAGCTGCGATGGCTAAATTAGTTGCCGCTGAAACAGCAATGGAAGTCACAACCAAATGTGTCCAACTCTTTGGTGGTTATGGCTACACCCGTGAATATCCAGTTGAACGGATGATGCGTGATGCCAAGATTACCGAAATCTATGAAGGTACCAGTGAAGTTCAAAGAATGGTCATCTCTGGTGCAATTATGAAGTAGGGGGGGAAATGAAATATGAAAATTATTTGCTGTTTAAAACAAGTTCCTGATACTACTGAAATTAAGATTGATCCAGTTAAGGGTACCCTCATTCGTGAAGGCGTTCCTAGTATTATGAACCCTGATGATAAGGCCGGCTTAGAAGTTGCCTTACGTCTAAAAGATAAATACGGTGCGGAAGTTACCGTCTTATCCATGGGCCCAATGCAAGCGACCGAAGTTATTAAAGAAGCTTTTGCTATGGGTGCTGATAGAGGAATCCTCCTCAGCGATTTCAAATTCGCTGGTGCGGATACACTCGCAACCTCCAGTGCTATCTCTGGTGCCGTCAGAGCTTTAAAAGACTATGATTTATTAATCATGGGCAGACAAGCTATCGATGGTGATACCGCTCAAGTCGGTCCAGAAACCGCTGAATTATTAGATATTCCTCAAATTTCTTATGCGAAATCTGTTGACTTTGTCAAAGGTGAATTCGTTGTCGAGAGAAAAGTTGAAGATAGAACCTATACCTTAAAGGCCAAGGGACCCCTTGTTGTTACCGTCTTAGGTGACCAAGTTGAACCCCGTTATATGACCGTTGAAGGTATCTTAAGAGCCGTTCAAGAAAAAGAAGTCGAAATTTGGAATGCTTCCCAAATCGATGTCGATCCTGAAAGCTTAGGTCTCAAAGGCTCCCCAACCCAAGTCAAACAATCATTTGGTAAACAACTAAAGAGCGCTGGTGTCACTCATGATAATGTTGATGCCGCTGCTGGTGCGAAACTAATCGCTGATGCTTTAGTTGAGAAACACATTTTATAGGAGGTAACAGTATGGATTTTAGTGAATACAAAAATGTTTATGTCTTTGCGGAAGCAAGAGATGGTAATGTCCAAGATGTCGCCCTCCAATTACTAGGCAAAGGTAGAGAAATTGCTGACAAGACCCATAGTTCTTTACATGCTATTCTTGTCGGTTACGATGTCAAAAAAGAAGCCCAAAAGCTAATCGCCGCTGGTGCTGATGAAGTCTTAGTTGTCGATGACAAATTATTAGAAGAATATGTCACCGAACAATATGTCCAAGCTGTCTATCACATCGTTAGTGAGAGAAAGCCCAACATCATCTTAGTTGGTGCCACCTCCATCGGTCGTGATTTAGCACCAAGACTTTCTGCTCGTTTAAGAACAGGCTTAACAGCTGACTGTACCAAACTCGAAGTTGAAGAAGATGGTTCCTTATTCATGACCCGTCCAGCCTTCGGTGGTAACTTAATGGCGACCATCGTGTCCCCACGTCACCGTCCACAAATGTCCACCGTTAGACCTGGTGTTATGGCTAAATTACCAGCCGATCCTAAGAGAAAAGGTAAAGTAACCGAAATCAAAGTTCCATTTGATGTCGAAAAGATGGCTGTTAAAGTTGCGAAAGTCGTCAAAGAAACAATCAAAGTCGAGAAGATCGAAGATGCAAAGATTTTAGTTTCTGTTGGCCGTGGTGTCGGTAGAGAAAATCTCCCATTAGCCAAAGAATTAGCCGAAGTTTTAGGAGCCACCTTATCCGGTTCCAGAGCTATGGTTGATGCTGGCATCATCGAACCTGCAAGACAAGTCGGTCAAACCGGTAAAACCGTTAGACCAAACGTCTATTTTGCTTTAGGTATTTCTGGTGCTATCCAACACTTAGCTGGTATGGATGAATCCGAATTCATCGTTGCCGTCAACAAAGATAAATATGCCCCAATCTTCAAAGTTGCGGACTTAGGTATCGTTGGTGATGTCAAACAAGTCTTACCAGTCTTAATCGAAGAAGTTAAGAAAATCTTAGCCACCAAGGCTTAATCAAGATTGAACAAATTAAAAAAGTGGTAGAGAATTCTACCACTTTTTATTAAGTTATTATTGTTCGATTTTATATTAAATCGTACGATTGCGATTATAAGAAACTAGTTATTAGTATTTCGAGACCAATAAGAATCAAGATGACGCCGCCGATAATGGTGGCGTGTTTTGTTAGTTTGCTACCAATCTGGCGGCCTAATAATAAACCAATCAAGCAAATTCCTAAAGTGACAACACCTATGATTCCAGCCTCAATTAAGGCATAGCCAAGTGTTAGTTCTGAAATGGTGAAGCCAACTGATAAAGCATCGATGGAAGTGGCAATGCCTTGTAAGAGGAGAATATGGCCTTTTAAAGGCTTGCTTGTTTCGTCCTCTTTGCCTTTGATACCATCATAAATCATTTTGCTACCTAAGATTGCAAGGATAATCATAGCAGCCCAGGGAATATAGGGTTCAAGGACAGTAAAGGTTTCAACAAGGAAATGAACTAAGACCCAACCTATTAAAGGCATGGCAGTTTGGAAAAGGGCAAAAGTTCCCGCAATTAAGACGGAGCTTTTATGACTCATTGTATTATCTTGAATACCATTAGCAACAGAAACAGAAAAAGCATCCATAGCTAGGGCAAGACCAAAGAGAATACTATTTAGAATAAAGATAAAAGTAATTTCCATAGACTATTAAACATGGCCAAAGCGACGGTCTCTAGTTTCGTACTCCTTTAAGCATTTGACAAATTCGTTTCTATCAAAATCGGGCCAATACGTAGGTGTAAAGATGAATTCCGCGTAGGCAAGTTGATAGAGAAGGTAATTGGATAAGCGTTGTTCACCACTGGTTCTAATCATAAGATCAACAGGCGGTAAGTTAGAGGTGTAGAGATGAGATTCAATAGTTTTCTCATTGATGTCATCGATAACAAGATTACCATTTAATACTTCACCGGCAATCTCTTTGGTGGCCTTTACTAATTCTTCGTGGCTCCCATAGTTCAACGCAATACTAAAGATATACGTATCGTTATTTTTGGTCCTTTCAAGGGCATCTTTTAACACTTCTTGGGTTTTGATAGGAAGTTTTGTTGTATCACCCATTACTTGAATGCGGACACCTTCTTTTTCAAAGCGTTTGATATTCTGCTTAAAGAATATGTTGAGATAACTAAAGAGATGTCTTATCTCATCTTTAGGGCGATTCCAGTTCTCGGTTGAGAAAGCATAAAGAGTTATGACCTTGATATTGAATTCTTTGATAACATCAAAGAGTTCGACAATGCGCTTGCATCCTTCTTTGTGACCCAAATGGCGAGGCAAACCTCTTTGCTTAGCCCATCTACCATTGCCATCCATAATTAAGGCGACATGGTTTAAGGGTTTAGTTAGAACAAATTCACTCATTCTAGTTGCCTCCTTTTAAGAAGTCTTCAATATCTTTGATAATCTTGGGTGGAGTTGAGGTTCCACTGACCAAAACAACTTTGTTTAAAGATAAATCTTTAATTTCATCCTTACTTTCCACGAAGAGAATAGTTTTATTGGGATGATAATACTTCGCGAGACTATATAGTTTGGATGTGTTTGATGATGTTTTGGAGCCAATAACAATAATACCATCATAACTGTCATCTAAATTCTCTAAAGCTCTTTGTCTTAGATAAGTCGCATCACAGATTTCATTGGTGAGAATGGCATAAGGTAAACGTTCCCTTATCTCTTGATGGATGGACTTGAGTTCTAAGAAGGATAGAGTCGTTTGGTTGATGATTAAAGGATCTTTAGTTGTTACTTCTTTGTAATTAAAGCATTTTTCAATATCATAGAAATGAATGTTGGAATTCATTGTTAAAGCAGCATTAGCCTCAGGATGGCACTTTTTGCCGATGTAGATGACTTCTTTAGCTTCCTTAATCAGTTCAAAGGTCTGTTGGACTTTGAAGCAGGTGAGATCAAAAAAGACCACACCTTTTTTATTTAAGATATCTTCATAGGATGAGGGATGGCCATGAGCTGAAAAGATGACTATGTCATCTTGATTGAATTTTTCTAATTCTTCTAAAGGATTTTTATTTGTTAAATCTAAGGTTTCAATACCTAATTCTTCTAATTCTTTGGTGACGGTGTGGTTATGGACAAGCAAACCGAAAACAACCACCCTTTTTAAAGGGTTATTTTGTTTAATTTCTTTAGCTTGGTTGATGGCGTGGATAACACCATAACAATAACCACAAGGCTTTAAAACATCGACTTGCATTATTTTAATCTCCTCAGATAGTTTTCTAAAGAATTGATATCGCGATGGAGGAATTCTAATTGTTCGCTGATACTGCCTTGCTTGACAAATATTTTGGGTAAGCCTAGTAAATGAACCTTACCTTGATAATTTAAATCGTTTAAAGCTCTTAAGATGGTCTCTCCTAAGCCTTCATCAGTTCCATAGACATCATAGATAATAATATCTTGGAATTTTGTTAAGCCCTTTAAGATTTCTATATCAATTGGATATTGGAAGATGGCATTAACAATCTCGTAGTCAGAGAAACGATCTTTTAGATCGTTGACAATTGGACCATAAGAAATGATGACAGCTTTACTACCTCTTTTTTCGACCTTCCATTCTCCTAAATAGACGTTTTCATAACCCGTACTATTATCTTTTAAAGTGGTATTGCTTCTTGGATAGCGAATAAATAAGGGGTGTTTATAGGAATGGGAGAATTCAAATAATTCTTCGGCTTCTTTGCTATCTTTAGCCATGGCAATAGCGACATTAGGAATCGATTTTAAGAAAGAACTATCATAGATGCCTTGATGGGTTTCCCCATCTTCACCAACAAGCCCGGCCCTATCTACTAAGAAAGAAACGGGTAAATCAAGTCTTGCGACATCGTGACTTATCTCATCATAACCTCTTTGCATAAAGGTTGAATATATCGATACGTAGGGGTGAAAACCGCTTATTGCGATACCAGAAGCATAAGTGATAGCGTGTTCTTCAGAAATGCCTACATCAAAGGAACGGGTGGGATATGACTTAAAGATTGGTTCTAGTTTACTGCCGATAACAGTTGCGGGATTAATTAAAACAATCTTTTCATCTTCGCCCATCGCTTGATGGAGCAATCTTGAATAGACTTCACTCCAACTAATCTCATTAGGCTTAGGTAAATAAGCAGTTTTACCAGTTTCTAATTCAAATGGTCCGACACCATGCCATTTGCCTTCTTTATCTTCTTCAGCATATTTATAGCCTTTACCTTTGGTAGTGGTGACATGGATGATAACACTTTTTGGAGCATTTAAAGCATATTTAAAGGCTTTCTCCATCGCATTTATATCATGGCCATCGATACTTGCAATATAATAAATGCCTAAGGCGTTAAAGATATTGGTATGGAGCAAGTGATATTTAAAGAAGTTCTTAACACCACTACTAGCAGTATATAAAGGCCTAGTAATTTTGTGCTTCGTTAAGACTTTCCGGTAACGTTCTTTGGTTTTTAGATAGTTCTTGGATAGTCTTAATTTCTCTAAGAGGTTGTGGGTTAAGCCTACAGAAGGGGAGATGGCTTGATTGTTATCATTGATGATGATAATTATTTTATGATCAAAGGAAGCAAGATTGTTTAAGGCTTCAAAGGCAAGTCCATTGGCAAGGGAACTATCACCGATAACTGCGATGATGTTGTAATTATCGTGATTTAGGTCCCGAGCAACAGCCATACCCATGGCAGCGGAAATCGAGGTTGAGGAATGACCAGCTTCATAAGAATCATAAATAGATTCATTTCGTTTTTGGAAACCGCTTATGCCGTCTAACTTTCTTAAAGTTGAGAGGTTTCTTCCTGATAAAATCTTATGAGCATAGGCTTGATGGCCGACGTCAAAAATGAGTTTATCTTCAGGAAGATTAAAGAAATGGTGGAGAGCAACGGTGAGTTCAACAACACCTAAATTGCTCGCCAAATGGCCACCATTAGAAGCACAAATTTTTAAGATATATTCCCGGATATCCGCACTCAAAAGATTGAGGTCATCTAGACTCAAGTTTTTGATGCTTAAGGGGTCGAATCCCTTTTCTAAAGGGAAGTGTTTTATTTCCATAAACTCTATTATACTATTTTCCTGCTTAACTTTCTATAAGTAGTTAGAACCGATTATTGTTGAAAAGATGACCGAAATCAAGCATAATTAACTTGTATGATAATTCCATAAGCAATGGAATTAGTTGGAGGATAAAATATGAACATACTCAAAGGGTTACGGGAAATCAAAAGACGGTCAACAGTTTTTGATTGGATCTTTAGAGGCATCATTTTAGCGCTGTGTATCGTCTACTATGTTTTCCTAATTTTTGGTGATTCCATTTTTGGTAACACCAGTCTATTTTACCGGAGCTTGAATCTCTTCTCCGGTGCGGGCGATCCCAATATCATCGTCCGTTTGGTAAGCTATGCTTTCTTCTGCTTAACCATAAGCTGGGTTGGTCGGATGATTTTAAAACAATTCGGCCGGCTCTTAAGAAAGGGCAGAGCTATCATCGATATCATCTGCAGTTTAATTAAATATGCGGTTGTTATCGTTCTCATTTTCTTAGTCTTGAAATCGTTTGGTGTTGATACCACTTCGATTCTCGCTGGTATCGGTATCTTAGGTCTTATTATCGGTCTTGGTGCCCAACCACTCATCACCGATATTATCGCCGGTCTATTTATTGTTTTTGAAAACGTCTTTGAAGTCGGTGATATCATTGTCATCGATGGTTTCAGAGGAACCGTTAAAGAGATCGGTATTAGAACCACCAAGATTGAAGATGCGGGTGGCAACATCAAAGTTATGAATAACTCCGATTTAAGAAGCTTAATCAACATGACAGAGAACTTATCTCTTGCTTGCTGCGATATGAGCATTGAATATGGGGAATCTATTGAAAGAGTTGAAGCCATTCTCTCCAATAATCTTGAAAAGATTAAAGAGAATATTCCCGATATCGTGGAAGGTCCTTTCTACCGTGGTGTCACCGAGTTAGCTGACTCCGCTGTTGTTTTGCGCTTTGTCGCCAAGTGTGAAGAAAGCAACAAATACCAAGTCGAAAGAGATATGAATAGACAATTCAAACTTTTGTTTGATCAAAACAATATCAATATTCCGTTCAATCAAGTCGTTGTTCACGAACCAACAGAGTTCGATATGGCCAACAAGAAAGAACAAAAAGAAGCAACTAAATTTGTCGAGGAACAAAGAGAAATTCTCAAGAGTGTTCCCGATACTGAAAACTTTGAAAGGTAGTTATGGCGCGGTCAGATGAATTTAATCGGCCGAAGATAACTAATTTAGGAGACTTCACAACTAACCGTGATGGTACGGGCAAACAGTCCTATAACTTCACGATTGAGGAGCAAGTCTCGAAACCTGCTGAATATTATCAGCACCAAGATAAGAGGGATTATCGGTCAGTAAATAACACAAATATCTCTAGCAATGTTAGCGATACGTCTAATGAAGTAGTTGAGGAAATAAGTCAAACTCAACAAGCGCAGGCGCTTACTAACAATGCTAACTCTTTTGTGCGTACTCATTTAACAACTGTTGCTGTTGTCGCGACGACGGTCACAACTTCAGTTTTAACAATTATCAACATCCCAGTAACCCTAGATGTTTCTTTATATAGTGCAACCGCACAATCCCTTATCTTTAATGTCACTCTCGCCTTAGAAGAGGGTGAAACAGAACACAATCTCTTTATGGCTACCTTAAGCCACGAAGACGAGAAATATGAACAAGAAATAATGGATGGGGTTTACCTCGTCTTTGAAGACTTATATCCGGAAACCGAATACGATTTAGAAATCTTTGAATACACCTATGTCTTACCCGAAGAAGATAAAATAGAAGGTGAAATTGAAACCGAGATTCAAGATGAACCGTATGTGGAGCCACAGTTAAATATTGTCAGCCGTTACAAGGCATCTTATCGCACCCTTCCTATTAAGGAAGAGGAGACTTATCAATGCTCTGTTGAATACTTTGTCGAAGAAGATAATCTGCTCAATTTCATGGTTTTCTTTGAAAATGAAGATGAATTAGATGTCTTCTATACCGCAACAGTTACCGATACGAATGGCAAGAGACTAGGTGCCTTTGACTCGACGGAGAGAGAAGCCAGTTATCAAATTGATATCGGTGAGAATGAAATCGTTTATATATCGGTCAAGATTAATAATAAACTGGTGGCTTTCCAAACCGTTTATCACGAACATTATGAACCATACAATGGTTATGATTATTCCAATATCACTTGGACTTGGGATGGTGTTAGTGCTACCGCCTTTGTTCCAAATTATGATCCAAATGAAGAAGGTCTTTATTTGAATGCGGAAGTAAGCCTTAGAGATTCTTATGAAGCCAGTTGTGTCAGCGAAGGTTATGATATCTATGTCGCGACTATCTATGATGAATATGGTTATTCCTATGTTGATGAACACGAGATTATAACTTCTGAAGCTTTAGGTCATAGTTATGAGACCAATTGGATTTGGAATGAAGATGGTAATAGTGCTTATGTCTATCTCTATTGTGAGGTTTGTGGCTCCTATGAATATGTCGATGCGACAGTTATGATGAGTAGTGAAAAACAAGCTTCCTGTGAAGAAGATGGTTATATCATCTATGAGGGAAGTATTGAATATGAGAACATTGTTTATACGGATACGCATGAAATAACCTTAACAGCTTATGGTCACGCCTATAGTGAAGAGTGGTCGTGGAATGAAGATAATGAAGCAACTCTAACTTTAACCTGTCAGAACTGTAATGAAATTCATAACATGAGTGCGACAGTTACCAGTGAAGAGATAGAAGTCAGCTGCGATACTGATGGAAGTATTACCTATACTGCCACTGCTACCTACGATGGTGAAACTTATAGTGATCAAAAAGTTTTGATTACTGAAGAAGCCCATGGTCACGATTATGAGACTAACTGGAACTGGGCGAGTGATTATAGCAGTGCGACTCTAACCTTAACTTGCCTACGCGGTGATGTTAATGAAACCATAGTTGCATCGGTTGTTATTGATAGTGAGAATAGCCAAGAAGCATCTTGCGGCTTAGAAGGTAGTAGAGTCTATATCGCGACAGCCACCTATGGTGAAGAAACCTTTACTGATACTGCCAATGAAAACTTAATGCCTTTAGAACATGATTATCAAGAATCGTGGGAATGGACAGAATCGGTAACTGGTGATGGTGGCTATGAAGCGACACTACTTATGACTTGTAATAACTGTGGAGATGTTATCCCACTAACAGCGGAAGTCACGATTGAATCCGAAGTTGAAGTCGGTTGTGATAATGATGGTAGCATCACTTATAGGGCAACAGTTCTCTATCAAGATAACGAATATACGGATACTAAGACAGTTGTTACCGAAGAAGCTTTAGGTCATGAATATGAAACCAGTTGGGACTGGGCAAGTGATCATAGCAGTGCAACTCTATACTTATACTGTATTAGAGAAGATGTAAATGAAGAGATTGCCGCAACAGTTACTATTGATACTGAGAATAGTACACCTGCCGGCTGTGATGAAGAAGGTATAACAACTTATGTTGCTACTGCAACATATCAAGGTGAAACCTATACCGATACTGATTCCGTAACTGAATCACCAACGGGCCATGATTATCAAGAATCTTGGAATTGGGAAGAAAGCCCAACTGGTGATGGTGGTTATAGCGCAACCCTAGTCCTAACTTGTAGTAATTGTGGCGATGTTGAGGAATACCAAGCAGATGTCGTAATGGAGAATTCTTCAGAAGCAACTTGTGACGAAGATGGAACTGCCACCTTTGTGGCGACCATTATGGCTCACGATGTTGAATACACCGATACTAAGACCTTCGTCATTGATGAAGCCTTAGGCCATAACTACCAAGCCAACTGGAGTTGGGAAGATGATGGTAATGGTACACCAACCTCTGCCTCTCTCTATCTCTTCTGTGAAGCGTGTGAGACGGAAGTCGGTCCAATTGATGGTACGATAACTTCCGAACAAGTAAGTGTCACAGGATCTGATCCAATCACTGTTTACACGGCAAGAGCAACATATGAAGGTGTTGAGTATACCAGCACTTATGATGGTTAATAATAAAAAATCCTCCTAGGTTTTGCCTAGGAGGTTTTCTTTATAATTGTTTATCCCCAAATCATATTGGCGAATTCTGGATTATCAATAAAGGCGTTTCGATTGTTTTGAACGGAATAGACGTATTCATTCCGATTTCTTTCTAAATCATCGACAGGATCTAATTCATTCCATTCTAATAATAATTCATAACTGCAACCTTTAACAGGTGAGGTACTAGATTGTGAGAACCTTGTTTCAAGGTCGGAATATCTAGTGACGAGGTAGAAGAGGATTCTTGCGACATCACCTTTGACCTCATCTAAGGGTTCAAAGTATTTATCGGTATAATAGCCACCGGTATAGGCGGTGCCATCAATGGTGGTTTTTAAAGTTGTATAACTAACGCCTGTTCCTCTGATGTTAGCAAAAGGTTTATTACCTCTAGTGCTGTTGCAGGTTGGACTGGTCGGTCTTAAGTGATGGAGATCAGCTCCTGCGCCACTTGTTCCAAAGCCACCTAAGGATTGGGGCCAGACGTGTTCTCTATCATAAGTAGTACCATAATCCCATGTACCATTGACTGAATGTCTACAGTAGAAGAGGATGAGGTTACCTGGATGATCAGGATCGGCATCGCTATTGACATACATCGATCTAGTTTCTTGATAGCCAGTTTGATTATGACCTTCAGTCATAATAGTTCTTAAAGCATTCTTTAGAGTGGCTCCAGTTTTATTAAGGGCATTATTGTAATAACCATTGGGGTTATTAATAGTAGTACTTGAAGTATTTGAGGAACTATTAGTCGAACTATTGGTCGATGAATTAGTGGAACTAGTAGTGGATGTTGTTGTGCTGCTAGTTGAACTATTCGTAGATGAATTAGTTGAACTGGTAGTTGATGTCGTTGGCGAACTGTTCGTAGATGAATTAGTGGAACTAGTAGTACTAGATGTTGTTGGTGGAACTTCGGTTGAAGTACTAGTAGTCGATGTGGTTGACGAAGTAGTTGATGTCGTTGTCGAACTATTGGTCGATGAATTAGCTGAACTATTCGTAGACGAATTGGTAGAACTATCGGTTGAACTATTTGTGGCCGATGTTGTAGTCTGACTTGTTGTAGTCGTCTCCGGTATTGATGTATGAATGTGAAGATTAACTTCGCAGGAAGTTAGGGTAAGGACGGTTAGTCCTAAAACAATTAAACCTTTTACTTTATTCATAAGCGTACCTCTATATTTCTAAGGCTCCCTCAATTTTCTTGAAGGGGTCTTGTTTATTGATGCGATCATAGAAGAGAATCCCATCTAGGTGGTCGATTTCATGTTGAATGACAATGGCATCATAACCTCTGAATTTGACTTCTAGGTATTGCCTTGTTATGGCATCGTAACCTCTAACGGTGACAAAGGCATAACGAGGGACATAACCTTGGTGTTCGCCATCAACTGATAGACAGCCTTCGCCGGCTAGTAAGTAAGACATTCTTTGGGCGTGGGCTACTATTTTGGGATTGATGAAGGCAAATTCGGTGACATAGTCCAGGGTTTCATCTTCTTTGAAGTATTCAATTCGGATAGCACAGATACGCTTCAAGATACCTAATTGAGGTGAGGCTAGGCCTACCCCTGGTCTTAGGCCGTATTGTTGACAATTCTCTTCTTTGCTAGAGAAGATTAAATAATCCCGTAAGTAAAGGGCCCAAGCGATGTCTTCTTCAGAGAAGGGTTCTTTGACTTCCTTGGATTTCTTACGGATCAATTTGTCGGTATCTTTAACAATCGGTTTTACTTCAAACATAAAATCACTCCAATAATTAATTATAGAATAGAAGTTTTTAAAAATCTATGGCAAGGAGAAAAATAACAAGTTATTATTAAGATGTATGGAAAGTGAAATCGTTGTTAAAGCCCAAAATCTTAAAGAAGAATTAAAGAAAAGCCCTAAGGTTTTAAGGGTTAAAGAGTTAGAAAAGAAGATGCTTGATAATGAACAAGTAGCCCTTTTAATTATGGCCTATCAAAATGCCCAAGAAGAAGTTAATGCTGCTTTGAGATTTAAAGAAGATTCTAAAGAGGCTTATAGCAAGTTAAGCAAGGTTAAAGAAGAACTCTATACCCATGAACTTGTCAAAGAATATCTTGATGCTTTAAAAGAAGCGAATGCTTATTTAAAAGAAGTAAGTGATTATGTTTTTGAAAGTATTAAATTACCTAAAAAGGAGGTCTTATAGATGCGAGTAGTAGCAGGTAAATATCGTTCGCGTCCTATTAAGGCTCCGGCGGGAAGAAATACAAGGCCCACCCTAGATCAAGTCAAAGAATCGATGTTTAATATCATCGGTATGAAAGTGATCAATGCAGTGGTCCTAGATCTATTCTCAGGAAGTGGGGCACTAGGTATTGAGGCCTTATCAAGAGGGGCGAAGAAAGTCTATTTCAATGACCTATCTATTAGTGCGATAGCCACCATCAAAGATAACCTCAAAAGTCTAGGTGTTGATGAGGACTATGAAGTCACGAAGTTGACCTATAAGGAAAGACTAAAAAGTATGGAAAGTCAGGTAGATATTTTAATTCTTGATCCTCCATACAAAGATAAGATTTATGAGGAGATTATCACCTATATGTTGGAGCATAATTTGCTCTCAGATAAGGCCGTTATCATGATTGAAAGCGAGTTAATCTGTGAGGTGGAGCCGCCTCTAAATTATCAAAAGAGAGAATACAAATATGGAAATAAAAAACTAGTCTATCTTACGAAGTAGGCTAGTTTTATTTTGGCTCAATAGGATCGATATAGATGGTCTTATAAGTCTTGAGTAGGACAAGTCCTGGTTTATTTGAAGGATGCTTTTTAACATTCTTAACTAAGGTGTAGTTAACAGGTATAGTAGATGATAACCTAGCTTTAGAGAAATAAGCAGCTAGGTTAGCAGCATATCTTATGGTTTCTTCACTTAGTGGTCCAGTGGAATGAACAACAACATGGCTTCCGGGATAATCTTTGACGTGGAAGAAGTATTCATTGTATTTGGCTATCGTATGGGTTAAATAATCGTTTTGGAGATTATTCATACCAACACTTATTTGGATGCCACTAGGTGAAGTATAGGTGTGAGGTAGGTATTTAGTTACCTTTTTCTTATTTGAACGAATCTGGGCCTTGATATAGCCTAATGATGCTAATTCTTGTTTGATTTGTTCTAACTCTTCTTTATTAGCATCTTGGATCTGAACTTTTAAAAGTTCAAAGTATTCGTATTCATTCTTCGCTATCTCAATTTGTTCTTCTAAGATATTCTTTGAATTTCTTAGTTTTTGATATTTCTTATAGAATTTTTGAGCATTATCTTTTAAGGAGTAGCGCTCATCTAAGGAGATTAAGACATCTTTTCCTTTCTCTTCATCTTTGATGACTATCTCTTTATCTTTAATAGCTAGATTAGGAGCATATGCATAGATGAGATCCCCATAATAACGGTAAGTATCGCTATCGGATGCTTTCGTAAGTTCATCTTCAAGTCTTCCAATCTTAGTTAAGTATTTCTTGCTTTCTTTCTTCGCGATGTTTAATAACTCTTTGCTGGCTTCCTGCTTCCTAATGGTGGTTTGATAATCTAAATAGAAATCAGTAATCCCTTTATCCCAATCTTTAATAAGTGGGTCTTTAGATAGATGCTTAAAGGGGATTAGGTGATAATCAGATGGATAGATATAGACCTTATCACTACTTAAGATCTCTTTAACAATATCATTTAAAGCTTCACCTTCATTTAGGCGATAACGTACCTCTTTTTCAAGGTTTTTAGAAAAACCAAAGAATTGACCTTGAAGGTCAGTGTTTAGATTATATTCTTCACTTAAAGGATCTTTAAGGTTGGGGGCGGGTGGTAAGTGATAAATAGCACCAGGCATAATGGTCCTGTTAGTAATAGGACCCAATCTATGGAGACAATCGATGATAGTCTCATCTTCTTTAGTCACGATTAGATTAGTCATCTTACCAGTTAATTCGATATGGAGATGTTTAATCTCTTTAACACCCAGTTCATCTTCTTTACTGATCTTGATGCTTACGATTCGATCAAGGCTCAACTGATAGATGCTTAAGATGATACCACCTTCTAGGTGGTGTCTTAAGACATTTAAGAAGTGATTGGCATCTAAATGGATATTGTATTGATAAGAAGATAGAGATAAATAAGAGGCATTATTATTGATAGAGATAACTAATTTATCTTTGAAATCTTTCTTGTATAAAGAGAAGATGAAATCATTATTTGATATCTGAAAGATACGGTTGATATAACAGCCGTTTATCTTGTTATCTAATAATTGGGTAATCCTTCTTACCATTAAGCCATCAAAACTCATCTATTTATCCTCACATAATACTTTACAATATTTTTAAGTCTTGTTGTATAATTAAATTGTTAAGGATGTGATAAATGATGCGTAAATTATTGTTAGTTATCGATTATCAGAATGACTTTGTCGATGGTAGTTTAGGCTTTGAGGGGGCGGAGAAGCTAGAACCAATTATCATTGAACGTATTGAAGAATATGAGAAACATAATGGGGAAGTTATCTTTACTTTAGATACCCATCAAGATGATTATATGGAAACTGTGGAGGGTAAGAACTTACCTATCCCTCATTGTATTGAGGGAACTGATGGTCATGAGATCTATGGGGCAATTAGGCCTTATAGTAGACACCATCTAAGAATCAAAAAGGATACCTTTGGTTCTAAGGACCTTGTGGAATATCTAACTTATAATCAATTTGATTATGTGGAACTAGTAGGACTTGTGGCCAATATCTGTGTCCTAAGCAATGCCATCTTAGTTAAGTCGGTTCTTCCCAATGCGGAGATTGTTGTTAATAGCAAAGCCTGTGATAGCAATGATAAGGAAATGATGGAGAAGGGCTACGATATCCTAAAAAATCTCCATATTAAAGTGATTTAGATAAGATGCTCGTGGGAACACGAGCTTTTTATTTTGGACAATCTTTACTTTCAAAATGAATTTTTGGACCATAAGTAAAGATTTTTGGCCGATTTCTTTACTTTTGAACAGTTTTTGGCGGCAATAAGTAAAGAAAAGATATTGATTTAAACCAGGAAATTTAGCTGTCTCTTTTATTTATATTTATTTATGAAGTCATTAAACATCTTCCGATATTCATTAGGATAATTTAACTGGCTTAAGGCATGGCCTACACCTTGATAGATATGAATCTCTTTAAAAGAAGTACAGGCTTCATAATTGAGATATGTAAATCTTGTAGGAACAAAATTATCTTTATCACCATGGATAAAGCAGATAGGTAATTTAGAGTTCTTGACAGTATCAAGGGTTGAACATTCATCGATATAATAATGGGCTTTATGATGGACAACTATTTTTATGAAATAGATTAAAGGGAAAGTTGGAATATGGAAGTTAGATGATATCACATGTTTAATCTCTTCAATCGGGGAGATGAAGCCACTATCAGCAATTATCCCTTTAACTGATTTGGGTAGATCTTTATCAACAATTAATAAGGATGTCGCCGCACCCATAGATATGCCATGGATAAAGATATTACCCTTACCATTAATTAATTTATCTAAATAATTAATCCATTGGATTAAATCTTGATGATCGGGTATTCCAAAGCCGATATAGGAGCCTTCACTGTTGTTATGACCTCTTAGATCGATATAAAGGAAATTGTAGCCATCTTTTTTTAAGAAAGGATTAACAATGGCACCATCTTGGAAGCATTGACCTCGATAGCCATGGATAGAGATGACATAGGTATCACTCTTAGATGGATTCTCATAATAATAACCTTGTAATTTGAGGCCATCAAATGATGTGATAGTTATTCTTTGATAAGGAAGGCTTTCTAAGATTTTCTTATTATCAATAATAGATGGAATGAATTTAGTCCAGGGGTTTAAGGTCTTAAGACTATTATAAAGATCTTCTTCATTTTCTTTAGGAGATACTCTTGTGAATGATTTCTTATATAAGATTAAAGCGAGGATATATTCTAGGAATAAGAAAAGAACTAGGATTATTCCTATAACAATTAGGACTATGTAGTACCATTTCATATAATCACCTCTTTAAGTATTATAAGATAAAACAAGACTTTTAGAAGTATTTTCTTGATTTTTAAAGATATATCCTATATCATTAAAGAACACTGTGGGGCTGTTATGGTTTCGACAGGGGTATGTAGTGCTTGGGATGCAGCCGAGTGGTTACGTTATAACCAAAGCCAATTAAATGGCAACAACAATTATTCTTACGCCGTCGCTTAATTAAAGCTCGAGTATTATAGACCCTACTTATAGGGGACGACGCATCGACTATTATTTGGTCCACCGGTAGTAGAAGGTGTTATATAGAGGGACTAGGCCCATCTGATCTCTATAAAGACGGGTAGAAAATCTAATAGGGTAATCATCTCTTCCTCTTTGTCGCTTTTGGATTAGATGGTGAGCGTTACCTAAAGTGACTAAGCTGTAGTAGCCCTTGTAAGACTATTCTTGGACGCGGGTTCGACTCCCGTCAGCTCCACCAATATTTAAAAATATAGTGATACGATAAAAAGTATCACTTTTTTTGTGCCAAAAACCGGAGTTCAAGTCTCTGCAACTCCCTTAAAATTCTTAGTTTTGTATCAAAATTGTATGTTTTTATCTTCTGTGAAATACTAGGGGGTTGCAAATTATTAGCCAAAAACAGAGAGGGTTGCATTTTCAAAGAGCAAAGTTTAAAGGGTGGTTGCAATTTTAAACGTTCAAAACACTAGGTGTTGCATTTTCTCTCTTTAACTAATCTAAAGAATGTACCTCTAGATACTCCAATAAGAGAAGTAGCTTCAGTATTTGTTATTTCATGTTTTATATATTTATCTAGTACTTCATTGGTGTTAGGTGGTGTAGATACTTTTGGGCTACCAAACTTAACGCTTTTTTCTTTTGTAATCCTTATTCCTTCAGCTTGTTTTTGCTTAAAATTCGCTCTTTCGTTTTATGCTACAAATGATAATAGTTGAAGAACAATAAAAAAGAAAATACCGCCAAATAATAGTCAAAATGATTAAAATATGATATAATATTAACATATTGATGAAATGAGGCTTTTTAACAATGAAATATAATGAAGCTATTAAAAAAGTTAGATTAAAGATGTGTTTAAATCAGACCGAATTCGGGGCTCTTTTTGGTGTGACTTTTGGGACTGTTAATAGATGGGAAGCAGGAACGCATGAACCGACTATGAAGATTAAAAGAATGTTAATGTATTATTTAGAAAAATATAAAATTGTAATAGAAGAATAGGAGATAAAAATATGCCAAACAATGATTTTATTGGTAAAGATACAGATGAAATGTATACTCAATACACTGATATAGTAAATGAATTAGACCATTATCCTGAAGAATTATTTAGAGGGAAAAAAATCCTATTCCCATGTGATTGGGATGCTATTTACAATTGTGGTGACAAGATACAATTTGAAACGCACAATAAAATAAATGAGATAATAAATATAATTCCAAACGCTGATATTCCGAAATGTAACTTTGTTAAATATTTTTGGGATACCTATGCTAAATACCCGGAAAATGGAGTTAAATTATTTACATCTGGATATAATCCAAACAATTCAGCTAATCCAAATAACTTAAGTTGTATGGATGTTGATTATTCACAGTTCGACTGGGTTATAACAAATCCTCCATTTAGTTTTGTTACCGACTTTTTAAAACTGCTTAGCGATGAAGCTGAACGAAGAAAAAATACAAATAGACCTTTTCATTTTATAATAATGATTCCATGGCAAACGCTTGGAAACAAACTTTCAAACTTTTTTATCGAAAAGAAAGCTTTTCCTGGGTGGGGTAAACATATAAATCTTTCATTTTTAGACATTAATAAAAATCCTATTTTAACTGAGAAAGGAAAAACAAGATTCGTGGCCATTTATTGGATTACTGATTTAGATATGAATTTTCCAACTGTTGATAACAATTATTTTGTGCCTCAGCATTCAGTTAACGAAAATATTCACTCATATTTTGATGAACGCCTATATAGAGATGACGCATTAAAAGATAGGGATGGCCATTCTTGTGCAAGTGATGGAATGCCAATTTTGGTGCACAAAGAGTTTAAAAATCTATATTTTGATTACCCAGGATATCAGGCAGTTCCAATTACTTGTATTGATTATTATAATCCAAGGGTGTTCGAAATTTGTGCAAGTACAAATATAACCGAACCATGTAGAACTATTGGCAATTTTAAATCTATTCCTTGTGCTCCAATGCTTCAATATAAGTATCCTGGAATCAAAAAAATCAGTTCATATTTAGTTAAAGTTAGACCGGAAATAATTGAAGCTTGTAAAGGAAAGAGTCCAAGTGAAATTTTTGATGCATGTAAGCATTTGTTAGGAATTGAGGAGGTCGATGTTTATGAATAGAATAATAGAATATTGGACTGTTCAAAAACTGTTGAATATGCTATCTGATGGAAAATTGAATTACAAACCATCAATTCAGAGACAATTTGTATATAGTATAGTTCAGCAACAACAAGTTATTATGTCTATAAAAAAAGGCTTTATTGCATCATCACTAGTTGTAGAAAAGATTAATGAGGATGAATACATATTACTTGATGGGAAACAAAGAATAAACTCGATTATCGGGTTTGTTAATCATGCGTTTGATGTTGAGGGCATCTATTTTGAAGATATTTATAGATTAGACAGAGTAGACAGAGCTGATAGATATAAAAGCCCTAAGGTTGTTACGAACGCTATAGATGAAAATGATAATTCTGGCGCTGCCACATTGCTTAAGTTCACTTTCCCAATTGTACTTTATTCGGATATGACCAACGAAGAAAGATTGACCCTTTTTAATGTAATAAACACAACTGGTGTCCCTCTTAATGTTTGGGAATTAGTAAATGGCAGATATCCAACAGGTGTTTTGGCTGATATGCGAATTAATTATTTTAATGAAAGAGTGTCTACTAATACAGTTACTCTAGACTCTACTTTTAATAGAGTTAAAAAGTTTGAAAAATATTTTGGTACTCATGAAGTAAATCGAGGAGAACTATATCAAAAAATAATTGAAAAACTTTTTGTGATGTATGGTGGTAATTTAGATGATAGACCATATGAAATAGTAGATGGTATCCAAATAAACCAAAAAAAACTACAATAAATTGTGTAGATTTATTGAGGCACACTTATTAGAAAGATTTGAAGATTTCGCAAACATTTTAATTGATAAAATAGAACTATTTTACGAAATGTTTAAAGACATTAATAATTTGGGAGTTTTAAAAGAGATTTGCTTTAATATAGATGAAATTGAATTCTTTAATCTTCATAAAAACGATTTTTTGAATTCCGAGGCTAAAAAGACCAATTTACATTTTTTAATTTCACAATATATAAATTCAGATTTAAAGAACATCATAGAAGATCATAAAAAATATTTTACTGAAGTAATATTACCTTCTGCTTATTTGTTAGAAGATGACTTTAGAACACACCTAGATACAAAGAGGTTTTATACTAAGGATGATAAAGAAAGAATATTTATTGCTAATGATTCATTTGATCCAGCAACAATGCAAGTAAGATGTCATGGCGTCATGAATGATGGAGTAACAGAATGTGGTTGTGGCAGAATGATTACAAAAAATGAAGCTACGATTGACCATGTTATACCATGGATTATGGGTGGTAGGACTATTGACTCCAATGCTCAAATACTATGTCGAGAATGTAATAGCTCAAAAGGGTCAAGAATAATTTCTACATTATTAAGTAGTTTGGAGGGTCAAAATGAATAGTGCATTTCATATTATTATTAATGAAATACGAAAAAAATATGCAGGGAAGCATGCCTCAATGCTTGACATCTTTGATATTGAAAAAGCATATAATCTTTGTTCTATAACAAATATAAGGAATGATAATTGTGCATTTTTAAGAATTACAAGTTTTGGCCTAGATGAAGTGGTTTTTGAGGATGTTGTTACTAATTTAGATTTAATTAAAAAAAATGATTTTGACTATGCAAACTTAGATTTTGATATTAAGAAGGTACTTTATTTTGAAGTCTATGGAATCTATTTAGAAAAAGAAAATAAAAGATTTATGGAGCCTAACATACATAAACCATCAATAGATTTCAAAACTGACAAAGATGAAATTATAAAGTTAAGAAAAAAATGTGACGAACTTCAAAAAGAAGTTGATAAGCTTAAAGGGAGTGGACAACAATCTCTTTTTGATTTGATTGATAATTAATTATTTAATATTAGAAAGAAAAGGTGATTTTATGGTTGATAAGACTCTAAAAAAAGAAAAAGAAGAACTTTTAAAACAATTATTAGATAGTATTGATGGGATAAACAATAACAACGATTTAAAAGAAATATATGACCAAGTATCAAAAACAAATGATAAACTAGACATTCACGATTCTAAATTTGATAATTTCATTGATTCTATAATTGAGTGGATTAAGCCAAATGTTAAAAACAAAATAAAAGAAAAAATTAAAGACATCTTAGATAATTACGATAAGACAGATAAACAAGGTGCATTAATTTATTCTGAAGATGAAAGAAAACAAATCTGCATAATGATTGAAAAAGTTAATGATATTTGTAATAGAAATTTTTGGGATAGATTTAAAAAAGTTTTAGGAATAGGTTCTTAATGAAAAAAATATCTAGCAAAATAAAATATCGTATTTTAAAAATATCAGCAATTTTTATAAATGTTGTTGTTATTTTGCTGTTAACCACCATTGGTGTATTATTACATTTTGATGAATTGTGGAGGAATATTGAAACCGAAGGGATTACCTCATTTCTGCAATGGATTACACTTATTTCTTATAGACTAGGAATCTATTTAATCCCTGGATTTGTATTATCATTCTTTAAATTTGATAAAAGATATAAATATACTTCTAGATTAAAAATATGGTTCAATTGGACATTTTGTATTTACTTAGTTGCAAACGTTTTAATAAAAGTTCTTGCAATTGATCAATTGCTACATTTTGAAGTTTTTAACGCTCTGGATTCTGTCGTTTTATTAACCGGATATGTTTTTACATTTATTACTAAGGAAAAAGTAGACTTCTCTTCTACTGAAGCAATTATTAATCCTAAAAACACGCAATAATTATCGACACCCGTGATAACATCAAAGGTGTTTTTTTCATATCATCCTTATCTAGCCTCTCCATTAGTGCAAAATTATATAAATAATAGTTGCAAACGATTTGATTTAGGTTGCAAACGTTTTGTATCAAAATTGTATACCTTTGCCAAATAAGTAGACTTATGTCGATATCATTATTGATATCGACATTTTTTATTTTTTGATAACAAATTAATTATTTCAGGGTATTTAGGTATACCAGAGATTATGTAAGAAAGCATAAACATGAGATTGTAGATATTTATGATTATTTTAAAAAAGCATTTGAAATAAATCTAAATCAGATGGATGGATATGAAGAAAGATTAGCAAATTGGCCTAATGATTTTAAAGAATTGATAGAGAAAATGAGTATGAATAAGGATAAGTGAGACTATTTTGGTACACAAATGATTTTTGTTTAATAAAATACATCAATATCATAGATATTAATTTGAAATTGTGATACAATATGAAATATAGTGAAATCGATAATATGGAGGTACATTTTGTGAAATATGATTATCCTAAAGCGTTAGTAGAATTACGTGCAAAACTTAATATTTCACAGCATGAATTAGCAGACCTTTTAGAGGTTTCTTATCCATCTGTTTCTAGATGGGAAAATGGGCATTTTGAGCCCACTAAAATTATAAAATTTAAAGTGGATAAAATGCTCAAAGAAAATAGTATTGAATTAGTAAAGGTGGATGAATAGTGGGACTTAAATTTAAAAGCGCAAGCACAAGTGCTAAGTATGTATGTGGTTATAGCGTTAATGGGCTTGTAGCATGGAAAGATAAAGATAAAAGAACTTTAAAAGAAGTTTTAAATGGATAATATCATGAGGTGTAGATTATGTCGGATGAATTAAAATGTCCTATTTGCGGACAACCTACTAGAGTTTATATGGGCAATGCACGTAAAGATAGATTATGTGCAAAACACGCAGATGAATTAAAAAACGGAAGACTTATTATAAATGATGAAGGTCTATTTGTTGAACCTAAAACAGGTAAGATTTTAAATAAAGATTACAAAGAGACTAAAAAAGAAAAGGAAGTTGTATCTGAACAAAAAGGCGTAGCAAAATGTATAGCTTGTGGAAGAGAAACTAAACCTGGTTTCTTGTTTTGTCCGTCATGTTATAAAAAATATGTTGATAAAAAACTTTTAGTTGAGATTACTAATTGTAAAGAGATTACAATCTTAGATAATTCTTACGAAGGCAAGTTTACTTGCACAGATGGACATATTGTTAAATCAAAATCAGAAATGATTATTGATAATTGGTTATTTGATCATAACATTCCTCACGCTTACGAGAAGAAGCTCCCTATAGATAATGATGAGAATCATGATCTACATCCAGATTTCTGCTTGCCAGGATATGGAAACGATCCAGATGATGTATATATTGAATATTGGGGTTATAACGAAAAAAATATTGAATATACAAAATCTAAGAATTATAAAACGAAGATTTATAAAGATCTTAAAGTAACTGTTATTTGTTTGGAAGAAAAAGACATTATGGATATCAGTGCTTCTTTAAGCAGGAAGCTAAAGTTCTATAAGAAAGGTCAAATAAACGAATAATTTGGAGGAAAACTAAGTGGTGATTTTATGAATGAATCAGAATATTTAATATATCACTATTCATCTAAAAACGAAGAGTGGTATGACGCTACAAAAAATGTAGTGTGGTTTGGTGAAGATAATCATGCATGGAGCGTAAAATTTAAAAGTTCTGACGAGTTTTATCATGTTTCTTTTCAAAAAATGAGAGTATTTGATAAGCCAAAAGAAATAGATTTTGCAGAGCTATATTATAAAGAATCACCATGTTTCAATGTAAAAAAATTATTATTATTTAATGGCCAAGTATATAAGATTTTCTATAAAAATGGTTATACATGTGTTGCTTTTCCTAAAGAAATACGAATTGTTAAAGATACTTTAAAAGAAGATAAAAAAGCATCAGGTGTCATGGCATATTATCGAAGAGTTGTAAAGGAAACTGCGAAAACTGAAGAAGATGCATTTATGCTTTCACAATTCGATGATATTGATTATGTAAATAATGAAAGTGTGTTGGCTTTATATTTAAAAGGCGATCTTGAAAAGAGCATAGAAAAATTACAAATTCCTGTAGTTTGTCCTTTTGGATTAAATATGAGTCAATCTAAGGCCTTGACAATGGCTTTTTCAAATAGGATATCAATAATTGAAGGGCCACCAGGAACTGGAAAGACACAAACCATTTTAAACATAATTAGCAATGCTGTGATTAGAGGGAAGTCAGTAGCAGT
>Ga0310786_10000184_pt1 | contig 106340 bp, 85 predicted proteins | sample AusTroGonzalo_MG_FD_203881 | JGI IMG/M metagenome (GOLD analysis project Ga0310786, IMG submission 203881) | Bovine rumen microbial communities from tropical cattle in Woodstock, Queensland, Australia - Gonzalo_03 (v2) (version 2) | ecosystem: Host-associated > Mammals > Digestive system >... | reverse complement strand
ACAACAAAGGTAAGAACAAACTGTGATTTATCTTCATCTTGTTATCGATTTATTGAACCACTTCATATTAAGAGTTATTAAGACTCTTATATTTGGCTGCAAAGTTAAAGTAAGGAAACCCATAGTTTCTCGGTAAGAAACCACCCTTTTGTCGTAATGTAACTCACCGTTAGTCGTAAGGGGGAGCGAGGATGAAGCAGAAAAGATTCACTTCTGAGTGTTTTTACACATAATAATAGGAGGAAATAATTTTGGAATATGCGAAAATTTTTGTAACTTTGCCCCAGAATATTAAATGAATGATTATGGCAGATTACCTTGACAAGATGAATGAGCAGGAAGAACCATCAAGCGTGCAGGAACCAGTTATTTCGATGAATGTACGACAGACAATGGATTTCTTTGATAAACATTACGATGCCAATGCCACCATCGAGAATGGCATGCCACTTCATGAGGGATTCGACTTGCTTCGTGCAAGAATAGAGAATCGCATATAAGAAGAATACACGTACTACTTGGTATATCTTATTTGAAGAAACAGATTCAGCTTTCTTTGTGCGTCACATCACAAACAATCATGTTTCTGGTCAATACTTTTCCAACCCCCTCTCCCAATGACCACTCCGACCATTTTCAAGGAATACATCTGGCTCGTTAACACCATCTATCGTGCAGGAAAAATCTCTCTCGTCGAGATTAACAAGAAATGGATATGCACGGATATGAGTGGTGGTGTGGAGATGCCACGCACCACCTTCAACCGCCACAGAGACGCCATCGAGGACATCTTCGGCATCTACATCGATTGTGACCGAAAGGACGGCTACCGCTACTATATCGGCAACGGAAAGGTGCTGAGAGAGGATACCGTGCAGAACTGGATGCTCTCTGCCTTGACCGTCAGCAACATCATCGGTGAGAGCATGAACCTCCAGCATCGCATTGCGCTGGAGAACATCCCCTCGGATGGTGAATACCTCGAACTGGTCATCAAGGCGATGAAAGAGAGCAAGAGAATCAGCGTCACCTACCGTCGCTACCAGTCGTCCGAAGCCAAGACCTTTACCCTCTCTCCCTACTGCATCAAGTTGTTCCGCCAACGCTGGTACCTGCTGGGCAAGTTCGACGATGGAGGCTTTGCCATCTTCTCCTTCGACCGCATGGAGGACATCGCCCTGACGGACGAAACCTTCAAAATCGAGAAGGACTTCAATGCCTCCGACTTTTTCAGCGAATGCTTTGGTGTGGTGATAGGTGATGGCACCCAAGCTGAACGAATCGTTCTGCGTGCCTTTGGCAGAGAGAAATACTACCTGCGTGACCTCCCCCTGCATCCTACGCAGAAAGAACTCAAACCCAAGACCTCAGAAGCCCGTCAGCAGCAAGAAGAAAACGATTATTCCGACTTCGAATTTCACTTGCGTCCCACTGCCGACTTCAAAGGTCACCTGATGTCAAGAGGTGCTTGGCTGAAAGTCGTCCAACCCGAATGGCTTGCACAGGAAATCCGTCAATGGCATGAGGATTCCATTAGGAAATACCAAGAAAACTGAGAATTTCACTGGCTTTAGAAAGCTGTCTTCATGCGCTGTCAATTTTTTCTTTCTTTTCTTGCTCGTTTCGATGAAAATGACTACCTTTGTGGCGTATTTCGTTTATTTACTCACTAAAACCTGTTTTTATGAAGAAATTATTCGTAGGAATGTTCGCCTTCATGATGCTCATGGGGCTGGCAACATCATGTAATTCAAAGAGTGATGCAAACAATGCTGAGGCTGAAACCAGCGAGGAGGTGGCCACTGAAGATGTGCGTCCATTGGCAGAAGTCATCAAGGATGCCAAGGAGAATGGCGCCAACTGGAGCATTGACGAGTGGAAGGCTGCTTACCGAGAGATGGCCATCAATGTCAAGCCAGCCATGATTGAGTGGAAGACAGTGACGGAAGAGTTTGATAAGGACCCAACCAATGCAGAAGCAGCAAAGAAGGTGGAAAGTCTGCTGACGAATCCTGACCTGCATGGAATGGAGGAGTTCATCGCTATCGCCGAAGCTACTGAGAACGGAAAGATTGTGACTGAGGACGATGACTTCGAGAAAGCCATGAAAGAGGAGCTGGGACTTCCAGACCTCGACTAATTCCTATCAGAATCCAATAGCGCACTCCGTCAACATGGGTGCGCTATTCTATTTTTTCACCCTCAACAGCAGATGACCAATAAGGAACGAGTGATACAGCTGATCAGCACACGCGACTGGGACGGATTGTCGCAGATGCTGAGGAGCCTGAGCAATATGGAGCTGAGGCGGATGGAGCGTGTGATGCGGGAAGAGGTGCTGACGGGGCTGGAAAATGACTTGTTCTGGGAAACCTTGCTGTGTGCCATCCAATTCAAGCGCTCGGCGTTCATCAGTGGCGTGACGGCTGTGGCACATCTGGCGAAGGACGGCACATTGGATTTCGAGACGGAGGGCGTGAAGCAATTGTATGAACATTTGAAGTTGACGAATGCGGAGTCGCTGGTGAAGATGTGCAACATGATGGTGCCGGAACTGAGGACGGAAGCGCAGATGATGGGGATGTTTGAGGCATTCCATGTGGAGAATGAGGTGACGAGGTTGTCGGTGCTGCTGAAAGCGGAACATGACTTGTCGTACTATCTGATCTTCAAGACGCTCAAACTGATAGAGGACAAGGTGGTGGCAAGGAGGTGCTGCATGGTGCTCATCAAGCGGAAGGACGACAGAGCCTTCAATGCGGTGTGCCTCATCAAGGCATACTTCGGATTGGATGACCTGCCTGCACGCTTCTCGCTGACGATTGAGCAGTATGAACTGAGCCACATTGACCGAGATTATGACACTTTCATTCACATTCTAAACGGCAAACGCCCGAAGATTTAGTTTAGGGTTTAGAGTTTAGGGTTTAGAGTTTAGGGTTTAGAGTTTAGAGTCGAGGGTTTAGGGTTTAGAGTTTAGGGTTTAGAGATTTGGTTAAAGAAATGGAGGCATTGACGCTATATGAACTGAACGGGATGGTGAGGGAGACGCTGGAGTTGACCCTCAATGATGCGTATTGGGTGCAGGCTGAGATTGCAGAACTGCGTGTGAACCGTCATTGCTACATGGAACTGGTGCAGAAGGAGGCTCGGGGCAACGGCATTGTGGCGAAAGCACGGGCACAGGCGTGGGCGAACACGTGGGCATTCATCAAACCCATGTTCGAACGTGCGACTGGACAGACGTTGGCGGCAGGGATGCAGGTGTTGTTGAAGGTGGAAGTGACGTTCCATGAACTCTATGGCTATTCGCTGAACGTGACGGATTTGGACCCTACCTACACGTTGGGCGACATTGCGAGACATCGACAGGAGATTCTTCGGAAATTGGCAGAAGAGGGGATAGACACGATGAACAAGGAACTGCCTCTCCCACGGCTCTTGCAACGTATTGCCGTCATCTCGTCGGCTTCGGCTGCTGGTTATGGGGATTTCTGTAACCAATTGAAAAATAATCAGCGGGGATTGGCGTTCAAGACGGAGCTGTTCGCTGCCGTCATGCAGGGCAACGAGGTGGAGAACAGCGTGATTGCTGCCTTGAACCGCATTGCAGAATGTGTGGATGAATGGGATGCTGTGGTCATCATCCGAGGGGGTGGGGCGACATCCGATTTGCAGGGCTTTGATTCGTTGCTGCTGGCGGAAAATGTGGCGCAGTTCCCTTTGCCCATCATCACAGGCATCGGGCACGAACGGGACGATACGGTCATTGACCTGATTTCCCATACTCGTGTGAAAACCCCGACGGCTGCCGCTGAGTTCCTGATTCATCATCAGGAGGAGGATTTGAATGCGCTGGAAGACTTGTCGGCGCGGCTGGCAGATCAAGTCGGTCAGGTGCTGTATGACGAGAGCACGCGTCTGAAATTGGTGGCGAATAAGATTCCGTTGCTCTTCTCGACCGTCAAGGCGAGGGAAGAAATGCGGCTGCACCGCCTCTCGGCTTCGTTGGCCAACAGCAGTGTGCAGCGCATAGAGCAAGCCAAGAGCGGTGTGGAGGTGATGGAGAAGCAGATGCAACTGTATGCTTCATCGTTGCTGCAAAATGAACGGAAACGCATAGAGTTGGTGGAGAGCAAGTTGGAGGGGGCGAACCCGAACAGAATCCTTCGGCTGGGCTTTAGCATTGCCCGTATAGGCGGCAAGGCCATCAGGAGTGTGGATGAGGTGAAAGAGGGTGATGAAATAGAGACCACATTAGCATCAGGAACTTTGCGTTCAATAGTTAAGAGTTTAGAGTCAAGTTAGGGTTAAGGTTAACGTTAAGGTTAAAGTTGAAAGAATATGGAAGAAAAATTGACGTATGAAAAGGCGATGAAGCGCCTGGAAGAAATTGTGAAGAAAATTGAGGGTGGTGAGATGGATATCGACTCGTTGGCGGCCAATTTGAAGGAAGCCAAAGATTTGGTGACGTTTTGCAAAGAGAAGCTGACAAATGTCGAAGCAGAGGTGAAGAAATGCCTCGATATGTGAAAAAAGTGTAATTTATTGGGCATCTTCTTGTGAGACCCAATCTTTTTTCGTACCTTTGCACCGAAATTTTGGATAAAAGAAAAGAGACAAGGAACAATGGAGAAAACTCTCGTAATCTTGAAGCCAGGTGCAGTACAGCGCGCACTCGTAGGCGAAGTAACTGCCCGCTTTGAGCGTAAAGGCTTGCGTCTGGCTGGTATGAAGATGATGCAACTGACAGATGAACTGCTCAATGAGCACTATGCACACCTGGCTGGTAAACCTTTCTTCCAACGTATCAAGAACTCAATGATGGCTTCTCCCGTTGTATGTTGCTGCTATGAGGGTGTTGATGCGGTGGAAACCGTACGTTCGATGACAGGCAGCACAAATTCAAGAAAAGCGGCTCCTGGCACCATTCGTGGTGACTTCGGTATGAGTTTCCAAGAGAACATCATCCACACTTCCGACTCTCCTGAGAATGCGGTGATTGAATTGAACCGCTTCTTCAAGCCAGATGAAATCTTTGATTACACGCCTGGCGTATTCCAGTACTTGTATGCCAATGACGAGTACTAAGACAACCATTTTACTAAACATTAACCCCTAAAAACAACAACATCGTGAATTTTTCAACAATTAAAAAAACAGTCGGTATCGTAGTACTTTCAATGGTTTCATTGAGCAGTTTCGCTCAAGATGTCATCGCAAGACAGGCGCCATCCGACAGAAGACTGAAAGACATTCGCAACGTAAAACTCAACAATACAGCAGCATTGGCTGCTGACCTCAACAACCCCGCAGGAAATATTTACACGGATTGGACAGACAACTTGAGAAGTTGTACGGGTGCAGTTCCAGCAAACTATAAAATCGACTTGAGAGGCTTCTGCATGCCTACGCCAAGCCGCAAAATCAACTCACCATTCGGTCCTCGTTGGGGACGACAGCACGAAGGCCTGGACGTGAAGGTCTATATCGGTGACACCATCCGTGCTGCTTTCGACGGCAAAGTGCGTATCTGCAAATACAACGGTGGCGGTTATGGCTACTACATCGTGATTCGTCACCCCAATGGTCTTGAAACTCTTTATGGTCACTTGAGCAAGCAGATTGTGAAGAAGGATCAAGTGGTTCGCGCTGGTGAACCTATCGGTTTGGGTGGTAACACGGGTAAGTCAAACGGTTCTCACCTCCACTTCGAAACACGCGTGCTCGGACAGCCCATCGACCCAGCCCTCATGTTTGACTTCGAACATCAGGATGTCGTGAGCGACTACTTCGTTCTGCAAAACGGTATCTCTAAGGGCAATAGCACACAGAGTGTCAGCACGATCAGCACGGGCAATGCACAGAGCACTACCAGAACCGCTCGCAAGTAAGAATATACATCAACTATCATACACGCCAAGCAATACTACGTTGCTTGGCGTCTTTTTTATGTCAAAATGGTAATAATTCTTAATTCCTAATTCCTAATTCCTAATTTATTCGTACCTTTGCACATCTTTTAAAAAGAATATGGATACTCAGCAACAATTCAAGCAGGCAATGGCGGGTTGTCGTGACATTTTCAGCAAGAAATTGCACGACTATGGAGCCGCGTGGCGCATTATGCGACCTTCATCGGTGACCGACCAGATTTTCATCAAGGCGAACCGCATCCGGAGCCTCGAGGTGAAAGGTGTGTCGCTGGTGGGTGAAGGCATCTACCCTGAGTTTCAGGCCATCGTGAATTATGGCATCGTGGGACTCATCCAGTTGGAACTTGGATATGCTGAGACGGAGGATATGGATGCGGCGAAGGCGATGGAGTATTACGACAAGTATGCTCAGATGGCCCTCGAACTCATGCTCCGTAAGAATCATGATTATGATGAGGCTTGGCGCTCCATGCGAGTGAGCAGTTACACCGACCTCATCCTCATGAAACTCAACCGCACGAAGCAGATTGAGGGGCACGACGGACAGACGCTCATCTCTGAGGGCATCGATGCCAACTACCTCGACATGATCAACTACTCCGTGTTCGGATTGATTAAACTCGCTGAAGCGCAGGATGGAAGCCAAGACTAAGTCGTTGGTGCTCAATGTGGCTGTGAATGTGTGTCGCCTGCTCTTGGCGGTGACGTTCATTTTCAGTGGCTTTGTCAAGGCGAATGACCCGCTTGGGACTGTCTATAAGCTGGAGGATTACATGCATGCGATGGCTTGGTTCACGCTGCCTGACACTTTTCTGTTAGGATGTGCCGTGTTGCTGGCTTTCTTCGAGTTCATGTTGGGCGTGTTTATCCTCTTCGCCATAAAGAGAAGGGTTACGTCAGTCGTTGCGGTTGCATTCATGGTGTTGATGACGTTGCTGACGATTTACATTGTCATAGCCAATCCGGTGGAAGACTGTGGATGCTTTGGCGATGTGCTGGTTTTGAGCAATGGGGCGACGTTGGCCAAGAACATCGTTCTGTTGGGTGCTGCGGTGCTGGTTGCCCGCTACTACCGGTTGCAGAAGGATTTCCTCGGGGATTCCATGAAGTGGTTGGTTACGTTCCTGTCGCTCATCTTCATCATCGGTTATGCGGTCTATTGCATCATTTGCCTGCCGGTATTGGATTTCCGCCCTTACAAGGTGGGTACGAATTTGAGAGAGGCGGTGATGTCGGGTCAGCAGAAGTTTGATGTGAAGATCATCTACGAGAAGGACGGGCAGACGATGGAACTCAGTGCGGAAGATGAAGATCCTGACTCCACATGGACGTATGTGGAGACGCGACGAACGGAGATAGCGGCAGAGCATCTCGCCACAGCCGACTTCTATGTGGCGGACGCGGATGGGGAAGATGTGACGGAGGAAATCCTGCTGGCTGACGGTTACACATTCCTGCTCATCATCCCAGACTTGATGAATGCTGATGAGGGTTGTGTGGATAAGGTGAACGAGTTGTACGATTATGCGCAGGAGAAAGGGTGGGGCTTCTATTGCTTGACCTCATCGGAAGAAAGACAAGCACAGATATACTGGGACGACCATACGGGTGCTGAATACGCCTACTACTTTGCGGAGGAGAGGATGCTGAAGACGGTGGTGAGAGGACAGCCGGGCTTGGTGCTGCTGAAGGATGGCGTAATCGTGAAGAAATGGGGCAATTTCAACCTGCCCCAACAGGAGGAACTGAACAACTAAAATATCATACAGGTTTAACGCATTAAAACAAACAAAACTATGGCAAAAAAAATTGTTGCAGGAAACTGGAAGATGAACAAGAATCTTCAAGAAGGTATCGAACTCGCAAAGGGTCTCAACGAGGCACTTGCTGCTGACAAGCCCAACTGTGGTGTTGTCATCTGCACTCCTTTCATCCACTTGGCAAAGGTTTCTGAAATCATCGACCACAACGTGATTGGTCTTGGTGCTGAGAACTGCGCAGACAAGGCTTCTGGTGCTTACACGGGTGAGGTTTCTGCCGAGATGGTGAAATCTACTGGTGCTGAATACGTGATTCTGGGTCACTCAGAGCGTCGTGAGTACTACAACGAGACTCCTGAAATCTTGAAGGAGAAGGTGGAATTGGCACTTGCCAATGGTCTGAAAGTGATCTTCTGCATCGGTGAGTCACTCGCACAGCGTGAGGCTAACGAGCAGAATGCCGTTGTGAAGGCTGAACTCGAAGGCAGCGTGTTCCATCTTTCTGCTGAGCAGTTCAAGAACATCGTGATTGCATACGAACCTATCTGGGCTATCGGTACGGGCAAGACTGCTACTGCTGACCAGGCTGAGGAGATTCACGCTTACATCCGTTCTGTCATCGCTGAGAAGTATGGCAAGGAGGTGGCTGCCGAGACTTCTATCCTCTACGGTGGTTCTTGCAAGGCTTCTAACGCTCCTGAACTCTTCGCTAAGCCCGACATCGACGGTGGCCTCATTGGTGGCGCATCACTCAAAGTGGCTGACTTCAAGGGCATCATCGACGCTTGGAAATAATATAATCCTGAGGTAAAAAGGGATGAGGTAAGAGGTGAGAAGGCTGTTGTGCTTATAACAGGGTATCCTCTCACCTCTCCCCTCACACCTCAATCAATATACAACTTTCAATCTTCAACTCTCAAATGAAAAGACTTCTAACGCTCACAATTTCTATTTTGTTGTGTACCATCACCATGTCTGCGCAAGACTTCACCGACCACATTCAGAGCGCTGTGGCGGGGCAAGGCACAGTGACAGTACATCAGGACTCTATTCTTGACGATATGGTGAATGGCAAGAAGCAGTTCGTTCCTGAGAAGAAGGAGGAAAGACGCGACCTTCCTGGCATTCCCAGAGGCAAGAAAACAAAGGCTCGTGGCTATCGTATCCAAGTGTATTGGGGAGGTAGCACCCGTGCCGACCAAACCAGCGCACAGCGTGCTGGCAACAGGGTTTCGGCATTCTTCCCAGAACTTCCTGTCTATACGACATTTGAGTCTCCTAACTGGCGCTGCCGTGTGGGCGATTTCGTCACTCGCAAGGAGGCGGACGACTATCTCTCTAAATTGAAGAGCGCACGATTGGCTGATGGTGCCATCATTGTCAAGAGTGAGGTATTTGTCTATCAATAACAGATCAGAAAGAAATGAATAAAGAAGAAAAGATAGAACTTCTGAAAGACACCTGTCGAAAGAGCCTTGAAGCCATTGGCGAAGACCCTCAGCGTGAGGGACTGCAACGCACCCCAGAACGCTTGGCGCGCACTTTCCTCGAACTGACCAGGGGTTATACGATGGATCCTGTCGCTACCCTCAAATCGGCCGTGTTCCATGAGGACTATGACCAGATGGTGGTGGTCAAGGACATTGAGTTCTATTCTCTTTGTGAGCACCACATCTTGCCTTTCTTTGGGAAGGTGCATGTGGCTTACATCCCTAATGGCAACATCGTGGGTCTCAGCAAGATTCCTCGTATGGTGGACATCTTCTCTCACCGTCTGCAAGTGCAGGAGCACCTCACCAAGCAGATTTGCGATTGTATTCAGCAAGCCCTGAATCCCCTTGGTGCCATTGTGGTGGTGGAGGCACAGCACATGTGCATCCAGATGCGAGGCATCGAGAAGCAGGGTTCTATCACACAAACCCTATACTACACCGGTGTGTTCGAAAACATCGAGAAACGCAAAGAATTCCTGAATTTGATTAAATGATTCCACAATCCACTATTGACAGAATCGTTGATGCCGCCAACATCGTTGACGTCGTTTCCGATTACGTCACACTTCGCCGGTCTGGCGCAAGTTACAAGGGATTGTGTCCTTTCCACGACGATAAAACTCCGTCTTTTTCCGTCTCTCCTGCCCGTGGTGTGTGCAAGTGCTTCAGTTGCGGCAAGGGAGGCAATTCTGTCCATTTCATCATGGAAATGGAGCAGATGAGTTATGTCGAAGCCCTCAAACATTTGGCAAAGAAATATGGCATCCCCGTTGAAGAAGAGGAGATGACCGATGAGCAGCGACAGAAGATGAACGAACGTGAAAGCATGTTCGCCGTCAACGAATGGGCTGCCAAGTATTTCAGCCAAACCATGATGAACAATCAGGATGGTCGTGCCATCGGATTGGCTTATTTCCGCAGTCGTGGGTTCCGTGATGATATCATCGCCAAGTTCCGTCTCGGCTTCTGTCTCGACAGCCCTGATGCGATGTCGAAGGAGGCGAAGGCAAAGGGTTACAACGAGAAATATCTGGTGGATACAGGCATATGTGTCAAGCGTGATAACGGCACCATCTATGATCGATTTCGCGGACGTGCTATGTTCCCCTGGATTGCTGTCAACGGTAGGGTGGTAGCCTTTGGCGGTCGTGTGCTCGATGCCCGTACCAAGGGTGTCAGCCAGAAATATGTTAATTCTCCCGATTCTCTTATTTACCACAAAGCTAACGAACTCTATGGTATCTTTCAGGCAAAGAAGCAGATAGCGAAGGAAGATATGGTGTATATGGTGGAAGGCTACACTGATGTGCTCGCGATGCACCAATGTGGTATCGAGAACGTGGTGGCCAACTCTGGTACAGCCCTCAACGAGGCGCAAATCCACCTCCTTCACCGTTTCACCAACAACATCACCCTCCTCTACGACGGTGATGAGGCGGGTATTCATGCTGCCACACGCTCTACCGATATGCTTTTGGCCGAGGGTATGAACGTGAAGATTCTCCTCCTGCCCGATGGGGATGACCCCGATAGTTTCTCTCGCAAGCACAATGCGCAGGAGTTCAAGGACTATGTCGCAGCCCATCAAACGGACTTCATCCTCTTCAAGACCAACCTCCTGTTGAAGGATGCGCAGCGTGACCCCATCAAACGTGCCAAACTGACGAAGGAAATCGTGAAGAGCATCGCCGTCATCCCCGATGAAATCATCCGTTCCACCTATGTGCATGAATGTGCCGAAATCCTCGATATGGACGAGGCAATCCTTATGCGTGGTGCCAACAAGAATCGTGCCGCTATTCTCGAAAATCTGAGAAAAGAAGCACAGCGAGAAAGGGAACGTGCTGAACGACAGAGCCTTTCCCGTGATGGAGAGGGAACGCCTTCCGGAGAGCAAGGAGACCTGCCGTCAACAGAGCCCCAGCCTCCCGTCTCCACACAGGAAGATGATGCATTCTCTTCCCTCACATCCGAGCAAACGCCTAACATCCCGGATGGTTCTCTCCCCATTGCGGGGGAGATGTCCTTTGGAAAGAGAGGGTCTGAGCGTTTCATCGGATTGGAACGACTGATGATGACCCTCGTCACACGATATGGCGAACAGCCCATCGAAGGTCAGGATGAAAATGGAGAACCGAAGCAGATACCTTTGGCGGAATATGTGCAAGGTGACCTTGCCTACGATGAAATCACGCTTCGTTCACCCTTATACACCAAGATGCTTGCTCTTGTTTGCCAACACGTTCACGACGAAGGCTTCGTGGCCAGCAAGTTTCTTCTCAACAATCAGGATGAGAACATCAGCCGTGAGGCAGCCGACCTCATCAGCGACCGCTACCAACTGAGCAAGGGCAACCAGATGGCAAAAAGTGAAGAGGAACTCAAGGTCACCTATCTTGCCCGCCTCCTGCTCGACTACAAGAACGCCATTGTGGCAGAAGACTTGAAGCAGTGCAATGCCGACCTCACCCGTCCAGAGGTGAAAGCCGACATCAAGCAGACCCTTGCCATCATGCAGCGCATCAAGCAACTTGGCGAAATGCAACGCCAACTTGCCAAATTGTTAGGCGATAGGGTGGTGGTGAAGTGAATCTCACAAATGTTTAGAAACTACAGAGCGTAGTTAATGCCAGCCTTCCATTCGTGGTTTTTGCCTGTAATGGAAGGGTAGTAACGGTAGTTGCCGTGACGAAGGTAGAACTCGTGCTGAAGGTTGAGATAGAGGTTGGGGCAGAGGCGAAAGTTGAGATAGAGACGGTTTTGGAAGATGCTTTGCTCTCCTTTGTCACCCCATGCGTCGATTCCATCTTCTATTTCTTTTTGGTAACGATTGTCATCGCTGGTATAGATGGCGAGTTTTTCAGGTGTTTCGCCTTTCAAGATGAAGAGGCGCATGAAATAGAAATCTTCACCTATGGAAAAACGGCGATTGAGAGTATACTGGAAACGGTAGCGGACAGAGGCACCTGTACCAAAGTTGTAACGTCGGAAAGGATTGTAGTCGGCCGTACTTCCACCTAAAGGAACTGCTGAAAGCATGAAATCGTGGGTGAGGGTACTGGTGTGTCCTTGCCTTTCGATATAGAGTCCAGCGCCAAAACTGGCAGCTTCGGAGATGATGGCGAGGTTGCCGGGGTCTTGGTGGGTGTCCTTGCTGTAGTGGTCAATGTATTTGATGTTTTGATAGAAACCGAGATCGAGTTTCCATTGGTGGGGTAATTGGCGTTGCAGAGAACCGATACGTCCACGGACATCAAGTTCGCCCACGTTGGGATGCTTAGAAGAGAGGTTGACGAGGGCGTAGACGCCAAAGTAATCGTATGCACGGGGACTTTTGCCTTCATCAAGGTGGTTGAAATGATTGCCGTACGTGAAGCGGAAATCAAGATAGGGAATGTGCCCATAATAGTGTGTACCTGCTCGTGGATGAACTGGTCCAAGGTCATAGATGTAGCGGTCACCAATACCAATTTGGAAAGTGTAAGGCATTGGCTCTTCTTTTTTGCCCGCATGCAAACGGTTGACGCGAAACATTTCGCCTGACATGATGCGGTGAATGCCACGTACAGGATTGAGAAAAGAACCGACAATCTCGCGGATGACACGTTGGGCGCCTCGCTTGGTGTCATCGAAGAAGATATCAGAAATTCGGTGGGTGACTTCACCTATTGCCGCACCTCCAATGCCAGTGGATATAAGGTCGTTATAAGCAGGGCGGTTAGTTTCGCAGAAGAGTTCCCACGTCAGAGAACCAGCCAGCGGGTAGATTAGGGATACACCGTAGGATAGTCCATGCTCACGAGCAGCATTATAGAACATGCTACCATGAAAAGGATGGGCAAACTGGTTACCAGAGAAACTGTCATTATCCCATACCCATCCTCCTGTGAGGTTTTGTTTCAGTACATCGTTGGTGATGTAAGTCCACGAACGATCCTGCACATAGTGATCATAACCAAGTACGAGGGCATTGATGCTAAGGTCTTCTACGAGTGCTTGGAGACCAGGAAGTTTGATGGTTCCGTCAGGTTTCTTCCCGAAGAAATGCAGGGCGCAAGTGTAAGGCGTCAGTGTATCGGGACGTTGTAGGTGGGTACGAATATCTGTGATAGAATCATTCCAAACAGAATCAGGCTGAACAGTCTCAGTTGCGTGCAACGGAATCATGTTGCACACCAGATAGAGAAGTAGGATGTGGATGCGACTGCTTTTCATCTGCTCGGATAGGTATTTGTCATAAATTTGATGCAAAGGTATAAAAAAGTTAGGAGTTAGGAGTTAGGAGTTGGGAGTTTTTCTTACCTTTGTGGTCAAAATGAATGGTTATGGCGAAAGATAAGGTAGCATACGTATGTAATTCATGCGGATATGATAGTCCGAAATGGATTGGCAAGTGTCCTGCATGTGGTGAATGGAACACATTCACGGAATATCGTTTGGGTAAGAAGAAACCGACAGAGGGCATCAAGGATGAGTTCGGTCTTGTGGCGAAAGCAAGTCCCATCTCCATGTCAAAGATTGAGACAGAGGATGAGCCTCGCATCAATATGCAGGATGGTGAATTGAATCGAGTGTTGGGTGGAGGTCTGGTGCCAGGTAGTATCACACTGCTGGGTGGTGAACCGGGCATTGGTAAATCGACGCTCATTCTCCAAACCGTGATGAGGCTGAAAGGGATGAAGGTTCTGTATGTGAGTGGCGAGGAGAGTGCGCGACAGCTGAAATTGCGAGCAGACAGGATCAGCCCTGACTCTCAACGCTCAACTATTGGTTCATCCCCCTCAACAGTTCTTGTGGTCTGCGAGGCAATGATTGAAACGGTGTTCGAGCACGTGAAGGAAGTGAATCCAGACCTCTTGGTGATAGATTCCATCCAAACGATGGCGACGGAAACGGTGGAGTCCTCTCCTGGTAGCGTGAGCCAGATACGTGAGTGTGCAGCGATGCTGTTGAAGTTCGCTAAGGAGTCAAATACGCCAGTTATCTTGATAGGACATATAAATAAGGAGGGAACGATTGCCGGTCCTAAGATTTTGGAACATATGGTGGATACGGTGTTGCAGTTTGAGGGTGACCAGCACTATATGTATCGTATCGTCAGAGCCATCAAGAATCGTTTTGGATCGACGGCAGAATTGGGTATCTATGAGATGGTGCACAATGGTTTGCGTCCTGTGGAGAATCCTTCTGAATTGTTGCTGAGCGATGTGAAGGATGGTGAGGAACTGAGTGGTGTGGCTGTGGCATGCTCCATTGAGGGGGTGAGACCTCTACTTATCGAGACGCAAGCCTTGGTCAGTACAGCGGCATACGGCACGCCCCAGCGTTCTGCAACAGGCTTTGACCTTCGTCGTTTGAATATGCTTTTGGCGGTGTTGGAAAAACGTGTCGGTTTCAAATTGCCACAACGAGATGTCTTTCTGAATATTGCGGGTGGTATCCGTGTGACAGATCCGGCCATTGACCTAAGTGTGATTGCGGCAGTCTTGTCGAGTAATGTCGATACAGGTATTCCGAGGGACATCTGCTTTGCTGGCGAAGTGGGATTGAGCGGTGAAGTGAGACCTGTGAGTCGTATCATGCAGCGCATTGCTGAGGCTGACAAGTTAGGTTTCCGCAAAATCATTGTTCCAAAAGCCAACATGAACGGCTTAGACAAGAGCAAGTTTAAGATACAGATTGTGCCAGTGAGGAAGGTGGAAGAGGCGTTACGGGAATTGTTTGGATAATTTAACAATATTTGTGCATGACGCAAATCGTTGATTATCCGTTATTTGCTCTTTTTGATAAAAAAGTTGTGCACAAAATTCTTTGTGTTTTCAGTTTTTTTCTGTAATTTTGCACCCGAATTGATTCCATGCGCTACTAATTGATGCGTTGGACGATTCCCACAAACTCAAAACTCACAATCTCAAAAAGGAGAAGAATTATGTCGGTTCAGAAGACAAGGGCGCTTTTGGTAGACGTGGCTCGTCAATTGTTTGCAAAGAACGGTTTTGAAGATACGTCAATGAACGATATAGCTGTCTCAGCCAACCGTGGGCGCCGAACACTTTACACTTACTTTAATAGTAAGGAGGAAATATACTGGGCGGTCATTCAGACAGAGCTTGAACGTCTGTATGAACGTATGGAAGAAGTGGCTCGCAAGAGCATTCCACCAGAGGAGAAGTTGGTGCAACTCATTTTTGCCCATTTGGAGATGATGAAGGAAGCTGTCTATCGTAATGGCAATTTGCGTGCGGAGTTTTTTCGTGATGTGTGGAAGGTGGAGTCGGTGCGTAAGACGTTTGACAAGAACGAAATCAACCTCTTCCGCCGTATCATGAACGAGGGGATTGACAAAGGGCTGTTTGAGATTCGCAATGTGCGTCTCGCTGCCGAAATTATGCATTATTGTTTGAAAGGATGTGAAGTGCCATTCATATATGGACGTTATGCGGCACAGAATGCTGAAGAATTGTATCCGTATGTGCGGAGCATGGTGTTCAAGCATTTCTGCAGGACGCCTAGATACGGAACCTATCCTAATCGTTAAATCAATAAACCACTAAAAAACAATATATTTATGGGACTTTTGACTGGTAAGACAGCCCTGATTACAGGTGCTGCACGCGGCATCGGTAAAGCTGTCGCAATGAAGTTTGCCCAGGAAGGCGCAAACATCGCATTTACAGATTTGGTATTGAATGATGACATGGCTGCTGGCCTTGAGGCTACTCGTAAAGAGATAGAGGCTTTGGGTGTTACTTGCCGTGCATACGCTGGCAACGCAGCAGACTTTGCTGAGACCGAGGCTGTAGTGAAGAAAATTCACGAGGATTTCGGTTCTATCGATGTGCTGGTGAACAATGCTGGTATCACCAAGGATGGTCTGATGCTGCGCATGAGTGAGGCTCAGTGGGATGCTGTGCTGAACGTGAACCTCAAGTCAGCTTTCAACTTCATCCATGCATGTGCACCTATCATGCTGCGTCAGCGTGGTGGCTCTATCATTAACATGTCTTCTGTGGTGGGTGTTCACGGTAATGCAGGTCAGTGCAATTACTCTGCTTCTAAGGCAGGTATGATTGGTTTGGCAAAGTCTATCGCTCAGGAACTTGGTCCTAAGGGTGTGCGCGCCAACGCTGTTGCTCCTGGCTTCATCGAAACCGCAATGACTGCTCAGTTGCCAGAGGAAATCCGTGCCGACTGGATGAAGAAGATCCCACTCCGTCGTGGTGGTCAGGTGGAGGACATCGCCAATGTATGTCTCTTCCTCGCATCTGACATGTCCAGCTACGTATCTGGTCAGGTGATTCAGATTGACGGTGGCATGAACATGTAATGGAAGTTATCTACGAAGATAATCATATCATCATTGTTTCGAAGAATACGGGCGAAATCGTACAGGGCGACAAAACTGGCGATAAGCCTCTGAGCGAAACAGTGAAGCAATACATCAAGGAAGCGTACGCCAAACCTGGCGACGTCTTCCTTGGTGTTGTTCATCGTCTTGATCGCCCGGTGTTCGGTCTTGTCCTGTTTGCACGTACTTCTAAGGCGTTGGCACGTCTCAATGCCATGTTTGCAAATGGGGAAGTGAAGAAGAAGTATTGGGCGATTGTAAAGGATGCACCTCCACAGACAGAAGGTACGCTCATTCATTGGCTTGTTCGCAATGAGAAGCAGAACAAATCCTACGCCTATGACCGTGAAGTGCCCCATAGCAAGAAAGCCGTTCTTGACTACAAAGTTATTGGTAAGTCCGACAACTATTATCTCATAGAGGTAGATCTCAAGACAGGTCGCCACCATCAAATTCGTTGTCAACTTGCCAAGATAGGTTGTCCCATCAAGGGCGACCTCAAGTATGGTGCCAAGCGTTCCAATCCCGATGGAAGCATTTCCCTCCTCAGCCACACCATGCACTTTATCCATCCTGTCAGCAAAAAAGAAATTGCCGTCGAAGCACCTCTGCCCGACGACAATCTTTGGCGTTCCTTCACCATGTAATGTATTAAAAGTTTCGGAAGTCGTTCTGGACTTTCTTTACAGCCATACACTCCATCTCGATAAGCCAAGTTGGGCGACATACGGGAGCGAGGGTGATGACGTATGGCATGTGGGGAAATTTCTCGTCAAACATCTGCTTGACAATTTGGTAATCTGCACAATCGCGCAGATAGACGATAATTTGCATAACGTCATCATAGGTCATGCCACCCTCTGCGAGGAGTGTCTCGACATTTTCCCACATACGAAGGGTTTGTTTCTTCACGTTGCCCACATGGAGTACCTCACCATGATTGTTGATGGATGCTGTACCTGAGATATAAACATGGTTACGGTCACCATATTGCATAAGAGTGCCACGTTCAAAGGTGACACCATATTCGTAGGTTTTATTCAGATGGGTCAACGCATAAAGGTACTGCTGTTGTTCTGGCTCGAAGCCAGTCATGGCATAACTGCCTAATTGCACGAGTGCCTTTGGGTCGGCTGGTGTACCACCAATGCCCGTAGAGGCGATGAAGTGGGTGTCAGGAGTGAGTCCTTGTTCCATGAAGCATTCTCGACGTGACTTCACGAGTCCGTTGTACTGGGTGTCTACATCGCGTACAAAGAACCAGGTGCGGATACAGTTGCGTTCGAGGGTAGCGCCAAACTGTTTGAGGGTATCAATGTAGGCAAGGAGAGTCTTCCATGTTTGCATGTAGGAGGTGTCAGCAGTGGTGTTCATCAGTCCCATCGTCCAGATGTGCTGATAGCCGTTGTGGCTGACCACTGTGGAACCATTCATCTGACGAATGTCTGTTCCCCGTTGCAGATAGAGCCAAACAGCAACCTTTGAACCGTCGAGCGGAGGTTGTTGAATGTAGGAGACTGTGCAATTGTTTTGTTCATCGATGAGGGGTGCCTGATTGGTAGCATCGCTGAGGAAGTAACGCTTGAAGACTACTTTTGCTCCCAGTGTCTCATTCATCTCCATCAGTTTTTCCTCTCCCTTCTTCAGACGTGCTAATTGCTGCTCGAACATCTCGCCACGGTGTTCAACATGCAAGATGGCATGTAGTTCCGCCACTTCGCCTGCCGTAAAGTGTGTCAGTTCTATTTTGACACCGATTTCTTCTATGTTGTTTGACTTGTAATCCATAATTGCCACAAAGGTACGGATTTTTATTGAAACATGAAAAAAGGAATGTGAAAAACTATATTTATGTGTCGCTATGAATGTACTTTGTCAGCATTTTTGTTGACAAAGTCTTTCCAGGAACTGAACTTGTGTTCCACTTCAGGTTTGCCCATCTGGATGAAATGGCAGTAGGCGGCACCGAGGGCATCGGTGGCATCGAGTTGCACGTCCATGTCCACTTGGGAGATGTGGAGCATGCGCTGGAGCATACCTGCCACCTGCTCCTTGGAGGCGGAGCCATTGCCTGTGATTGCCATCTTAATTTTGCGTGGTTCATATTCTGTGATGGGAATATCACGCATGATAGCGGCGGTGATGGCCACACCTTGGGCACGTCCAAGTTTGAGCATTGACTGCACGTTCTTGCCATAGAAGGGGGCTTCGATGGCCATTTCGTCCGGTTTGTAGGAGTCAATGATGTTGGTGATGCGCTCGAAGATTTTTCCAAGACGAAGATAGTGGCTGGCATATTTCTTGAGTTCGATGACACCCATTGCCATGAGTTCAGCTTTGTTGCCCTTCACACTCAGCACGCCATAGCCCATCACGTTGGTGCCGGGATCGACGCCAAGGATGATTTTCTCTATGTTCGGACTTGCTTTCATCAATAAGTTAAAAACTAAAAACTAAAAACTAAAAGTGTAAGTTACCGACCATTCGGATGGGGGATACTATTACTTTTAGTTTTTAGTTTTTAACTGTTAGTTTCAAATTCATTTGAGCCGAATGGCGGACTCGAACCGCCGACCCACGCATTACGAATGCGTTGCTCTACCGACTGAGCCAATTCGGCAAGGCAAATAGCAAAAAGACTATGCCTTTTGTTAAAAGCGATGCAAAGGTAATACTTTTTTTTATTACACAAGCAATGATTCTCCATTTTTCTTCTTAAATTTGCAAGGAAAATCACAATTCAAGTGGATTGAAAGGAAAAAAATGTTCAATAAATAGATGAAACCAATCAAAAAACCGTTATCAATTTTACTGACTTGCCTTATGCTTATTGGCATCGTGGCAGGCATCAATCAGTTGTGGTCATGCAAAGGTGATAGGCTTCCTTCGGAAGTGAATGGTGCAGGGCAGTCCCTCACTAGTGCGGAAAAGAATGCCGCTTTTGCCGCTCAGGAAGCAGAGACGTCGCCAGAAGCGTCGGATGAGTACTACGAGTCGGAAGAGCAGCGTGTGGCAGAACTTGCCATTACGCCCTACGAGAATCTCGAACAGCCTGATGAGTTGATAGGGCGGTCGGAGTTCCTGCTGTTCAAGTCGCAATTTATCATCTCGTATGATGTGAATAGGCTTTGCCCTTATTATGTGTGCTGGAGTTTGACGACTGACAGGGCATACGGCAAAGTGCAGCGTTCGAACAACTTTCATGGGGATCCTGTTATGAACGAGAAGACCCGTGTGGAAACATTCGATTACAATGGTTCTGGTTATGATCGTGGTCACATGTGTCCAGCAGGTGACAATAAGAACACCGACAAGGCGATGGATGAGTCGTTTAGCATGACGAACATCTGTCCACAGAACCACAACCTGAACACAGGACTTTGGAACGATTTGGAGATTCAATGTCGTTCGTGGGCGAAGAACTATGGGACGCTCTACATTTGCTGTGGTCCCATTTTCGATACGGATCATCCCAAGACAGTTGGACAGCGCAAGGATTTGAAGATTGCTGTGCCTGATCGCTTCTTCAAGGTGATTCTGTCTATGGGACGTGTGCCCAAGGCGATCGGCTTCATCTTCCCCAACAAAGCTTGTAGCGGTGATATGCGTGATTATGCTGTGTCAGTGGATAAGGTGGAGAAGGAGGCCAATATGGATTTCTTCTTCCAATTGGATGACAAGCAAGAGGATCAGTTGGAGAGAGAATGCAAGCCTGCGGCATGGGGTATTTAGTAAAGTTTAGAGTTGATAGTTTAGAGAAGAGATATGAAGAAATACGTTAAGGATTTAAAGGTAAAGGCGGTGGAGTTCCCGCATGAGTGGTATGTGCTGCTGAAGTTGACGGATGAGGAACCGCTGCCAGAGAGTGTACCTGGACAGTTTGTGGAAGTAAAGGTTGAGGGAAGTCCTCGGACATTCCTCCGTCGTCCCATCTCCATCAATTATGTGGATCGGGAGAAGAACGAGTTGTGGTTGCTCATTAAGAAAGTGGGTGAGGGCACACACAAATTGGCAGAACTGAAAGTTGGAGATACCTTGAATGTGGTCTTCCCATTGGGCAATGGTTTCTCACCTGTACAGAAGCAGGGCGAGAAGGTGCTGTTGGTGGGTGGCGGCGTCGGGGTGGCTCCGTTGCTTGATTATGGAAAGTTCTTGAAAGAGCGTGGGGCAGAACCTGTGTTTCTGTTGGGAGCAAGGAGTAAGAGCGACCTCTTGGAACAGGAACTCTTTAATGCGATAGCCCCAGTGTATGTGACCACGGAAGATGGTTCGGAAGGAGAAAAAGGCTTTGTGACACAGCACACAGTATTGAATAAAGAGAAGTTCGATCGTATCTCAGTATGTGGGCCCAAGCCTATGATGGTGAGTGTGGCAAGATATGCCAAAGCCACGAACACACCTTGCGAGGTGAGTCTGGAGAATATGATGGCTTGCGGACTGGGTGCATGTTTATGCTGTGTGGAGAAGACTGTGAAGGGCAACGTCTGTGTGTGCAAGGAAGGCCCTGTGTTTGATATTAACGATTTAACTTGGAAGGTGTAGAATATGGCTGATTTAAGGACAAAGATAGCGGGGTTCACGATGAAGAACCCTGTGATGACGGCCTCTGGAACATTTGGCTATGGAGTGGAATTTGCTGATTTCGTGAATTTGGAGGATATCGGTGGCATCATCGTGAAAGGTACCACACTCCATCCAAGGGAAGGTAATGATTATCCTCGTATGGTGGAGACGGCAAGCGGTATGCTGAATTGCGTGGGTTTGCAGAACAAGGGCGTGGATTATTTCTGTGAGCACATCTACCCTGAGATTAAGGATATCAAGACGAACATGATAGTGAATGTGAGCGGTTCTTCGCCCGAAGACTATGCGGAATGCGCCGCTAAGGTAAACGGGTTGGAGGGCATTCCTGCCATCGAACTGAACATCTCTTGTCCTAACGTAAAGCAGGGCGGTATGGCTTTCGGCGTGACGACGGAAGGGGCTGCTGCTGTGGTGAAGGCGGTGAGGGAAGTGTATGATAAGACCTTGATTGTGAAGCTTTCCCCTAATGTGACATCCATTGCAGACATAGCCTTGGCTGTGCAGGATGCAGGTGCCGATGCGGTGTCGCTCATCAATACGCTGATGGGTATGGTGATAGACATTGAGAAGCGGAAGCCTGTGCTGAGCATCGCCACAGGCGGTATGTCAGGTCCAGCGGTGAAGCCTGTGGCAGTTCGTTGTGTGTGGCAAGTGGCCAAGGCGGTCAGCATTCCTGTCGTAGGTTTGGGTGGCATCATGAATGCTCACGATGCCATTGAGTTCTTCTTGGCTGGTGCTTCAGCCATAGAGATTGGTACCGCCAACTTCATCGACCCTGCCGTAACTGTCAAGGTGGTTCAGGGTATCAATAATTGGTTGGACGCTCATGGATGCCAGTCAGTCAGCGAGATTGTCGGGCAAGTGAACGCATGATATGGATGGTGTCTGGCAAGACATTCTGGAGGTCTTCTTCTCAGAGCAGACGCTTAGGCAGAAGTATCGCTATTTCTACGATACGCTGCATCGGGTGTGCATAGAGAAGACAGAGGGCTTGCCGGCAGAGTATAATGATTTTTATTCGAGGCTTCAGGCTGTGTGCCGCCTGACAAACTACCCGTTGCATCGGGTGGATTCGTTCCGTTGGCGTGCCCGTCAGGTGTCGCACTTGGGCTTGGAAGCTGATGAACATACGTTCTTGGTGGATGTGCGGGCCTTCGTGGAGGCAATGTCACATTTCACCAATACACGCATTCCTGTTGCTTTGGTAGGGCGGTTGCCCGATGTGGAGGAACTGCCGATGCCACGTGAGCGGTTGAGGGAGTTGGCGCGTCAGAAGAGGGTGCGGTTTATGGTGGAGAACGTAGGTGAACCTTATATTGAGGCCTTCAGCAGGGAGATGCCGTCAGAGGTTCCTTTCCGGGTGGATGTGACAGTTAATGCACATACGCTTCAGGCAGCGCAGTTGCTCAAGCCGGGCATGCAGTTCAATGCCCTTTCCTTCACCGTTGATTTGGAGGGTATCTATCATCCTCAGTATATCATTGTGGAGCCAGACTTTCTGCTCGACACCACCAGTGTGACGGGTTGCATCAAAGGGTGGGGTGAATCCCCCTTCAACCACTTCATCGCCAAATTCAAACCTTCTGAAAGTACAGTTTATACGCTGTTGGGCGATATTGCCAACCAGTTCCTGGATGATATTCTGAACCTTCCTGATGCAGATTACTTGACCTCGATGCGCAAGGTCTTTGCTGACAGAGCCATTGATATCTGTGCCTGTCCAGCCATCAATGCACAGTTCTTTGAGGAGACCCAGCAGCAGTTTGCAAATATACAAAAAGTGGTGCAGGAGTTGGAAGAGACGATGCTCCAAGGAAAGACCGACATCCATATCGAACCCTCCTTCTTCTGCGAAGCTTTGGGCTTACAGGGCCGTATGGACTGTCTCATCGACTTGGAGGATGGTAAGAAGTTCCTTATTGAACTCAAGTCGGGCAAGTGGGATGAGTACAGGAACTGTGCCAAGGAGGAACACCTGATGCAGATGCTTCTCTACAAAGAAATCCTCTACTACAACATGGGAGTGAAGCAGGCAGATGTGTTGGGAAACTTGCTTTATTCCAAGTACCCCAAATTACAGGAGCAACGCAGTTATCAGGAGATGGTTTTCCGCGCCATGAATATCCGAAACAATATTGTGGCGATGGAACGTGGCTTGCTGGAAGGTGAGGCGAGAACGTGGGTACCCAAGCTCACTCCTGAAGCCCTCAAACGAAATCAGAACTGCAATGAAAAGTTTTGGGTAGGGTGGTGTTTGCCTGAGATAAAACCTGTCACGGATGCCCTGCACAATATGGATGAACTGACGGCTGAATACTTCTATACCTTCCTGCAGTTCATCGAACGTGAACAGGCTGAAACTAAAATGTGCGACACTCGTCCTGATTCTACTCGTGCCTTGGCTTCCTTGTGGAATGCTGACATCAACACTAAACTGGAGAATGGTGACATCTTTTTGGATTTACGCCTCGCCGACCTGAGAATGAAAGATGGGGTAGAGGCACTTTGTCTGGAGCGCCCCGACAGCCATGAGAGTCAACCCAATTTCCGCATTGGTGACGCTGTGATCCTCTATAAGCGGAACTCCGACCAGGATACGTCAGTTACACAACAGGTGTTCAGATGCAATGTGGAGACCTACGATTCCGACCGCATTTGGTTGTTATTGAAGAACACGCAGCGTGACACGGACATCTTCAGCAAGTCCGACCTTTATGCTTTGGAGCACGACCATGTGGATGCTAACTTCCGTAGCCTTTACAGTGGTCTTTTCTCCCTGCTGACGTGTGAGAAGAGCCGTCGTGACCTTCTGCTTTGCCAGCGCAAGCCTACCAGGGATGACCTGTTCCTTTTGATGGGACCTCCAGGCACAGGCAAGACTTCTGTGGCGTTGAAGCGAATGGTGGAAGATGAACTGAGTCACGGACACAACATTCTTTTGTTGTCATACACCAACAGGGCTGTCGATGAGATATGTCAGATGCTTTCCACTATCGATACCATTCCCAATTACATCCGTTTGGGTAGGGAACTATCATGTGCACCTGCTTATCGTGAGCATCTTCTGTCGAATGCGATTGCAGGATTGACGAACCGTCAGCAAGTCTTGGAATGTTTGTCTGCAACGAACATCTTTGTCAGCACGGTTGCCTCGATGAACAGTCATGCTGCACTCTTCCGACTGAAGCATTTCCATGTGGCAATCTTCGATGAGGCATCGCAGATATTGGAACCTCATATTATGGGCATCCTGACTTCGACGGCTATTGACAAGTTTGTGATGATAGGCGACCACAAGCAGTTGCCCGCTGTGGTGGTGCAGAACGAGGATAGGTCTGCTGTTTCATCTCCATTGCTCCATCAAATTGGGTTGACCAACTGCCGAAACTCACTTTTCGAACGTCTCTACGAACAGAACCGTGACAACCCGGATGTTGTGGCGATGCTCGACCATCAGGGACGAATGCACCCAACCATCGCTACCTTCGCTTCCGATGCTTTCTATGGTGGACGTCTCCAGCCTGTAGGTCTTCCGCATCAGACGGAGCCTCTTCCCTATATATATTATGATAATGTGGAGAATCCGATTGAGCATCTCATTGCCACCCATCGTTGTGCCTTCATTAACGTGCCTCGACCTTCTCTCGAAGATCGTATGCCCAAGGCCAACATCCTTGAAGCAAGAATGATTGCACAATTGGTCAAGGGAATCCTTTCGCTCCATCAGCAAAACGACCTCTCATTCGAGCCGCAACGTCAGTTGGGCATTATTGTTCCTTTCCGTCGGCAGATAGCATTGGCCAGGGCTGAGATCGCCAAGATACTGCCTGAGGTGGCAGCAGACATCGTTATCGACACGGTGGAAAGATACCAAGGTTCCCAACGCGATATCATCATCTACGGCACCACCATCACCCAGCGTTATGAACTCGACATCTTGTCCAACCTGACCGAAACTCCTTCGGGCACAGTGGACAGGAAACTGAACGTGGCCATTACCCGAGCCCGTAAGCAACTTTTCATACTTGGCAATGAAAAACTGCTACAAAACAACGTTTTATATGCCCAACTCATCGATTATTGCAAGAATAATGACGCCTGAATGAAAAAAACTCTAAACTCTAAACTCTAAACTCTAAACTTTTTCGTATCTTTGCAACCGAAACCCTACTAATCGCTTTCTAATGAGTAAATTGAGAACAATCCTGATGACCTTGGCACTTGCCATCGCATCCCTAACCTTCGCACAGAAGAATAGTGCTTATCAGCAATATATCGACAAGTACAAAGATGCAGCCATCGAGCAGATGCATCGTTACAAGATTCCAGCATCCATAACATTGGCTCAAGCCCTCCTTGAGAGTGGGGCAGGCACCAGTTACCTTGCCAAAAATGCCAACAACCATTTCGGCATCAAGGTGGGGGTAGGGTGGAATGGTCCTTACGTTACCCGTGACGATGACCGTAAGGATGAGAAGTTCCGCAAATACAAGAATGTGGAAGAGAGTTACGAGGATCACTCCCAGTTCCTCCTCAAGGAACGCTACAAGCGTCTCTTCGACCTCAATCCACTCGACTATAAGGCATGGGCACGTGGTTTGAAGGCTTGTGGATATGCTACTTCTCCCACATACGCTGACCGGCTCATCACCATCATCGAAACATACGAACTCGATGACTACGACGAAGACCGTATAGGTCTCCGCAAGCGCAAGAAGAGGACAGAACCAGACTATACTGTCACCCTTCCTGTTCGTCATTCCGTCAGAACGGTGAACGGCATCCAGTGCATCACAGCTCGCGAAGGCGACACATGGGACGCGCTTGCTAAGGAAACAAAGATAGCCAAGAAGAAACTCTTGAAGTTTAACGAAGTGGATGAGTCTTTCCCGCCTCAGCCCGACATGAACATCTTCCTCGGCAAGAAGGCGAAGAAGGCAGACACCCAATACAAAGACTATTGGCACAAGGTGAAGCCAGGTGAGTCCATGTACTCCATCTGCCAGTTTTATGGCATCCGTCTCGACGCCCTCTACAAGATGAATTTCAAGGACGATAGTTACATCCCCGTCACCGGCGATTTGCTCAAGGTGAGATAATTTTCGACAAAGATGTAAAACTCATGTACTATTCATTTTCTCGGGATTCGTCCAATCTTTACCTTTGGATTTGCCTTAAGGCACACGACAAAATGCCCTAAGGCGAACGACCATTTGCCTAAAGGCACGTGACGGTGCGCCTTTAGGCATCTTCCCGATTATGCTAAGTCAAACTCCCTATTTAGTTGGCTCAAACTCCTTTTTCTGTTAGGTTGATGTTCCAACCTTGTTAATGGCGAAGAGTTTCCTTACGACAAACTGTGGGTTTCCTTACGAGAAAAGGATAGTTTCTTACGAGAAACTATCCTTTTTTTACGGGGTATACATAAAAGGGTACGGAAGGTGCCTCGCGGATGAGTCTCGGTTCAAGATAAAAAAGAGAGATGATATAGTATGATTCCGATCTCACGTTTCTTACCAATCGTCATCGTCAACACCTGTGATGCCGTTTTTCAAAGATTCTTCCACCTTGTCCATGATGGCGTTTGAATAGGCGTGGGTCATGACCAATGCCTTGGCACAAGTGCGCTTCTGAGGGTCTTTCTCCACGAAGGGATAATGTCTGGCAATTTCCCACTGTTCGTCGTAGAGGTTGGCATTGGTCTTATCGTCGGCCTTGCGCTTGGAGTCACCATTGGTTTTTTGGGCATTGTCGGTAGGACTGAGCCAGCCACCGCTGATATCGGCCAGCACATCATAGGTCTGCACGGTGTAGGTCACCCTCACACGCCCCTCCTTGATGTCGAGACGGATGACAGGCGTGATGCTGACTGAATATTTGTTCAGTGTGCCCATGTGCTCGGCAATGTTGGCGATGGTGGAGGAGATGATGATGCATCCTGCCTCCTTATCGTTGAGTGTGATAGCCTGCTTGTCCTTGAAGGTGGCGGTAGCCCAGTAGTTGAGCGCCACATACAAATCCTGCTTCTTCTTGCCTGGCGCCTCGATGACCTGCTGATAGGTCAGGCTCTCATTCTTGTCCAACTTTAATCCTGCTGCTAAATTTAAGGCTGCATCGAGCCACTTGTCGCCATACTTATTCTTGGCGTATTTTTCCAGATCGGCTGCTTTCATCACCTGTGCCTGCATCTTCATTGTGCCGCAGATTGCGAAGATAGCGGCTACAAATAAAATAATTGACTTCTTCATATTCTTTTCTTTATTCTGTTCTTAATATGGGGTGGGGAAGGATTAAACGTACAATTAAATTTTTATTCACCGCACGCTGACAAGCCCTTGAACACAAGATAGGGGTCGTGGGTAATGGGGCAGGTGATGTCGGCAGAGAACTGGAAAGTGTTGCCACCAGTGATGAAGACATGGAGGTCTGGATGCTCCTGCCAGAAACAGCGGATGTAGCCCTCGATTTCGAAACGGGCACCATTGACGGCGGCTGAAAGCATATGAGTGCGAGTGTCGTGACCCAACAAGTGCGCCTCCTGCTCCGCCTCAATCTGCGGAAGAAGGGCGGTGTGTTCGTGCATGGCATTGAGCCTCAACTGCACGCCTGGAGAGATGGCTCCACCCAACAAAGTACCATCGGCAGAGAATAGGTCGTAGGTGATGCAGGTACCTGCATCGATGATGAGGAGGGTGTGGTCAGGGTCTTGGGCTATGGCACCGATGTCGGCAGCCCAGCGATCGGCTCCATAAGTAGATGGCACGCCTGCGACAGGTTTGACAGGACAAGGGACGGCTGGCGTGAGCCAAAGCACAGGAATGGCGAGCGTATCCAACACAGCCTTCAAAGCGGCATCCTCGCTTGCCACAGAGGAGAGGCGCACATCTGCAATGGGATACGCCGTCATGAGCCGTGAGAAAGTATCTTTCCACGACTCATGACGGCGTTCGAAATGCACGATGTCCGTATCCATCACTGCCAACTTGGCAGATGTGTTGCCTATGTCAATCAGTAGTTTCATTCTTTACCTTAACGATAACGCTAACCTTAATTGTCAACTAAATCACCAGGAGCCGCCTCCGCCGCCTCCGCCGCCTCCGCCAGAGAAGCCACCTCCGCCGCTACTGCTGCCACTTGAACTGCTGTCGTGGCTCACTATCTTGATGGCACTCTTTGTGGACGAGAAGAGGTTGTTGGTCATGTGAGAGAGGAAAGCATTGCCATGGAGTGGTGTGGCGGTCTTGTACCAATCTGGCTGTTGCACTTCAATGTCCTTGAAGAGTTTTGTCCATTTATTGCTAAGTCCAAAGACCATCGCGTAGGGCAATATCTTATAGAAGTATTGAGGGTCATCCGTTTGAAGGGCTTCCAGGCGTGACTTCTCTGCAGTCTTGATGAACTCCTTGAAGCCTAACAAACGTCCACTCATCTCCACACGATAGTCGGTGTCAACATTGAAACGTCCGATGAATTCGCCCAACAGGAAGCACACCACAAACATGCCTATGGACAAATACTTGCCCATAGGAGCACCGTAAGCACAAAGCTGATCCACATAAACCCAGCACAGCAGCATCATCACCAATGCCTTGCCCAGGAAGATAAGCGCCTGTTTCCACTTGTTTCCGAAAAGGTCTTTGTCACTGTCGTATAAACGGAAGAAAGTTCCCAAAGTGAAGGGAACGGCCCAAATAAACGCTGCCAAAAGCCACTCGTCCATATCAAATGTCTCCAGCACAGAATTGGTGCCAAACACACATGTGGTGGAAAGAAGCAAAAAGAAGTATAGGAATACGGGTAGCTCATAGGAAGAGAGTGCTCTGTCGCCTTTGAAGTTTTTCTTCAATTCCAACTTGAAATCATCCACAGCGGAAGGACTTTCCGCCATGTGACTCAGGTTCGCGGTCTGATTACCCTTGAAGAGGAGTTGCATCATCTTCTTCTGATACGCTGGCGCATCCTGGGGCAAATCCTTTAATTTGGTCAGCACCACCTCAGTCCGTTTGAATACGGAACCCTTATCCTTCTCCTCTATGCTGATGTAACCTTGTCCTGCAAACCATGGAATCATCGAGGCCATATCCTCCGTATCAACGCTGTCGTCAATGATTGTACCCACCTCCGCACTGCTGATGCCCTCAGGAGGATAGAACTCTATCACCTTGACTGGCTTCGCCCGCTTCGTCTTGAACAGGTAATAGATAATCAACAGAATCAGCATGATGGAAAGACCAAAACTGATGTAATGGAACACATAGTTGACGGACAGAACATCCTCATAATACCCCTCAGGGAGTTTGGCATAGAGTGTGATGCCATGATTGGGTGGAATGTTCAGTGCCTTTCCCCTGATGAAATGCTGATTGGCCTTGATGGTCAAATCTTCTATGGCATTACCTGTGTAGCCATATGCACCGCTATACACCTCCAAACGCTGCTGAATGTCGGAAGGAAGAGGTTTCTCAAACTCCACCTTGAAACTAAACGTGTCAATGCGTTCGTTGAAATCCGTTCCCAAGATGGTGTGGAATATATAGTCATAATTCGGACGGCGGTCTTCGCGATAGACGTACTTGTAACGAATCACATACCGATGGTCGCCTGTCACTTCATGCCATTCGCTGCCAATGCGGATGACCTTGGTGTTATCGTCGCTGTCCTCTGTCGTATAGTCGCCTCCATCCACGCTGATGTCCTCCACCTCGCTCCTGTATTTGAAGGTTCTCCAATCCTGCACAACCTGTCCCTGAATCTTCTTCGGCTCGTTGCCTTCATCCAAAGAGACATCATGGTCTAATGAGAACGAAAGGGGAATGTAGCGATAGATGCCGTGACGCGGCTCCTCGAAGAACACGTCTATCGTTTCTGTGATGTCCCAGACATTGTCCTGGTGCACCACAGCATTCACACGGAAGTTTTTGTAATAGAACCCGCCTCTGTCTGCCCTTGCGGTCATCGTAATCACCAAGAGGACAAACAACCATAAAAACCTATGCTTCTTCATGTTTCTACAATTTTACATCAACCACTTTGCGTTCCTGCTCACTATCCACTTGATACATCGGCAATGCCTTAAAACCGAACATACCCGCAATGAGGTTGAAAGGGAACATCTGGCATTTGTTATTAAACTCACGAACACTACCATTATAGTAGCGACGAGAGAAGGCAATCTCCTCTTCCATCTTGGAAAGGCGTTCCTGCAAATCCAAGAAGTTGGTGTTCGCTTTCAGGTCGGGATATTTCTCCACGACCAAGAAGATGGACTTGAGCGCATCGCCTATCTTTATCTCACTGTCAATCGCTGTGTCCAAATCACCCTTCTGTGCATTCACACGCATCTGAGTCACTTCCTGAAGCGTGTCTGTCTCATGCTTGGCATAACCTTTCACGACTTCCACCAAACTAGGAATAAGGTCATAACGCTTCTTGAGATAAACATCCATTGTGGAAAATGCTTCCTTCACCTTGTTGCGAAGTTGAACCAAATTGTTGTAAGTAAACAGTACCAGCACAGCCAGCACCACCAATACGCCAATAACGATATAAGTAACCATTTTTCAACTATTTAAGTCATTTTCAATAAAATTCATTAATCGTTCCACAGCCTCTGACTCTGGAATATTCTTCTCAATACATACTTTTTGTTTGTAGAGCGACACTTTTCCCACTCCAGCACCTACATAGCCATAATCGGCATCCGCCATCTCACCAGGACCATTCACAATGCAGCCCATAATGCCAATCTTCAAAGTGGCAAAACGCTTGTCAGTCTGAGCACGCAGGCTCACAGCTGCACGAATCTTGGCAATCGTCTCCTCCAAATTATAAAGTGTGCGTCCACAACCCGGACAACTGATGTATTCTGTTTTGGTGAATTTGATACGAGCAGCCTGAAGAATTGCATCCGCCAATTCTGTCAACTTATCTTCGGTGAAACCGTCATTCTTGATGACAAGTTTGTGCGCCAATTGGTCGATGAAAAGGGCGCCTACCGTCATTGAGGCCTTCAACTGCAAGTTTTCCCAATTCTTCTCATGGAACTCGGCAGTCACCGTGTCATCGGCAATGGAAGCCTTAGCCTGCATTCTCAACTGTGCACATTCTTCGATGGAATCAACCAACTTCTTAGCAACAGGAATCTCTCGTTCTGGAGCCTCTGACAAAGAAACACGAATGGTGTCACCAATGCCTTCACAAAGTAAAGCACCGATTCCAACGGCACTCTTAATGCGTCCGTCTTCTCCTTCTCCTGCCTCAGTCACACCCAGATGCAAGGGGAAAGCCATTCCTTCCTTCGCCATCTGCGCTACCAGTAAACGTACGGTTCGAACCATCACGACGGTATTGCTTGCCTTGATGGAAATGACCACATTGGCAAAGTTTTCACGCACACAAATACGGAGGAACTCCATACACGACTCCACCATACCTTCGGGGGTGTCACCATAACGTGACATGATGCGGTCACTTAATGAACCATGATTCACACCAATCCGAATAGCTGTATGATGCTCCTTGCAGATGTTCAGGAAGGGGACGAAACGCTCGTCAATCTTCTTGATTTCATCGGCATATTCAGCATCCGTGTATTCCAACTTCTTGAAGGTGCGGGCAGGATCTACATAATTTCCTGGATTGATGCGCACTTTCTCGCAGATGGTCGCAGCCGTATCGGCAACAGCAGCATTGAAATGCACGTCAGCCACCAAAGGAGCTTGATAGCCGTCCGCACGTAAAGCCTTGCTGATGTTGCGCATGTTTTGTGCCTCACGCTGACCCTGTGTGGTGAAACGCACGATTTCACCGCCAGCATCGACAATCCGTTTGGCCTGCGCCACAGACCCCTCCGTATCCATCGTGGAAGTGTTGGCCATTGATTGGACACGAATGGGATAGTTGCTGCCCAGCATCACGCCACCTACATTCACATCAATTGTCTTTCTTCTCTGATAAGCCATAACAGACTATTAGATATATGTGTTTGACACTATTCAATTACATTTATAAGCAAACTTCACTTCCTTCAGTTCGGCATTGGCCTTCTCAATCTTCTGACGGAGGTTGTTCTTATAGGCTGCGAATTTTTCCGCCAGAGATTCATCGGAAAGCGCCAACATTTGTACAGCCAAGATACCTGCATTCAAGGCACCATTGATGGCAACCGTTGCAACAGGAATGCCTGGAGGCATCTGCAACATCGAATAGACAGCATCCACACCATCCAACACACTCCCCTTCACAGGTACACCAATGACTGGCAAGGTCGTACTGGCGGCAATCACTCCTGGCAACGCAGCAGCCATACCTGCTCCAGCGATGATGACCTTAATGCCACGTTCCTTGGCGCCTTTGGCAAAAGCCTCCACGGCATCAGGTGTACGATGAGCGGACAAGGCGTTCATCTCAAATGGAATCTCCATCTCATCAAAGAACTTGGCAGCCTTCTCCATCACTGGGAGGTCTGATGTGCTGCCCATGATAATTGACACAATCGGTTTCATATTTTTGTTTAAAGTTTAGAGTTTAGAACTTTGCGTTTCATTACATCCAATTGATCAGGATAAAAGTCATCGTACAAAGATAGCCGATGCCAAACCCCACCAACACCTGAGCCAAACTATGCTGACGTAGGATGATACGGCTGGTGCCCAACGCCCCTGAAAGCATCAACAAGGCACAGAACGGCCATACAGGGTTGTAGAAGAAGAGGATGCTGAAGGCATTGAGAGCGCCGACTAAACCGCCCATTCCGACCATGTGGGTGCTTACTTTCCACCACGCATTGAGGATGACACAGACAATCTGACATATCAACGCTGCCATCACCACTCCACGGAAAAACATCGCCGTGTTCATCTTTGTCATAATGACCAAGCATGCCCCATAACTCAGCAAAGTGACGAGATAAGGCATGTGACGGTGTTCACGATGACTCAACTCCAAATGCGTCCATTTCTTAAACAGACGAAATGTTGTGATTCCCAAGGTCGGGATAAATACCGTAAAGAAATACACCAGGCCGACGATGAACAGCTTGTAGCTCCAAGGAAGCATCTTCATATAACTGAACAAGAACAGGCCGAAGAACACCCACAAAGGAGCGTACAACGGCATGAAAAGTGTCGAAAACACTTTCGCAATCTTTATCAGTCTTTTGTTATTCATCTCAATCCTTATTTGTCTAAGTCATCCACGACGGCTATTCACCGCTGGGATGCCCAATTCCGTACGATATTTTGCCACAGTCCGACGTGCCAATGCCACACCCCTCTGCTTCATCAACTCCACCAGCTTGTCATCCGAATAAGGATTCATCTTGTCTTCCATATCCACCAATTCCTGCAACATCTCTCTCACTTTCCTTCCGTCAATCTCTTCTCCGGCAGCATTCTTGCGCGTCAACTTAAAGAAATCAGATAATGGATAGATGCGTCCATCCAACAGCGCGCATTTTGAATTGCACACACGGGATACAGTGGACACGTCATAACCAGACTTCTTGGCAACATCCTCCAGCACCAAACGCACTTTGTCCTCATCATCTTTCGTCAGAAAAAAAGTACGTTGTAGGTCAATGATGGCCTTCATTATCTCGTATAGCGTTCGACGGCGTTGCTTTACCGACTCAATAAACATCTGTGCTGCCTCAATCTTCTGGCGCGTATAGACCAACCCCTCTTTTTCACTTCGCGTCAACCTAGAAGGATGAGCCTGGAACATCTTCATCTGGTTGATGTAATCGCCACTCACATGAAGCCTTGGTACCTCCCCACTGTTCAATCGCATCTCAATATTCCCCTCAGGATCTGTTTCTACGATGAAATCGGGTATTTGTGTCTGCACTCGGTCTGCCGACGACTCACTCAAAGCGAATCCTGGGTTCACATTCAGTTTCTTAATTTCATCAAACAAGACATCCACCTGCACGGCGGGAATGCCAAGTTTGTTCTTCAACCTCTCCTTGTTCTTATTGATGAACAAATCATAATGATGAGCAATGATGTTCCGCTCCATTTGGAGCATCTTCCTTTTCAGATTAGAAACAGGCGTTTCCTCATTGTTAAATTGACGATCTATCTGTAAGAGCAAGCATTCCTGCGTGGAACGTGCACCAATACCTACCGGATCAAAACTCTGTAAGACACGCAACACCTTCTCCACTTCTTGCTCCGACACATAGATGTATTCCTTGAATGCCAATTCATCGGTGATTGTCGCAATCGGTCGATCGATGAAACCGCGATTATCTAAAGAGCCAATCAAATATTTCAATATTCTCTCTTCCTCCTCGCTCAGGTCATAATTCATCATCTGCGCTTCCAAGTATTCAATAAAGGAACCGCTATCGCCCAACGGCATCTCATTGCGTTCTGTTCTTCCTGATGAGGTATAAACAGGCAAATCATCATCACTGTACGCAGCCAAATCCGAGAGGTTATCATTCTCCATATCAGCATAGGGATCTATCCCTGTATCGTTTAGCTCCATTTCATCAGAGGAACCAGCGTCATCCACATTTCTATCCCCATAGGCTCCTTCCTCCAACGCCGGATTATCCATCAATTCCTTCTTCACCTGTTGCTCAAATTCAGCAATTGGCATCTCCAGCAACCTCACCAACTGAAGTTGCTGTTGCGACAGTCTGATTTGTTGTTCCGTCTTCTGAGCCTGTATTTGAGTCAATCCCTGAGACATTCAAATGTTATTTTTTTGCAAAGTTAGATAAAAACACGCATTAAACAACAAAAGGAATGAAAAAAATGATTATCTTTGCACGAAAATAGAAACACATGGAAGATTTCGTACATTTACACGTACATACCCAATACAGCATCCTTGACGGACAGGCTGCCATACCGAAGTTGGTGGACAAAGCCATCAAAAACGGAATGCGTGGCATGGCTATCACTGATCACGGCAATATGTTTGGCATCAAGGAATTCTTCAATTACTGCAATAAGGTGAATAAAGGCAAGGGAGATGAGGAGATATTCAAGCCGATTTTTGGTTGTGAGGTGTATTGTGCCCGTCGAGACCTCCACCTAAAAGAAAACAACGGCATTGACAAAAGCGGTTGGCACTTGATTCTGTTGGCAAAGAACGAAGTGGGCTACCACAATCTGGTTAAGATTGTTAGTGAAGCATGGGTAGATGGCTATTATCACCGTCCCCGTACAGACCACAAATCCATTGAAAAGTACCACGAAGGACTGATTGCCTCATCTGCTTGTCTGGCAGGAGAGATACCACGTTATGTGAAGAACGGGCAGATCAAGGAGGCGGAAAAGTCCATTGAATGGTTCAAAAGTATTTTTGGCGATGATTTTTATATAGAGTTGATGCGTCATGAGGTGAAAGACCCCATGCAACGTGCTAATCGGGACACTTTCAAAGAGCAGAAAGCGATTGAACCCACACTGATTGAGTTGGCACGTAAATACAATGTGAAGCTCATCTGCACAAACGATTCCCATTTCGTTGATGAAGAGAATGCTGAGGCGCACGACCGCTTGCTATGTCTTGCTACCAGCAAGGATTTAGATGACCCGAACCGAATGCTTTACAGCAAACAGGAATGGTTCAAGACCCGTGAGGAAATGAACGATGTCTTCAAGGATATTCCTGAGGCGCTAAGTAATACGATAGAGATTCTCAACAAGGTTGAAACCTATAGCATTGACCATTCCCCTATCATGCCCTTCTTCGCTATCCCTGAAGAGTTTGGCACAGAGAAGGAATGGCGTGAGAAATTTACGGATGAGGATATTTTCAACGAGTTCACTCGTGATGAAAATGGCAAAGTGGTGCTGTCACAAGAGGATGCTGAAAAGAAAATCAAGAAACTGGGTGGCATCGACAAATTGTACCGTATAAAGTTCGAGGCGGACTACCTCAAAGCTATCACTTATGAAGGTGCCAAAAGGCTGTACGGAGACCCTGTTCCTGACAATGTAAAGAGCCTACTTGACTTTGAGTTGCACGTCATGAAGACGATGGGTTTCCCTGGCTACTTCCTTATCGTGCAGGATTTCATCAATTCTGCCCGTAAGGAATTGGGCGTTTGGGTGGGACCTGGACGTGGTTCTGCTGCTGGTAGCGCTGTAGCGTATTGTTTGGGTATCACCAAAATTGACCCCATCAAATACGACCTCCTGTTCGAACGTTTTCTGAACCCGGACCGTATCTCCTTGCCTGATATTGATACAGATTTCGACGATGATGGACGTGGCAAGGTGCTGCAATGGGTAACTGAAAAATATGGAGCCGAAAAAGTGGCACATATCATTACTTACGGCACGATGGCGACCAAAAGTGCCATTAAAGATGTAGGGCGTGTACAGAAAGTGCCTTTGGCAACGGTGAATGCACTGTGTAAGGCCATCCCAGACAAATTGCCTTCTGGCAAGAAGATGAGTATTCCCAATGCGATTGAGTGTGTGCCTGAATTGCAAGATGCAGCCACCTCACCCGATCCGTTGTTGAGAGACACTATGCTTTTTGCACAGATGTTGGAGAATAATGTACGAAGCACGGGTGTACATGCCTGTGGCACCATCATCTGCCGTGATGCCATTGATGATTGGGTGCCTGTGAGCACGGCTGATGACAAGGATACTGGTGAAAAAGTTCGCTGCACACAATATGATGGTCATGTGATTGAGGAAACAGGGCTTATCAAGATGGACTTCCTCGGTTTGAAGACCCTCTCCCAACTGAAGGAGGCTGTGGCGAACATCAAGGAGAGTTTGGGCATTGACGTGGATGTGGATCTATTCGACATACAAGACCCAGCCACTTATCAACTTTATTGCGATGGACGAACCGTCGGCACCTTTCAGTTTGAATCGGCTGGCATGCAGAAATACCTTCGCGAATTGCAGCCCACCGTCTTCGAGGACTTGATTGCCATGAATGCCCTCTATCGCCCTGGCCCTATGGACTATATCCCCGATTTCATCGATAGAAAACAGGGACGAAAGCCTATTGAATACGACATCCCCTGTATGGAGAAATACCTCAAGGACACTTACGGGATCACGGTCTATCAGGAGCAGGTGATGCTTCTGTCCAGGCAGCTGGCAGATTTTACGCGTGGTGAGAGTGATGCCCTGCGTAAGGCAATGGGTAAGAAGAAGAAGGATATTGTTGATGCGATGAAGCCCAAGTTTATCGAAGGTGGGAAAAAGAATGGACATGACCCAAAAATTCTGGACAAGATTTGGAGCGATTGGGAGAAATTTGCCTCGTATGCCTTCAATAAGTCTCATGCCACCTGCTACTCATGGGTAGCTTATCAGACTGCTTACCTTAAAGCGAATTTCCCCTCCTATTTCATGGCTGCCATCATGAGCCGTTCACTCGACAACATTACTGAGATTCGCAAACTGATGGATGAGTGCAAGCAGATGGGCATCAACACCTTGGGACCCGATGTCAACGAGTCACGCCATAAGTTCTCCGTCAATTATGAGGGTGATATCCGTTTTGGTATGGCGGCTATCAAAGGGGTGGGTGAGTCAGCCGTGCAAGCCATCATCGAAGAACGTGAAAAGAACGGAGTGTTTACTTCTGTTTTCGATTTCTTTGAACGTGTTAGTCTCTCACAATGCAACAAGAAAGTGATAGAGAACCTAATCACAGCAGGTGCTTTCGACTGCTTCAAGGATGTCAGTCGAGAGACCTTCTTCGCATCCACATCACGACAAGGGGAAAACTTCTTGGATGTGTTGGTTCGTTATGGTAATAGTTATCAGCAAGACAAGTTCCAAATACAAACCTCCCTTTTCGGAGACATGGGCCTTTCTGTCACCCATCCGCCTATCCCCAAAAACGTACCAACGTGGGGTAATCTGGAACGCCTCAATAAAGAACGTGATTTGGTGGGTATCTATTTGTCCGCCCATCCTCTTGACGAATACTCCATCATCCTCGACTATGTGTGCAACACCAAACTCAACCAGTTGGAACAAAAAGAAGAACTTTCCAAGTTGGAAGAAGTAACGGTTGGAGGTATCGTCACTGAAGTGCGGACAGGCGAAACCAAGAAGGGCAAAATCTATGGCATCATCAAAATGGAAGACTTCGTGGGGAGTGGAGAAATTGCGCTTTTCGGTAACGATTGGGTCACCTACCGCAATTATTTTGTCGAGGGTGCTTCACTTTTCATTAAGCTCAAGGTGGAGCCTGGCAAATTTCAGCAAGGCTATTTCAACACCATTGTCAAGTCTGTTAATTTGTTGTACGAGGTTAAAGATAAGGTTATTCAGAAGATTACCTTTGACGTTCCGCTCGACAAGCTATCCTCAACAATGGTGGAAGACTTGGCTGAAATTGTCAAGGAGAACCCAGGCGAGGCAGACCTCATATTCAACATCCATACCTCCGACAGCAACAGGGTGTTGCTCAGGTCGCGCAAAGTTAAGGTGAGTGTGGACAAGCAACTCGTGCAGTACATCAAGGAACATCCTGACATCGGCATAAAAGTGAATTGACACATTATTTCTATAATTATATATTAACTCCAACTCCAAAAACATTAAGCATTATGGAAATCAACGATTCTAACTACAATGCAGTCTTGGCACAGAACAAGCCAATGGTACTCGATTTCTGGGCAACATGGTGCGGTCCTTGCCGCATGGTCGGTCCAGTCATTCAGGAATTAGCAGACCAGTATGAAGGTCAAGTCATCGTGGGAAAAGTCAACATCGAAGAAAATGCTGATGACCTCGTAGCTCAGTTTGGCATCCGCAATATCCCCACCATCATCTACATGAAAAATGGTGAGATTGTTGACAAAGTGGTGGGCGCTGCTCCCAAGGCCACACTCGAAGCAAAACTCAAAGCATTGCTCTGATGTCTGCCATTGACGATGAAATCCTTCTTGGTGCCGCAGAAGATGCCAAAGAGGTTGCCTTCATTCAGAACCGCTTAGGTGTGGAGAATTGCGAACTCTTCACGGAAGAAGACATTTACTACTGCATTGACGTGCTGCTTGAATATCTCGACACGCTCAGCGACAAGGCTGACGATGACGGGTGCATCGATATTGATGTGGAAGAGATAGCCCGCCACATCCAGAAGAAGGCAAAAAAAGAAGGCATGGGACCTTACGATCTCGATGCCCTCATCTTGCTTGCGAATGCAGAACTGGATTACAACGAACAACTGGAAGGTTAAGGATTGAACCTGACCACCCGTTTCCCCTCTTCCTCCTCCTCAATGGTGACCTTCACGGCATCGTCGGGGAGGAGGTTTTCGATGAGTTCAGGCCATTCCATGAAACACACGTTGCCAGAATACACATAGTCCTCATAGCCGATATCCAGCACCTCCTGCTCCTTCTTGATACGATAGAAGTCAAAGTGATAGATGGGCTCGCCCTCGCCATCCACATATTCGTTCACGATAGCAAATGTTGGCGAGTTGATGACATCCTCCACACCCAACTCTTCACACACAGCCTTGATGAAGGTGGTTTTTCCAGCCCCCATCTTGCCATAAAAAGCAAACACTTTCCTGTCGCCCATCGCTGTCACAAACTCCTTGGCAGCCTCAGCAATCTCGCTAACGTCTTTGATGAGAATCTCCATAATCAAATCATTTGATCACTGTGATGCGTCCTTGTGGTTTGGCATACTCCTGTCCAATATGGCCGTTGAGACGTTCCGTGATGAAATCGAGGAATACATCGCTGTAGGTTTTCTTGGTTTCAAGCACAATATTACTGCCCTCCAGGGTATTGTGCAATCCACCATCCGTCACACAATACTTAGTGGTGGCAACGGTGTAGGTGCGGTCAGGATTGATGGGTTCGTATTGCTGAGTCGCACCATTGAGCACTTGCACATTGCTCACGCTATGGTCAGACACCTTAGTGGTGAACTTCAAACCCGATACCTGAGGAAATTGTCCGTCAGGCTTTGGCAGGAAACTTACCAGTTTCTTGAGCATATTGACGATGGTGCTTCCCTTCACCTCAGCCACCACGATGTAGTTGTCGTAAGGCAACAACGTTAGCAGGTCACCGTAGGTCAGGTCGCCCGTCTTCTTCAATTCGTTGCGGATGCTGCCGCTGTTGAGCACTGCGATATCAGAACCCGTCATGATGCGATAGGCGTCAGTCACAATGTCACCAGCCGTTGCCTCACCCATGCGTGCCGCCTCATTGCCCTCGTCATCAAGAATACGCAGCGGCACTTCACTGTTGCAAATCACACGGCTCGTCTGTGCATCCAACATAGCATGGATACTGTCCGTCAACTGTGCCACATAATTATCCTTCACCGTTACACTCTCCACAGGAATCAGTTCTGTGGTCATCTTGCCATCAGGCGAAATGGTCAACTTGCCGATATTGGCAAACTTTGTGCCCGTCTGTGTGACCACCACCGGTTTTCCGACCTTGTTGAGCACCGTGTCTGCCACAATCACAGCATGACTGTGACCATCCAGCACGATGTCGATACCCGTCGTATTGGCCACCACAGTGTGGGAATCAGAATTACGATTGGTCTCCTCCTCGCCTAGATGAGAATCGAGAATCACATAATCGGCACCTGCGCGGCGAGCCTCGTCCACTGCCGTCTGCACCATTGTGGGAATATCTTCAATCTGTAGGTCGTAAATGATATTGCCCTCATCGTCACGGAAAGCGTATGCCTCGGTCTCCATCGAAGTGGGTGTGGAAGCCCCAACGAAAGCAATCTTCTTGTCGCCAAAGCGCCTCATCACATAAGGAGCAAAGACGGTACGTTTCAACTTAACATCGTAAAGATTCGCACATACAATCGGAGCTGGCACCTGACGAAGTAACTGGAACATGCGTTCCATGCCATAGTCGTACTCATGGTTGCCCAAGGTGATAGCATCATAAGGCAATGCCCTCATCAAGTCCACCACATACTGACCTTTGGAAATGGCACCCACCGTCATGCCCTGCACGTAGTCGCCATTCGACACCAATGCCACATATGCCGTGTCGGCAATGGCATCACGCAAGCCTGCCAACTTCGCATAACCGTCAACAGCACAATGCACATCGTTCTCATAGAGCACCACAATGCTCTTCTGTGCAAAACCTTTTAGCCCACTCATGAACATCATGGTACAGGCCAACATCGAAATAGTAAGAATCTTTTTCATTGCTTTTACGTTTCTGTTGCTTGATTTTCCGATTTTCGGCTGCAAAGTTAACGCTTTTCTTTTTATCAACAAAGTTTTTTACATTTTCATTATCTTATCCTCCTTTATTACAAACTCTTTTGGCAACTTCGATGGCTCTTTTTCTTGATTTTCGGATAGGTTGGTACTAGAAATAGCATTTCAAAAGAGTTTTTGAGGTAAAGTTTGCTGTTATTCGGATAATTTGTACTACCTTTGCAAGGTTTTGTGCTCACCAGATGGAACTGATTCACACAGCGTGAGCGATGAGAGAGAATTCAATAACAAAAACATATACAATGATAAAGATTACTTTTCCAGACAATTCCGTGCGCGAGTATGAGGCTGGCGTGACGGGTTTAGAGATTGCCGAGAGCATCAGCCAAAGACTGGCACAGGACGTGATTGCGTGTGGTGTGAACGGTGAGACGACGGAGTTGAATCGTCCCATCCAGGAGGATGCCACGATTGCGCTGTATAAGTTTGAGGACGCTGAGGGTAAGCACGCTTTCTGGCACACTTCGGCTCACTTGATGGCTGAGGCTATCGAGGAGTTGTGGCCAGGCACTCAGTTCGGTATCGGTCCTGCCATCGAGAATGGCTTCTACTATGATGTGATGCCACCTGAGGGTGTGAAGTTGAGCGATGCAGACTTCCCGAAGATTGAGAAGAAGATGCAGGAGTTGCAGCAGAAGAAGGAAGCATTGGTGCGTAAGGACATCTCCAAGAAGGATGTGATGGAACTCTTTGCTTCAAAGGGACAGTCCTACAAGAACGAACTGATTGCTGAATTGGAAGATGGTAAAATCACCACTTATACACAAGGTAACTATATTGACCTCTGTAAGGGTCCTCACTTGATGACCACTGCACCCATCAAGGCATTCAAACTGTTGGCATTGGCTGCTGCCTACTGGCGTGGCGACGAGAAGCGTCCAATGATGACTCGCATTTATGGTATCTCCTTCCCCAAGAAGAAGATGCTGGATGAGTATCTCGTGGCACTCGAGGAGGCAAAGAAGCGTGACCACCGTAAGATTGGCAAGGAGATGGAACTATTCATGTTCTCAGAGCGTGTGGGCAAGGGTCTGCCGATGTGGCTCCCCAAAGGAACTGCTGTTCGTCTGCGTCTGCAAGACTTTTTGCGTAAGATTCAGAAGCGTTTCGGTTATCAAGAGGTCATCACCCCACATATCGGTGGTAAGAACCTCTATGTGACTTCTGGTCACTATGCGCACTATGGCAAGGATTCATTCCAGCCTATCCATACCCCAGAAGAAGGTGAAGAGTATCTGCTGAAACCAATGAACTGTCCTCACCACTGTGAGATCTTTGCTTGGCAGCCCCGTTCATACAAGGATCTGCCTTTCCGCTGTGCTGAGTTCGGTACCGTGTACCGTTATGAGCAGTCAGGTGAGTTACACGGATTGACTCGTGTACGTTCATTCACCCAGGATGATGCTCATATCTTCTGCCGTCCCGATCAGGTGAAGGATGAGTTCCTTCGGGTGATGGATATCATCGGCATCATTTTCAAGGCATTGGATTTCAAGGATTTCGAAGCACAGATTTCACTTCGTGACCCAGAGGATAAGGAAAAGTACATCGGTTCGGACGAGGTTTGGGAGCAGGCACAAAACGCCATCATCGAGGCTTGTGCCGAGAAGGGTCTGCCCACTCGCACAGAGTTGGGTGAAGCAGCCTTCTATGGTCCTAAACTTGACTTCATGATCAAGGATGCACTGGGTCGCCGCTGGCAGTTGGGTACCATTCAGGTGGATTACAACTTGCCCGAACGTTTCCAACTCGAATATACAGGTGCAGACAACCAGAAGCACCGTCCTGTAATGATTCACCGTGCCCCATTCGGTTCGATGGAACGTTTCATCGCTGTGCTGATTGAGCACACGGCTGGTCACTTCCCTCTCTGGCTCACCCCTGATCAGGTGGTGGTATTGCCCATCTCAGAGAAGTTCAACGATTATGCCCAGCAGGTGGTTGCCCAACTCAACGCTCAGGACGTGCGTACCATCCTCGATGATCGCAACGAGAAGATTGGTCGCAAGATTCGTGACAACGAAATCAAGCACATACCTTATCTGCTCATTGTGGGTGAAAAAGAGGCCGCTGATGGCACTGTAAATGTCAGAAAACAAGGCACTCAGCAACAAGAAACAATGAAAATCGACGATTTTGCGAAGAAAATTCAAGAAGAAGTTCGTCAAATGACAGAAAATTTCTAACTTTGCACCGCAAAATTCAAAACTTAACTCAAAAAATACCGAAGGAAGCAAGCCAACCGAATGAAAGGTGACAACAAAAAACAACAGTACAGAATCAATGAACAGATTCGTGTACCAGAAGTGAGAATCGTAGGCGATGGAATCGAATCCAAAGTAATGCCAACCCGTGAAGCCATACGTCTCGCAGAAGATAAGGAAGTAGATCTCGTAGAAATCTCTCCCAATGCGCAACCTCCGGTATGTCGTCTCATCGACTACTCCAAGTTCCTCTACCAACAGAAAAAGAAGGCGAAGGAACTGAAAGCGAAGCAGGTGAAGGTGGAAGTGAAGGAAATTCGCTTCGGTCCCCAAACCGGCGAGGCAGATTATGCTTTCAAACTGAAACACGCACAGGAATTCCTGAACGATGGTAACAAAGTGAAGGCATATGTGTTCTTCAAGGGACGCTCTATCGTCTTTAAGGAACAAGGAGAAGTGCTCCTGCTCCGTTTCGCCAACGACCTCGAAGAACTTGCCAAAGTGGAGAGCATGCCATCGTTGGAAGGCAAGAAGATGTTCCTCACTCTGTCACCCAAGAAGGCTGGTGCTCCTAAGAAGAGTCAGCAACGGCGCGACAATGAGGCCGCCGAAGCAGCAGCAAAGGCTCTGCGTGATGCAGAAAAAGAAGCCGCGGGACCTAATCCTAACAGCCCATTTGCAGGACTAGCTGAAAAGTTGGCAGCAAAAGAGGAGGATTAATAGTTTAGAGTTTAGGGTTTAGAGTTTAGAGAATCACAAGAAGAAAGTGGTGCGTAACGCCCTGGTATATGCGTTGCCACACATTATTAATAATTAAATACATAAAAAAATGCCAAAAATTAAAACAAAGTCCGCTGCAAAGAAGCGTTTTACGCTTACTGGAACAGGCAAGATCAAGCGTCAGCACGCTTATCACAGTCACATCTTGACTAAGAAGACGAAGAAGCAGAAGAGAAATCTCGACCACAGCACGATTGTCGTGAAGGCAAACCGCAAGCAGGTACTCGATTGTCTCGCACTCCGTTAAAACATCCAGTAAGTAATCAACAAAAAGTTTAATCGAATCGTTAGCCCGAAAAGAACGTAAACGAACGTCGCTAACATTCAAAAAGCAAACAAAATTATGCCAAGATCAGTAAATCATGTAGCATCACGCGCTCGCCGCAAGAAGATTTTGAAGCGCGTAAAGGGTCAGTTTGGCGCTCGCAAGAACGTCTGGACCGTTGCCAAAAACGCCTATGAGAAAGGCCTCACCTACGCATTCGCCGACCGTCGTCGCAAGAAGCGTGAGTTCCGTTCCCTCTGGATTCAGCGTATCAACGCAGCCGCTCGCATGGAGGGTATGTCTTATTCTCAGTTCATCGGCGCCCTGCACAAGGCAGGTATCGACCTCAACCGCAAGACACTTGCATACCTCGCAGTACACAACGCTGAGGCATTCAAGGCTATCGTTGAGAAGGTAAAGTAAATCAACATTAGTGACTAAATAAAGCATCTTTCTCACGCAGGAAGATGCTTTTATTATTAAAATCAAAAAGACATGAAAGCATTTGTATTCCCTGGTCAGGGCGCTCAGTTCACAGGAATGGGCAAAGACCTCTACGACACCAATCCAAAAGCAAAGGAATTGTTTGACAAGGCCAACGAGATTCTTGGCTTCGACATCACGAAGATCATGTTCGAAGGCACTGCTGAAGAGTTGAAGCAGACGAAAGTGACGCAGCCTGCTGTGTTCCTCCACTCTGTGATTTCTGCCATTTGTTTGGGCGACGCTTTTGATGCAGATATGGTGGGTGGCCACTCTTTGGGTGAGTTCTCCGCACTCGTTGCAGCTGGTGCCCTCTCTTTCGAGGATGGTTTGAAACTTGTTTCCCAGCGTGCTCAGGCTATGCAGAAGGCTTGTGAGGCTGCTCCTTCCACAATGGCTGCTATCATCGGTTTGGACGACGCCAAGGTGGAAGAGGTTTGTGCTTCTATCTCCAAGCCCGGCAACATCGTGGTTCCTGCCAACTATAACAACCCTGGTCAGTTGGTGATTTCTGGTAATGTGGAGGCTGTGAACGAGGCTTGTGAAGCGTTGAAAGCCGCTGGTGCCAAACGTGCACTCCCACTCCCTGTTGGTGGTGCATTCCACTCTCCACTGATGCAGCCCGCCAAGGACGAATTGCAGGCTGCCATCGAGGCTACTACATTCTCAACGCCTAAGTGCCCTGTATATCAGAACGTAGATGCTCAGGCTCACACGAATCCAGATGAAATCAAGCAGAACCTCATCGCTCAGCTGACAGCCCCCGTGAAGTGGACATACGAGGTGCAGGCCATGATTGCCGCTGGTGCTACTGACTTCACAGAGTGCGGTCCAGGTAAAGCGCTTCAAGGCATGATTGCAAAGATCAGTCGCGACGTGACAGCTCACGGCATCGCTTAACGTGTAAGAACAAACAATGGAAAAGTTCGTCATCTATCAAGTTTTCACGCGCCTCTTTGGATCCAATGCCAACAAGAATGTGAGCAATGGTACCAAGAAGGAAAATGGTTGTGGCAGAATGGCAGACTTCACTGGTGCCGCATTAGCTGAAATCAAGAAGTTAGGTGCTACGCATATCTGGTACACGGGTCTTATCGAGCACGCCACGAAAGCCGACTATTCGCAGTACGGCATTGAGCGTGATCACCCCGCAGTGGTAAAAGGAAATGCCGGAAGCCCATATGCCATTAAGGACTACTACGACATCGACCCAGACCTTGCCACCAAAGTGCCGGAGCGCATGAAGGAGTTTGAGAATCTCGTGATGCGTACTCACAAGGCGGATTTGAAGATGCTCATCGACTTTGTGCCTAACCACGTGGCACGTCAGTACCACTCTGACGCCAAGCCTGAGGGTGTGCGTGACCTTGGGGAAGATGATGACAAGACAGAGGCTTTCCATCCTCACAACAATTTCTATTACATGCCTTGTACACAGTTCTCGCCCAACTTCTCGTTGCACGACGATGAGATGGGTGACTACCTGGAAAGACCAGCCAAAGTGACAGGCAACGACTGCTTCACGCCTTGGGTGAGTCAGAACGACTGGTACGAGACCGTGAAACTGAACTATGGAGTGGATTATCAGGGCACACGCCAACTCATCTTCTGTCCCTCCACGCCCAACACGTGGTTGAAGATGCGTGATATCCTCCTGTTCTGGGCAAGCAAAGGCATCGATGGTTTCCGTTGCGATATGGCGGAGATGGTTCCCTGTGATTTCTGGGGATGGGTCATTCCACAAGTGAAGACCAAGTACCCCGATATCATCTTCATCGCCGAGGTCTATAATCCGCACGAGTATCGTGAATACCTCCATCGTGGTCACTTCGACTATCTCTACGACAAGGTCGGTCTTTACGACACCATCCGTTCCGTCATGGGTGGCAACAGCGCTACCAGCATCACGGGAGCATGGCAAAGTGTCGATGACATTCAGAGCCACATGCTCAACTTCCTTGAAAATCATGATGAGCAGCGCATTGCCTCCAAGTTTTTTGCCGGCAACGCGGAGAAAGGCAAGCCAGCCCTACTCGTTAGTGCTTTGATGCGCACCAATCCGATGATGATTTACTTCGGTCAGGAATTGGGCGAACAGGGCATGTACTCAGAAGGTTTCAGTGGACAAGACGGTCGCACGACCATCTTCGACTACTGGACCATCGACCTCATCCGCCGCTGGAGAAACAACAACAAGTTCGACGGCACTCTGCTCTCGAAGGAGGAGAAAGATTTGCAGAAGTACTACACGAAGGTGCTGAACCTCTGCAACTCGGAGAAAGCCATCCGCGAAGGCCAGTTCTTCGACATCATGTATGTGAACTACGGACAGGGCATGAACGAACACCGCCAGTTTGCTTTCCTCCGCAAGAGCGGGAAGGAACTCATCTTCGTCATCGCCAATTTCGATGACCAACCAGCACGTTCATGGGTGAAAATACCTGCCCACGCTTTCGAGTGCCTCGACATCCCTGTATGCGAGAAAGGCATCGAGAGCAAGGACTTGCTCACCGGCAAGAAGGAGAAACCCCAACCACTCATTCCTGACGGAACTCTCTATGTGGAGATTCCTGCCAACGGCGGAAAGGTGCTCAAATTCAAATTTTAGAAATTATAGGCAAGGCCTAACGTAAAATACTCCTTAAACTGGAAGAAGCCGAGAGTGTCATCGTAATACTTTCGGCTTCTGTTGTCATCGAAGCGCCACAACGTATAGACCTCGCTGGAGATGTATTTGTTGAACTGGAAAGAAAGAACATTCTCCAATTCCGATTCACAGTACTCGTAGGAAGTGAAGTAGTAGCATCGGCACTTCCAAGTGAGGTTCTTCACGACAGTGATTTTGGAGTTGAACTCTATCTTCGAACCGAAGTCCTGCTGGAAGTCCTTGCCCTTCATGTTATAGGAGTTATGGATGGTCTCCTCATCGTCGTTGATCAGACGCATCTTGTAGGAGAACGGGAGCAAAGCCAGTGAGAAAGTGTTGCCGTTCTTGAACTTCGGTTTCCAATCCATACCAAGAGAAACATACACATCCAACGGTGCCAGGAACTTAGAGTAAGTGCGTCGGTCATTCGCCTTATGACCCGGCATGAACTGCGACTTCGCCTCCGTCGATACCGTATAGAACCAGTTTTTCGCTGCTTTGATGCCAAGCTTCGAGGTGAGGTCAATCTTATCATTGTTGGTCAGGTAGCGATGGATGGAGTCTGATGTGGCAGTAACAAATCCCAAACGGAGGTCGAGCTTGTTGTCCCACTGAATGCGCTTCTGATCATTGTAGTTAGCTTCAAGCGTGAGGTTGGACAAGAGCGTGATGTTATTGTTACCACCCTTGTACCAGTTTTCAGAGAAATAGTTCTGCGTGAACTGAAACGAGAACTTTCCCGTGGTCTTCCAGAAGTTCGGCTTCTTGATTTGCAGATCCACATCAATATTGTCCAGCACCTGTGCCACATCCTTGATTTCTTCCACCTTATCGTAGATGGAAGCCAAGTCCTCCGCCTTCGTCTCCACAACAGAAACGGGCGAAACCGTTGTCTCCGCCGCAATCTGTGCATCGTGATAATGGAACATGTCTGGATGCTCTCCATACACACCCATCAGCACCTCATCGATGGACGCATTCAACCGATCGCGTTCATCCATCACCTCTGTCGATTGCAGACGAAACGATGTGCCCGGCAACGAATAATCCAACTTGAAACGGTCGTCTACTACCGAACGGTAAAACACGCCCGGACCAAACAACCGAAACAGATATGGCGAAATCGTCATCCCCGTCGAATCCTCCTCCTGAGCAGCCAAATTCTTCCGCAACTGAGTGAGTTCCCTCTTGTATTTCGACACAATGGCAGATGCCTCCCGCGAGTAAGCCGAGCGCTGGGCAGACAAGTGCGAAGACATCCCCAATGCCATCACGAACAAAACCGGAAACAGGTATTTATACATATACTTTACTTCATATTTCATGCAAATTTAAGGCTTTTTGCTGACAAAATCATAACACATCTGCAATTTCGGCGATAAAAATTTCCTACATTCGGGAAAAAGAACTAAATTTGCACTCCGAAATGGGTTTGAGCGACCTCATTCCCACCGCAAGAACATAACAAACAAGATTATAAACAACTTAATTTTCAACAACTATGCCAAACGGTAAGAAGAAGAAAAGACACAAGATCTCTACTCACAAACGTAAGAAGAGACTGAGAAAGAATCGCCACAAGAGCAAGTAAAGTTGAGAAACTCTACTTCGAACCTTGCAGCGTCGGAACAAAGAACAGACCCTGAAATGAACCGTCCTCGAAGAAGGGGTGCATGACGAGGTTTGTTCTTTTTCTGTACAACAACAACCTAACACAATAAAGGTAGCAAAAATGACCAGCGAACTTATCATCGATGCTCAGCCAAAGGAAGTGACCATTGCCCTGCTCGAAGACCAGAAGCTCGTTGAGTTCCAGAAGGAAGGTCAGGACAGCAAGTACTCCGTAGGCAACATCTACGCCGGGAAAGTGAAGAAAATCATGCCGGCACTCAATGCATGTTTTGTCGATGTGGGTCATGAACGCGAAGCATTTCTGCACTACCAAGATTTAGGCAAACATTTTCTCTCTCTGGAAAAGTACGTGAAGCAGGTGGTAAGCGACCGCCGCAAGCTCGCGCCAATGGCAAAGGCTGCCAACCAGTCATCGCTGGAGAAAGAGGGAAGCATTCAGAACGTGCTCGAACTGGGACAGGAAGTGATGGTGCAAATCATCAAGGAGCCCATCAACACCAAAGGTCCCCGACTCACAGCCGAACTCTCCTTCGCAGGACGCTACATCGTCCTCCTTCCCTTTGACGACAAAGTCAACGTCAGTTCGAAAATCAAGTCGAAAGAAGAACGAGCCCGACTGAAACAACTCATCCAGAGCATCAAACCCCGAAACTTCGGAGTGATCGTTCGTACAGTGGCAGAAGGCAAACGCGCTGCCGAACTGAACAACGAAATGAGCCTGCTCGTCGAGTCGTGGAACGACTGCATCGAGAGGGTTCAAAAAGCAGCAAGTCTGCCAGTACTTGCACACGAGGAAACTGGCCGCACCGTCTCCATGCTGCGTGACCTCTTCAACCCATCCTATGAAAGCATCCACGTCAACAGCGAGGAAGTCTTCAAGGAGGTGAAGCGATACGTCAGCCTCATTGCACCAGACAGAGAGAAAATCGTCAAACTCTACAAAGGCAACGTCCCCATCTTCGACAATTTCGGAGTGACGAAGCAAATCAAGTCGGGACTCGGACGCACAGTCAGCTTCAAGCACGGCGCCTATCTCATCATCGAGCACACCGAGGCACTCCACGTGGTGGATGTCAACTCGGGCAACCGCAATCGCGGGCTTGACAACCAGGAAGAAAACGCCTTCGCCGTCAACATGGAAGCCGCCGAGGAACTTGCCCGACAGCTCCGACTCCGAGACATGGGAGGCATCATCGTTGTCGATTTCATCGACATGGACAGCGCCGAGCACAACCAGAAGCTCTACGAACACATGACACAGATCATGAAGAGCGACCGTGCCCGCCACAACATCCTTCCGCTGAGCAAGTTCGGGTTGATGCAGATCACCCGCCAGCGCGTTCGTCCGGCAATGGACATGCATGTAGAGGAAGTTTGCCCCACCTGCTTCGGCAAGGGCATCGTCAAGCCCTCCATCCTGTTCACAGAAACATTGGAGCGCAAAATCGACTACATCGTCAAGAATCTTGGTATGAAGAAATTCAAGCTCTACGTCAATCCTTACGTAGAAGCTTACATCACCAAAGGCTTCATCAGCCTCTACCTGAAATGGCAGATGACCTACGGCTTTGGTGTCAAAGTTTATCCAAGTCAGGAACTGGGTTTCCTGCAATACAAGTTTATCGATCCAAAGGGTAACGAGATAGACATGACAGAAGAAATGGAAACCCGATGATCAATCCTGCAACAATTGTTTCGCAACAATTGACACACAGAAAAACCAAAGAGAGCGCATCACCCGATACGCTCTCTTTTTTGTCTTTCAGACGTACCTAATGCGCAGTCCCAGTTGTACCACGCTGATGGGTCTCTGTCTGCTCGCACGGGTTTGGATTTTCGGGGGCGAGGATACGAAAAAATCAATGATATGAAAGGAATGCAAGGGGAAAAGAGGAATTATAGCTCATTTTTTGTTCAAGGCTGGAAAAAGTCGAAACTTTGTGGTCGTTTAGAAATTATGAATTTACAGAAATCTTTTATGAAAGGAATGATGCAATGGGTGCTCTCTGCTCGTAGGAGGAGATGGACCATCATCTTGCTGTGCGGCCTCATGTTGGCATCGTGCAGCGATGATAGTGATAATGGGAATGCCGACCAGCCGGTGGTGCTGAACTGCGTGAAGCCTGACTATCTGAGGGAGGGCGACAAGGTGGCGCTGATATCGCCTCCGTCCGCATGTTCCTGGCAGGGAAGACCGAGTAGATTCTCGCCCTAAGAATTGAGACACGCAAAAGAGCCCGTGCAGCAGCTGTTGCGCAGGCTCTTATTGTGATATAACATAATTGGAAAAATGAATGCAATGCAATAAAGGGAACGCATGTTATACATTTTCCACTGGAGTTCCGCACTTCGTGCAGAACTTGGCTTCAGCAAAGATGGGAGAGCCACACTTTGCGCAGAATCTTGGCGGAGGTGTCGCCTGCTGATTGGCTGCCTCTTGAGCAGCCTTGGCTTCTGCTTCAGCATCCATCTTCTGAGCCTGTTCTATGCGGAGTTCCACAAGCGCATAGATTTGTTCTGGAGTCAGTTTCTGGTTGTCGCGCGAGTCGATGAAGGTGTTGTCCTGCTGACGGAAGCAAAGGAACTCCTTGCCCGTCACAGGGTCAGTCACCACCACGTTGCCAGCCACGGTGAAGGTGAGGAAGTCCATTGCCGTAAATTCTTTCTTTGTTTCCATATCGTTGTTCGTTTTTGATGTTACACATTATTATATATGGGAAGGTCAGTCATCCCAACCAGCCCTGTTGAAGAAGGAGTCAAGTAACTTGTCAGTACCCATATTGGCCCCCTTTTCCAATGCTTGGTCTGCTATCTTGGCGCGTGCAACGTCAAGCCAAGGAACCTTGTCGCCGATGGCCGTCGTCGCCAGATTTCCCACAGTACTTTTCACCGCCGTCTTAACAGCATTTTTCGTCATCTCGCGAAGATCTTTCCCATGACTCAAGTCATCGACAAAACTGGTCACGGTGTCGATGGCAACATTCAATCCCACCTTCTTCCCGAAAGAATAGCCTCCGAAAGTATCGCTACCCGTAAACGCCGCTTTCGCTGTATCAATAGCGGTCTTGGGGAGATTCATGAATACAGACTTGACGAATCCTTCGCCATCGACAAGCCTGTCTTTGGAGAGACCTGACAAAAAGGACTTGGCGGCGGTCAACTTAAGTTGTATGACCTTGCCTGCAGGCCCGCCTATAGCACCAATGGCACCCGTCGCAACATCGCCGGCAGCATCCACTCCCCATGCAATATTTTCTCCTATTTTCAGGAGTCCATCCTTATCCATTGCCCTATTGCCTTCATGCTCTTTTTCTATCTGATATTGCTTGTGCAGCCATTTAATCTCGTCCTTCTCGTCTTCCGTGAACTGCACATTCTTCGCCCTGCGGCGGCGCATCCACAAGAGGGTGCCACCCGCAGCGCCACCAATGCCAAAGATAATCACCGGAATCCAAATCCATTTGCCCGGGCCACTTTTCTTCTCCTTTTTCAGCATCTCATCAGTGCTGAAGAGCTTCTCTTCAAGAGGCATCTCACCCTCCGTCCACTTGTAGTAATAGGTTACTTCTATCCCATCCTCACCGTTCCCATGGCTGAAACCGAAAACGACGGTTATAATAGAATTACTGCTTCCTTGGGGCATCTCAGCTGTGACAGTCTCCGTGATGTCCTTATAGCCGGTATGATTCTCCGAACGCTTTGGCGCGAACCACGACCTACCATTTTCATTCTCTGCACGACGGCTGATATTAACACATATATTTCTCTCTTTGTCATAGCCCGTATAGATGTAGCAATGGATGTTAGGTCCATCGGCAAAAGGAACGCCATCGCAGGGGGAGGAATGCGTCGTATTCGTCTGGTAGGTCGATTCGAGCATCTCCCCCGCCTTATAATACTTTCGTGGTTCCGTGTAGGTGATGATGCCAAAGAGCCACTCGCCCTTGCAGCAATGTGAGTGATCAATGGAATACACCTCATCATCCTCCTGCACCGCCTTCATGGAGAACCTCCCATAGGTACCATCCATCGTCACTCCACGGAAGTACTGTCCGTTATTTTCTTGATGGATTTTCTTGTCATATTGCTTCCAGTACCCCTGCCCCCACATGGTCAGTGGCAGCAGCACCAGCATCCAAACGAATAGTTTTCTCATACTCCAGATTAGTTTTTAGGTTGTTATGTAGGCAAAGGTAGAGAAAACTTTTGTCACTACAAAGCGTTCTCTCTTTAAATCTCAAAAAAGTTTTTGAGTGTAAAGAAAAATACATATCTTTGTCATCTAAAAAAGATACGGACGATGATTGTACTCTTGTTTATAAAACACATATTAAATCAAATATATTTCTTTTTCGGGCTACAAAGTTAGTGATTCCTTCCACATCAAGAAAGAAAACCTCCATCTTTTTGCTGAAAACCATGAACAAAATCAATAGGATTAACAAACTCTTTTGCTTATGGTATAAGAAAGATAGGATAGGGGATATAAAGAAAGAGCCTGTGCGATTGTGCACGGGCTCCCTTATTCTGTCCGATTTTGAACCGATTTGTGGAATTTCTGCCCAACGGGCACTTACTTAATCACAACTTTACGTCCGCCGCAGATGTAGATGCCTGGAGCAGTCGGACTTCCCTCCAGTTTCATACCACTCAGCGTGTACCAACTATCGTCTTTAACTCCATTAACTCCATTGACTTCTTTAACTTCCGTAGTCTCATCTTCATCAAACAACAGACGGGCAAGAGCCACCTCGCCAGCTTCAATGCCATCGAGCTTGAAGTAAGCACGCTGTGCGCTGATGTTGGCGCCACTCTCAGGATAATAAAGCGTATTCTCTGCACCAAGGAAGAGGATGCTCTTATCCACGTCATCGTAACTGATGTTCTTGTAGGTGCCACAGAAGGTGATGCTTCGTCCGTTGCCCAAGTCACAAACGGCATCGCGCACCGTCTTGTCGACGGTCACAGCGCTGAACTCAGGACTACTAAGATCCCCGTTAGCATCCCACTTGATGATGAACGGTGTGCCAGCAGGAATGCTGGTGGCAGTGGTGAAGTTCAGCGTCAGCGTACCATCGTTGAAGCTCGACGTCTCATTATTGAACACCATCGCCACCACATTGTCGCCACTCAACGGGGCACTGGTCGTGGTCACATCGAAGGGCAGGCAGAGGGTGTTCCATGCACCGTCCTTGTAGAGCGTACGACCGCTCAGGACGACATCGCAGGTCGCCCCATTTTCGGCCTCAATCAGAGGCGTGTTGTTTGCCCCGTCAGCCAGTTCGAGAGGTTCATCGGCAGTTAAGGTGGTGAAGGTGGTGATGGCCGTTCCTGTGTCTTCGACGCCATTCTTCACGCCAATCACCTGAATGTCGTACTCTGTGCCAGGCGTGAGACCCGTAATTACTGCCGACTGGTCGGTCGTGGTGATGGTCGTCCACTGGCCAGCAGACCTGTTGTAAATGCTGATGTTGTCAATATATATGTTTTTCAGAGATCCAAGAGATCCATTAGATTCAATGGTAATATACTTGACGTCGGCAGGCAAAATAAGTTGATAGAGATGCCAGTCTGTATCTTTGGTAGCGAGTACGTCTAGAGTCTCTTTCCCCGAGAATGCATCAGTGGCATTTGTTGTAGTTGAATAACCCACCCTGAAGGATCCCCGTTTAGATGCATCGGCATTACGGTAATAGAAGTTCAGCTCTACAGCATCAGAAATGCCGCTCAATGCGGGGGAGATGAGATACTGGTATGCAGTGGCACCGACAGAAGGATTGGAAAAGAGAAAACCATATCCACCGTTAACACCCACTCCGGGTTTAACACCAGTGCCAGACTTTAGGTTTGCAGTGGTCCAACTGTCCAAATCATTCTCGAAGTCATTAGATCGAAGCAAGTTCCCTCTCTTGACCGAGGTTCTGTATCTCACCTTATAACTGTCGCTCTCGCCCGTCCAACTGACAGCGGTCAAGGTGTGTGCAGGTTGAACGGCCTCCAGATAAGCAGTCGCCTCAATGCTGATGTCGTCGATATACAGTCCCCACTCAACATACGATGTCGCTTTAATGGCTATGTACTTGGTTCCTTTCGGGAATCCCTTCTCATACTGTGTCCAGAACCTACCACTGATCGTCAGTTCGTCGCCCCATGTGAAGGCATCAAGGTCTGGGGTCGTGGCGGAGTAGCCCACATGGAAAGTCTCTGATGAAGATGCAGCCCTGTACCAAAACTTCACTTTGATGGCCGATGCGTCGTCAAGTTCTGGAGAAATCAGATACTGAGGCGGAGCTGTAGTGTATGTAAACCTGAAGCCATTGTCACCATTATGTTTTGCCTGAGAAGCTATCCCTGTGGGAGTATCTGAATCCGTTTTGCAATCCACCATCGTCCAGCCGTTGAGGCCGTTTTCGAATCCCTCGATGTAAGGCAGATACACCACATCACGAAGCGTGGTGAAGTGGGTGGTGACCCACATACTTGCACCGTCATCGTATATGGCTTTTACACGGAAGTCATAGCCCGTGTTGTCCTGCAGTCCGCTGAAAGGCACCGAAGTGGCAGTCACCGGCACCTCATCGCTCCACGTTTCTTCGCTGGCCTTTTTGTATTGATAGACATAGCCCGTCACTTCGCCAGAAGGAGCTGTCCAACTCACCGTGGCACTATTGGGGGAGATGCCTGATGTAGCAAGACTGGTGGGCTTTGGATAGTTGGCATTCTCCACGCAGAAATTATCTATGAATAGATAACAGTTATCTGCGCTGTTATTGTACTTGATGGAGACATACTTTGTTTCTGCAGGGAAGTTCCCCTCGTACAACGTCCACCATGATGAGTATTCGCCAGCAATCTCCTCGCCCCAAATGAAGGCGCTGGTGTCTGTGGTCGTTTTCGAGTAGCCTACTTGGAATCTTGCCGATTTGTCAAAGCGGCCATTCCTGTACCAGAATGAAACCAACATGTCCTCACCGCCATCAAGCATAGGAGAAATCAAGTACTGCGTCGGGGTTTCGTTGGAACTGGAATAGAACTCGAAAGCATAATCACCTTCATATTTACTATCACTGTCTATGCCTGTTGCATAATAATTAGTAACAAGACCATTCACCAGTGTCCAATGTCCAAGGCCGTTTTCAAAGCCCTCCATGAAAGGAATGCTTGCAGATGTGGTGAAGTCCAAGGTGGCAAACTCACTATCGCCACCACTGTAACGAGCCTTCACGCGGAAAGTATAGTCCGTGCTTTCCGTCAATCCGCTGATTGTGATCGAGGCGGAGGAAACAGTTGCTTCATCGCTCCATGTCCCCTCGCTGGCCTTCTTGTACTGATAGACATAGGCCGTGACACTGCCAGAAGGAGGTGTCCAACTTACAGCGGTACTATTGGGGGTGACGGTGCCCATCGTCAGATAGGTGGGTCTGAAGTAATCGGAAGATGCGACGAAGCTGAAATCGTCCAAGTAAAGATGCGACTGGTTCGTCTGATCGAGTTTGATGGCAATGTATTTGGTGCCAGCAGGGAAGCTTCCCTCATACTGTTTCCATTGCGTGTCGCTGGTGGTGATGGCACCGCCCCAGGTGAAGGAACTGGGGGCATTGGTCGTGGTCGAGTAGCCCACCTGGAACGTCTCGGAATAGTTGGCATAGCCAGTCCTATACCAGAACGAAACAAACATGGCTGAACCTCCTGATATCTCTGGAGCGATGAGGTATTGCGTAGCACTTGTGTTAAAGATGAAGTCGAAGCCCTGGCTGCCACTATGTGCGGCTGCCTCTTGGATGCCTGTGAATGCGGCACCATCCACGATGGTCCAACTGCCCATGCCATTCTCAAAGCCCTCCGCGAAAGGCAGGCTCACCACTTCGCAATCGGTGGTGAAATCGATATAGGCAAAGGTGCTTTCGTCGCTGCCATATTTGGCCTTCACACGGAAGTTATACGCTGTGTTGGGGGTCAAGCCGCTGAGGGTGGCCGAAGTGGTGGTCACGGCTGTTTCAGTGCTCCACGCCTCATCGCCAACCTTCCTGTACTGGTAGGCATAGCCCGTGACACCACTGGCGGGAACGGTCCAACTGACGGTGGCGCTCTTGTCGGCAATGGTGCCCATCGTCAAATTGGCTGGCTTCAGATAGTTATTATATTCCACAACGCTAAAGTCATCGATGAATAGCCCATATTGGTCGTTTGAGTTGTATTTGATGGCAATGTACTTGGTGTTGGCAGGGAAGTTGTCTTCGTATGGCGTCCATTGGTGATTGCTGGCTGTTATTTCATTGCTCCATTGGAAGGCACTGGGATCACTGGTTGTGATGGAATAGCCCACCTGAAACGTCTCGACAAAGGAATTAAATGTCCCTTGGTGATTCTTGTACCAGAACGACACGGTTTTCTGAGCCGAAGTGGTGGTCAACTCTGGAGAAATCAGATATTGCGGCGGATTTTTGTTGAAATTGAATCTGAAGGAATAGTTTCCTGTATAGGAAGCCCAGGAGCTTTTTCCTGTTGAAGCATCGCAATTCACCAGAGTCCAGTTGAGGTCGCCTTCGAACCCATCCGTAAAGGGCAGGTCTGAACCAGCCTTCGTCATGCCCACCAGAGCGAATAAGGCTATCAATGAAAATAGAACTTTTCTTATCATATACTGTCGGTTTTTATCTTGTGAATCAGTAAAGGTTTGTTATGTGGGCAAAGGTAGAGAAAACTTTTGTCACTACAAAGCGTTTTCTCTTTAAATCTCAAAAAAAGTATTGTGGTATGGGAAAAGATATGTGTTTTTACGGAAATCTAATAAAAGGGTTACCCCCATTTTGCCACTTGGCATCCCTGTTTCAGAGGGAAAATGCGCCTGTTTGCGTTAAATATTGTTGAAAAGATGGAAAAGAAAGTGGGAAGGTTTGGAAAACGATGTGCGCACATCATATATTTGCAGCCGAAATGACGAAGGGCGTGAACCATTGGTACATAGGGGACTGAAAGGCACACACCGGGCATCATGTTTTTAGGTACAAATTAAAAAAGAAAGGAAAAATCGAATGAAGAAAGTAAAATTGGAATTGTATTTTGAACAGGAATGAGTCCGCTTAGTGGCGGAAACGCTCCGTTTTCCCTACGTTGCAGGGGTGCAATGGGCTGGCAGGACGGTCCGGCGACCCTGTTGCAGGGGTGCAATGAGCTAGTTGACGGTCAGGCGATCCCATTGCAGGGGTGCAATGACCTGGCAGGACGATCCGACGACCCCATTACAGGGGTGCAATGAGCTGGTTGACGGTCAGGCGACCCCGTTGCAGGGGTGCAATGACCTGGCAGGACGACCCGGCGCCCCCATTACAGGGGTGCTTTAAAAACATTATTTATTCATCACTCTTTAAAAACAGTTTTGCTATGATTACAGACAATCAACTGAACACGGCGTGGCTGGCCGAGCTGACCAACCCGCACCACGACGGCACGACGCAGCAGATCGACGACTTCGCTCAGGCGTATGTGACCGACAATCAAGTATTCATCCAGAAGCGCACGGCATTGCACCAGGCTCGTCAGGTGGAGGACAATGTGTGGCTGACCTCGCAGCGCGACCCTGTGGTTCCCCGCCTTGCCGATGCCGACAAGCAGCAGGACGGCTACATCAGCGCGGCGCGCTACATCAATCTGGGTCACACCCAACTGCCCGACGGCGAGCCCACGAAGGCTGAGGCGCTGGAGTGCGAGCAGGTGTTCAAGGACTTCAAGTTCAGCACCCGCGACGCCTACGGTGCCGAGTCGGACAAGATCATCCAGATGCAGCAGAACCTGCAGGCGCATGAAGCGTTCCTCACCAGCATCGGCGCCTGGACATTCTTCACCAAGGCAGTCACTGCCGCCCAGCACGTGCGCCAGCTCCTCGGCGAGCGAGCCATGACCATGGGCGAGTTCGTGAAGGGCGAGATGAAGGCCGCACGACGTGCCACCGACCTCGCCATCGCCGATCTCTACAAGACCGTCATGGCGATGATGGAGCTCATGCCATCGGCCGAGCTCACCACGCTCTACACGCAGCTCCGAGGCATCGAACTCTATGCGCGCCAGTACTACCTCAGCGGCTCAGGTTCTTCTAATCAGAACAATCAGAATAATTCTGAAAACTCTGGGAACTCTGGTGAAAACAACGGCGGCGACCTGCCTCCATCAGGCGGTGGCGAAACAGGTGGCGATGACAATGGCAGTGGCGACAACGGTGGTGGCGGTCTGCCATCCGACCCAGGCGGTGAAGTCGGTGATAACACTGGCGGCAACGGTGGCGGCGGTCTGCCATCCGACCCGGGCGGTGAAGTCGGTGATAACACTGGCGGCAACGGTGGCGGCGGTCTGCCATCTAGTGGTGGAGAAGGGTGAGAAGAGTTGAAGAATTGAAGAGTTGAAGAATTGAAGAGTTGAAGAATTGGAGAATTGTGAAAGGGAGGGTTCGAGCGATTCGGACGCTCCCTTCTTTTGCTGTATTGCGGCATTTTTTTCAATTTTTTCCTGTTTTCCTTTGTTCTTCTTTCCCTTTTTCTTATCTTTGCCACCGAAAATAACAATCGAACTAACTAATAAACGACAACACTATGCCTTTTTGCGTGAAATGTGGACAGAAAGTCCCTGATGGTGCCATGTTCTGCACTTGTTGCGGCGCACCGCTGAAGAAAAACTTGAATGCTCCCGCAACGAGCGGGCAGGGGAGTGCGCCAACGAATGCGGCAACGCCTCCGCCACAACCTCCTCCAACAACGCCTGCATCGGCACCTCCGCCTCCACCGCCTTCACCGGGGAGCCAACCGGGTTCGTTCCGTGTGACCATTCGTAAGAAGGAGGCAGCACCGCCGCCTCAGCGGAACATGACTCCGCCTCCGCCGGCTCCTCAACCTGCTTATGCTCCTCAACCTGCATACGCCCCTCCACCATCTGCTCCTTATGCGGCGCAGCAGCAGGGGTTTGTTCCGCCGACGAATGGCTACAACAGCCGACCTCGGCAGCAGTCGGGCGGCAGTTCGTTCGGCGGCTGTTTCAGGCGTTTCTTCCATGGAGTCACCGCCACCATTGCCTTGATTGCTTCGCTCTGGTGGGGTGTGAACTCGATGTTCCCCAATCTGAGGACGAATCTTTCGGGCTGGTCGAATGGCATTTTCAGCAGTTGCAGCGGCGGCAAGCAGGAGGGTGGGGACCTCTCCGGCTCTGGCGGGAAGAAGGAAGGTCTGCTGGCGAGCAAGGAGTATGAATTGGCCTTTGAGGAAGGCGTGACGTTGCAGATTATTGAGGAGGCCGGTTTCCCGATGACTGGGGGTGATAACAGTCTCAGTTATGGCACTTATGAAACTGACCAGACGATGGAGGGACACACGATTGCCTTTAAGGTGGAACCCACAACCAGCGAGGATAAGCGCATTATTGGCAATTTCGTCATGATAGGCGACGGAAATCCTGTGAAGCATGGCGTGGTTTGCTACTGTGGCCATAACATTTATGCATTCTATGAGGATGAAGACGATATAGGTCATAAGGCCAGTACAGACTTCGTGTGGTATGCAAATCCCGATGGCAAGTCGTTCTCCATCTACGACAAGGGCGAAGAGAAAATGAAATGGAGTTTGAAGGACTAATCTGAATGAAGGTATGACGGCAAGACGTTTTTCAACAGCCCTGTGGGTGGTCATCGCACTGCTGAGTGTGGTGTTCCTGCCTGCAAGAGGTCAGCAAGGGTATGGCGGCACAGGTCCCTTCACGATGGAGTTCACTCATCAGTATCTGGATGGTGCCACGTATCGGGCTCGCTTCACCATCGAGGGTGCGGTGGGCATACAGCCTACGGGCCAGGGCACAGGCATTGACTATGCCAACCTGGCTGGTTACGCCGACCCCAACGGCACCATCACTGTGACGATGGAGTGGATAGAGTGCAGCGACCCTGAGGATGATTTGCAATGGAAGCATGTGGATGTGTGGATGGGCAACCGATACACCAACGGCGATGCCATGCGCGATGACGACAGTCAGCAGTTCACCATGACCAGTATGACCCAGGACAATAGTCTGGATAAGGTGGTCTATGTTTTCGATTGTAAGGATTTTGAGCAGGCAGACCCTTCCGTGCGGGACTCTGTTCTGATGGTCAGTGCCTCTTCGCAGGTGCAGGTGGGCAGTTCGGTGTCAGAGGTGGTTGTCTATCTCAAACTTACACTTAGCCAAGATGTAGCAGGTGGTGACGGCTTGCACGTGACGGAGGATCATGATGCCTCGGAAGAGAAGGGCATCAAGAAGTACATTATCCCTGGGGTCATTGGCAGTGTGATTCTGGGTGGTGGTGCGGCAGCGGCGGCGCTCACCGGTCGCAAGCCCAAAGATGAGGAAGGCTCCTCGGGCGAGGAAGGCGGTGACGGCGAGGAGAAACAGGACGAGCCCGACTGGTTGGAGATGGAAATCTATAAGGACTTTGGCGACACGCTGATTGTGGGCGATGCAGCCGACATGGTGAGTGCCTGCATCATCCGACATCCTGCCAATGGAGGACCTGAGTGGGTGGATGAGGCCCTGACTCAGCGCATACAAATCAGTCCTGCCGACCAATACCTCTATGTGGAAGAACACGGCATGGTGAATGGCTGGAAAACTGCCTATGTGGCTGCGCCCGAGTGTGAGGAGGGTCAACCACCAGAGGAGAGCGTTGTGCAGTTCATCATTGCATCGGCAGAGGCAAGCTACACCAACCGACTTCACTTCAAGGTGCTGAAACCTGAAATAAAGTTTGATCAGGAGAACCTCACCCTGCCGGCATATTATGAGAAGAAGGTGGAACTGCCCTTCGATGTCATAGGCATCAACGACGGCACCGCCATCCTCAAGGCCACGATTCTGGACGACATGAATCAGGAGACGCAGAACTACACGATCGAGGCGGCATGGAACGAGAAGCAGCAGCGTTACTTTGCCACAATTCGTGACCAGGTGCTCGACCCGAACACCGACATAGGCATTGCCGGCAACTACATCGAATACACCATCAAGATTGAGGCGCGCAACAAGACGGGGCTTGTTGTCGAGGGCACTCTGCCGCTCTACCGCTACTATATGGGTCTGGTGATGCGCATGCGGAGCAATGTGCATTGCTATCTGGAAGAGTATAACCCCATGCGCCACGAATCTACCTACAAGAAACGCATGCCCGATGGCAAGGACTATGTACCTGCCGAGCAGGACTGCTACCTGAAACTCTACGGCTATGACGAGAAGGAAAACGCACTCTACGTTATCGATCCTGAGCCCGTGGACGTGAAGTGGACGGTGGTGAACAGGGACACTGTGCTCAGAGAACTCATCGGCAACGAGGTCACGCAGATGGGACTGGATTCGGCACTGGCAGCTGCAGGAGTGGGACCCATCGGCACGTTGGTGTCGCAGGCTCACTCGTCGGTGCTCAACGAGCATAAAGCGGAACAGGAGCGAGTGTTGGAGTTCCAGAAACTCCTCGATGGCCTCGGTCTCTCATTCGAGGCAAGGTGGCAGACGACAGGCGAGGGCCGCCTCTACTATGTGCTGAGAAGCGTGAAGGGTGTGCTCAATGCGCCGAACCGCTTTGATGCCGAGATGGAGGTCACCGCACGCTACAAGGGAAAGACCTACACCTTCACCCGCGTTGTGCATCTGCTTTCGCAACCTCGGCGTGATTTCGCGTCTTGGGGAGAGCAGAAGGCAGCGCTGGAGCAGGATAACAAGATTCAGGAAGGTCTGTGGGAGATTGAAGCGGGCATACAAGCCGCAGGACTCAACGACAAACTGGCTCCGCTGCTCTATTTCATCCGTTTGCAGCAAGACTTCTACGATGAGATTTACGGCTATGATGCACGCAACATCAAGGCCATTCAGGACTGCTACCTCCACGCTTTGCAGAGAGCAGCCGATGAGGCTGCTGTGGAAGCCAAGGAAGCCACGGCTGCCGACAACCTGAAATGGTACACGATGGACTGGTGGCTGCAACGTTCCTACGAAGGTCACGAACTCTTGGAGAACATGCACTGGGCGAAACGTATCGGCTTTGCTGTCGCTTCATTGGGCTTCTCTGAGATTGTGTTCAGTGTGCCCGCAGCCATGAAGAAATATGTCGATGAAGGCGGAGAAAGCCGTTTGGGCGCTTTCTATGTGGGTGCCAAGATTGCTGTGGAAGCCTACCTCATCGAGGCGGGCATCACGATAGGCATCGGAGCTGTCGGAGCGTTAGGCGCACGTGGTCTCAAGGGACTCCGTGCAGCCAAGGCAGGTGCCAAGTCAGCGCTGAAGGCCGCTACCCGAGAATCCCTGAAATCAGGTGGAAAGGTGGCGGGTCAGGCGATGAAGAACACCTGCCATGAACTCTTCGACAATATGCTGACCGAGGCTTGGACAGGTTTGAAGACTTGGGGAAAGAGCCAAATCTCATGGGAGGTGGGTGCCGCCGAAAGAGCCATTGCGAGCAGGGCTCAGTCGTTGCTGGAAGGGGCTAAGAGCATGGCCAAAAACAGTAAGTACGCTGCTGCCGAAGCCTACGCCAAACGGCAGGCCATCGAGAACATCGAGAACCTGCAGACCGTGATGGAAATGTGTCGATGGAATCCTACATCGGAGAACTTCCTGCTGCGCAACAAGGTCATCATGCAGTGTCAGGCAGACAAGCAGACCATGATGCTGCTGAAGACCCCGCAACTGTTGAAGGGCGAGAGCAAACTGCTCTATGGTGTGGATTTCAACGCCACGAGACAGGAATTCAACGGCATGCTACGCATCCTCTACGATGTCACCGACCGACGCGTCATCGCTCGTCTGGCTGAGGAGGAAGGCATCGCTCCCGAACTGATTAAGGTGTTCGGTGCCACTTCGTCGAGTGGTGATGACTTGGCCAAGGGACTCACCATCACTTTCGACCGCGATGTCACCTACTACTACATGAAGGGGGACAAGCCTTACTACTTCAATCAGGAATATGTGGAAAGTCTCTATGCCAAGTACTTCCGTGAGTCGGTCAATACCAGCACGATGGGAGGCACAGGAATGAAGGGCTTTGACCCCAGCAAACTCACTCCGGATGCACTGGAGAGGTTGGAGGCACTGGAAGCCAAGCAAGCATCCATTGCTTCACGAATGGCCGACCAGACCGTGATCGAGGATGTGCTTCGCCACGCAGAGAGTTATGGCGATGATTTGCCACGCCTGATTAACAAGGATCTCTTCGGCGAAGCATTGAAGAACCCTGCCAAGGTGGCAGAGGCTGTGCTGCACAAGGGCATGAGCCGCTTCAACTTTGCCGATGACCTGTGGCGCCAAGGCGAAATGGCAGGTGGCGTCGTGAGGAAACAGTTGTTGCAGGGTCAGGCCGTCAGCGAGATGATGGAGGGTTGCCGACAGATGAAAAAAGTGTTCAAAATCCTCATGGATCGCGATGCCGTGCGCAACACCGTCACCAAGATTCCCGATGACTTGAAGGAGGCCATTAGAATTATTGAGAATCTCGACGGCGTCACCACCACGCTGAGCCAAGCCGAAGTGGCTTTGTCGCAGATAGGATATAACTTCCAGTCGCTTGCCAAGGGAGTTAGCAACCTTGTTTATCGGGTCGGATAAAAACGAAAATAGAGCCGTGCAACAATGAAGTGCACGGCTCTATTTTTGAGTGTCTATTCACGCATTCAAATTGACTGTGATGGGAGCAGGGGAGGACGGGGTCTCCAGCTTGGGCGTGCCGACACGTCGCATCGTCTCGCCAAGGTCTTTGGCCAATTCGCTGAAGGAATTGTAACCTTCGGACTTGATGCGCAATTCCAGTTGCATGACGTTGATGGGGTCTTTTGTATCGACGAGTCGGCAATGTTCTATGGCGCGCTGGAGTTTATTGCTGACCAACAGGCCTCCATTGACATCTGCCCGCGCCTGATCCATCGGAATGACAAAGTTGTCAGCATCCTTGGCGGTCATGTAGCCGCCTTCCAGCAGTTCGTTGATGGCTTGTCGCTGTACTTCCATCTTCTCCCAGTGGTCGGTGATGGTGTCGGACTTTCGGAATAATTCCTCAGCCCTCGAGAACCGTTCTTCGCTCTTATAGATGATGGCGTCGCTCACCTTATTGGGGTTTTCCAACGATTCGACATGGCGGGTGGAATCCATCATCCTGCCAACATCCTCCTTGCCGAAGCTCTCTGGATGCTGCGCCACATCCTCTATCACAGTGCGGTCAACCTTGTGGGCAAACTTGTCGGCGGCAGCTTGGCTGTTGGCCTCGTAGCCCAAAGCCTCCTTGTGGAGATGTCGGTTGTACATTTGTTCTGTGGTCTTCTGATTGAAATAGACCTTCTCACCCTGCTTGTTGATGTAGTAGTAGGTGGTGTCCAAGTCCATCGTTGAGGTATCGCCGCTCATCAGTTTCTCCAGTTTCTTGGAGGAGATGTTTTCTATCTTGATTTCATCAGGTGAGAGGCCGTTTTCTGCAGCCAATTCAGCAATCACCTTCTTGTTGACCTTCTGGTTGATGCCCTTCTCCCCGAACCATTCCTTGTTGAACACCTCTCTCACGTGCTGATACTCAGGTCCGAGGTTCTTGAGCTTGTGCATGGCGGTCTTGTCTGCCTGCACTTCGATGATGATTTTCCTCATTAAGGCCTTGTTCTCAGGGGTCGGATTCTGTTCGCACATCTCGATGACGGCATGCAGGTCTTCGATGTTTCGGTTGGCTTTGGCCTTGGTGTATTCGATAGCGTCTGTGAGGTCTCGTTCCGGCTTCATGCCCTTTGCTTTGAGCTCAGCCTCAGGCGAACGCACATCTTTGGCGGCTTTCGCCTGCCGCTTGTTGCTCTCACTGATGGCCTGCTTGGTGATTCGTCCCTTCTTGCCCGAGGAGAACTGCTTTTTCGATGGCGTTGGCTGAGTTTTCGGTTTGATGTCACCAGGTGTGACAGGTGTGCTGATGCTGGGAGTTCGCGGGTTGTATTTCGCACGCAGACCGCTGAAGCCCAAGTGCAAACCGATCTGCACGCCAGTCATCAAGATTTGGAACTTTGCCGTGTCCTTCGCCATCACTATCAAGTTCTTGGTCAGTCCGTCCTTGCCCTCGTTCACATAGATTTCGGCGAGGTTAAACGCCATCACGCCGATGCAGAGGGCATCGTAAGCCTTGAAGTACGCCTCCGATGCGCCATAAGTCCAGAAGCCTATGCCGATGCGGGCAATCAGGATAGGTACCCCAAGTTTCTCGTTGAACTTGTTGGTGGCATTCACCACAGGCTTGATGCTCGTGTCTATCACCGACTGTGCAAACATGAGCATCTCGTCACCCAGCGTGATGGGGGTCGGATACTGGTCGAAGGTGTATTCCTGCCGTGCGGTCAGCATGTGGTTGTACATGGCGCCCACGAAGCGCAACTGGTCACGGTCGAATCCGTAATTGAAGTCATAGCCGTGCAGCATGTTGTCGATGTACTTGACAATGGGCAGCAAACGGCCTGCCAGTCCATCCCGTTCAATTTTCTCAATCAGTTTATTGAGTTTCCGCTTGATTTCTTCATCCTCCTTGACGGCTTTTGACCACTCGGCATCCGTCTGGAAGGTTCGCCAAGGCTGGGAGCAGAGCAGCACCTGCTTGTCGTAGGCGTATTTCTTTCCCTCCACCTCGGTTTCGACGTGGATGATGGCATCGATGCGCGATGGCGGGTCGAGCACGCCCAACACGCAGCGAAACACGCATTCCGTGCCCTTCGGGTCTTTGTTGTCCACCACGTCACAGTTGATGCCGATGCCCTGCACTTGGTTGTTCTCCGCTTCATCCACCGCCTTGATGGAGAACGTTTCCGCTGACGGGATGGGGTTGATGATGACAATCTGATGCGTCGTCTCGTCGTAGTCGTAGAGTAGCAGTCGTCCGACGGTCTCGGCTGGCACGTATTTCTTGCCGCCACGTTGAACGCCGACCAGCAACTTCTTGTGTTTCGACGGGTTGTATTCTTCTGTGAAGCATTGGATGTCGCCCACCTTCAGCACCAGCCCCATGTAGTATCTCACCAGCGAGATCCAGCCCTCTATCTTACGACCGCCCGGATGCTGAGCCTCTACCTTCAGCGTGAAGGAGATGAAATTGCCAGGCGTTCCATTGTCCGTCTTCTCGTCCAGCTTCAGGTCGTTGATGATGGCTTCATGCAGTTGCTTCTTCTCGTTCCATTCCACCCTGACACGATAGAAGTCGGTCGGCTTCTCACTGCCTGCTTCCAGAATGGAGGCGGTGACATCCTTGCTGCCGTCATAGCCCACCACCACGAAGGGCAGTCGCACTTCTTCCTTGTAGTGTGCGGGCAGTGTGAGGTTGTCCTGTCCGAAGAGCACCTTGCCTGCCTCTATCTGGAAATGGATCCGATTCGTGTAGGAACCTCCTTCATTGCCCATGAAGAAGTTGATGATGCCCTCCTCTGGTATCTTGTCAATATCTGGTGCCTGAATCCATGCAGCGCGCCAGTCTCCCTGCATGCCGTCATCCTTCACCAACATGTACTCATCGCCCGCTGAAATCGTGATCATCTTTGTCATGATGGGGTCGGGCACCTCGTTGCCGCTTTTGGTCTTGCGCACAATCATGGCATATACCAATTTTGAATTCTCACCTGCGATGAGGGTGTCGCCGAATTCCTTGTAGATGAGCATCTGACGAGGATCGGGATGCTTCGGATCTTCGTCATCATCCTCCTTCCTCTTGCCCTTGGTCAGGCCATACCCCAACAGACCGACGAGCACGCTGGCTGGGATAGTGAAAGGCCACACGCCCTCAAATCCCCACGCGTCGTTGTCCTCCTCGTAATGAGCACCTACATCTTCCTCTTCTTCCGCTTCGAGTGGTTTATAGGAGATGTTGATAAACTCCATGTGACCTCCATTGTGGGCACCCTTACTATCGAAAGTGTTGACAATAAGTGTTAGGTTGATTATGTTCTCACGACCCGAATAGAGTTCGAATCGGTCGTCTTGATTGATTTGGAAATCATAGTGGAGGTGGTTGTTTTTATCTCCTTCAGTGTGGGATGTGAGACCGTAATGGGAACACAGGACCAGTCTGCTGCCTCTTCCTGCCGCTCCGATTGGCGTGAAGGTGGCATCTACCACAATTTTATCTTGGGAATTCTTGAAGTCGTCCCATTTCTCGTAGTAGAAGGGGAATGAAGCGCTGTTGATACTGTAAGTTCTTCTAAAATCTTTGTAGGTATAGGTGGAGTCGCGTTCATATTTAAGGTGTCGGATTCCGCTGATGGTGTATTCAAGTACGCCATATCCAAGTTCCCTTCTTCCGTGCACCTCCTGTGCTTCGCCATTTGCGGGCCATAGCATGAGCAATATGGCCAGTGCCATTATCCGGATTTTTGTGTGGGTCGGTGTCATAGGCATTGAATGTCAGGAGAAGAGTTTGCCAATTAGGTGGAAGATGTATGAAAGGATGGTGAAGAGGGTGGTGAGAACAGGTAGGAGTCCCCACAGGTAAGCAAGCTTGTTTGCGGGGATGAAGAAATTTTTGATGCGGGTCAGCAGCGAGGTGGGAGAGGCGTTGACAAATGCTGACATGTCCAAACTGGATGCCGTCCATGAACCTGGCTGATTATTGGCTTGGATGTCGAAAACCCGAGCCAATGGGTTGGATGCAGGGGTCACCTGAGCCGCTTGAGGAACGATGGGAGGTGGTGCCTGCATGGCTGCCTGTGAAGCTACAGGTGGAGTCATCGTTTGTGGTGCTGCCATTTGTGATGCTGCAGGTGGTGTGACCATCGCATCGGGTACTTTCTTTCCACACTTCGTGCAGAACTTCATCCCTGGTATGAGTGGTTGCCCACAATTTGTACAGAATGCCATAATCGTCTCTTTATTTTCGTTGTTGGTTATTTATTTTTGTTTATTAATCTCAATGCATGAAGCCACTCACTTTTTACCGGTGTGAAATCTCGATGAGGAGGGGAACCACATCGGCAGTAGAGGTGGCGGTGAAGCTGACAGTACTGGTACTGAACTTGATGTCGCTCTGGGCAACGAGGTATTTGCTGAAGCCAGACTGAACTTTCTCGTAGAATGTGCCCTTGCCGTTCTGGAGGTGGTTGAGGAGGCTGGTCACATCCACTTGCTTCTTGCTGAAGAGCACGCAGAGATAGTCGGTGCCTCGAGTGTCGTCAAGTTCGAGCCAAGAGGTCTCGCTGGGCAGGGCGATGGCGTTGTTTTTGTAGGTCAGGGCTGCACTGGTCTTGCTGTCGGCAGGGAAGTTGACAGCGGCATTATTCTGGAGGTCGCTGCTGAACACATAGACATAGCCTGGTTGGTTGTTGCAGATCAGGATGCGGTAGCGCGTGCCTGAAGGAAGACTCTCGGTGATGCGGTAACGTTTCAGACCATTGCTGGTAGTGCCGAGGGCGGCTTTCAGCTGCTCACCTGTGGCGAGTTTCAAACCGAGTTGACCAGCGAATTTGTTGTATGTGACGGTCGTCGTGGTCGGTTGGGTAGGTGTCGTGGGTTTAGTTGGAGTGGTCGGTTTAGTCGGAGTAGTCGGTTTAGTAGTCGTGGTGGTCGTCGTAGTCTTTGTTGTGGTTTTGGCGACGGGTTTGAGGTAGAGTTCAAGGGCGTCGTGGGTGTATTTGCTGTAGTCCTTGTAGGTCACCCAGGCATAGCCGTCCTTACCCCATTGGGTACCCCAGCTATTGAGAAGCAGGAAGGCACCGCCGAATTTGTTGTCGTCGTAGCCTACCACGCACATGGCATGAGAGCCGTTGGTCTTCTCGGAGAGGTTCTTCCAACATTCGAAGCCCTTCTGGAAGAAAGAGGGCTGGGTGTAGAAACCGATGACAACGGGGCAGTTCTCGCTGATGGCTTTCTTGGTGGTATTGACGGCCGTCTCGTAAGTATGTTGAGGACCAAAGAGCAGGAAGTAGTCATCAATCTTGTATTTGGCGGCCTCGCTGTTGAGGCTGCTTTTGACGGACTCCACGCACATGGCGTCGAGTGAACGTTTCTTCACGACCCCCGTGTTCTTCATCAGCTTCATGGCCTTCTCAATGTTCGTGCCGCGATTGCAGTTCTTGGTGTCGCTGTATTTGATGTGTCCATAGACGAAGAGGGGAGCGAAGGATTCGTTGGTGATGGTGTTGACGTCAGTCCATCCCTGACGCACAGCTTCGGCGATGGTGCGTGCAGCGTATGCAGCAGCCCACCCGACACAGGTTTCGTAGGGACCCTGGTCGTCAGGACGGGGGCAATACTGTTTCAGCGACCAACTTTTGGGTAGGTTCGTGTAGCTGCGGGTGAGCAGACGCGTTTTCTGAGGAATCTTGTCGGCGATGTCATCATCCAGGATCAGTCCTGTACCATGTCGCTGAGCCATCATGGGAATGACCGCTAACATCAGCATAATATGTAATAGTATTCTCTTCATTGTCTATCTCATCATCTAATTCAATAACCTTTAACCAATAACCTTTAATACTCACTATTCTGGATTAAACACAAATTTTCCTCTGAACGAGTTGGATGTCCAAGGTGTCTGTTTCTCCTTGGTGGCAGTGGCAACGCGTTCCAGCACTTCTTGGAAGAAGTCTGTGATGGAGAGTCCCTTCTTCTGAAGCGTCTGGAGCAGGGCAGTGGTGTAGGGGCTGTTGCGCTTGTTGGTGCCGCCGTCGAGAGCCACTTCACCAGGGGAGGTGGAGAAGGCAATGAATGTGCCCTTGGGAGCGTTCATGGCTCCTAATCCAGTACTTTCGCTGCCTCTGTACCAGCTGCGGGCAAAGGGGTTGTTGCGGCAGGCGTCGAGGATGACAATTTTCATCTTCGCACCAGCTTTTTCCATCACGTCAAGCACAAGACCTGCGTTGGTGCAGTTATACTTCACATATTCCTCGGATGGCAGTTTCGCGTCGATGGGCACCAGATAGTTGTCGCCCTGATATTGGATGCCATGACCCGCATAGAAGAAGAGGGCCACGTCGGCATCCTGCGCCTTGCTGCCGAAGAGCTGGACGGCGTTTTCCAGACCCTGTTTCGTCTGGTTGAGCGAGCGAACCACCACGAAGCCCAGCTTCACGAGTTCAGCAGTCAGGTCAGCGGCGTCGTTCACAGGATTGGACAGCTTCATGTTGCTGTCGGTGTAGTTGGAGTTGCCTACAATCAGTGCCACGCGCCGTTCACCAGTCTGCAGGCGATTCACATTCTCCGTCTTTGTCGGACGGTTCACGTTCTCCGTCTTCTGCGTGGTGGTTGCAGGCATGTACGTCACTGTGCGTTCTGTCGCCATAGTACCGCCAGCATTCGTCACCTCGATGCGGATGGTGTTGGGACCCTGCGCCAGCGTCAGTTCACGGTTCACCTTCATGTCATAGCCGTCGCTGCTGACAGTCTTGATGCCACGATCCGATTGTCCATTGAGTTTCACCACCACATTTTCCACCTTCGAGGTCGATTTGATGCCCGCCTGCAGGTTGTACTTCCGTTGAGAGGTGGTCGAGGTGGCTGAGAGCCATGTGACAGTTGCCTTAGGCTTCGTTGTCTTGGTGGTGGTCGTTGTAGTAGTCTTGGGTGTGGTGGTCGTCTTTGTTGTGGTGGTGGTCTTGGGTTGGTCGATAGTCTCGATGCCCATTTCCTTCAGCTTCTGAATGGAGGTTTTGTCACCTTGGTTTGCAGCTTTCATATACCACTCGATGGCTTTGGTCGAATTCTTCGGAACACCCTCGCCTCGCTGGTAGAGAAAGCCCATCCATTGCTGACCGATGGCCTCACCCATGTTGGCCGACTTCTGGAACAGGCTCACCGCCTTCGCCAAGTCCTTCTCCAAACCGTAGCCGCCATGATAGTAGCAGTAGCCCTTGTTGGCATAGCAGCCAGGCGCACCCTGCTCAGCACCCTTCTGGAAGTAGATGACCGCCAGCATGTAGTCCTTCTGCTTGCCCCTGCCTTCCAGATACATCTTTCCGATGGCTTTCGACGACAGACCGTCACCCATGTCCGATGCCTTCTTGAAGCACTTGTATGAGTTCGCGTAGTCCTCCTTATACCAGTATTGCTCACCCTGATCGCGCAGTTGTTTGGCGGTCTGTGCTCCAGCTGTGGTAGGACTCAGCGCCATCAGCAGGGCTCCTATGCATATCAGCAGAAATCTTTTCATATTCATTCTCCGAACACAATGGTTGATGATTCGTCAAAGGGCACGTCCACAGTGGGCGTTTCCATCGTTTGGTACGAGCCCTCCTCAATCTCGAACGTGGCGGGTGTTGAAGACTGCCCGCTCTTTTCGCTCGTTGTTGTTTTCTCCTTGGCGGCGATGCTGTCAGTTCCTTGACCGTCCTCACCGAATCCCATGCATGTGCCGATGCCCCAGAGCAGGGCAATGAACGCCACCATGCCGACGAACACCGTCAAGCATCCCTTTGTCAGCAGACTGCCGATTTTTGTTATAATCTGTTCAAAATCCATCCTGTGTTTTTTAGGTTCCTATCATGTTTTGGTTGTTACTGCGGTTATTGTACTTCGAGGACGAGACGGAAACCTACAGAGTCGAAACTTGCTTCCTCGCCCTCTCCATCGCGAGATGACACACGGCATTCTTCCTCTTGGTCAAACCAACTGCCGCCACGCACAATGCGGAAAGTGACAGGGGTGTCAGTGTAGTAGGCATCATCCCATTCATCGCTCACCCATTCACTCACGTTTCCACTCATATCGTACAACCCCAGTTCGTTGGGTGCTTTGGTCTTTACGTCACGACTGCCCTTGCCGCCAGTGTTCCCATCGTACCACGCCACTTCGTCAATATCATTGCTGCCACTGTATGTGTAATCCTTGGAGCTCTTGCCGCCTTTGGCTGCAAACTCCCACTCTGCATCGGTTGGCAGACGGAAAGTGTACCCCGTCGCTTCATTCAGTCTGTTGATGAACTGCTGGCAGGCATACCAGTTCACAAAACACATGGGACGCTGAGGACCTATATAATCCCGTTCGGGCACTCCCTCGAAATGGGGAGGGTTCGTCTCAAAGTCCACCTTGCCCATTACGGCCTTCCACAGAGCCTGCGTCACCTCCGTCTCACCCATGTAGAAAGTGGTGACACCGTCACCCTCCACACGAATCATCGTGAACGTAACGTCATTGACGGTGAATGTCAGTTGAGACTCGGCCAGTTCCTCCGGCATCGTCACTTTAGCTGTCGCCAGCCACAGCGAGTCCTGCTCTTCAGGTTTTTCTTCAACTCCAGGTTTCTTAGGGTCACAACCCACCAGCGCTGTGACCATCATGATAGTTCCTATAGCCAATAAGCAACTACTCAAAATACGTTTTGTTTTCATATTACTTTATAGATTTTTGATACATAGAATCACGCTACAAGGTAAACGGCATTGCTGACAGCTTCGGCGAGGCTCTGAAAGGTGTAGCCCTTGGTCTTAAGCAGGACTTCGGCCTGGCTGAGCGTTATGTTGACACCGTCGAGGTTCCAGATGATCTTGACGGCTTCCTTCAGATCTTTGGGTATCTTGGGGACAGTGATGTTTGTCTTGATCAGCTTCCAGTATCCAGAATATGCATTGGATTTGGTGGCTCTGATTTGTGCTGTCACGTCCAACGACATCATCAATAAGACAATGCACAAGCACCATTGGTGGAAGTTCGAATGACTCAGTTTTTTTCTTTTTCTCATAGGTGGATGGTGTTTGAGTATTACTTCACTCTCGGACAGTGCTCTCTGATGTAATTATAGACGAAGTCGAAGTCTTCGTCGCGGGCATAGACTTGGTTGTTGGAGAGTATCTCCCTGACCTTGATGACGTTGCGACGCTTGTAGGGCTTCACGCTGCGCACGATGGAGAAGTCGGAGGACATGGAGGTGCGGGCGGCTGTGTGGATGCCCAAGCCCATCATCGAGAGGTTGCCGCGTCCGGCTCCTACGGCTGCGGTGAGCGCACCCAGTTTCTTTGCTTTCTTGGCTTGCTCTGCGATTTGTTCGTGGGTGACTCCGTTCTCGTCCATCGTGAAGAGGACGATGTACTTGCCGCCATACATGGCTGCCACGATGGAGTAGGCCAGGAGGACGAGGAGGCTGAAGAAGGCAAAGAAGGCGAGGGCAGGCCAGGTGTCGTCCCAGAGTTTGTCCCAATCGTCCCAATGGATATGTTTCCACGACATCAGCGTAACCATGAGGCTGATGCCAACAAAGATCCAGAAGAAGATTTTGTACACCAAGAAAAAGATGGTGGGGTTCTTCCACATGTTGAGGGCGTAAATCCAGCGGTACTTGCCGTCATCGCACAGGGTGACACCTTGTTTCAGCACCTCGTTGTCATAGGAACGGCGTTTCCGTTTCTTGCCCGTAATGGTGACTTCAAGGGGCTTGAAAGCTTGGCCGCACTTGGTGCAGAATCCTTGTCCGGGCGTTAATGGTTGTCCACAATTTGTACAATATGCCATAATGTTCTGTTTGTTTATGCTACCTTATATACGGCGTTGCTGACTTCTTGTGCGAGGCTGCGGAAGGTGTAGCCCTTTTGTGCCAGCGCGGCCTCCACCTGACTGAGCGTTGCCTGTACGCCATCGAGGGGACGCAGGAGGTCTATGGCCTCGTTCAGTTCTGCTGGAATCTTCGAGAAGGTGTTGCGTGCAGCATCGCGGGCCTTGATGAGGTCGAAGACCTTCTTGAGCTGGCGACAACCCTCCATCATCTCGCTGACGGCGCGGGCTTGCAGTATCTCTCTCTGCACGTATCCCTCGGCTGCCTGTGACTGAGCCCACAGGGCATCGGCGTAGTCGAAGCGGCTCGTGCCCTTGTGGAACACCGCCTCTGCCACCTTCCTCGGGTCTTTCAGGGCATCGCCCCAGCACTCCTTTTTAATCATGCGATCCAAGTCAACGCCGTAGCTCTCTGGATGTCCGAGGATGTCTTCCACCACGGTCTGGTCATACAGTTTGGCGGCGATTTCGGCTTGCTTGGCTTCCATTTCCTCCAGCTTCTTCAGCGCTTCGGGCGTCAGTTTGGTGCGGTCGAATCCGAGTGCGTTTGGTGGTAGGGTGCTGGTGTTGACCGACTCGCGGAAGTACTTGGCATAAAGCCTGTCGGTGTATGCTTGGCTGAAGTAGTGCGGCTTGCCGTTTTTGATGTAGTAGTAGGTGATGTCGCGGTCGAAGGTGACGTCCAGTCCTTCCACCAACTTCTGTGCGCTCGAAGAGGTGGCACCCGTTTTCAGAATCTGGTCGGCTGAAATATTGGCTTCTTCGGCTATATGCTTGATGACGCGTCGGTCGGTGGCATCGTAGATGTTTCTGAGCAGACCGTTGAATTCCTTTTTCAGCGGCTTGAGACTCAACCCTTGAAGCAGCGGGTCGCCTCCTAAGAGTCTTGGCGTCTTCAGCAGCATCATGGTCTGCTTGTCGGCCTGGCATCTGAGGATGAGCTGGTTGCGCAAACGGAAGTTTTCGGGTGTGGGGTTCCAATGGCACAGTTCTATCATGGTCTGCAGATGCTCCACGTTCTCGATGGCCTGACGTTTGGCAAATTCCTCGGCTGCGGCGTATTTGCTGCCCTGAGCCATCTTCTTCACGCTCTCGAGCAATGCCTTCGTCTTGGCGGCAATCGCCTTTTCTGCCGCACCCAGTTCCCATGAGATTTGCTTCTTGAGCCAGACTTTCAGACCCGTGCCAGCTTCCGACTTCAGGGTCTCTTTCAAGACTTTCAGCCCTTCCATCATCGCCTCTTTGGTCAATTTGCCGCCAGTAGCCCCAAATCCCTTCCACACACCTTTCAGTCCGATGCCAACGGCTCCAAGACCTAAGGTGACAGCTGCTTCTATGAGGTAAGCCTTGACGGCTACCGTTGCGCCAACGACGAAACCGCCAACGACGCTCTCTCCGCCCTCGTCAATGTATTTCTTCATCTCGTAAGGAACCTCGAAGACAATCTCTGTGAAGCCCAACGAGGCGACGGCAAAGCCGATGCGCAGGGCAAGAGGCATCCTCTCGAGGTAGTCGTGACCTTCGAAAGAGCGCTGGAGCCACCAGTCGAGCTGGTACCATTTCAAATTGTCGATAGCGGTTGCCTCATCTGACTTCACTTTGTCCTCGTCAGCCTTCCGTTGCAAAGCGTGCAGATAGACATCTTGTATGGATTTGATGTTGCGGGCGTCGAAGCCGTAATCCTCGTGGTAGAAGTCGAGCTGCAGACGAATGAAGCAGAGTAGGGGCATCAGCTGTTTGGTCATGCTTGCTGCCTGGATGCCGCCTTCTATTTCCCAAAGATTTTCCCTGATTTTGTTGTCTTCCTTGATGGCTGCCATCGATGCATCTACGCTGTCGAACTCGCGCTTGGGTTGCGAGAGGATGTGGACGGTGCGCTTGAAGCTGTAGCTTTTTCCCTTGTGTTCTGCGGTCACCTCCATCTCTGCATCGAAACGGTTGGGCGCCATGAGGACACCTTTGAGACAGCGCAGCACATAGTAGAGTTTGCCTTCGCCCGCAGAGAGCCAATGAGCCTTGAACGACAAGCCCAAGTCGTCAAGCTGCTTCTGATATTCTATCAGTCGCTGCTGGGGCAGATTGTAGTCCTTGAAGGTTTGTGAATGGGCTTGGGACACGAGGGTGCCGATGCTGCCCAGACCTGAGCCGGCCAGCGCCACATCCAGTCCCATCTGCGTGCTCTCGCGACCGATGATGTCGTTCATCACCTTCTGCTTGCCGCCCTGATCGGCGATGTCCTTCACCGTCCATTTCACAGACTTGGGCTTGGGGTCGATGACCAGCAGCTTGTTGGTCTCTTCGTCCCAGTCGTAGAGCTTCAGGAAGCAGTCTTGCTGGGCTGGCGCGTATAGCTTGCCATCGGGCATTTCCTTCTTGTAGGCAGGATCGTGACGCATGGGGTCATACTCCTCCAAGAAGCAGTTCACATTGCCTTTCATGCGCATGACCAGACCCATATAGTAGCGGTAGAGAGGCAGGCAGCCCTTGATGACGCGGCTGGAAGTATTCTTGGTCACCTCCAGATTGATGCTGTAGCTAAGGTAATTGCCAGCGATGCCCTCGTCTTTCTTTGGGTCAGTAACGAGGTCTTTGATCACGGCGTAGTAGCATTGATCCTTCTCGTTCCATTCCGTATCGATATGGTAGTCCTTAGTCTCTTGGTTCTTATCATCGGTGATGGTCGCCTTGATAATGGCTGTCCCGTCGTTCATGCCCACGACGATGAAAGGCAGTCGTACGGTCTTCTCGTAACGTGCAGGCAGGGTGAGGTTGTCTTGCTTGAAGCGTATCTCACCAGCTGATATGAAGAAGTGGAGTTTGTTGGTGAAGCTGCCCCCCTCGTTGCCTAAGTAGAACTTGACGATACCTTCCTCTGGCACCTCTTCTCCCTCCTTGGGTTGGGGAGCCATGATATTGGCAGACTGCCACTCGCCAGCCAGACCTGTGCGGTTCACATTCATGTAGTTGTCGCCCGATGTAATGCGAATCATCGCGGTGAGCGTCATGTCGGTATATTCTTTGCCCTTGGGCGGAATCCGCACGATGCGGGCATAGACAGGTTGGGCATCCTCGCCAGCCAGCAGTGTGTTGCCGAACTCCTTGTAAATGCGCAGTTCGCAACGACCTTCCGGTTGTTGCTCCTCCTTCTCCTTATCCTTGCCTTTACCCTTACCACCGCCTCTGGTGAGCGTGTATCCAATGAGTCCGATGACCACACTCGCAGGAATCTGCCAAGGCCATTCACCATCAGAGCCAGGAGCGATGTCGTCAATCACAACATGCGTATCCTCAGCATCGTCACACTCTCCAAAGATGACCTTGACGACGACCATCGCGTCAGCCTCCACCCAGTTGCCTTTTTCATCAATGATGATGGTGATGGGGAAATACATGTGAAGATAAAATGCTCCGTTGCAATCGATGGAGTCTTTCTCCGTCAGATGGAGGTTGTAGATGAAGTATCGGTTTTTGTTTTCCCATGCAGGCGTGTCGGCATCCTTTTCATCGCTATAATGGAAATTACGATCCCCTGTATTATTCTCATACCACCAATCATTGATGTTTTTCCCTTGGTTCTTAAAATAACTGTCCCGTCCTCTTTCAACACGTCCACCGAGAAGAGGAAGGCTCGTGCATGCCCATGGATGCGGGTTTCTGTAATATTCATATCCAGGCTTCCGGTCAGGGTAAAAATTATTTCCTGAAGGATTCACAATCCTGGGGTTCCCGTTGATATCCATGACAGCCATACCGAAATCGATATCAGAACCGACCGTTACGTATGTCTCATAACGTGCAATGGCAACATTAGAAGTAGGATGCGGTGTGATTAAACGAGTGATGTCGCTATCACCTAGGGGAGGTTCATCGTCAAATGACTGCACCTCTTTATATCTGTGACTACCCAAAAAGTACTCAAAGGTTGCGGATTGTTTTTTCCCGTCAACATAAGAATATGAAGTAAGGGTTCCTCGTGTCTCTGCCTGTCCACACACGACTAACGGCATCATCAATGTGACGAAGAACAAGAACCATTTATACAAGAAGGTCGGTTTCATAGGCCGTGAAGGTCATGATAAGAGTTTGCCAATTAGATGGAAGATGTAGGAGATAATGGTGACTGCCGTGGTGAGCACAGGCAGGAGCCCCCACAGGTACGCAAGTTTGTTCGTGGGGGTGAAGAATTGCTTGATGCGCGCCAGCAATGGGGTAGGGGCTGATTGAGCCAATGCTGGCATGTCCCAACTGGAAACAACCCATTCGCCCGTCTGGTTGCTGGCCTTGATGTTCAAAACGTTTGCCAATGAGGTGGAGGTGGCTGCACTAGCCGCCTGAGCCGTTTGAGGAACGATGGGAGGTGGTGCCTGCATGCCAGCTTGTGGTGCCGCAGGTGAAGTCATCGCTTCGGGCACTTTCTTTCCGCACTTTGTGCAGAACTTTTGTCCAGGCTTTAATTGTTGCCCACATTGTGTACAAAATGCCATAAATCTTGTATTTAGATTCGTCTTAGATTGTTACGTCGGCAAATGTACAGCAATTTTTGTTATTTGCCAAACTTTTTTGTGTTTTTCTGAAAAAGTGTCTTAAAAAGAAAAACCTGCGAGACGAAAGTCTTGCAGGTTCAATTCTCTTGGGGATAATTGCATCCCGAAAGTTGCGCTCTGAATTATTCAGCAGCAACTGTGTCAGCAGCAACTGTGTCAGCAGCGATAGTATCAGCTACTACAGTGTCCTCGATAACAACAGAGTCAGCTACAGAATCAGTAGCAACAGGCTTCTTGTCACAAGACACGAATGAAACAGATGCAGTCAAAGCGATTGCAGCAACAGCTGCGAAAACCAACTTCTTCATAATTTTCTTTTACTTTTTAATTTGTTAAACAATTAATTTGCTTTCAAAACCGCTGCAAAGTTACGCACTTTTTAAGATACGTTGTTCTCTGTTTTCTCTATTTTTTGAGATTTTGATGAAAAAAACGCATTACATAGACAAAAATGAGCACTTTTGAGGTAAAAATGTGCATTGTGCACGTGCACACAATATATTTTGTACAAAAAAAGTGGTTGTTTAGAAAAAAAGGAGTATCTTTGCAGTTGAGAAAGGTGAAATAGGCTTGGCCAAAGTGCGGGGTTGCAGATTCTAATCACTTTTAAAATGGGAAAATATATGAAACGCTTGCTTTTTATGATGCTGTCGGCTGTACTGATGCTGCTGGCGGCATGTACACAGAAGTCGGAGAATGCCTACATGATTACAGGTACGGCTGATGGCACGCAAGATGGTGACACCGTGTTCATCTGTGAAATGCAGGGCTTCTTCAATTTAGTTCCGACGGACACGACTGTTATCAAAGATGGTAAGTTTGTATTCAACGGCGATTTTGAAGGTGCTGCACTACGTTGGCTCATGCCAGTTCATGAGGGCGAGCCAACTACAATGGCGATGTTTGTTTTGGAGAAGGGAGATATCAAGGCAACCCTGATTAAAGGCGAAGGTGAGAGCAAGATTGAAGGCGGTCCGAATGGAAAGTTGTATGACGAATTCATGGAGGGCAGCAACGAGATAGGTCAGCAGATGGATGCACCTTGGCGCATCTCTTCGGACTCGACCAAGACTGAGGCTGAGCGTCAGGCAGCTGAAGCGAAGTTGGATTCCCTGAACAAGGTGATGGTGGCTTATCAGAAGAAGTTCATCATTGACCATGTGCCTTCTGCAGCCAGTGACATGCTGTTTGGCTTCTGCTCGTTCAGTTTCTCAGAGGAGGAACAAGAAGAGATTCTAAAACTCTTTGGTGAGAAGCAGCCGAACTACCCTGTATATAAGCGTATCATGGCAGAACGGAAGGCGGCGGAATCAACGGAAATAGGTCAGACCTACACAGACATGAAGATGAATACTCCGACAGACAAGAGTATGAATTTGAGTGACTATGTGGGCAAGAGCAAATATGTGTTGATTGACTTTTGGGCATCGTGGTGTGGTCCATGTCGTGCTGAAATGCCTACGGTGGTGGAAGCATATACGAAGTACCATGACAAGGGTCTTGAAGTGGTAGGCGTTTCGTTAGACGAGGATAAGGATGCTTGGGTGAAAGCCATTGCGGATTTGAAAATGCCTTGGCCTCAGATGAGTGACTTGAAGGGATGGGAAAGTGAGGCTTGTGTCACATATCATGTGCAGGCGATTCCAGCCAATGTGTTAGTGGATGAAGAGGGCAAGATCATTGCCAAGGATTTGAGGGGTGAAGACCTGCTGGGTAAGATGCAGGAACTGCTGCCGTAATCAGTAGTCCCACATGAGGTCGGACATGACCTCATTGGAAATAAAGAGTCCACAACGGGTGAGACGGAGTGTGTCGCCCGTAAGAGATAAGAGACCTGCCTTCAGATGCCGTTGCGCATTCTGGAGGCAGTATTCTTTACAAGATGTACCGAATATCTGTTCCAGTGCGGTGAGACTTAACCCCTCAGCAGTACGAAGTGTGGTGAACACATATTCATCGTATCGTTCGTGGTCGTTCAGATGTTCCGTGACCAATAGGCAGGGGTCTGCGATGTATTGCTCTAATGAGTCGGGATGATGAAAGCGGTCGTGTCCATCATAAGAATGTGCTCCAGCCCCAACACCCAGATAAGGGATTCCGTGCCAATAACTGGAGTTGTGGCGCGACTGCCTATCGGGCAGCGAGAAATTGCTGATTTCGTAATGCACATACCCTGCGTCCTTTAAGGCATCCATCAGATATTCGTACATCTGCAAGGATACGTCCTCGTCCAACTCTCTAATGGCTCCGTTGGTGAGCATCTGTTCCAAAGGGGTTCCCTCTTCATACATCAAGGAATAGGCGGAGATGTGCTGGACCTGCAAGGAAAGGGCTGTCTGCACGTCCCGTTTCCATTCATCGAGCGTCTGTTCGGGGAACCCAAACATGAGGTCGATGCTGATGTTGGAGAAGCCTGTCGCTTGTGCATCACGAACGGCTTGAATGGCTTGTGCTGCCGTGTGGCGACGATGGAGAAAGTGTAAACGGGCTTCATCGAAAGTCTGTACACCCATGCTCAGACGATTAACACCCATCTTTTGGAAATGTCGCAGCAATGCAGGAGTCATGTCATCAGGATTCCCTTCGAGAGTGACCTCTGCCCCCTCGCGTACATTATATATATTATATATGGTATCAAGCACACGTTCCAACTCGTCAGGTGGTAACTGAGACGGTGTACCACCACCAAAATAGATAGTATCAATAGGAGAATCGGCAAGAAACGAACGACGCAGACGAAGTTCCTCCACCACGGCATCAACATATTCATGACATTGATGAAGAGAAGTGGTGGAAAAGAAGCCACAGTAGATGCAACGCGACTTACAGAAAGGGATATGAAGATAAATACCTGCCATGTGAGAGCAAAATTACTCATTATTTACTTAATAATCATGAAAAATGCTAAATAACATAAGTTTTTTTCGCTCTATGCCGAGAAAAAGCAGTAATTTTATGCCGTTTTTCGTAAAAATCAAAAATAACGTTATAAATCTAACCTAAACAATGAAAGTTTACAAAACCAACGAAATCAAGAACATTGCCTTGCTTGGCAATGACGGTGCCGGTAAGACCACTCTTACCGAAGCACTTTTGTATGAAGCAGGAATCATTAGCCGCCGTGGTCGCATCACACAGAAAAACACGGTGAGTGACTATTTCCCAGTGGAGCAGGAATACGGCTACAGTGTATTCTCTACCGTTTTCCATGTGGAATGGAACAACAAGAAGTTGAACATCATCGACTGTCCTGGTGCGGATGACTTTGTAGGTGCTGCTATGACGGCTCTGCACGTGACTGACACCGCTCTGTTGCTCATCAATGGTCAGTATGGTCCAGAGGTGGGAACACAGAACCACTTCCGTTACACGGAGAAGTTGGGTAAGCCTGTCATCTTCCTTGTGAATCAATTGGATTCAGAGAAGTGCGATTACCATCAGGTGCTTGACAGCCTTATCGGCATTTATGGTCCGAAGGTCGTCCCAATCCAGTACCCACTGAACGAGGGTCCTGACTTCAACAGCCTCATCGACGTGCTGCTGATGAAGAAATACTCATGGAAGCCAGAAGGTGGCGCTCCTATTATTGAGGAGATTCCAGCAGAAGAAATGGACAAGGCGATGGAGATGCATCGTGCCCTCGTGGAGGCTGCGGCAGAAAATGACGAGGAGCTGATGGAGAAGTTCTTTGAAACTGAGGCACTGACAGAAGACGAACTGCGTCTGGGTATCCGTCGTGGTTTGGCCACTCGTTCCATGTTCCCAGTATTCTGTGTATGCGCTACCAAAGATATGGGTGTACGTCGTCTCATGGAGTTCCTCGGCAATGTGGTTCCATTTGTTGACGAGATGCCTCAGGTTCACAATACCCGTGGTGAAGAGGTGAAACCAGATCCAGATGCACCTACTTCTCTCTATTTCTTCAAAACGGCCAACGAACCACACATCGGTGGTGTGCAGTATTTCAAGGTGATGTCGGGTAAGGTTCATGAAGGCGATGACCTGACGAACACGGATCGTGGTTCAAAGGAGCGAATGGCTCAGTTGTTCTGCTGTGCCGGTGCCAACCGCATCAAGGTGGAAGAACTGGTCGCTGGTGATATTGGTTGTACCGTGAAGCTGAAGGATGTTCGCACAGGCAACACGCTGGCAGGCAAGGATTGTGAGCATCGCTTCAACTTCGTGAAGTATCCTGATCCTAAATATATCCGTGCCGTTAAGGCAGAGAATGAAGGTGACACTGAAAAGATGGTGGCAGCCATCCAGAAGATGTCACAGGAAGATCCAACTTGGATTCTGGAACAGTCGAAGGAACTGAGACAGACACTCGTGAAGGGTCAGGGCGAATTCCACCTCCGCACTTTGAAGTGGCGCATGGAGAACAACGAGAAGATCAACATCAAGTTCGAAGAGCCCAAGATTCCATATCGTGAAACCATCACGAAGGCTGCACGTGCCGATTATCGCCACAAGAAGCAGTCTGGTGGTGCCGGTCAGTTTGGTGAGGTACACCTCATTGTAGAGCCTTACTACGACGGAATGCCAGATCCAACAGGTTACAAGTTTGGCAATCAGGAGTTCAAGATTAACGCCAAGAGCAAGGAAGAGGTTGACCTCGAATGGGGCGGCAAACTCGTGTTCATCAACTCTGTGGTGGGTGGTGCAATCGATACACGCTTCATGCCAGCCATCCTGAAGGGAATCATGAGCCGCATGGAGCAAGGTCCTCTGACAGGTTCTTACGCTCGTGATGTTCGCGTTGTCGTTTACGATGGTAAGATGCACCCAGTGGATTCAAACGAACTTTCCTTCATGTTGGCAGGTCGTCACGCATTCTCAGATGCCTTCAAAGAGGCAGGTCCAAAGTTGTTGGAGCCAATCTATGATGTAGAGGTGTTCGTACCTGGTGACAAGATGGGTGACGTGATGTCAGACCTTCAGGGTCGTCGCGGTATGATTATCGGTAGTGAGAGCGAAAGCGGTTACGAGAAACTGATTGCCAAGGTGCCATTGAAGAGCCTCTCCAGTTACTCCACTACGCTCAGTTCCATCACAGGTGGACGTGCAAGTTTCATCATGAAGTTTGCTTCTTACGAACTTGTGCCAACCGACATCCAGCAGAAACTGATGAAGGAGTTCGAAGAACAGAGCAAGGACGAGGATTAATAGACTCAAAGGCTTGTATTGTTGGGATGACTCCAACAAATCGAAGAGAAAAGGGGAATTCGTGCAAACGGATTCCTCTTTTATTGTTACTTATCAAATCAATAATCAATTTTATTATAAAATGTTAACGATTATCAATAATTTAACCATCTCATCCAATTTCTTATAGAAACCACGTTATTCTTATTAAGAATTGAACTAAATTTGTAGCATCAAGCATTTACACACGAGGAAATAGAAGATGAAGAAATCAACTATCATAGTTCTTGCAATCGTTATGGGCATCTCGTTTGCCAGTTTGCTGATTATGCAGATGCGCTACATCGAGGAGGTGACCTCATTGCGCTATGAGTATTTTGAGGAATCGGTGAGCCGAAGCCTCTATGAGACTGCACACCAATTGGAATTGTCGGAGACGAAACGATATTTGGAAGAGGGTTCGGATGCTGTCAATGGCATCGCGATGGCATACGACTCCATCTACGCCAACACTGATTCGTCGGTTGTGCAGCATACGCATCAGGTGATAGCCAAAGACGGTAGCGTGTTCACTTCACGTGAAACCACTGTCAGTACGAACTTGTCCGACAAATATTTCACCAAGAAATCGTCGAACAACAATGAACGTCTGCGTTCGCTGAAAGAGATTATGGATATGCGTTACGCCACAGAGAAGAAACTGGTGGAAGAGGTCATCTACACGATTCTCTACACAGCCAGCGACCGTCCACTGAATGAACGTATCGACTTCATCGAACTGGATCAGATATTGAAGACGCAACTGAGCAACAACGGCATCGACATCCCATATCACTTTGTGGTCAGCACTAACAACGGGCGGAAGGTCTACCAGTGTCCCGACTACGATGAGACAGGAAATGAAAAAGTGTTCACGGAAACACTCTTCAAAAATGATCCCATGCAGTGTGGTGGGGTTCTGACCGTGCATTTTCCTGATTTGGGCAAGTATATATGGCGCTCGATGTGGTTCGTGATTCCATCCCTCATCTTCACGCTTATTCTGCTGATTACCTTCATTGTCACCCTTGTATTGGTGTTTAGGCAGAAGAAACTGTCAGAGTTGAAGAATGACTTCATCAACAACATGACGCATGAGTTCAAAACCCCCATCTCCTCTATCTCTTTGGCAGCGCAGATGCTGGGCGACGAATCTGTGAATAAGACGCCCGCCCTTATGCAGCGGCTCACGTCAACCATCATTGACGAGACCAAACGACTCCGTTTCCAGGTGGAGAAGGTACTGCAACTTTCCATGTATGAAAATCAACGAGCGAACCTTCACATGAAGGAAGTCGATATCAACGAGTTGATAGCTGGAGTAACGCACACCTTTGCGCTGAAAGTGGAGAAGAATGGTGGTAAGATTATCACTAACCTCAATGCCACAGCCCCTAATATCTGCGTGGACGACATGCACTTTACCAACGTTATTTTCAACCTGATGGACAATGCCGTGAAGTACCGTCGTAAAGACGCTGACCTCGAACTAAATGTGGAGACCTGGAACGAACCAGGATTGCTCTGCATCTCCATCAAGGACAATGGTATCGGTATCAAGAAAGAAGATCTGAAGCGCATTTTTGAAAAGTTCTACCGTGTGCATACGGGCAACCTGCACGATGTGAAAGGCTTCGGATTGGGTCTGGCTTACGTCTACAAGATAGTGAAAGACCACAAGGGTACTATTGTTGCAGAGAGTGAACTTGGCATTGGTACGAAATTCATCATCAAACTGAAAAATGAATAATTATATTAACCACTAAAAATATAACAATTATGATTACAGACGAAAAATTGGAAGAAGTGAACATCCTTCTTTGTGAAGACGACGAAAGTCTCGGTATGCTCCTCCGCGAATACCTTGAGGCAAAAGGTTACAGCACAACACTTTGTCAGGATGGCGAGGAGGGCTTCGATACCTTCCTGCAAGGTAACTTCAGCCTCTGCATCCTCGATGTGATGATGCCAAACATGGATGGCTTCACTTTGGCAGGTAAGATCAAGGAACTGAACTACGATATGCCATTTATGTTCCTTACAGCTAAAAACTTGAAAGATGACGTGCGTGAGGGATTTGAATTGGGTGCAGATGATTATATCACTAAGCCCTTCTCAATGGAAGAGGTAGTGTTCCGCATTGAGGCAATTCTCCGCCGTGTACGTGGTAAGAAAAACAAGGAAGTGACAGTGCGCCAGATTGGCAAGTTCACTTTCGACACCCAGAAACAGATTTTGAGCATTGGTGACACGCAGGAGAAGCTCACAACCAAGGAGGCAGAACTGCTCACTTTGCTCAGTAATCGCCAAAACGAACTCTTGCAGCGTGACTATGCTCTCAAAACCATCTGGATTGACGACAACTACTTCAATGCCCGTTCGATGGATGTGTATATCACCAAACTGCGCAAGCATCTGAGGGCTGACCCCAACGTGGAAATCATCAATGTACATGGCAAGGGTTACAAACTCGTCATCAGCGAAGAGAACAAGAATGATGAGTGAGGCCTTGTCCGTAACATTTTCCCTTTGGAATAACACAACAAAAAAGGTGGGCAACATGCAGTTGTCCACCTTTAACTTTTTTACAGTTGAATCATGCCTCCACTTTCTTGTTCATGAAGATGTGCGTCAGGATACCAGCAATGATGATGAAAAGACTGCCCCATGTGTACCAGTTCTGATCTGCCAGGTCACCCATGAAGGGAACAAATGCGCAGAGAATCAGGAGGACTGCGCCTAACACGATAAGTAAAATACCAAGATTCTTTTTCATTGTATCTATTATGTTTTGATTATTATCTTTCAAATTAGGTACAAAATAACGACATTTTCTTCAAACGACGAAACTTTTCAGCAAGAATTTTTCGTTTAGACGTCAAAAAAGTGCATTTCATAGCCATTTATTCATTATTTATTCGTACTTTGGCTTCGCCGAAGGTACTTTCGCTTGACAAGGTACAAAAAAAACTATTTTTATTTTGCCATGTGCTCACTTATTCGTACCTTTGCACCGCTTTTTGAAAATCAAAAGCACAATAAACAATATTATTAACAAACAAAACTTACACTATTGATCTTATGAATCAATACGAAACCGTTTTCATTTTAACTCCCGTTTTGTCTGATGTTCAGATGAAGGAAGCGGCCGATAAGTTTGTCAACTACCTCAAGGACAAGGGTGCTGAAATCATCAGCACTGAGAACTGGGGTTTGAAGACACTCGCTTATCCTATTCAGAAGAAGACTTCTGGTTTCTACCAGATGGTTGAGTTCAAGGCCGAACCCACAGTGATTGCTAAATTTGAGTTGCAGATGCGCCGCGATGAGCGTGTGCTTCGCTACCTCACAGTTAAGAACGAAAAGTACGCTGCAGCTTATGCTGAAAAGCGTCGTAACAAGAAGGAGGCTTAATCATGGCAGCACCATCAGAAATCAGATACTTAACTCCAACCACTGTTGACGTTAAGAAGAAGAAGTATTGCCGTTTCAAGAAGAGCGGTATCAAGTACATCGACTACAAAGATCCAGAGTTCCTCAAGAAGTTCCTCAACGAGCAGGGTAAGATTCTTCCCCGTCGCATCACTGGCACTTCTCTGAAGTATCAGCGCCGCGTGGCTCAGGCAGTGAAGCGTGCTCGTCACCTTGCACTCCTTCCATACGTAGCAGACTTGTTGAAATAAAAAATAGGAGGTAAGACAGTATGAAAATCATTCTCAAGCAAGATGTCCATGGCTTAGGCTACAAGGACGAAGTCCTCACAGTGAAGGACGGTTATGGTCGCAACTATCTTCTTCCTCAGGGTCTTGCAGTGCTCGCCACTGAAAAGGCTATTAAGCAGCTCAACGAGGAATTGAAGCAGCGCGCTCACAAGATTGCCAAGATTAAGGCTGACGCCGAGGCACAGGCCAAGAAGTTCGAAGGTGTATCTCTCACCATCAAGGCTCGTGTTTCTGAAGGCCGCAACATCTACGGTTCTGTTGGTCCCAAGGAAATAGCAGCAGCATTGGCAGAGAAGGGTCTCGAAATCGACAGCAAACTCATCAGCATCAAGGGTGTAAAGACTCTTGGCGACTATGAAGCTGTGGCACACTTCCACCGCGAAGTCTCTATTGCCATCCCATTTGAGGTGGTCAATGAAGAAGGTGAGAAGACTCCAGCCAAGAAGGCTGAGGCTCCAAAGGAAGCACCTGTAGAGGAGGCTCCTGTAGAGGAGGCTTTTGACGAGGAAGATGTTGAAGAAGCAGCAGCAGAATAATTGGTTTGCAACATACAAAACCATGCAAGTGGATATGTCCTCCAAGGCATATCCACTTTTTTTGACAGAAAAAACGAAAAATATTTGGCATAAATAAATATATGTGCTACATTTGCGACAAATCAACATCTTTTACACCTATGAAATACTGTTCAAACTGCGGCACACAGTTGCCCGACGAAGCAAAATTCTGTATCTCATGTGGAGCGGCAGTCGCTTCTCCTGCACCTGCTCCTGCAGCACCTCAACCAACTCCTCAGGTTGTTCCTCCTGTAGCACCTGCGGCTACACCTCCGCCACCTCCTCCAGCGCCCGCTGTCAATCCTGCAGGACAGATGCACCAACAGAACACCTCTGACAACGACAATCTGAAGCAGGGCGTCCAGCTCTGTGCTGATGGTCGCTACCGTTGGATATACGAAATGAACATGTGGAAAAATCCCACCATTCTGCTCTTGGCTGTTAAAATCTTCTTCTGGGTGTTCGTGGGTGTTTGGGCATTCATGGTCATTCTGAACATCTGCGACAACGGATGGAAGGGGGACGAAATATGGAACATCACATGGGTGTTCTTGATTATCATGGGTGTGTTTGCTGTCATCATCCTGTTGTCCTACGCTCTTGTTGCAGCCATCTATGGTGGCAAATACATCGTGCTTTTCGAGATGGACGAGCAGCATATCACCCACAGCCAGATTCCTTCACAGGCCAAGAAGGCACAGGCACTCGGCATGATTACAGCAGCTGCAGGTGTCTTGTCAGGCAAGCCTGCGATGGTGGGCTTAGGTATATCTTCTGGTGCACGCACCACCATGTCCTCCGATTTTAGTAGCGTGCGTAGCGTGAAGGCATGTAGAAGTCGCAACCTTATCAATGTCAGGGAGATTCTTTCCTACAATCATGTTTATGCCAGCGATGAAGATTTCGACTTTGTGTATAACTACATCAGAGAACACTGTCCAAGAGTGAAGTGATTGTCAGAAGGGATAGCCGACAGCGAAGTGGAATGCTACACCATCCTTGAACTTGCGGATGTTGTAGTAAGACTTTCTGCCTGTGTCGTAAGGTGCATGGATACCGACACCCAGATCGAGACGTAGAATCAGGAAATTGAGGTCATAACGGATGCCGAAACCTGTGCCGACGGCAAGCGTGTTGAAGAAACCGCCTTCGCAGAATTTACCTCCGTCGATTCCCTCTTCTCCGTGCAAGAACCAGATGTTGCCAGCATCGACAAAGAGGGCTCCCTGTATTTCCTGAACGATGGGGAATCGATATTCGGCATTCATTTCCAGTTTCATGTCACCTGAATGGATGAGGTTGGTGCCGAATCCAATCTTGTCCTGAAAACGTCCTGGACCAAAACTACGCACAGCAAAGGCACGAACGCTGTTCGCTCCGCCGATGTAGAAGAGTTCGCTGAAAGGCGCCCAGTCTGAGTTTCCGTATGTCCAGATGGCACCTAACTGCACACGTGTGGCAAGGGAAGTCTTTTCCGTCAGATGGAAGGTGTTCTTGAGGGTGAAGACGAACTTGAGGAACTGGGAATAAGGTGTCCAAAGTAGTTTCTTATCTTTCTGATAATAGTCGAAGCCAAGGATCGAGTTGGTCAGGTTGAGAAAGTTTCCCGATTCTTTCACCGTTCCCTCGAAATGCATGGAATGCGGGATGCGGTTGTTCCACACATTGTCATAGATGATGGAATACTGCATCGCAGGGATGAATTGGTCTTCTAATGAGGCATAGAGAGACACGTTGTGAGCCATGATAGAGTCGAAACGCGCTGTGCTTTCCTGCATCTTGTTATAGGAAATGGTGATAGGTGATAGTTCATGACGCCATGAACGAGATGTTTGGAATCCGTAAGTGGCCTCAGCGATGAAGGACATGAGACGGTAGTAATTGGCTCTATTCAACTGGTCAGCACTGATGTGGAACTTTGTCGATGTGGGGTATTTGTAAAACTTCTTGTTGAGCCAAGGGAAAGCAATCCAAGGGTATGACAAGGAGATGTCGGCACCTAATTCGTAGGAGTCGATGCGCTTGGGAGCATTGAATTGTGAACGTGTCTGCCATTCATAACTGCCTTTGAGCCCAATGGACAGCGTCTCACCATGTCGGAAAGCATTGCGTTTGGAGAAGGTGAGGCCGAGATTAGGACCAATCTGAGCATTGGATTTCTGCGTGATGTTGAATTTGGTTTCCACGTCAATCAGCTGATCCATTGTCAAGTCAAGACGCACATCAAGGGTGTCGTTAAGACTGGTGGTGTCACGAGGAATGAAGTTGAACCTGATGCTGGAGAAGATGTCCATGGAGTGCAAGTTGGTCAGTGTCTGGTCAACCTTTGATTGGTCGTAAATGCGACGATGCCAGAACTTGAAATTCTTGAAAAGCACGCGTGGGACAATCGGTATCCGTTTGCCCTGATAAGCCACCTTGATGCTCCTTTCCATCAGGGAGTCGTCGTATGTGTTCATGGTACGATTCTGACGGCGCAAACGTCCTTCCTCGCTCCTCATGTTCTGACGGATGTAGGCGCTGACTGTACCAAAGTAGAACTGACGATTGGCCTTCTCTGGCATGTCAAGATCGGGTGCCACAAGCAGGGAAACACGATACGGGACATTGGTGGAGTCAGCAAAGTAACGCACATAATCTGGGCGATAGTAATAATAACCATTATTACGGAGAGCATTAACGATACGTTCCTTCTCGTTGGTCAAATCAAGCGTGGAGAACTGACTACCACGACTGATATACGGTTCCTCCTTGGTGTTGCGGATGAGGCTATCCTGCTCTTCAGGGAAAGCATAACGGATGCTGTCAAAGAGATAAGGTTGCCCCAAGGTGACATCGTAAGCAATCTTTTTCTTCTGCGGACGACGCTGATCCACCAAATGATAATCGACCTTGCCCCTGAAATAGCCGTAGTTCTGGAGGAGGTTGGTTGCCACCTTCACACGGGTGTCTGGCGAGACCTGCGAGATGGTGATGGGCTCAGAGGCGAAGGAATTGAAGAGCCACTTATTGAAGCCCTTGCGCTCCTTATCGGCAAGGGCATTGTAAGTCCAGAGTCCTATTTGGAATGGAGTGCGAACATAAGAACTACCCAGCAACGCACCGTTGGGCGCATAGTCCAGCGCAGCCTCCACTTCCTCCATCGCAGTCTCCTCAGCTGGTGTGCCCTCTTTATCTTGTACCTTCACTTTGTCGATACCCGTGTACAGGTACTCGCCTTCAGGCAAATTGGGGACGACTGAACATCCCACCAGCATGTCCATGATATATATTATAAATATGTGTACGATGACTCTTTTCATTGTTCTTCTTGCTTTGTGTCTTCTTGTTCAGTTGTGTCACGTTCGTCAGGTTGCTCCTCATTTCTTTCTCGTACATCCTCCTTCCTCTTTCTCCAGATGAGCAAATCGGAGAGTTTGTCCACCTTTCTGCGGAATAAGACACCAGCGCCATTCTTGTCAATCTCACCTTCAACGAGGTTGGAGAAGTCCTTCTCGTGGAAGAGACGGATATATTGTGTACCACCGTTGTCGAGTCGCCATTCCAGTGAGACGTCATCAATGTAGGTACCTGACTCTTTATGGACAGCGTTATTGTTATCGGAACTGACTTTACCACCAATAATCACATTAAGACGGTCGGAGAAGAACTTGCGAGAGAACTTGAACGAGTAGTCCGTACGCGTGGTTCCATCATTACGCGTCGTCTGCTCCATACCCACGTTCACCTCCACCATGGTTGACATCGCCTTACCTGCAATGTTGTTGATTTCGTTCTGTAAAAAAGCATTGAGGGCATTGCCCGCCGTGAAGCCCTTGCGGTTGGTGCCAGAGAGATACATGCCGGTCGCCAACATACCCACAGCCAGTTTGTTCTTTTCTTCTGGCGAGCAACTTGCTAATTCGTTCTGTACAGAGATATCCTCTGGCGCTTCGATCGTGAATTCAAGTCCCAAGTCGTTCAGCGAGTTGGTGATCTTCAGACCTGTATCGAAAGTGACGCTACGACTGCTTCCGTCACTATCACCCACTGTGGCTCTCACCCGTTCTGTGGCAGCGATGTTGAGGATAGGGTTGGTGGGGTCACCCGTAAATTCAACATATGAACCTGGCACAATGACAAGCGTCTTGAGTGGAATGACAGGAAGGGTGTATTTCATCTCACCCTCATTGATGGTGTATCGTCCCTGCATGTTGAGCACACCTTCAGGCGTGTAGGTCATCGTAACAGTTCCACCACCCTGTACATTGACATAACTCTGCTTGTCGGCAGAGAACTCACCTCGCAGTTTGGCACCGTCTTCGATGCTGAGCGACAGATTCATGTCTATACCTGTGAAAGAAGTCTTGGGAATGTCTTCACGATCTGGTGGCGGAGCATTGAAATCGACGAAGGTGACAATATCCTCCAATCGGTCGGCTTGGTAGAGTGCCGTTTCGGACATTACATAAGTGATGTCTGTCGTCGGCAACACCCGCACAAGACCACGAATGGTCAAATCTTTCGTCGAGCCAATGACACGAGCAAAGAAGTCACCATACATGTTACCATAGAGCAACGACTGTTTGGCTTGCTGAGCCTCTATCAATTTAAAGTTACGCCCATTGAGCGAAAGCGACATGAATATCTCGTCGAAATTGGAGAAATCCACGTAGCCATTGAGAGTCAGCGGATTGGTGACATCAGAACCATAGAATTTGAAGGAGTCGAAATCAATGCGGCTGTTGTTGATGATGATGCTGTCGTTGGTCAAAGCAAGGTCGATGTTATAGGGCACGGACAGGAGATGCACATCCTTCGGCAATAAAGCCCCGTTGAATTGCAATGCGCTCATCGGTCCTGTCACCTTCATGCCGCCAGCCATCTCACCCCTGAAGCCCATAATCTGATTAGAGATGAAAGGAGACAGCATTTCCATTGGCACATCCAGGAAGGAAAGGTCGACATCAAGCGCCCCTTCACCTTCTGCATTGTAGGTTCCGTCCAACGCAAGTACATCCCTGTCGTTATATGCCAAGGTGGCGTCAATATCATGGAGGGTTTCGCCCTGTGGCATATAGGTGAAGCGAGAGGCAATGTTTCCCACCGTCATACCATCATAAGCAAAACGATCAGCATTCACGACACCCTCCACAAGGAAGTTGTCACCTTGGTCAATGTAAGTGGCATCAAGGTTCAGCATACCGCTCATTGAGGGGAGTCCTGGCATTGGGATGACAGTCAGCAGTTCTTGAATGTTGAGATCATTGGCTATCACATTGGCAATTTGTTTGCCGATGTCGCTTTCATCTGTATATACAGCCACATAACTGCTATCCGACAAACTAGCCAGACGCACATCGGCCAGAATCGGTTTGTCGGGACGAACCGTGATGTAGTTGTCGCTGTTGATGGAGAATTCCCGATAGGCAATGATAGGAGTCTTAGGATAGAGGCTGAAGTTCACGCACGAATCATTCGCCAATCCCCTCACGCCCAAATCAATGCCCTGACGGTCTTTCTTGTCAAAGAAAGTCAGATGGGCATCCACCTCGTTCACTTTCAGATAACCGTCAAGATAAGCGCGGAAAGCAGGCAACTTAGGCTGGTCACTACATTGCATACCCACATGATAGTCAAACTTCGTGGAGTCCTGTGCCAAATTGAAGAAGGCGGTATCAACCCTGACGCTGTCTTTTCTGAAAGCATACACATGCCCATCTCCCTTCAATCCACTGACAGGGGAGGCTTGTACATCGGCTGCAAGATCCTTGAAACGGATGCCATACAACTCCAAAAGATCGTAGAGTGGGTTCTCGTTCCCTGCTGTGACATGAAGGGTGAACTCTGGCAAATACGACTTGAGCCCATTGACATCCACCTCATGCCTCTGGTACTGCTTGAAAGCTTCCTTCTGAAATTTCTCCACCTTCGGCATCAGATTGAACAGATTGCTGGGAGAAAAGAAGGTGAAATCGAGGTCACCAACCTGCAAAGTGGCAGATGTTGTATCCTTCAGTGCCTCTGCAAACAGATAGAAGGCATCCGCTTGAACGCTGTCTTTGCCCATCTTCAGATGAAGCACCTCTACCTGAGATTCAACACGGAAGAGTTTGTCCATATTGTAGGAGAACTGCAGGGTGCCATTGGCACTGGCAGTCAACACATCCTCACTGAAGCCCATGCTCTGCACATCGGCGTAAGGGAGATCAAGGTTCATCACACCCTCCACCAGATGACGCTTCAAGGTACCGTCAAACGTCAAATCTGTCTGCACCTGTTCGTTTTCAGCCATCAATGCCAACTGCAAATTACTCCCCTTCAAAGTGGCATCGGCTTCGATGTTGCTGAGATTGACTTTGCCCATATAGCCATTCGAGAGGTGGACATTGGCATCGAGCATGGTGGAAGGAGAAAGGAAGTCGAAACCCCGTCCTTTCACATTCGCCTTGCCAGTCAAAACAGTATGCTCGTCCATCGGCACATAGTGGTTCACCACCAGATTGTTGAACACCAAATCAGCCCTATAGGCATCGGAAGTCATCACATAACCCCCATCCAAATCGATAGATGCACCATGCGCATCCTTTGCTTTCAGTTTTGTCTGCAAGGAAAGGTCATTCGCCACATCCCAAAGAGTAGCACTACCATCAACCACCGCCAAGCCTGGCACTTTCATGTGCAACTGACTCACATCCAGCGTCTGCAGATTACCTTCAGCCTTCAACTGCACCTCCATCGGACGCACAGGCAGTTCCCTGTTTAGCATCGTACACACATCCCTCGTGTCAGCACCTCCCATACGGGTGAAGAAGATGACATCACCCTTTCCTATCTGTCCTTCACTAATCAGTGAGAAGGTGCCTGGGTTCACATCATCGAAGGCAGTCATATCCATTCTGTAGGCAGCCGTCAAATCGCTGTCAGCCGTCTTCAGATGGATTTTGGGAACGGTCAAGGAAAGGGAATCCATTTCCACCCTTGCCTGCGTTTCCTTGATGGTCAGACCTGATTGCTCCACACCCGCCAGTTGACGGATGTTCAACTGCATCTCTCCAGTACCTTTGTACTCGAAAGAATCAACCACCATGTTGATTTCCTTGAAAAGCAGGTGGGATGGGTCGAACTGCTGGGGATATCGGGGCTCCTTCCGCAATTCAAACCCTGCGGTCAAGTTGTTCACCTCCAGTTGAGGCACCCTGTAAATCTCATTTCCCAAGTCAATGAAGGCCGAAGCGTGTGCCTCTCCAAAATAGGCTGTCACCCAAGTGCTATCGGCTTGTGGAGAGAGCAGGACAGCCGTTTTCACACGTTCAAACGCCAAATCTTCCACTTGGATTTTCCACTTCACATCGCTGGTAGTCGTATCTTCAGGCACAGAATCGTTCAGCAGCACCATCAAATCGGCATCTCTCAGCAGTGCCTTGTTTACCACAGCAAATTCATTCTTGATGTCAGTGCTGTGGGAATCAAGACTCATTTCTGCCAGCGTGCCCTTCACTACACAAGCATCAATCAGCCCCTTCGTGTTCAATTTGGCATCATACAGATGGATGTCATCCACCTCCGCCTTCAACTCAAATAGCGGCATAGCCTTCACGCTGACATCCAATTCACGGGCAGCCACCACGGTGTCACCCTCCTGAATCGCCAGCAAGCCTCCCATCGTGAGGTCGAGCGGAAACTTCAGATGGACACTCTCCACCGTCACATCCATACCCATCTCCTCACTCAGAATCTCAGCAGCCTTATCCACTGCGAACTTCTGCACAGGAGGTAGGTAGAGCAGCACGAAAAGCAACAGCAATAAGAAGATTGGAGTTAGCACAATCCCCAAAAGGATGCGCCAACTCCAACCCCAAAACGTATACTTTCCGTACCTTTTCACATTACAAGTTTGGATTGATCTTGTTCCACTCAGAGATTGGAGGAACAATGTTCAGCGTTACAAGCTCGTCACGCATCTTGCAGAGGTGCTCGTAAGAAGCATCCAACTTAGCCATTTCCTCAGCGGTGCCTGTAGGCATCTTGTAGGTGCAGCCGTTCGTGTCGAGTGTAGTGTCCATCGCCATCATGATGTGGTTGTACTTCTCGTTGCAAACGTATGTACCTGCTGGCCAACGGAACTTCTCGCCGCCCATCACGGAACGAATCATTTCCACAGAGCAGTATGCTGGGCTTTGCCATGAAGAACGTCCACGAAGTTCGATAATCTTCGCACCACCCTTCGTCACATCCACCTTCAGTTGCTCCCATTCCTCCTGTGTACAAGCAGGAGTGCCGATGAGTTCGTTGAGAGGCTTGCCTGCCACCTTCACAGCGCTGCCAAACACAGCCATCTGCTCACCGTGACCGCCGTATGTAGCGCAACCAGTCACCTCATACTGCTTCACACCAAACTTCTTGGCCAAAGCCGACTGCAGACGAGTTGAGTCGAGCGCGGCAAGTGTAGTCACCTGACCTGGCTTCAAACCTGAGTACAGCAAAGTCACCAGACCTGTCAAGTCAGCAGGGTTGAAGATGACAGTCACGTGCTTCACATCAGGGCAATAAGTCTTGATGTTCTGACCCAGTTCCTCAGCAATCTTGCAGTTGCCAGCGAGGAGGTCCTCACGAGTCATGCCTGCCTTACGAGGAGCGCCGCCCGAAGAGATGATGTACTTGGCATCCTTGAACGCCTCAGCCACATCAGTGGTAGCCGTCAGGTTCACACCATCGTAGCCGCAATGGAACATCTCTTCCATCACACCCTCCATACCTGGAGCATACACGTCATAAAGACACACATTAGGAGTCAGCTTCATTGTCAGAGCCAACTGAACCATCGTAGAGCCGATAGCACCACCGGCGCCTACAATCACGAGTTTGTCGTTAGTTAAAAATCCCATAATCCTATTATTTTTAAGTATTAATATGTTATGCGTTTAGCGTTCATACGTTGTGTTTATGTGCAAAGTTACCTCTTTTTCCAATATCAAACAACAAAACGCCGTTTTTTTTCTTCATTCGCTACATTTTTCCCATTTTCCTCCTCAAGGTTTTCCCTTTTTCCCCTCCTCTTGTCATTCGTGAGGGCAATGCAACGAAGTTCATATATACCTTGAAATGATATATATATTGTTGTTTCAAATCGAAAGCAATTTATTTTAAAACACTTTCTATTTGTTTCTATTTTTATATATAATTATTTCAAAATGCACTAGTTTTTATTAAATCCACATCATTTTGACTAATTTTATTCTTATTTCTTTTGGCATTTAGTCAAAATGGTGTACCTTTGTATCGTGACATCAAAAACAACTGCCACAAAGAAATAAAAGTAATATAAAAGAAATAACATTATGAAAGTAAAGAAACGTTGGGTGATCTTGATGACGGCAATGACGTTGATTGCCCTGACTGGAGTGTTCGTAGGAGAACCTACCTTTGATTGTGATTGGTCTGTGATCTCGGCCGCCGATGTGGCGTGGCTCATTACAGCCACCATTTTCGTTTTGATGATGACACCAGGTTTATCATTTTTCTATGGCGGCATGGTAGGAGCGAAGAACGTCATCAGCACGATGTTGCAGTCGTTCATCGCTATGGGACTCATCTCTGTGCTGTGGGTGGTCATCGGCTTCTCGCTGTGTTTTGGCGACGATATTGGTGGCATCATCGGCAACCCGCTCACCTTCCCGATGTTCCATAATGTGGGCGGTGCGGTTTATACTACACCCGCAGGAAATATATTAGGTGGTGCCTCCATCCCATTGGCGTTGTTCGCACTGTTCCAAATGAAGTTTGCTATCATCACACCATCGCTCATTACGGGCTCGTTTGCAGAACGTGTGCGTTTCTCTGCCTACATGTTCTTCATGATATTCTTCTTCTTCCTCATCTATTGTCCGCTGGCGCACATGACGTGGCATCCAGAGGGACTTTTCATGCGCTGGGGCGTGATTGATTTCGCTGGTGGTATCGTGGTTCACGCTTCGTCTGGTGTGGCTGCCCTTGCCGGAGCCATCTATTTGGGTGGGCGTAAGGCTGACACCCGTAATAGCGAACCAGCCAACATCCCGTTTGTGCTGTTGGGAGCCGCCATGCTGTGGCTGGGTTGGTTTGGTTTCAATGCGGGCTCCTCGCTCCATTCTGATGGACAGGCCATCAAGGCATTTTTGAATACGAATACGGCTTCGGCTACGGCCATGATGACGTGGATATTCTTCGACTGCCTGCGTGGTCGCAAGCCTTCTGCAATGGGTGCTGCTGTTGGATGCGTTGTAGGTTTGGTGGCCATCACGCCTTCAGCAGGTTATGTGACTGTTGGTCAGAGTATTTTCATTGCCTTTGTCATCACGCTCATCTGTAACATCGCCGTCTATTGGCGTTCACACTCAAAGATTGACGATGCCCTCGACGTGTTCCCGACACACGGTACGGGTGGTATCTTTGGCACGGTGCTTACGGGTATCTTCATCCAAGAAGGGTTGATTGCAGGTACATGGGACGGCGTTGTGATTTTCCTTTACCATTTGCTGGCCATCGCTATCGTCTTTGTTTATACGTTTGGTATGAGCTGGGTTGGCTATGCGCTCATTGACAAGCTCATCCCTATGCGCGTTTCTGTGTATAGTGAAAAGGTCGGGTTGGATTATAGCCAGCACGATGAACATTACGGCTTAGCGCATGTTGGTGAACGAGAATTAGCTGAATATGAAGAACACATCCGTCGTAAGGAGATGAAAACAGAGACATTGTGACGGATGTGAGGTGAATGCTTAGGCCTTGCGAGGCACCAGCAAAATACTTAGTTCGTAGAGCAGATACATGGGGAGGCTGACGATGGAGAGGGTGACGATGTCGGAGGTGGGGGTGATGATGGCGGCAATGAGCAGGATGGTCACAATGGCGTGGCGGCGATATTGCTGCATGTGCTCCCGATGGAGGATGCCCAGACGCCCAAGCAGCCAGGAGAGAATAGGAATCTCAAAGATGATGCCCATCGCAAGGGACAGAAAGACGAGCGTGTCGATATAGCTCTCTAAGCTGATGAGGTTCTCCACTTGGTTGTCCACTTGATAGCCTGCCAAGAACCGGAAGGTGATGGGAAAGAGGATAAAATAGCTGAAAAGCAGTCCCATCATGAACATAACATAGGAAGTGATGACGAGCGGCGTGGAATAGCGTCGCTCGTTTTCGTAGAGGGCAGGGGAGATGAATCGGTATAGTTCGTAGATGATGTAAGGGGCTGTCACGATGATGCCCACATAGAAACTGGTCATCATGTGCACCACGAATTGGCGGGTGAGTTCTGTGTTGATGAGTTGGATGTCAGGGGATGTGCCAAAGATACGTGGAAGGAAATCGGGATTCTTGGGGGCAAAAATGACAAAGAACACCTCGTCTTTGAAGAAAAAGGCGAGGATGGCAAATACCGTCACGGCAATGATGCATCGGAGCAGCACTCGACGCAATTCCTCAAGATGATCCCAGAAAGTCATGTCAAGATTCTTTCTTTTCCTCTTCTTCCGATGTTTCATCGATGGTGGTCTCCTTCATGCCGTCCTTGAAGGCACGGACACCTTTGCCGGCACCACGCATGAGTTCGGGTATTTTCTTGGCACCGAAGAGAAGGAGGATAACGATGAGGATGACAATGAGTTCGGGCATGCCGAGACCGAGAAATAGGGGTTGTATCATAATTCGTGAAAGATTTTGCCACAAAATTAGTGAGTTTTTCTCTAAAAACAATAAAAAATAATGTCTTTTTTCAAATTTTTCGTACCTTTGTGCTGTTTTTCAGTAAAAAGCAAAAGAAATAATGGAACAGGCACTTTACGTCTATAACACCCTGACCAGAAAAAAAGAGGTGTTCCGCCCACTACATGCGCCACACGTGGGCATGTATGTCTGCGGACCTACAGTATATGGTGACGCTCATCTTGGACACGCACGTCCAGCCATCACATTCGACATTGTTTTCCGTTTTCTCAATCACATTGGCTACAAGGTGCGCTATGTGCGTAACATCACCGATGTAGGGCACTTGGAGCATGATGCAGACGAGGGAGAGGACAAGATAGCCAAGAAGGCGCGTTTGGAACAATTGGAACCGATGGAGGTGGCTCAGTACTACACAAACCGTTTCCACGAAGCGATGACTGCCCTCAACTGCTTGCCCCCCAGCATCGAACCTCATGCGACAGGACATATCATAGAACAGCAGCAGCTGGTGCAGCAGATTCTCAATAATGGTTTTGCCTATGAGAGCAATGGTTCCATTTATTTCGATGTGGAGAAATACAACAAGGTACACAAGTATGGTATCCTCTCTGGACGTACCCTCGAGAATGTGAAAGATGCCAGTCGTGACTTGGCAGGAGTGGGGGAGAAGAAGAATCAGGCGGACTTTGCTCTCTGGAAAGCTGCTCAACCTGAGCACATCATGCGTTGGCCTTCTCCTTGGAGTGATGGTTTCCCCGGCTGGCACTGCGAGTGCACGGCTATGGGACGCAAATATTTGGGTGCGCATTTCGACATTCACGGAGGTGGTATGGATCTTATCTTCCCTCATCATGAGTGTGAGATTGCCCAAGCTGTTGCCAGTCAGGGTGAGCAGATGGTGACTTATTGGATACATAACAATATGATTACCATTGAAGGGCAGAAGATGGGTAAGTCGCTTGGCAACTTCATCACCCTACCACAGTTCTTCAGTGGTGATCATCCGAAACTTGACAGGGCTTATTCGCCAATGACCATCCGTTTCTTCATCTTGCAGGCACATTACCGTTCCACCGTTGATTTCAGCAACGATGCTCTTCAGGCAGCGGAAAAAGGTCTGGAGCGTCTGCTCGATGCATGGAAAGCACTGGGTACCATTCAGCCGGTCGAAGGAGGTTCTGTGGGCATGGACTTTGTTGAGGCGCTCAAACAGGAGTGCTACGATGCCATGTACGATGATTTCAATACACCCATTGTCATCTCCCATCTCTTCGATGCTACCAAGACTATTAATTCCCTCGTGGATAAAAAGGATACCATCACCCCAGAAGCACTCGAAGCCCTCAAAGAGACCTTCCAACTCTTTGCTTTCGACCTGCTCGGGCTCAAGGCATCGGTCTCCGCTACAGCCAATGGTGGCATGAGCGATGCGCGTGAGGAAGCCTTTGGTAAGGTGGTGGACATGCTGCTCGAACAGCGTGCCAAAGCTAAAGCTAACAAGGACTGGGCGACCAGTGACCAGATTCGTGATAATCTCGCTGCTCTCGGTTTCGAGGTGAAGGACACGAAGGATGGTTGCACTTGGAAGTTGAACAAATAATATGGAAAAGCTGAAGAAGATTTTTATGATTCTCTCGCTCGTGTTCATCCTCATCGGGTTTGGTGCGAGTGTTTGGCTCTATTCGGTGTTGAAAGACACTACTTCCATCATCATGATGGCTGTGTTCTTTGTGGCTTTGATTTGGTATGGCTTTAATGTCAAAAGAATCTTTTTACCGCTTTTACTGCTGTTCTCTGTAGGTGCTTCAGCCAAGAGTGTCGTTTTCACGTTGACCGATGGCACGAAAATCTATTACCAGCTGTCGTCAGAGACCAATCCGATGTTGCGTTTCAAGGACGGAAAGATGACTGTCAATGACGACGTGTATGAGTTCAGCGACATCAAAAATTTCTATATCTCCGATGAGGATGCTCCGAATGCTATTGAGTCGGTGCTTTCGAAGCAGAACATAACCTTTAAGGCAAATACGCTTTTGATTCGTTCAGAGGATGTGAAGTCGTTGAAAGTCTATACGCTAGAGGGTGTGGAAGTGAAAGTTCAGGTACAGAAGACGGAAGATGTCCTATCAGTCGATTTGAATGGATTAGAGAGAGGAACTTATTTGATTAGTACAGGCAACTCCTCCATAAAAGTTTGGAAAAAATAATCAAAGAGATGATGAAGAACGTGCGCCTTATCCTTATTGCCTTATCCGTGTGGGCTATCCATCTGATGGCTCATGCACAGGAGCATCCGACCACTCTTTGGGTACAATTCGATGATCGTTTCACCGACAATGAAGTGATGGATCTGACGAATGTGGATTCTATCTGTTTTTACCAAAACTCATACAAATTGTATCAGTACTTTCCGTCGCGTGATCGTGTGAGAGCCACCACGAAGAACTATCGCAAGGCTGCCGTCTATCGTCTTGATGAGGTGGAACGCTCCTTGGTCAAGCCTTCTGGCTATTCCAATGTCGATTTCACTAAGGAGACCTCGCAATGGTGTTTTCAGCGTTCGATGGAATCAGAGCATTTTGTATGTTTCTGGGAGAAAGGATTAGCACTTTCCAAGAGCAATACCATCTCGCTGGGTGGCTCATCTGTCAATGTGAAGACCCTCCTCAACAATGGTGAAAAGATTTGGAAATGCTATGTGGAGGAACTGGGCTTCTTGGAACCAGGTCAGTCGTTGACAGATGACCATAAGATATGTATGTTCATCGTCAATCAGACCGATTGGCGTGCCGACGGCTCTGGACAGGATGGAACTGTTTGGTATTATGATGGTACCACCAAGACCAGCAAAGCCTATAAGGTGGGATTGTTCCATTGCAACCCTTGGGCGGCAGGAGCAGAAGGTGGACATACGGCAGCACACGAGATTGGACATGTATTCCAGTACTTAGTGAGTGCCGATTACGCTGTTGTGAAGAATATGTCCGAATGGAATTATGGTTGGCGTTGGGGCTATGACAATAATGGTGATGGTGGTAATGGTTGGTGGGAAAGCTGTGCGCAATGGCAAGCTTTCAACGTGTTTCCAGCCACGCTGTTCACAAACGGCTATTATGGTGAATACGTGTCCTCTGCCTATAAGAATCTGCTGCATGAAGATTATCGCTATGCCAACTACTTCATCCAATACTATTGGTGCCAACTCTTTGGTAAGGACTTCATCGGTAAGATGTGGCGCACGACCAGACGTCCTGAAGACCCAGTGGAGACTTACAAGCGGATGAACAACGCCACGCAGGACGATTTCAACAAGATGATGTTCGACTATGCTTGTCGTACTATCACGTGGGATATTGATGGAATTCGTGACCGTGGAAAGAATAGTCAGAATGCCTTCTCCACCAAGTTGACGTATGTGGAGGGTACTGAAAACACCTACACCGTGAATGCCGATTGCTGTCCGCAGAACTATGGTTTCAACATCATCCCACTCAAGGGTATTAAGGCTGGAAGCACAGTCAAGGTGAACTTCAAGGGCATCGCTGGTGCGGCAGGCTATCGTAGCATCAAGACCGACAAGGCAGGTTGGCGATATGGTTTTGTGGCACAGACCGAAGATGGAGAACGTGTATATGGTGAGATGTATAGCGACAAGGAGGGAGTGGCGGAAATGGAACTTCCAGCCAACACGAAACGTGCGTGGTTCGTTGTGGTAGGTGCTCCCACTGAACATTGGCGCCATCCTTGGAACGACGATGACCGCGATGATGAGCAATGGCCTTATCAGGTGGCATTCGAGAACTGTGCAGCTACAGGCACCACACGTACTTATGACGATTTTCCTGCAGATTATGAGCGTCGTGACACTACTGTTGTGATTGAGGCGAGTCTTGCTGCCGCCAACGACTATTCCAGCGTCAATGTGCAGTACGACATGGACGCCATCAGTCAGGCGTTGGGGCTCAGTACGGCACAACTGAAAGCAGTCAAGCGCAACACCTCCCCATCGAAGGGAAATGTCGTCTTTGCCGGCATCAGCAGTACTGGCGGTGTAACCTATAACACTACCACCACGACCTCCAATGACCAGTGTTACGGGCATTGGTTCTCTACTGCTGGTAATGTGGGGAACTATGACGGTTCTGCCGCCATCTATGCAGAGATGTATCCAGAGAGTTTTGTGTGCAAGGTGGGTCAGTATCCTTCCCGACTCTCCAAGGGACGAACCTACATCATCCGTCAAGCTGTCATCTACACCCACACTGATGGAAAGAAATACACGGCGACGATGGAGGTGCATCTGAACATGAAATAATCACTTCTAAACGAAATGATAAAGTGAGTCTTTTTTATTAACAATTAAAAACATTATGATTATGAAGAGAATTCTTTTAGTCATTGCTGTTGCAGCATCCAGCCTTGCTGCAAATGCGCAGATTGCTGTTGAAAACAGTAAGTTCTTCGACAACTGGTCTTTCGGTGTTCAGGGTGGTGTGTACGAACCCACCGTTGGACAGAACATGCTGAAGGACATGCGTGCAGGTGTAAACCTTGAGCTTGCCAAGCAGTTCACTCCCGTCTTTGGCGTCAGTGCCAGCTACTTTGCAGGCATCAATGCCAACAATGCCAACCCCACTTCCTATATGTTCTGGGAATCAGGTGAGACTCCTAAGACTGCCTTCGATTTTGGCAATTTGGGCGTCAATGGACTTGTTAACCTCACGAACCTCTTCTGTGGCTACAAAGGTGCTCCCCGTCCATTCGAAGTGGTTGCTCGTGCAGGTACAGGTTGGGGATATATTTTCGGTGACTGTTATCCACCGGAGACAGGCTCTGCTGATTACAATACTGTAACGGCCAACTTCGGATTGGACTTCAACTTCAATACTGGCAGTACAAAGGCTCTGACCATCAATATCAAGCCAGCCATCTCTTACTGGAATGTGGACAACGGACTCAATGTGAAGAAGTCTAACCTTACATTGGTTGCAGGTGTCACCTACCACTTCAAGACCTCTAACGGCACCCACCACTTCAAGACTTACGACGTAGGTGCCATGATGTCTGAAATCGAGCATTTGAACGCAGAACTCGCTAAGAAGCCAAAGGAAATCATCAAGGAAGTGCCTGTTGAGAAGATTGTCGAGAAGCCTGTCACCATTGAGAAGACCATCGTGAAGGAAACTCAACTGGCTCCGGTTGTTATCTTCCAGCTTGGCAAGAGCACCATCGACGCTTCTCAGAAGCCATCTGTTGCCATGATAGCCAAGTATATGCAGAACCACCCAACCAGCAAGGTGCTCATCAATGGTTATGCTTCACCAGAGGGCAATGCTGAGTTGAACCAGAAATTGTCTGATGCACGTGCTAAGGCTGTTTACGATATGCTCGTCAACACTTACAAGATTTCTCCAGATCGCCTCACTCACAAGGGTCTTGGCGTGACCGATGAACTCTTCGACGAGAACGACTGGAACCGTGTGGCTGTCTTCATCGAGCAGAGCAAGTAATTGACATCAATGGGTTTCTTGTGTAGAAACTCACGTTTAACCCCAAAGGCTGGAGTCACATTTTGTGCCCCCAGCCTTTTTCTTTAGGCCTTAACCTTACGGTACTCCTTGGACACATTTGCTTCGATTTGAGTGGGGCTCTATTGGCAGACTTTAGGAACAAGTAAACAAAAGGGTGGTTTCTCGCTTCCTATGTTTTTGTCCAAATATTAATAGTTAATTTTCTCTAATTGTGAGACGATTTCACATTTTTCTCATTTTGCACCCTCATTAGTTCATGATTCTGCTCATAATCCATGTCGTT